>ERZ1370068.4999-contig-4043_pt1 | contig 50230 bp, 62 predicted proteins | sample MGYA00561227_ERZ1370068 | MGnify/ENA primary metagenome ERZ1370068 (study PRJEB38410, sample SAMEA6850437) | metagenome | study: Metagenomic assessment of the ecological functions of the soil: analysis of the soil microbiota associated with the... | reverse complement strand
CCCTAGGTGTTCAGTCCCGAAGTGAGGTGGGTTGGATCGTATCTGAAGCGGTCTGGATCGTCAGCCCAGGCTTTGCACACCCGTTCGTAGGGTGTGATGCCACGGAGGTCGCCATGGAATCAGTCGACTGCCCGAGATCGGTGGTGACAAGCCAGCCAAACAGCCGTTCAAGGCTTACCCGATCGGCTACTTCCACATCGATATCGCCGAGGTCCGCACCGAGCAAGGCAAATTGCACCTGTTCGTGGCGATCGACCGGACCTCGAAGTTCGCCTTCGCCCAGCTGTATGAGGCCGCCAACGTCAGGACCTCCGCAGCCTTCCTCGAAGCCCTGATCGCTGCAGTCCCCTACAAGATCCACACCGTTCTGACCGATAATGGTGTCCAGTTCCGCGATATGCCGCAACATCGATCGGGGCCGACAGCGCGATACAGGCTGCACAGCTTCGAGCGCGTTTGCCGGCAACATGGTGTCGAACATCGTCTCACCAAGCGGCGAAGTTATAGGCGTCCAGGAAGGCAGCGAGGTGTTCCCTGAGCTGCTGGTGTGTAGCGTAGTGATATCGGCGCACGGTGGCTTCCTTAAGGGTGCGGTTCATGCGTTCGACCTGGCCGTTGGTCCATGGGTGATTTGGGCGTAAAAGCGGGCCTTTGTGCATGATGCGTCCTTGGCGACCGTCTTCTGATTTAGCCCATGCTGGGCGGCTAACTCTTTGAGCGGAGCCTTCGATCGCTGTATTGCAGCTCGGACCGCGTGCGTGGTCGTGGCGCTGCCGTGGAGTATCTGTCCCATAGGGCCTCCCGGAATGAAGGATCAGTTTGACTGATTCCCCCACACTCCGGGACCAGACACCGAACGTAGTTCCGAGCGAGTTTGTCGTAGCGCGTTGCGATGCGCCTGAAACCCAACCGCTTCGCCAATGGGGAGATGTTCTTTTCCGAGGGCCGTTAGCGTGCCTGCTCGCGGCGCCGGTGAAGCGTCCGAGACCGGTCGCGAGCAGCGGCTCGCACAACCGCGGGCCACCGATCATTTCGACCGCCATGGGGTCATCCGCGGTATCCAGCGCGGGACGGCGGCGCGGAACGCCTCGTACTCTCTCCCAAACGTCCGCTCGAGCGTGGGTTCTTCGTACGCCACGACGAAGACGTGGAAGGCGAGCCAGAGCAGCGCGCCGTAGACGATGAGGCGCCAATCGCCCATCAGCACCGCTTGACCCAGGATGATGGCAACGACCGCGACGTATATTGGATTACGCACATAACGGTAGAGACCGGTCACCACGAGATTCCGGGTCGGCGCGATGGGCGCGGGGGTGCCGAGACCCTGCAGCGCGAAACGCGCAAATGCGTCAACGAGCCCAGGCACGCCTGCGAGAATCATTATCGCGCCGATGCCGCGCGTCAGCTCCAGACCAAGGAACGGCGGCCGGAGTTGCCAACCCGTGATCGACCATGGAACGAGCCCCGCCAGCGTACATGGGGCGACCACGAAGAAAACCGCCGAGCCCAGGACGGCAATGGTTCGTTGCACGGCGGTTCCCGACACTCGCTGCGAGCTCATTCCAACCTCCCCTTCATGGTTTCCCGTCGTCATCCGGGTGCCGACACGCTCGCCATGTTATCCCAAAAGCGGAAACCGCGCACGACTAAAGCCAGAATGCCACGGCGGCAACGAGGCACAGGGCTGAGAAGTAGTTCCGAGCGAGTTTGTCGTAGCGCGTTGCGATGCGCCTGAAGTCCTTGAGCCTGCAGTAGCAGCGCTCGATGACGTTGCGATCCTTATAGGCTTGCTTGTCGTGACGTATGCGTTTCTTCCGATTTGACCGGCCTGGGATCACCGGTTTGATGCCGTCCTTGCGCAGAGACTTGCGGAACGAGTTGCTGTCATAAGCCTTGTCACCGAGCAACTCGGCGATGCCGTCGAGCAGACTGACACATGCCGGCCCGACTGTGCAGTCGGCGGTGTTGCCAGGCGTGAGGATCAAGACCCACGGGCGGCACAGCTTATCGACAAGGCCGTGAATCTTGCTGTTGCGCCCGCCCTTGGTGATGCCAATCGCCTGTTCCGACGCCCCCCTTTTCCGCCGCCAGCGCAGCGATGCGCTTTGACATGCGTGCTGTCGAGAGCCATTCGTTCCGGCGGTTCAGCAGGTTCGGCCGCCGCCTCGAAGATGCTCTGCCAAATTCCCTGCGCACTCCAGCGGTTGAAGCGATTGTAGACCGTCTTGGCCGGCCCATATTCCGGCGGACAATCGACCCATCGACATCCGCTCTTGAGCACATGCATGATCCCGCTCAAAATGCGCCGATTGTTCTTCGGCTTCACGCCACGGCGATTGCTTGGAATAAACGGCTCAATCCTCGCCCATTGCCCGTCGCTAAACCAAAACAAGTTCGCCCGCATCTGTTGGCCCCCGATTCGGTTGACCAACCCGTTGAATCTCAACATGGTTAATTGGGTCTTAACCCTAGCTCGGCGACGATCGCGGCCGCCTCCTTCACCGCGTGGTTGGCGGCCGGCACGCCGCAATAGATCGCCTGCTGCAGCAAGATTTCCTTGATGTCATCGGGGTGAAGCCGCCCTCGGCGAGCGCCGCGCGCACATGCAGGCGGAATTCGTCCCATTGCCCGAGCGCGACCATGGTGCCGATCACCAGCACGCGCCGGGTGCGCTGGTCGAAATGCGGCCGGGTCCAGATCTCGCCCCAGGCATAGCGCGTGATCAGGTCCTGGAAATCGGTGTTGAACGTATTCCGATTCGCGATCGACTTGTCGACCCATTCGTCGCCGAGCACCTTGCGGCGCTGCGTCATGCCCTCATCGCGGCGTTTTTGGTCGTCCATTGTCCTCCTCCGTCATTGCGAGAGCGAAGCGACGAAGCAATCCATCTATCCTCGTGCGGCAGATGGATTGCTTCGCTACGCTCGCAATGACGGTGCTGTATCAGCGTTGTGTCAGAAAGCCGACCACGGCTTCGGTGAAGGCGTGCGACTGCTCGACGTTGGAAATATGCGCGGCATCCAATAGCGTCATGCTGGCGCCGGAATCCGGCTGCGGATGAATTCGCCCGCCGAGACCGGCGTCGCCATGTCGTGGCGGCCGGCGATCACCAGCGTCGGGCTCTTTGATCTTCGGCAGCAGTTCGCGTTGATCCAGCGTCGACAGCGCTTCGCAGCAGGCGAGATAGCCCTCGACCGGCGTCGCCAGCAGCATCGCCTTCATGTTGGCGGCGACCTGCGGTTCGCGCTCGCGAAAATCCGCCGTCAGCCAGCCCGCGATCACGGTGTCGGCGACCGCGGCAATGCCGCCTTCCTTCACCGCCTTGATGCGGTTCAGCCAGTTGGTCGGATCCGGATAATGGCAGGCGGTATTGGAGAGGATGATCTTGCCGAAGCGCTCCGGCGCGTTGGCGCCCAGCCATTGCCCGACCATGCCGCCCATCGACAGGCCGCACCAATGCGTCTTCTCGATGTTGAGATCGTCGAGGATCGCCAGCACGTCGCGGCCAAAGCGCTCCATCGAATAGGGGCCGGGCGGCACCTGCGATTTGCCGTGGCCGCGGCGGTCATAGCGGATGACGCGGAACAGCTGCGTCAGCGAGCGCATCTGCGGCTCCCACATCTGCAAATTGCAGCCCAGCGAATTCGACAGCATCAGCGTCGGTCCGCCGTCGCGGCCTTCGACGGATACGTTGAGCAGGCAGCCGTCGGCGTCGATCATCGGCATGGGCTTCGTTCCTTTCATGCGCTGGCTTGACCCGCGCATCCATCCAGAAAGAATCTTTCTCAAGAAGATGGATTGCCGGGTCAAGCCCGGCAATGACATCCGAACTAGTTTTCATCCAGCGAGGCGAGCAGGCGGTCGATCAGGGCTTGCGAGGCGCCCTGATATTCCATCGGCTCGAACAGTTTTGCGATTCTGTCGGCGCCGAGCTGCGCGGTGATGCTGGCGTCCGCCGTCAGCACGTCGCGCAAATGTTTCTTCGTCCGCGACCGCCTTCTTGCTGGCGGCTTCGATCAAATGATGCGCGTCGCTCTTGCCGATCTTTTCGGCGAGCGCCATCGTCACCGCCTCCGCCATGATCAGGCCTTTGGTGGCGTCAAGATTTTGGCGCATCCGCGCGGCGTCGACCTCGAGTCCCTCGGCGATATCGACGATCGCGGCGAGTGCGCCCGAAGTGACCAGCATCAGGCGTCGGCAAGCGTCGGCCATTCGGCGTGCCAGGGACCGGCGCTGCGCTCGTGGTCCTGCACCTGCGCGGCAAACATCGTCGCCGCGAGGTTGGGCGCCATGGTGGCGGCGGCGAGCGCGGTAGCGGCGGCGACCGGGTTGCGCTTGTGCGGCATGGTGGAGGAGCCGCCGCGGCCTTCGCCCGCGGGCTCAAAGGCCTCGCCGACGTCGGTCTGCATCATCAGCTGGATGTCGCGGGCGATCTTGCCGCAGGTCCCGGCGATGATGGCGAACACGGCGGCCGCGTCCGCGATGCGGTCGCGATGGGTGTGCCAGGGCGCTTCCGGCAGCGGCAGATTCAGTTCTTGCGCCAGTGCTTCCGCCACCGCCAATCCCGTGTCGCCGAGGGCGGCGAGCGTGCCGGCGGCGCCGCCGAACTGCAGCGCCAGCGTCTCGCCGCGCAGCCGCCGCAAGCGCCTGCGCGAGCGGTGCAGGGCAGCCGCATATTCCGCCAGCTTCAGTCCGAACGGCATCGGCAGCGCGTGCTGCAGCCAGGTGCGAGCAACCACCGCGGTGTTGCGATGCTGCCGGGCCTGTCTGGCAAAGCCCGCCACCGCCCGCTCGAGATCGCCGTCAAGCGCGTCGATCGCCGCCGCGGAGCATCAGCATCGTGGCGGTGTCGATCACGTCCTGGCTGGTGGCGCCCCAATGCACGTAGCGCGCCGCATCGCGCGTCCGCCTTGGCGACATCAGCCGTCAGCGCCTTGACCAGCGGGATCGCCAGATTGCCGGATCGCGTCGCGGCCTCGGCCAGCACGGCGAGGTCGAATGATTCGGCCCTGCACGCCTTTGTGATCGCTGCCGCCGCGCGCTTGCGGGAATGACGCCGCAGCCGGCTTCCGCGCGCGCCAGCGCGGCCTCGAAATCCAGCATATTCTGCAGGAATACGACATCGTCGCACACCGCGCGCATCGCGGCGCCCGACAGCATCGGCGCAAGCAGGGGCGAGAGGGATGTGCTCATGCTGCGCGCGACCTAACCATCCCCGGCCGCCGCTGCCAATGCCTGTTCTTGATTTGCGCTCATTCCGGATGCAAGAATCCGCCATCCATTCCTTAGCCTGGGTGCGCGGCCGTCCTGCTGCGCTTGCGAATATGCATCGCTCGGCGTCGCATGCCGGCCTTTCCTTCTGCCCGGCCGTGCTTTACTTGGGGAGAACAAGGTTTCAGAGCGATCGAGGGAGGTCATCTCATGGCCATGACGATGAACGGCGAGGTCCAGCTTGCGGCGCCGCGCGAGGCTGTCTGGGAGAAGCTCAACGATCCCGGACGTGCTGAAAGCCTGCATTCCCGGCTGCGAGGAGCTGGAGAAGACCGAGGACAATGGATTTCGCGCCACCGCCAAGATGAAGGTCGGGCCGGTGTCCGGCCCGCTTCAAGGGCAAGGTCATGCTGAGCGATCTCGATCCGCCGAACGGCTACAAGATCTCGGGCGAAGGCGAGGGCGGGGTTGCCGGCTTCGCCAAGGGCGGTGCCACCGTGGCGCTGGCCGAAAAGGACGGCGGCACGCTGCTGAGCTACAATGTCGAGGCGCAGATCGGCGGCAAGCTGGCCCAGCTCGGCCAGCGCCTGATCAACGGCGCGGCCAAGAAACTGGCCGACGAGTTTTTCGCCAATTTCGCCAAGGCGGTGCAGGGCTGATCCAAGGCTGAGCCCGACTGACCAAGACTGACCCAGGCTGGTCCAGCTCTAGTCAGGGCTTAGCGCCACCTGAGAAACCACCTATGTCATGAAGTGGCTATGCTGCGGGCGAGGTTGCTCATCGCCGGGATGGTCCATATTATGGCTTTGGAACGATTTTAAACGCCTGTTCTGCCGATATGCGGCAGCGCAGATCAAGAGAGTGCTGATGGCCAAGATTTCCCTGATCGTGAACGGCAATCCCGTAACCGCCAATGTCGACCCCCGTACCCTGCTGGTCCAGTTTCTGCGCGAGAACCTGCGGCTGACCGGCACCCATGTCGGCTGCGACACCTCGCAATGCGGCGCCTGCGTCGTCCATCTCGACGGCAAGGCGGTGAAGTCCTGCACCACGCTTGCGGTGATGGCCGACGGCCACGAGGTCAAGACCATCGAGGGCCTGGCCGCCGGACGGCGCGCCGCTGCATCCGATGCAGGAAGCGTTCCGCGAGCATCACGGCCTGCAGTGCGGCTTCTGCACGCCCGGCATGATCATGACCGCGGTCGATCTGGTGCACCGCAAGGGCCACGACCTCTCCGACCAGGTGATCCGCGAAGAGCTCGAAGGCAATCTCTGCCGCTGCACCGGCTACCAGAACATCGTCGTCTCGATCGCCGCCGGCGCCAAGGCGATGGCGAAGTCCGATCTCGCTTAAGCTCACGCATTTCATCGCGACCGCGATCAGGAAATTCCAATGTACGAATTCAAATATCATCGTCCGGCGACCGTGCGGCAGGCCGCCAATCTCCTGGTGAAGAACGAAGACGCCAAGGTGATCGCCGGCGGCCACACGCTGGTGCCGGTCATGAAGCAGCGGCTCGCCAGCCCGCCGCATCTGGTCGACCTCTCCCATATCGAAGGCCTCGATGCGATCGAGATGAAGGGCCGCTCGCTGGTGATCGGCGCCACCGCCAGGCACGCCGACGTCGCCAGTTCCGCTGTTGTCGGCGAGGCGATCCCGGCGCTGGCCGAACTCGCCGGCCTGATCGGCGATCCCGCGGTGCGCCACAAGGGCACCATCGGCGGCTCGCTCGCCAACAACGACCCGACCGCGGACTATCCGGCCGCCGTGCTGGCGCTCGGCGCCACCATCGTCACCAACAAGCGCCGCCTGAAGGCGGAAGAATTTTTCCAGGGCCTGTTCTACGACCGCGCTCGAGAGCTGACGAGATCATCACCAAAGTGATGTTCCCGGTGCCGAAGAAGGCGGCCTACGTCAAGTTCCGCAACCAGGCCTCGCGTTACGCGCTGGTCGGCGTGTTCGTCGCCAAGCGTCCGTCGGACGTGCGCGTCGCCGTCACCGGCGCCGGCTCCGGACGGCGTGTTCCGCGTCACCGCGTTCGAGGAAGCGCTGAAGAAGCGTTTCTCGCACAAGGTGCTCGACGGCATCACGGTTCCGGCGGACGGGCTGAACAGCGATCTGCACGGCAGCGCCGAATATCGCGCGCATTTGATCGGCGTGCTGGCGCGCCGCGCCGTCGAAGCTGCTAACGCCAAAGCGTGACGTTTGCAGGCTCCTCGGTTCATCAAGATTGGCTTTGCCATGACTGCATCGGCGCTGCCCGAAATCCGTCGATGCGATGCTGGAGCTGCTGACCTCGCGCGGCTATCTCGCCGAGCGGTCGCTGGCGACGGTGACCTATCTCGCGCTGCGGATGGGCCGGCCGCTGTTTCTGGAAGGCGAGGCCGGCGTCGGCAAGACCGAGATCGCAAAGGTGCTGTCGGCGGCGCTGGGCCGCAAGCTGATCCGCCTGCAGTGCTACGAGGGCCTCGACGTCGCCTCCGCCGTCTACGAGTGGAACAGCGCGCGCGCAGATGATCGCGATCCGCGCTGGCGGAAGCCGCCGGCGATACCGATCGCGACGCAGCTGTCGACGGACATCTTCGCCGAGCGCTTTCTGATCAAGCGGCCGCTGCTGCAGGCGCTGGAGCCGGACGTGGCCGGCGCGCCGGTGCTGCTGATCGACGAGCTCGACCGCGCCGACGAGGCGTTCGAGGCGTATCTTCTGGAAATCCTCTCGGACTTCCAGGTGACGATCCCCGAATTCGGCACCGTGAAGGCGCCGGCAGCCGCCGATCGTGATCATCACCTCGAACCGCACCCGCGAGATCCACGACGCGCTGAAGCGCCGCTGTCTCTATCACTGGGTGGATTATCCCGACGCCGAGCGCGAGCTTGCGATCGTCAAGTCGCGGGTGCCGGACATTTCCGCAAAGCTGTCGCAGCAGGTCGTGCGCTTCGTGCAGGCGCTGCGCGACCAGGATTTCTACAAGTCGCCGGGCGTCGCCGAGACCATCGACTGGGCCACCGCGCTGACCGAGCTCGACGCCCGCTCGCTGACGCCGCAGGTGGTCGGCGACACGCTCGGCGCGCTGTTGAAATACCAGGACGACATCGCGCGGATGCAGGGCGACACGCTGCAGAAGGTTTTGAAGGAAGCGACCAGCGAGAATAGCTGCTCCCGCGCAATCGTCAGATCTGGATCCGGCGCTTCGAGCACCCGGAATGATAGGTCACGACCATGACCGCCATCAATCACCTCAATCCCCCGACCGGCCAGATCGCCGACAATGTCGTCGGCTTTGCCCGCGCGTTGCGCGCGGCCGGCATTCCGGTCGGCCCGGGCGCCGTCATCGACGCGCTGAACGCGCTGCAGGTGATCGAGATCGGCAACCGCGCCGACGTCTACGCCACGCTGGAATCGATCTTCGTCAAGCGTCACGAGCATGCGCTGATCTTCGCGCAGGCGTTCGACCTGTTCTTCCGCGCCGCCGAGGACTGGAAGCACATGCTGGATCTCGGTGCCGCTGCCCGACCACGCCAGGAAGAAGCCGCCGCCGGCCTCGCGCCGGGTCCAGGAGGCGCTGGCGCAGCCGTCGATGCGCGAGGAGCGGCCGCAGGCCCAGGAGCAGGAACTGAAACTGTCGGTCTCCGACCAGCGAGGTGCTGCAGAAGAAAGACTTTGCGCAGATGAGCGCGGCCGAAATCGCCGAGGTCACCCGCGCCATTGCGAAAATGAGACTGCCGCAGGCCGAGCTCGCGCACCCGCCGCTATCAGCCGGATGCGCGCGGCCTGCGGCTCGACATGCGCCGCACCATCGCGCAGCTCCTTGCGCACCGGCGGCGAGATCATCGATATCCGAAAGCTCGGCCGCATCGACAAGCCGGCGCCGATCGTGGCGCTGCTCGATATCTCCGGCTCGATGAGCGAATATACCCGCCTGTTCCTGCATTTCCTCCATGCCATCACCGATGCCCGCAAGCGCGTCTCCGGTGTTCCTGTTCGGCACGCGGCTGACCAATGTGACGCGGGCGCTGCGGGCGCGCGATCCCGACGAGGCGCTGGCGAGCTGTTCGTCAACGCGTGGAGGACTGGGCCGGCGGCACCAGGATCGCCACCTCGCTGCACACCTTCAATCAAGTTGTGGGGCCGCCGCGTGCTCGGGCAGGGCGCGATCGTGCTGCTGATCTCCGACGGGCTGGAGCGCGAGGCCGACGCCAAGCTTGCGCTTCGAGATGGACCGGCTGCACCGGTCCTGCCGCCGCCTGATCTGGCTCAACCCGCTGCTGCGCTATGGCGGCTTCGAGGCCAAGGCGCAGGGCATCAAAATGATGCTGCCGCACGTTGACGAATTCCGCCCGGTGCATAATTTGAGTTCGATCGAGGGCTTGATCGCGGCGCTGTCAGCGCCGCCGCCGCCGCACCACCGCAGCCTGATCCGCTCGGCAGCTTGAACGAGGTCTTGCACATGCTCAATCGCGACGAAGACATTCTGAAGGCCGCCGAGGACTGGCAGAAGGCCGGCCATGGGGTGGCGCTGGCCACCGTGGTCGAGACCTGGGGCTCGGCGCCGCGGCCGGCGGGCTCGAGCCTCGTCATCAACGACGATGGCACCTTCCTGGGCTCGGTCTCCGGCGGCTGCGTCGAGGGCGCCGTGGTCACCGAGGCGCTCGACGTGATCAGCCAGCGGCCAGCCCAAGATGCTGGAATTCGGCGTCGCCGACGAGACCGCCTGGAACGTCGGGCTGTCCTGCGGCGGCACCATCCGCGTCTTCGTCGAGAAGGTGGGGTAACCGTGAAACTCGAGACCCTGACAGAGCTCAATGCCGAGCGCGCCGCGCGGCGCCCGGTGATCGTGGTCACCGACACCGCCAATGGCGAGCAGCGGCTGGTGAAGGCCGACGGATTTTGCCGCCGATCCGCTGCGCGCGCGAGCTGTCAAAACAATTGCGCATGGGCAAGAGCGGCACGGTCGAGGCCGGCGGCAAGAAGCTGTTCCTCAATGTCTACGCGCCGACCGCAAAGCTCGTCATCGTCGGCGCGGTCCATATCAGCCAGGCGCTGGCGCCGCTGGCGCGCTCGCTCGACTATGACGTGACGGTGGTCGATCCGCGCACGGCGTTTGCCAGCCCCGAGCGCTTTCCCGACGTGCCGCTGATCGCCGAATGGCCCGACGTGGCGCTGCCGCCGCTCAACATCGATCACTACACGGCGTTCGTCGCGCTGACGCACGATCCCAAGATCGACGATCCGGCGCTGCTGCACGCGCTTCGAGCGCGACTGCTTCTATATCGGCGCGCTCGGCTCGCGGAAAACGCATGCCAAGCGTGCCGAGCGGCTGAAGGCGCAGGGCGCCGCGGATACCGACATCGCGCGCATCCATGCGCCGATCGGGCTCGCCGATCGGCGCGGTCTCGCCGTCCGAGATCGCGGTCGCGATCATGGCCGAGATCACCGCGCAGCTGCGTGCTGCCGCAAAGAAAGAGAAGCAGCGGCATGAAATTCGGTCCCGCCAGTCCGGTCGACGCGATTGGCGGCGTCACCGTGCATACGCTGCGCCAGGGATCGCTGGTGCTGAAGAAGGGCACCACGATCGGCCCTGCCGAAGTCGAGGCGCTCGACAAGGCCGGCGTCAAGGAAATCGTCGTGGTGCGGCTGGAGGAGGGCGACGTCTCCGAAGACGTCGCCGCCGCCAGCATCGCGCAGGCCGTTGCCGGCGACGGCGTCAATGTCGAGCGCGCCTTCACCGGCCGCGCCAACCTGTTCGCGGCACAGCGCCGGCGTGCTGGTGGTCGACCGGGCCGCGGTCGACCGCATCAACGGCGTCGACGAAGCGATCACGTTCGCGACGCTGGCCGCCTTCAAGCCGGTGGTCGAAGGCGAGATGATCGCGACCGTCAAGCTCATTCCGTTCGGCGTCGAAGCGAAGCTGCGCGATGCGGCTGCTGGCGGTCGGCCGGCAAGGACGCGCTGCGGGTCGCGCCCTATCGTCATCAAGAAGGTCGGCGTGGTCTCGACCCTGCTGCCGGGGCTGGCGCCAAAGGTGATCGAGAAGACGCTGCGCGTCACCGCGGAGCGGCTGGCGCCGGCAGGCGCCACCATCATCGCCGAGCGGCGGGTGCCGCATGAGGAGACGGCGCTGGCGGCTGCGATCGAGGAATTGCTCGGCCTCGGCGCCGAGCTTGTCATCGTGTTCGGCGCCTCCGCGATCGCCGACCGCCGCGACGTGATCCCGGCGGCGATCACGGAGATCGGCGGCGCCATCGAGCATTTCGGCATGCCGGTCGATCCCGGCAACCTGCTGCTGATCGGCAGCGCCGGCGGCGTGCCGGTGCTGGGCGCGCCGGGCTGCGCGCGCTCGCCGGTCGAGAACGGCTTTGACTGGGTGCTGATGCGCCTGCTCGCGGGCCTGAAGGTCACGCGCGCCGACCTCACCGGCATGGGCGTCGGCGGCCTGTTGATGGAGATCGTCGACGCGGCCGCAGCCGCGCACCGCGCCGACATCGAAGGCAACCGCAACGTCGCCGCGCATCGTGCTCGCGGCCGGCCGTTCGACCCGGATGGGCGGTCCCAACAAGCTGCTGGCCGAACTCGACGGCAAGAAGCTGGTGCGGATCGCGGCCGAGCAGGCGCTGGCCTCGAAGGCCATCCGAAGTGATCGTGGTCACCGGCCATCAGGCCGAGCTGGTCGAGCAGGCGCTGGCCGGGCTGAAGGTGAAATTCGTGCGCAACCCGGATTTCGCCGGCGGGCTCGCGAGCTCGGTCAAATCAGGCATCGCGGCGGTGCCGAGCGACGCCGACGGCGCGGTGATCTGCCTCGGCGACATGCCGCTGATCGATCGCGCAATTGATCGACCGGCTGATCGAGACGTTTGCGCCCGACCGCGGCCATCTGATCGCGGTGCCCGTCAGCGAGGGCCGGCGCGGCAACCCGGTGCTGTGGTCGCGCCGCTTCTTCAAGGAATTGATGACGCTCGACGGCGACGTCGGCGCCCGCCACCTGATCGCCAAGCACACCGAGGCCGTCGCCGAAGTCCCGGTCGACGGCGACAGCGCGTTCCTCGACATCGACACCCCGCAGGCGCTGGAAGCAGCGCGCTCGTCGTAGTTCTTCGTTGGGTGGGCAAAGGCGCGTTTGCGCCGTGCCCACCGTCATGTTCCTCTCGTGATGGTGGGCACGCGACCTGTCATCGGGCGCGCTTTGCGCGACCGTTGGCTTTGCCCACCCTCCGCATCTTGGAGCAATTGATGCAATTCGACACCAAAATCGCGATCGTGATCCGGACCGACCTCGAAGCCTGGCAGAAACTCAATGTCGCGTCCTTCCTCGCAGGCGGCATCGCCGCCGCCTTTCCCGGATGCATCGGCGACCCCTATGAGGACGGCTCCGGCACCAGATATCTCTTCCTGATCGGCCAGCCGATCCTGATCTACGGCGCCGACCGTCCGGCGCTCTCGCGCGCACTCGATCGCGCGCTGGCGCGTAACGTTACGCCCGCGCTCTATACCGAGGACATGTTCAAGACCACGCACGACGCCGCCAACCGCGAGGTGGTGAAGGCGGTCATCCGCAGCGAACTCAACCTCGTCGGCCTCGCCATGCGCGCCGAGCGCAAGGTGATCGACAAGATCGTCGATGGATTGAAGTTTCATGGCTAGCGATAGCAGCGGCGAAGCCGGACGCGCTTTCGCTCCACCATCATGCCGTCATTGCGAGGGCAGCGACGAAGCAATCCATGTCACCGCAAGCGGCGCTATGGATTGCTTCGCGGAGCCTGTCATCGGGCGGCGCTAACGCGCCGACCCGTTGGCTCGCAATGACGAAGTTGGATCGGCAGGTGCGACACAATAACCCGACGGGCAAATCAGCCAAAGCCTGTCCAGCCCTTCGCTGCAAAAATATTCCGCTTAACCCGTCGGGCAAATCAGCGCTACCAACTCGCCCGTCTCACCCGACGAGAGGGGCGTTGCGCACGTCACGAACGCGCGGTGGGATGCGGTGGACGCGGATGGCTTGCGAAGACGAACGCAAGTGAGCGCGGACGGCGAAGTCGTGTGGTCCTGGCGCCCCGGTGCTGGCGCTAAGTTTCGCGAGAAGCAAGCTTCTCAGGGATGACGGTGGCAACAAGCCGGTCACCGAGGAGAGCTCGAAGTAAGCCGTAAACCATCGCGCAGGGAAAGCCGGGTTGTTTCCGGTTGCACCTGTGGTCCTACTCCCGTGCTTTTTTGCACCGGGACCCATGAGTGCAATCGGCACCCGGCTTTCCCTGCGCCCTTCTGTACAAGGAGGGCCGAAGTGGATCGCAAAACTCCGGACGCATCGCGCCGCGGGAACGCCGGACTCATATCCTCACACTCTATCGTCATGTCCCGCCACCGGGTCTCGCCTTTGGCGAGGCCCGATGACAAGGCTCCGGCGGGGCATCCAGTACGCTGCGGCTTATCGGCTGAATCTCAGGCCTCTCTGGAATACTGGATCGTCCGCCGGAGCCTGTCATCAGGCGGCCATTCGGCCGACCCGGTGGCGGACGCGGCTACGGAGGATCGTTTGAAGATCAGATCCGAGGCTCGCTATGGCGCCAGCAAAATTCTCCGCCGTCGTCCCGAACAAGCGAGCGGTAGCCAACGCCGATCCGGGACCCATAGCCCCAGGGAGAGGTTTTGCGAAAAGTACCGCCAGCGAAATCTTATCGAGAGATCACGCGGATTGGGTCCCGGCGTTCGCCGGGCGACGCACCATTTCCGAAAGGATATTCTTTTTTTGGAGGAGCTTGACAATGACTGACCGGTCAGTCAAATATAGAGCATGACAAAGCATCGCGAGCCATCGACCCGGAAATCAGGCGAGGACCGCCCCGCAGCAGGGCTGCGCGTGCCAGAACGCCGACCGTGGCTCGCCAACCCCACCACCGGCTTCCAGCCGCGCCGAGCGCGCGGCGGAGCGGCGCACGCCGCGATCGTCGAGGCGGCGCTGGAGGAATTCATCGCCCGTGGCTTTGCCGCGACCCGGCTCGATGACGTGGCGAAAACGCGCCGGCGTCGCCAAGGGCACGATCTATCTGCACTTCAAGGACAAGGAATCGATGTTCGAGGAGCTGATCCGGACCGCGATCGTGCCGCTGGTCAGCCGTCTGCTCGGGCACGCCGCCGCAGCCCGGCGGCATCGGTGCGCGACATGGTGGAGGGGTTTGCGCAAAACCTTCATCGAGGAGGTGGCGACGACGCGGCGCGGCGACATCGTGCGCCTGATCGTCGCCGAAGGGCCGCGATTTCCGGCCATCGCCGACTTCTACTACCGCGAAGTGGTTTCGCGCGGGCTCGCCGGCATGCGGGCGCTGATCGAACTCGGCATCGCGCGCGGCGAGATCAAGCAGAAGAACCTGGCGCGCTTTCCGCAGATCATGGTGGCGCCGGCGCTGATCGCCGTGATCTGGCAGAGCCTGTTCAGCAGGCACGCGCCGCTGGACGCGATCGAGATGTTTCGCGTCCATCTCGATCTGATTTTTGGCGAACGGAGGACGACATGACTTCGTCGCGAATGACGATCAATGCTGGCCGCGCTGGCGCTGGCCGCCAGCGCTTGCCGGCTGCAAGCGAGCGCAGGGATCCCGGCTTCCAGGGCTGGGTCGAGGCCGACATGATCTTCGTCAGCCCCGACGAGATCGGCCGCGTGACCAAACTCAACGTGCGCGAGGGCGACGAGGTCGAAGCCCGGCGATGCCGCTTTATTCGGTCGACGACGATCTGCAGCAGGCCGACCTCAACCAGAACAAGGCGACGCTTGCCAATGCGCAGCAGACCTATGACCGCGCCGCGTCGCTGAGCAAGACCGGCTCCGGCACGCAGGCCAATCTCGACTCCGCGGTCTCGGCGCTGCGCGTCGCCGAAGCGCGCGTCAACACCTCGCAGACGCGGCTGGCGCGGCGCAGCGGCTTTGCGCCGGTCGGCGGCACCATCCAGCAGATCTATTTCCGCGAAGGCGAGATGGTGCCGGCGCAGCGGCCGGTGCTGTCGATCATGCCGCCCGGCAACATGAAGCTGCGCTTCTTCGTGCCGGAGACGGAGTTGCCAAAGCTTGCGATCGGCGACGAGGTGAAGCGTGACCTGCGACAATTGCGCGGCCGATCTCACCGCAAAGATCTATTTCATCGCGACCACGGCCGAATACACCCCGCCGGTGATCTACAGCCTCGATGAGCGCAACAAGCTGGTCTATCTGATCCAGGCGCGGCCGAGCCGGCCGGACGTGCTGCGCGTCGGCCAGCCGATCAGCGTGTTCCTCAACCGCCAAGACGCCGGTGGCGGACAAGCGATGAGCACCGCGTCGCCGACCATGCGCCCGACATCGCCATCGACGTCCGCGGGCCTGTCAAAGTCGTTCGGCGGCCGCGAGGTCGTGCATGACCTGTCGATGCAGGTGAAGCGCGGCTCGATCTACGGCTTCCTCGGCCCCAACGGCTCCGGCAAGACCACCACCATCCGCATGCTCTGCGGCCTGCTGACGCCCGACCGCGGCGAGGGCACCTGCCTCGGCTACGACATCCGCCGCGACGCCGACAAGATCAAGCGCCAGGTCGGCTACATGACGCAGCGCTTCAGCCTGTACCAGGACCTCTCGGTGCGCGAGAACCTCGAATTCGTCGCCCGGCTTTACGGCCTGCGCGACGCGCGCGGCGCCGCGCGCGAGCATGATCCAGCGGATCGGCCTGAACGGCCGCGAGGAGCAGCTCGCCGGCGAACTTTCCGGCGGCTGGAAGCAGCGGCTGGCGCTCGGCGCCTGCACGCTGCCCAATCCGCAATTGCTGCTGCTGGACGAGCCGACCGCCGGCGTCGATCCCAAGGCGCGGCGCGATTTCTGGAACGAGATCCATGCGCTCGCCGCCGAAGGGCTCACGGTGCTGGTCTCGACCCACTACATGGACGAGGCCGAGCGCTGTCACGAGATCGCCTATATCGCCTACGGCCATCTGCTGGCGCACGGCACGGTGGACGAGGTGATCGCGAAATCGGCGCTGTCGACCTATACCGTCACCGGCGACGATCTCAACAGCGCTCGCCGCTGAACTCACCGGCAAGCCCGGCATCGACATGGTGGCGCCGTTCGGCACCAGCCTGCACGTCTCCGGCCGCGACAAGGCGGCGCTGGAAGCGACCATCGCGCCTTATCGCGACGACAAGGGATGGCACTGGCAGGACGAGCGAGCCGTCGCTGGAGGACGTCTTCATCGACCTGATGACCCGCTCACAAGGATAATTTCCAATGAGTGCGACCGATGCGGCCGACCAGCGGCGCGACGTCAGGGAGCCGGCCTTCGGCTTCTGGCGGCGCAGCTATGCGATGCTGGTGAAGGAATTCATCCAGCTCCGCCGCGACCGCGTCTCGTTCGCGATGATCGTGATGATCCCGGTGATGCAGCTGTTGCTGTTCGGCTATGCCATCAACACCACGCCGCGCAATCTGCCGACCGCCGTGCTGATGCAGGAGGACAGCGACCTGGCGCGCTCGATCCTGAAGGCGCTGGAGAACACCGCCTATTTCCGCTTCACCCGCGAAGTCCACAGCGTCGCCGAGTTCGACGATCTCCTGCAGTCCGGCAAGGTGCTGTTCGGCGTCGAAATCCCGCGCGGTTTCGAGCGCGCGGTGCGGCGCGGCGATCGATCCGGCGCTGCTGGTCGCGGCTGACGCGACCGATCCGGTCGCGGCGGGCTCGGCGCTCGGCACGCTCGGCATGGTCGTGCAGACCGCGCTGGCGCACGACCTCCACACCGGCGATCCGCCGTCGATGCCGTTCGAGATCAGGGCCCATGCGCGCTACAACCCGGCGGCCGAATCGCGCCTCAACATCGTGCCGGGCCTGGTCGGCACCATCCTGACCATGACCATGCTGATCTTCACGGCGCTGTCGGTGACGCGCGAGATCGAGCGCGGCACCATGGAGAGCCTGCTGTCGATGCCGATCAAGCCGGTGGAGGTGATGTTCGGCAAGATCATTCCCTACGTGATCGTCGGCTTCATCCAGGCCACGCTGATCGTCGGCATCGGCGTGCTGCTGTTCGGGGTGCCGATCCTCGGCAGCGTGGTGCTGCTGGCGGCTGCTGACGACGCTGTTCATCACCACCAATCTGTCGATCGGCTATACCTTCTCCACCATCGTGCAGAACCAGTTGCAGGCGATGCAGCTGTCGATGATGTTCTTCCTGCCCAGCATTCTGTTGTCCGGCTTCATGTTTCCGTTCGCGGGCATGCCGGTCTGGGCGCAATATCTCGGCGAGGGCCTGCCGCTGACCCATTACATCCGCATCGTCCGCGCCATCATGCTGAAGGGCGCCGCGCCTTCCGAACCTGCAATACGACACGATTGCACTCATTGCACTGATGCTGCTGGCGATGACGATCGCCGTGACGCGCTTCCGTCGCACGCTCGATTGAGGCATATAGTCGATCGTCATTCCGGGGCGATGCGCAGCATCGAATCCGGAATCTCGAGATTCCAGGTGCGGGCGCATCGCCCCGGAATGACAAGGATGAGAGAATGGCTGGGTTCTGGGGCAGAAGACAAGAACGACAAGGACAGGCGGCGGTGTATCGGCCGACTTCCAGCACGCGCTGATGCAGCGAAGTGATGACGACCGAGCTGCTCCGGATCAAGGCGCTGATCGGGACGACGGCGCTGCTCGCGCGTCATCCTCCTGACCGTCTACTTCGTCGCATCCGAGGCGGTGAGCCGCGTCTGGCACGGCAATCTCAAGCCGATCTATCTCTTATTCGATCATCGGGCCGTTCGTCCTGTTCGAGCTGTGGGTGCATAGCAGTCATCAGCCGGCATCTGGCGGCAGGGCCGCGACCTGCCGCGTGATCCGGCGCTATATCGGCGTCGCTGATCGAGACCTCGATGCCGACGGTCGCGCTGGCGCTGCATATCAACAGCATGGGGCTCGGTGGCCGCGCTCGGCTTCGTCGGCGCCGATCGATCTATTTCATCTTCATCATCCTCTCGACGCTGCGGCTGGATTTCTGGCTCTCGACCTTCACCGGCTTCGTCGCCGCGGCCGAGCTGTTTTGCATGGCGATGTTCTATCATCCGGCGGTCAGCGCCGATGCCGGAGCCTGATCTCTACTATCACGCCGCGCGCAGCCTGATCGTGCTGATCTGCGGCATGCTGGCGGGCGCGGTCGGGATGCAGTTGCGCCGGCAGTTCGAGGCCAGCATCACAGGCGGCGACGGCGCGCGACCGCATCACCAACCTGTTCGGCCAGCACGTCTCGCCGCAGGTGGTCGAACGCCTGATGGCCGAGGGCGCCAGCACCGGCAGCGACATCCGCCGCGTCGCCGTCATGTTCGTCGATTTCCGCAGCTTCACCGCCGGCGCGCAGCACCCGCACGCCGCAGGAGGTGGTCGACCGGCTCGACGGCGCGTTCGCGGTGCTGGTCGATATCCTCGATCGCCACGGCGGCATCGTGAACAAGTTCCTCGGCGACGGATTTCTGGCGCTGTTCGGCGCGCCGCTCGAGGCGCCCGACGCCGGCGCACCGCGCGGTCGCCGCGGCGCGCGAAATGCTGGAAGCCAATGCGCGCGTCAACGAGCGCGACCGAGCTGGCCGCTGCGCATCGGCATCGGCATTCATTTCGGCGAGGTGGTCGCCGGCAATATCGGCTCGCCGCGGCGCAAGGAATACACCGTGATCGGCGACACCGTGAATTTTGCCGCCACGGCTGGAGGCGCTCAACAAGGACTTCAATTCGCAGTTTCTGATCTCGGCAGCGGTTCGCGACGCGCTCGGCGAAGCGTGCGCGACGCGGTCTCGCTCGGCGAGGTCGCGGTCAGGGGCTACGAGCGGCCGATGGCCGGTGTGGCAATTGGGATAGGAGGAGTATCGAAATGCAGCGGCGTTATATCACCGTCGACGTTTTCACCGACCGCGCCTTCGGCGGCAATCCGCTCGCCGTGGTGCTCGATGCCGGCGGGCTGTCGACCGCGCAGATGCAGGCGATCGCCACCGAGTTCAACTATTCGGAGACGACCTTCGTGCTGCCGCCGGCAGGATCCGCGCGAACGACGCGCAGGTGCGCATCTTCACGCGTGAACTCGGAGCTGCCGTTCGCCGGCCATCCCAATGTCGGCACCGCCTTCGTGCTGGCGACGCAGGCGGCAAAGCCGCCGGCGCGGCTGTGTTCGAGGAGGGGCCGGCCTGGTGCCGGTCGAGATCCTGACCGAGCAGGGCAGGGTGGTCGGCGCCGAACTCACCGCGCCGCAGCCGCTGAAGCGGATGATCGCAGCGTTGGCGTCGAACAGGCGGCGGCCTGCCTCTCGCTGTCGGCTGACGACGTCAAGACCGACCGGCATCGCGCCGCAGATCATCTCGGTCGGGCTGTCGTTCCTGGTGGTCGAAGTCGCCTCGCGCGAGGCGCTGCGGCGGGCCAGGCCCGGATGCGGCGGCGTTCGCCAAAACGTTTCCCGCGCGATGGCAGCGACGCCGTCTATTTCTATACGCGCGACGTGCCGGCCGGCGAGAAGCCGCTGCGAGCTGCAGGCGCGGATGTTCCATCCCGGCGCCAGCGGACTGTCCGAAGACCCCGCGACCGGCAGCGCGACGGCGGCTGCCGCGGCGCTGCTCGCCGATCTCGACGACGTCAAGCGACGGCGAACTGAGATTGCGGATCGGGCAGGGCGTCGACATGGGGCGGCCGAGCCTGCTGCTGACGCGCGTCCGCAAGCAGAATGGCGCGGTCGCTTCCATTCATGTCGGCGGCAGCTGCGTGCAGATGATGGAGGGAACGTTCCGGCTTGACGGCAAGGGGTGATCGTCTCGTAGCGCGGATGAGCGCAGCGGAATCCGGGGCCGGTGATTCGAGTTGCACCTCCGGATTGCGCTCGCCGACGCCAGCTTACACCTGCGGCGCGACCAGATTCTCCACCTTCACGCCGTCGCGGTCCTCGATGATCTCCGCGATCCATTGCCGGTGGCAATGCGCGTGGTCGCGCTCGTAGCAGAGGATGCAGACCGGCCCGGATTTCTTCACCAGCGCCGACAGCTCGTCGAGCTCCTCCCTGGCCTGCGCCGTCTTCAGATGCGCCGAATAGATCTTGTGCAGCAGATCGAATTTGCCGCTGCGCGCCGCCTCGCGGCCGCTCTTCGGCGTTCCGAGGCCCTTCAGATGCAGATAGGAAATGCCGCGCTCGTCGAGGCCGGCCGCGAGCTGGTTCTTGAAAAGCCCGGCCGCCGCGAGGACGCGACCGCGCGCACGTCGACCAGCAGCTTGACGCCGGCGTGCTTCCAGCTCGTCGAGCACGGCCTTGGACGGCGTCTGCTCATAGCCGATGGTGAAGAGGCGCTTTGTCCTGCGGGCCATGTCGACGTCCAGACGTTCGTTGTCGTCATCGGCAGCCAGGCTACGGCAATGGTCGCATCGATTGCCATATCCGCGCGTTGCTGGCCGGACGCGGCATGTCGCATAGTTCGCGGAAAAAGAGCCTGTCGATGGCCGCTCTCGCGGGGAAACAGCGATGAACCGATTTGGCCGCTCGCTGGCATGGCTGCTCGCGCTTCGCGTCTGTCGGCGTTGCGCGCAGCGCACGCGCAGACCGGCTATCCCGACCGCCCGGTGAAGATCATCGTCCCGATCGGTCCCGGCGGCAGCTACGATCTGGTCGGGCGGCAGCTTGCCGACGCGCTGTCGAAGCGGATGGGGCAGGCCTTCGTCGTCGAGAACAAGCCGGGCGCCGGCACCGTGGTCGGCACGCAGGCCGCAAGCCAGAGCGAGCCGGACGGCTACACGCTTGTGGTCGGCGGGCTCTCCAACATGGCGTTCAATTCGGCGCTGTATTCGAAACTCGGTTACGATCCGCTGCAAGGATTTCGTGCCGGTCGCGCTGATCTACAAGTTCGGTTACGTGATGGTCGGCCGCAAGGATCTGCCGCAGGGCAAGCTGCAGGACATCGTCGCGGCCGCAAAGGCCAACCCGGGCTCGATTTCGGTCGCGACCGCCGGCGTCGGCACCGGCCAGCATCTGGTGGCGGCTGCGCTTCATGAAGGCCGCCGGCGTCAAATTTCTGGAGGTGCCCTACAAGGGTTCGCCGCCGGCCTTCACCGATCTGCTCGCGGGCCGCATCGACCTGTTCTTCGATCTCGATCGCCGCGGGGCCTGCCTTACGTGCAGTCGGGGCAGGCGAAGGGCATCGCCGTGCTGTCGTCGAAGCGCAGCCCGCTGGCGCCCGACGTGCCGACGATGTCGGAAGCCGGCGTGCCCGGCCTCGATGTCGATTCCTGGCTCGGGATATTCGCGCCCGCAAAGACGCCGCCGGAGGTCATCGCAAAACTGCGCCGCGATATCCGCGCCTCGCTGCCCGAGCTCAAGGAGCGTTTCGAGAAGAGCGGCGGAGAGGTGTGGGATCTGCCGGACGACAAGCTCGATGCCTTCGTCGCCTCCGAATACGAGAGCTGGACCAAACTGATCCGCGAGGCCGGCATCAAGCTGGACTGAGAGCGAGATTACTTCACGCGCTCGATCAATTCCATCGCGCCGGCCGGCGCGCGCACCTTGCCCTCGTGGATCACGTAGGCGAACACGTCGCGCGGCGTCTTCTTCGGCTTGGCGTTGTCGACGCGCGGCAGATCGTCCGGCTCGCCGCCACCGGCCCAGGCCTGAAACCGCTTGGCCCAGGCGTCGAGCTGCTTCGGCGGATAGCAGGTCTTGAGCTCGTCATTGCCCTTCTGCAGCCGCGCATAGACGAAGTCGCTGACGACGTCGGCGATCGCCGGATATTTGCCGTGCTCGGCGAACACGACAGGCGTTTCGAACTTGCGCAGCAACGCGATGAACTCCGGCACGCAGAAACTGTCGTGCCGCACCTCGACCACGTGACGCAGCGCGCGTCCCTCGAGCTTGCGCGGCAGCAGTTCGAGGAACTTGCCGAAATCGGCCTCGTCGAATTTCTTGGTCGGCGCGAACTGCCAGAGCACCGGGCCGAGCCGGTCGCCGAGCTCCAGCACGCCGGAATCGTAAAAGCGTTTTACGGAATCGCCGGCCTCCGCCAGCACGCGACGGTTGGTGGCGAAGCGCGGTCCCTTCAACGAGAACACGAATCCGTCCGGCACCTCGCGCGCCCATTTGCGAAAACTCTCCGGCTTCTGCGAGCCGTAATAGGTGCCGTTGATCTCGATCGAGGTCAGCTTCGACGCGGCATAGGACAGCTCCTTCGCCTGCGTGAGCTTTCCGGATAAAACACCCCGCGCCACGGCTCGAAGGTCCAGCCGCCGATGCCGATATAGATGTTGCCGCTGTTTTTGCGGTCGATTTCGAAGGCTTGCTCACGGGAGGGCTCGTCGGAAAATGAGGGGAGGGCTCTGAGCGGATGTTAACCAAATCGGACCCTGATTGGCCAGATTGTCGCAGTGCGCGACAAGCTCGCGGAAACGCGGGATAGCGGCGAAGTGCGACAGCCCGAGATATGGACACGGAAGTTCCTTCGACGGACAATGAACATGGCACTTGGCGCGCCAATTGCAAAGCATGCAGCATCGCAGGCCGGTGCCGGCTGGGGATCTGGCAGTCGAGCCTCATGATCTCCGTCTGTGCTCTCCGTCTGTATCGACGCAGGTTAGGATTTACGGTTTGGCTTCGAGCGGACCCATGATCGGCAAGCATCCCCACCGCAACCGGCGTCGGCTCCGGGCAAGGCCGGCGCGCCGGCGCAGTTCGGCGCGCTGCTGATGACCGACGGCGGGACGCAGCGCGCAGCGGGCCGCCGTACTTGTTCAGCGGACTGACGGAAACCGAAATCGCGCATGTGCTGGGCTCGGGCAAGCGCCGGGTGCTCTACCGCGGCGCGCAGCTGTTCAGCCAGGGCAGTCCGCAAGACGGCATCTTCCTGATCGAGAGCGGGCGCATCAAGGTGTTCTACACCGCGCCGTCGGGCCGCGAGATCACGCTGGCTTACTGGCACTCCGGCAATTTCGTCGGCGGTCCTGAAGTCTTCAAGCAGGGCCTGCACGTCTGGTCGGGCGTTGCAGCCGTCAACAGCACGGTGCTGCATTTGCCGGGCGACGTGCTGCGCCGGATGGTGCTGACGATTCCGGCGCTCGCCATCGGCATCATCGAGGGCCTCAGCTTCAAGGGCCAATGCTATTCCGCGCTGGCGCAAATGCTCGGCACGCGCTCGCCGACCGAGCGGCTTGCGCAGCTCCTGCTGCATCTGATGAATCTTGTACGGCGTCGAAGAGCGTCGATGGCACGCTTGATCGCCGCGTCGTTCACCCACGCCGACCTCGCGCATATGACGGGCGTGACGCGCCAGTCCGTCACCGTCAGCCTCAAGCGGTTTACCGAGCTTGGCATCCTGCAGCGCACGGCTCCAACCTCGTCATCAAGAACGCCGGACATGCTGAGCGAAATCCGCGATGGAAAGCTCGCCAAGGCCGCGGCTTCGGACGAGGCCTGAGGATCGGCGCGAGGCCGCATTGCATCAAGCGCCGCTGAACCTGCTCGATCTCGGGCCGATTCCACGTCCGAGGCACGGGTCTTCGGCCGGGATTAGATGATTAATTTGTAGCCACGACGCTCATCCGATAGCCAAATCGGACAGCATTTCTGTCCATTAATTGAGCATCCGGATATTTCTTCGCAATACGTTGCTGGCTCGACGCGTTCGTCGTTTCGGATTCAAAGGGCGCCGTTCAGAGTTCGCTTACCGGACGTCTCAAGCGTCCGCGATGGAAGCGAGCGAGTTCACGGCAAATGACGTCAACTTCCTTCTTTAACCACGCCGTTCGCGATCCGGGCCACCGCGAACCGAACCCGCTGCAGGTCGTCAGCACGGGTCCCGTGGCATATCGCTTGCACCAATACCCCCGTCAAGCCAGTCAGCCTGCTCACCGCCGAGCAACCCCGTCACAGTCCGTTGTGGCCGGGGCGCTTCGCGTGGGCATTGCACAAAATCCCGCACAGTTCAGTTCGAAAAGGATTTGTCTAATGAGCGTCGGCCCTGCGTCCAAACTCTCTGGCTTCCTTCCCTTGCTCGTCGCCGCAACCATCGGGTTTGCGCCTGTGACCGCAAGCGCAGAGACCCTCGAGATCGGCATCGGCACGCAGAATACGACGACCAACACGGTGACCGGCGGTGTCGTTCTGAAGGAGCTTGGCCTGCTCGAGAAGCACTTGCCGAAGACCGGCAAGTACAAGGACATTCAATACAAGCTGAGCTGGCAGAACGCGACATCAGGCCCGCCGATCACCAACGGCATGATGGCCAACAACATCCAGATCGGCATGATGGGCGACTATCCGCTGATGGTGAACGGCGCCACCGGGCAGGCCACCAAGAACGAAACGCAGCTCGTCGCCATCATCGCCTACAACGCGGTCGGCGGCGGCAACGGCATCGTCGTCCACAAGGACTCGCCGTTCTACGAACTCGCCGATCTCAAGGGCAAGAACGTGTCGGTGCCGTTCGGCTCGGCCGCGCACGGCATGATGCTGACGTCGCTGCAGAAGCGCGGACTGCCGCCGGACTTCTGGAATCTGGTGTCGCAGTCGCCGGAAGTCGGCAGCACCAATCTGCAGGAAAAGCGCATCGACGCGCATGGCGACTTCGTGCCGTTCGCCGAACTGCTGCCGTTCAAGGGTTTTGCCCGCAAGATCTATGACGGCGCCGAGACCAAGACGCCGACGTTCCACGGCGTCGTCGTGCGCAAGGACTTTGGCGAGAAGTATCCGAGATCGTGGTGGCCTACATCAATGCGTTGATGGAGGCGAACGACTGGATGCGCAAGAATCCCAAGCTCGCGGCCGAGAAGATCGAGGAGTGGACCAAGATCAACAAGGAAGTGATCTACATCTTCCTCGGCCCCGGCGGCGTGCACACGCTCGATGCGACCATCAAGCCGCAATGGGTCGAATCGGTCGGAAACAACTACGCCATCCTGCAGAAGCTGAACATGATCAAGGAGCTCAATATCGGCGCCTGGGTCAACGACAGCTACGTCCGGCAGGCCTTCAAGGAGCACGGGCTCGACTACGACAAGCAGCTCGCCTCGTTCGATACTTACAACGTGACCGGCACCGATCCGATCTGCAACGCGCCGGTCAACGATCCGAAGAAGACCGGCGAGATCTGGATCCAGGGTGGCGACATCGTGCCGTTCAGCTCGCCGGTCTGCACGCTGCTCGGCGTGAAGAAGTTCGGCAGCTGAAGGCAAGAAGTTCAACGCCGTCTATCTCGTCGATCACCAGCTCGGCATCAAGGTGTTCGCCGACGCCGCGTTCTATTCGGTCGGCGGCCAGGACCCGAAGAAGCCGGACGTGGTGCCGTTCCTGCTCAAGAAGGATGCGGAAGCCTATGCCGCCAAGAACGGCGGCAAGCTGGCGACCTATGCCGAAGTGCTCAGCGCCATCAATGTCGGACAATAGGGTGGACTGATGGGCAGCATGGCAAGCGCGAAGATCGTAGCGCTCCCGATGGTCGAGAAGCATTCCGATCCCGAGCCGGTGGTGGCCGCCGTGAAGTCTTCGCAGCCGAAGTGCTCGGCTGCGGACAGCGGCCGACGCGCCTGCGCCGGTTGCTGCCGCGGAGATTCCGGCGCCCGAGCCCGAGCCGATCCCGACGGTTTCGCTGACCGAGGTGTTGCGGAGCCTGCTCGCCAAGATCACCCGCGAACGCATCATCACCGCCGCACTTGCCTGCATCTCGATCGGGGCCCTGTTCCTGTTCTGGTATGTCGGAACCAAGTACCGGCTCGAGTTCTACATTCGCTTCAAGAACGTCCCGACGCCCTATGAAGTGTATCAGCAGCTGACGCAGGTCGGGCTGTCCAACAAGTATCTCGTCAACATCGCCATCAGCGTCCGGCGCATCCTGCTCGGCTTCTTCATCGCCATGGCGATCGGCGTGCCGCTGGGGCTCGCGATCGGAAAATATCAGCGCGTCCGCGATCTGTTCATGCCCGTCGTCGAGATCATGCGGCCGATCCCGGCGATCGCCTGGGTACCGATGTCGATCATGCTGTGGCCGAACAACGAAGCCAGCATCGTCTTCATCACCTTCATCGGCGCCTTCTTCCCGATCCTGCTCAACACCATCCACGGCGTGCATTCGCTCGACGGCGTGTTGGTACGGGCGGCGCGCTGCCTGGGTGCGAGTGAGTTCCGGCTGATCCTGAACGTGATCCTGCCGGGCTCGCTGCCGCACATCTTCACCGGCCTTGCCGTCGGCATGGGCGTGGCGTGGGTATCGCTGATCGCCGCCGAGATGATCTCGGGTCAGTTCGGCGTCGGCTACTTCACCTGGGAAGCCTACTCGCTGGTGGATTATCCCGCGATCGTGCTCGGCATGATCACGATCGGTTTCCTTGGACTGGCCTGCAGCGGCATCATCCGGATGGTTGGCAGCCTCCTGATGCCGTGGCTGGCATTCGCACCGGGAGGCAAGCGATGACGATGGCAATGGCTGAAGCCGAAACCCAGAAGGGCTTCATCGACGTTCGCAACATGGGCGTCATCGTTCGGCGCCAACGACAACAAGGTCGTCGCCGTCGAGAACGTGTCGCTCAACGTGCAGCCGGGCGAGTTCGTCTCGCTGATCGGTCCCTCCGGCTGCGGCAAGTCGACTTTGCTCAGCATCGTCGCCGGTTTCGTCAAGCCGACGCTTGGCGAGGCGAAGCTCGACGGCAAGGCGATCACCAGGCCCGGCTCGGACCGCGGCGTCGTGTTCCAGCAATACTCGCTGTTTCCCTGGCTGTCGGTTCGCAAGAACGTCGAGTTCGGCCTGAAGATGGCCGGCGTCGAGCAAAGCAAGCGCAACACCACGGCGCGCTCGCTGCTCGACCTCGCCGGGCTGCTGTCGTTCGAGAACCATTATCCCGACCAGCTCTCCGGCGGCATGAAGCAGCGCATCGGCATCGTCCGCGCGCTGGCGACGAGCCCGCAGGTGCTGCTGATGGACGAGCCGTTCGGCGCGCTCGACACGCAGACGCGCGTCGTGATGCAGGAAATCCTGACCAACATCTGGCAGCAGTTCAAGATCTCGGTGCTGTTCATCACGCACGATATCGAGGAGTCGATTTTCCTCTCCGACCGCATCTACGTCATGACGGCGCGGCCGGGCCGCATCAAGGCGGAGATCAAGGTGCCGCTGCCGCGTCCGCGCAGGGCCGAGATGACCGACACGCCGGAATTCATGAACCTGGTGCAGGAGCTCAAGGGGCTGATCCGCGAAGAGTCGCTGGCCGCCATGGCTCCCGAGATCAAGGATCGAGGCCTTTCAGGCTTTGGAATGAAAGTGGGACCGAAAGGAGTAGGCGAAATCTTCTGACGACAATATTGAACGTCGCGGCCGTACAGGCGCGAAACACCAATCAACGACATCAACCAAGGAGAGACGCGACGGAGCGCGCGCGTCAACGACGACCTGCGCCTGCGTCACAGATCGGAGAATTCAATGGCAAAGAAACCAAACATACTGTTTTTCCACGTCGACAACCTCGGCATGGGCGAACTCGGCTGCTACGGCGGCGGCATTCTGCGCGGCGCCGATACCAAGCGCATGGACGCTTTCTCCAAGCAAGGCGTCAAGCTGACGCATTATGTCGTCGAGCCGCAGTGCACGCCGACCCGCTCGGCGCTGATGACCGGACGCTTCCCGATCCGCTCGGGCAACCACACCATCGCGCTCGGCGGCAATGGCGGCGGCATCGTCAGAGTGGGAGCGCACCATCGGCTCGATCCTGTCGGAAGCCGGCTACGCCACCTCGATCTACGGCAAGTGGCACATCGGCGCCGAGGACGGCCGCTTCCCGACCGATCACGGTTTTGACGAATGGTACGGCCGCTTGCGCACCTACGACGAATGCATGTGGCTGACCGATCCGCATTACGTGCCGGAGCGCGACGGCTTCTCGCACATGCATGAGGGCGTCAAGGGCAAGGGTGCATGGCCGCTCAAGGACGAGCAGCTCACCATGGAGACCAAGAAGACCTGCGACCTCGAGTACCAGAAGCGCGCCATCAAGTTCATGGAGAAGTCCGTCAAGGCGGACAAGCCGTTCTACTGCTACTTCAACCACTCGCTGATGCACTTCCCGATGAGCCCGCGCGACGAATTCGTCGGCAAGAGCACCAACGGCGATTGGGGCGACTGCCTCTTGATGCTCGACCACGACTTCGGCGTGCTGCTCGACAAGCTGGATGAACTCGGCGTTGCCGACAACACCATCGTCGTGATGTGCGGCGACAACGGCGCCGAAGATCATCTCGCCGGCCGCGGCACCGGCGGCTTCTTCGACGGCTCCTACTTCAGCTCGGCGGAAGGCGGCATCCGCACGCCGCTTCTGATCCGCTGGCCGAACCGCATTCCGGCGGGCATCGAAAGCAACGAGATGGTTCATGTCACCGACATGTTCACCACGCTGCTGTCGATGACCGGCTGCAAGGCGCCCGCCGACCGGCTGATCGACGGTGTCGACCAGAGCCCGTTCTTCCTCGGCAAGCAGGAAACCTCCAACCGCGAGTCCTGCATCGTCTGGCTGAAGGACGAACTGCACGCCGTGAAGTGGAAGGACTTCAAGATCAACTTCAAGCGGCAGCAGCATTTCCACGATCCGGAACTGGCGCTCGGCTTTGCCCGCATCACGCATCTGAAGGAAGACCCGAAGGAGCGTGATGCCGTCAACCAGCGTTACGTGCGCTGGTGGGTGATGCAGCACGCCCAGCGCATCATCAGGGATTTCGAGGAGAGCGCCAAGAAGGAGGAGCTGATTCCGCCCGGCGCCGCGCTCGATTTCGTGCCCAAGCAACACGCCAAGGCCTGAATGCGATGACTGCACCGACGAGAGCGGAAACGATCGCGCATGGTGCAGCTGGCCATCGCCGGGGAGAGGGCTGCTGCGCTCTCCCCGGCAAGACCAAATCGGGCCTGGTGCCCGACGCGGTCAACCCGGAATCCATGAACTGGATCCCGGGCGGCAACTTCCTGATGGGCTCCAACAGCTTCTATCGGGAAGAACGCCCGGTCCGTCCGCGCCTTCGTCGAGGGTTTCTGGATCGACATCTATCCCGTCACCAATGCCGAATTTCGCAAGTTCGTCGAGGCGACCGGATACGTCACCTATTCCGAGCGTCCGCCGAATCCGGCGATGTATCCCGATGCCGATCCGGCGTTGCTGGTGCCGGGTTCGCTGGTGTTCGTGAAACCGGATCGCCCGGTCAGCTTGCGCAACAATCTCGCCTGGTGGGAATATCGCCCCGGCGCGGACTGGCGGCATCCGGAGGGGCCGGAGAGTTCGATCGCTGGTCGCGACGATCATCCCGTCGTGCACGTCGCCTATGAGGACGCGCTCGCCTATGCGGCGTGGTGCGGCAAGCAATTGCCGACCGAAGCGGAATGGGAGTTCGCCGCCCGCGGCGGTCTCGAAGGCAAGGCCTATCCATGGGGCGATGCCGCCAACCCGGAGGACGGTTTCTGGCCAACACCTGGCAGGGCCACTTTCCCTACGAGAATCTCGACCGAGGACGGATACGAGGGCACCTCGCCGGTCGACGCGTTTCCGGCCAACGGCTACGGCCTGTTCGACATGGTCGGCAACGTCTGGGAATGGACGTCGAGCCCGTATGACGCGGCGCCGGATCAGCCGCCGCAATCCTGCTGCCATCCGAACGCCGACGATGACCGATCCGACGCGCCGCGTGGTGAAGGGCGGCTCGCATCTCTGCGCGCCCAACTACTGCCTGCGCTACCGGCCGTCGGCCCGTCAGGGCGAAACGGTCGATTCCTCCACCTGTCACATCGGCTTCCGCTGCGTCGTGCGCAACCGCCGGGCAGCTGAAGCGCCGCCAGACTCGAACAAGCCGTCAACATCTTCCGGATAGATCCCATGCAAGTCGCGAACCCCACCGTCACCCAATCAGAATTCGAAGACGCACCGTCGATATCAGCGGTGCTTCGTCGCCCCGAACCTCTTCGTTCGTGAATCGCTGGCCGGCGTCATCACGGCGCTGGCGCTGATCCCCGAGGTGATTTCGTTCTCGTTCGTCTCGGGCGTCGATCCCAAGGTGGCGCTGGTCTCCTCGATCGTGCTGTGCCTCGTGATGTCCGTTGCTCGGCGGCAGGCCCGCCATGGTCACCGCGGCGGCCGGTTCGATTGCGCTGGTGATCGGTCCGATGGTGAAGGCTGCATGGGGTCGGCTACATCCTGCCGACCATCATCCTCGCCGGCATGATCCAGATCGCGTTCGGCCTTGCCGGCCTGGCGCGGCTGACGCGCTTCATCCCGCGCTCGGTGATGATCGGCTTCGTCAACGCGCTCGGCATTCTGATCTTCGCCGCGCAGGTGCCGCACATCTTCAACGTTCCCTGGCTGGTCTATCCGCTTGTTCGCACTGACGATTGCCATCGTCCTCGTCGTGCCGCGCATCACGACGTCAGTGCCGGCGCCGCTGGTCGCCATCATCGTCGTGACCACGATCGTGATCATGGGGCATCTCACGGTTCCCAATGTCGGCGGCGAGGGCACGATGGCGCCGGGGCTGCCGGCTATCACCGCGTTCGCGGTCCCGCTCGACCTCAACACGCTGCGCATCATCTGGCCGACCGCGCATCAGCGTCGCCTTTGTCGGCCTGCTCGAGACGCTGCTGACGGCCAAGCTGGTCGACGACCTCACCGACACGCGGTCGCACAAGGGCAGGGAATCCTGGGCGCTCGGCGTCGCCAACATCGCCGCCGGCTTCTATGGCGGCATCGGCGGCTGCGCGATGATCGCCCAGACCGTCGTCAACGTGAAGATCGGGCAGGGCCGCACCCGCATTTCGACGGCGGTCGCCGCGATCGTGCTGCTGGTGCTGGTGACCGGGCTTAGCGAGCTGATGGCGCAGATACCGATGGTGGCGCTGGCCGCCGTCATGATGATCGCCGCGCTCAAGACCATCGATCTGGCACAGCGTCACGGCCGACGACGTTCAAGCGGATGCCGATCCCGGAAACGATGGTCATGGTGACGACCGTTGCGGTGACCGTCGTCACCGGCAACCTCGCGATCGGTATCGCCGTCGGCGTGGTGCTGGCGATGATCCTGTTCGCGCGGCGGGTCGCGCATGTCATCCGCGCCGAGCGCACCGCTGAGCCAGGACGGCACAGTCGGTCCGCTACAACGTCCATGGGCCGCTGTTCTTCGGCAGCAGCAACGATCTGGTCGAGCGCTTCTCCTACGGCGCCGACCCCAAGCGCGTCCTGATCGATCTCACCCATTCCCAGATCTGGGATGCGTCGAGCGTCGCGGCGCTGGATCTGATCGAAACCAAATACCGCGACCATGGCGCGACCGTCACCTTCACCGGGCTCGACCAGCGCAGTTCCTCGTTCCACGAGCGGCTGACCGGCCAGCTTGGCGCGTGAATTGCACGGATTGCAGGACTAAAGGATCAATCGATGGCCATCATTCATTGGATATCGACCTTCACCGGCAAGATCATGCGAGCCTGGGCCGGCCGCTACCGGCCGGAGCGGCACTATATGCGCGGGCCGGACCGGCATCGAAACGCAGCCAGGGCGCCGGCTCATAGGCGGATCACTCGACAAAAAGGCTCCGGAAAACCGGAGCCTCTTGCTTTCACTCAATTTGCGCCAAGCCGGTCTTGCGTGAACCTCAGGGCTTGCCGTGCGTCGCAGGCGCTCTTGCCCGTCAGCCCCTTGAACGGGTCGAGGGTTTGCTTGGCAAGGCGGTTGTGGAGTTCGCAGATCTTCTGCGACTCGGCGACCGAGGTCTCGTAAGCCCGCTTCACGAATTCGGTCTGAACCGTCATCGCCTTGTCGAGCGAGCGAACGCCGCTGAGCTGCTCGACAAACGATCCGAACTCCTCGAGCGATTTCCGTGGTGTAGTCGCGATAGGCATTCGCGATGGTCTGCAGGCTCACCGGCGCAGGCTCGGCTGGTGCGCGGCTCGGCCGATGCCGGCTCGGCTAGCGCGGGTTCGGCTGGCGCGGCGGCAGCGGCCGCTGCAGGCTCGGCACGGCACAGGCTCGGCGGGCAAGGGCTCGGGAGGCGAGGGCTCGGAAGGCGAGGGCGCCGCAACCGGCTGCGGCTCGGGCGACGCGGCGACGGCAACGACAGGCTCCTCGACGGCCGGCTGCTAGATCCACCTTCGGGCTCTCCGCGTGAATCGGCTCCGGCTGCTGCGGTTCCTGATCCTGATCCGGACTCTGCAGTTGAGCCGGCGCCGGGCTCTCAGGCAAACCCTGCTGGGAAACCCTCTTGGAAACCAGCTTTTTGCCCCGCTTCCCGCCTTTGCGCCTTGCGCCGTCCGGATTTCCCGGCCGGTTTGGTCCTCATCTGTCGTCGACATCTTCTTCCCCTGTTCCCATGTCAACCCAAAGGTCGAGACTTCTGCCATGTTTACGATGGAATCGCGGTTCTTGCTTGTCGGTCGCGCGGCGCTCGCGTGGTGACATTTTGAAGGCTGCGCTTCGGCGGCCGGTATCTGTCGATGGCTGACGCCGAGACTATTCCTTCACACCAGCTTTTTCCATGATATCAGTTCCCGGTCAGGCGTAGGGGATAGTTGAGGTATGAATTCGCAGTCGGTCGCCGGTCTTTTGGGAGCCATCGTCGCATCGATCGTGATGGTGGTTGCAATCGCCTACGGGCCGATCGGCCAGTTCGGAAGCCGGCCAAGCCGGCGAGCGTCCAGCAATCCGCGCCGGCGCTTCAGCCGGTTCCCGCGGCGCCAGCCCCGCGCGGGCCGGTGATCCGGGAAGTGCCGAACTAATGACGCGGGCGGGATCGCCCTTGCGGAACGCCCCGGGCGTTCCTATCTAGCACTTAACGGCGACGTTGACGCTTCAAAGCTCCGGCGCTGGGACGACCATGAATAGTTTGGCTGCGCCGGATGTACGCGCGCCCTCTGTTCGTGGTCGTTGGCATTTTGGGGCCTATTTGGCCCGTTTTCCCCATCTGAGTGGCTGTTCCAGTGCCCTGCCTTGGCATGTCCGGCGGCTGCGGATATACGCTGGCGCTCATGAATGACGCCATCAAACCGGGCCCCGAAACCCCGTCGCAGGCCGCCGGTTTGCCTGCAGCTTTCGGTCGTCGTCCCGACCTTCAACGAGCGCGACAACGTCACGGTGCTGTACCGGCGGCTGGAGGCCACGCTGACCGGCATTGCCTGGGAAGTCGTCTTTGTCGACGACAATTCCCTGACGGCACCTGGGAAGTGGTGCGCGGCCTGGCGCGGAAGGATTCCCGCGTCCGCTGCATCCGCCGGATCGGGCGGCGCGGCCTGTCGGGCGCCTGCATCGAGGGCATTCTGGCCTCGAGCGCGCCCCTATGCGGCGGTCATCGACGCCGATCTGCAGCACGACGAAACGCAACTGCCGAAGATGGTCGCGCTGCTGCAGAGCGGCGAGGCGGAACTCGTGGTCGGCAGCCGCTATATCGAGGGCGGCAGCGCCGACAGTTTCAACAAGCAGCGCGCAGGCGCCAGCGCGCTTGCCACCGAGGTCGCCAGGCGCGCTGCTGAAGGTCGAGATCGCCGATCCCATGAGCGGCTTCTTCATGATCCGCCGCGACCGCTTCGAGCAACTGGCGCCGCAGCTCTCGACCCAGGGCTTCAAGATCCTGCTCGACATCGTCGCGACCGCGCAGGGCAAGCTGCGCACGATCGAAGTTCCCTTCACCTTCGGTTCGCGCCAGCACGGCGAGAGCAAGCTCGATTCCATGGTGGCGCTGGATTTCCTCGGCCTGGTGCTGGCGAAGCTGACGCATGACGTGGTGTCGCTGCGCTTCCTGCTGTTCGCGATGGTCGGCTCGATCGGCCTTGTCGTGCATCTCGTGGCGCTGTTCATCGCGCTCGAAATCTTCAACGAGCCGTTTCCGGAGGCGCAGGCCGTCGGCGCGCTGGTCGCCATGACCAGCAATTTCATCCTGAACAATTTTCTCACCTATCGCGACCAGCGGCTGAAGGGCTTTGCGATCCTGCGCGGCCTGTTGCTGTTCTATCTCGTCTGCAGCGTCGGACTGCTCGCCAATGTCGGCGTCGCGTTCTCGGTCTACGACCAGGAGCCGATCTGGTGGCTCGCGGGTGCTGCGGGCGCGCTGATGGGCGTGGTCTGGAACTACGCCATGTCCGGACTGTTCGTCTGGCGCAAGCGATGACCGGAAAATGAATCCGAACGAGGCGCGGCTTGCCCTCAACACGGGTCTGGCGATCCTGGCGCTGGTTGCGCTGCGCCTGGTCGCCGCGGCGTTCACGCCGATCACCTTCGACGAAGCCTATTACTGGATGTGGTCGAAGCATCTCGCCGGCGGCTATTACGATCATCCGCCGATGGTCGCGGTGGTGATCCGGCTCGGCACGCTGATCGCAGGCGATACCGAGCTCGGCGTGCGGCTGGTCTCGATCCTGCTGGCGCTGCCGATGAGCTGGGCGGTCTATCAGGCCGCCGCCGATCCTGTTCGGCGGCAGGCGCGTGGCCGCGACTCGTCGGCGATCCTGCTGAACGTCACGCTGATGGCCGCGGTCGGCACCATGATCGTCACGCCGGACGCGCCGCTGCTGGTGGCTTCCAGCTTCCTGCTGTTTGCGCTCGCCAAGGTGCTGCAGACCGGCCGCGGCGCGTGGTGGCTGGCGGTCGGCGCTGCCGCCGGCTGCCGCGCTGCTGTCGAAATACACCGCGCTGTTCTTCGGGCCGGCGATCCTGATCTGGCTGGTCGCCGTTCCCAAGCTGCGGCACTGGCTGATCTCGCCCTGGCTTTATCTCGGCGGGCTCGTCGCGCTGCTGCTGTTTGCGCCGGTCATTCTGTGGAACGCCGATCACCACTGGGTTTCCTTCATCAAGCAGATGGGGCGGCGCGCAGGATCGAGGATTTCCGCCCGGTCTTCATCGCCGAACTGATCCCGACGCAGATCGCGTTCGCGACGCCGCTGGTGTGGATCCTCGGCGCGATGGGGCTGTACGCGCTGTTCCGCCGCCGCGCCGGCGCGCTGCCGGCGCGCGTGCTCGTCAATACGATGTTCTGGACCATCGTCGCCTATTTCGTCTGGCACTCGCTGCATGCCCGCGTCGAGGCCAACTGGTTTGCGCCGGTCTATCCGGCGTTTGCGATCGCCGCCGCCGTCGCCGCGCATCTGGTCGCAATGGGAGCCGCGCCGGCAGCGCCTGGTCGATTTCTGCCGGCGCTGGGCGGCGCCGACGCGGCATCGTGATGTTCGTGCTGCTGGTCGTGCAGGCCAACACCGGCGTGCTGTCGGGCTATCGCCGCGACGCCACCGTGCGCAGCGTCGGCGTCGGCTGGCGCGAAACGGCCGACCGCGATCGAAGCGGCGAGGGCGCGCGCCGGCGCCACATGCGTGCTCGCGCCGGATTACGGCACCACCGGCTGGCTCGCCTTCTATCTGCCGAAGGGCACCTGCGTCGCGCAGCAGAGCCAGCGCATCCGCTGGGTCAACATGCCCGAGCCCGATGCGGCCGCAGCTCAGCCGGCCAGATTGCTCTACGTCCGCGAGGCCTGCCTGGCGATGCGCCTTCTCTGCAGGACAGGTTCGCCCGCGTCGAGACGGGTCGGGAGAGGTCGAGCGCAAGCGCGGGCCGCTGCTGATCGAGACCTATGCGCTGCGATCTGCTGGAAGGGCCGAACGGGCGAGGTGTTCGACCGCACGCCGCCGCCGGAACTGCAGTAGGGCGCGCGGCCGGTCACTCCGCGGCGTCGGGATGCGTGCCGTTGATCCATCGTGCGGATGTTCGCCCCGCCATAGCCAGACGGTGAGCGAGCCTGATCGGCCGCAGATCTGCGTCTCGACAGGGCCGGCAAGGCTGCCGGTTTTCAGCCGTGCGCCGATGCGCTCCGCCGCGATGCGCAGCGTATCGCTCACCGCCAGCCTGACGTCGTGGCGGGCCGCCACTTCCATCAGGCGGCTCGCCACGTTCACGGTGTCGCCGGTTGCGGTGATGTGCTGATGGTTTCGGCCGCCGAGCCGGGAGGCGACGATCGGTCCGAAATGCGCGCCGATCTTGAAGCCGATCACGATGAGCGATTGCCGGCGGCAACGCCTCGATCCAGCGTTCGGTCTTGACGCAGAGCGCGATCGAACATTGCGCCGCGCGCGCGGCGTCATCCGGCTGCCGCCTCCGGCAGGCCAGAACAGGATCATGGCGCCATCGCCGAGGAAGCTCGTGATCATGCCGCCGCACCGCGTCACTTCCTTGTCGACCAGGGCGTGAAACTCCTTCAGCAGTCCCCGCGTGGCATCCGGATCGAGCGTTTCGCTGAGCGAGGTAAATCCGGACAGATCGACGAACACGACGGCGGCATTCTGCCTGACCGGCGCCAGCAGAAAGTCGGGATCGCGCGTCAGCCATTCCTGCAGGCCCGGCGTCTGGAATTGTTCGAGCAGCCTGTTTTGCGCGGCGAGATGCTCGCGCGCTGCGCCGGCCCGACCATAGTTGCAGCGTACCGAACAGGATGACCGGCGGCGCGGCCGCGGCGATCGTCGTCGCGGCGTCGAGCCATATGCCGTGCGCGAAAGCAACGCGTATTGGCAGCCGCCCATGCCAGCATCACCGCGGTGACCGTCGAGCAGGCCGACCGCGTTTCGCCGCCAGGCCAGCAAGACCGACCAGCAGCATCGGGAGCAGGATCGTCGTGCACGGCCTCGACGATGCGGAACCGGCCGATCGCGCACCACGCCGTCGCCTGCAACCAGATGCGTGATCGCGGTGGAAATGATTTCCACGCCCGGCATCAGTGAATCGAACGGCGTCGGGAAGAAATCGCCGGCGCCGGTTGCGGTCGCGCCGAGAACGACGATCCGGCCCTGAATGGCTTTCTTGTCGACCTGGCCATCGACCAGATTTGCGGCGCTGACGGTGCGAATGGTGCGGCGCGGGCCGTAATAGGAAATCGGCAGCGCATAATCGGAGGCGGTCGCGATCGGCCGGTCGCCAGAACAGCAGGCGGTCAGGCTCGATCGTCAGCGTCTTGCCGATCGCGACGAGACGCGACGCGAAGCGGAAACGACAATTCGATCTTGTCGCGCGTCCGGAACAGCATCGGAACCGACAGCGGCGTGCCGGTCTGGCCCGTCGTCACATTGGCGATGCCGACTTCCGCGCGATCGGCGAATGCCGGGAGCGGCAGCAGGAAGCGGTCGGCCATCGGCAAGCGGGCCAGCGGCCCGTCGCTCTCGGCGGAAGGCTGAACGGTGTTCGGAAATACCGCCGCCGCCGCCAGCACGGTCGGACGCGCCGCGAGCGATTTCGCGAGGGCCGCATCGCCATCGGCAGGTCCCTTGTCGACCAGCAGGAGATCGATCGCAATGACCTTCGGCTCCAGTCGCGCGATCGCCTCGACGATCTTGGCGATCTCTGCGCGCGGCAGAGGATAGGTGCCGCCGAGTTTGACGATGGTGTCGTCGATCGCAACGATCGTGACGAGGTCCGGCGGCGCCTTTACGCCGCGCGCCAACGGGTTCGCAGATCCGGTCAATGCCGACCTCGAGCCGGTCGAGAAACCGCAAATGGCCGCTGATATGGCCGAGCCAGATCGCGCCGGCCCACAATCCCGTGCAGAGCAAGCGCAACCAGAATATGAAGACGTCGACTGCTCGTGCTCATTTGCGTGTCTTCTATTGTCCCAATCTTGCCATCAGGGCCGTCACGCGCGCCGGCGGCCAGCGCTTGACGATCAGTTCGCCCGACGCGCTCGACATCGACGCCGTCACCGGCGCCGAGCACGACGCTGCCGCGGCCGGCGGGCCGCGCCACGCTGACGCGGCCGTCGACGACGAACACCGATGTCTTTGCACCTTCGGCGTCCACCGCCCATTTGGTGCCGCGCACCGCCGCAATCGCCTGCGGCGTCACCACGTCGAACCTGGCGCGGCCCGGCTTCTTCGGCACCTCAAGCAGCAGGGCCTTGTTGCTGAGTTCGACGGGATCGACATGGCCGTCGCGGTTTGCGATCCCTGAGCTCGAACTTCGCGCCGCTTTCGGCCACGATCGTGATCGCCGTCGGGCAATGGCAGCGTTTGCGTTCCCTGAGCCGTCTGCGCGGAAGTGCAGCCCAGTTTCGCCGGCTGGGCCGCCGCGTCAGCTGGTCGAGCAGCAGCAGGCTTGAAAAAGCGATCCATCCGGCGCGCGCCAGCCTTGTCATGGCAGCTTCCCCTTCCGGGCACGGGAGAGAATGGATTGATACGGTACCGTATCACGATGGCGCCCCCGCGTGCAAAGCGAAAGAGGTGCGCAGATAATGTGTCTGCCGGCGGGCCATAAGGTTCGGCGAAAACTCCGATCGTGCAGGTGCGACCCAAAGGCGTCGTAAACGACTGTTTACAGCGCTGAAAGGGCAGAAATTAGAAGAAGTTGAACGGACCCGTTCCGGTTGCGGCCACCCGCGTGCGCGCCCCGCGGGAACGCAAGGCCGGTATGCAACTTTGTCGCGTGAGCGCCGGAACGGCGATTTCTGCAGACATTCCCTTCGGTGCGGCAGTGTCGGAGCGACGCGCCGCAAAACGTCTTGTATCCAGGTCAACCAGAATCGAGGTCATGCCATGTCCGGTTCCGCCCTGAAACCCGCCGCCGAACTCGCACGCGGCAACAGCGTGCGCTTTCCCAACGAGAGCGCCGAGTATCGCCGCGCCCGCGAGCAATTGCTGGCGGAGGAGATCGAGTTGCGCCGCCACATCGAGCGCGTCGCCGAGTTGCGCCGCGCGCTGCCGCCGGGCGGGGCGGTGACGAAGAACTATGCGTTCGAAGGCGAGGGCGGCAAGGCGACCTTGCCGGACCTGTTCGGCAACAAGCAGACGCTCGTGATCTACAGCTACATGTTCGGTCCGCAGCGCGAGCAGCCGTGCCCGATGTGCACGTCCTTCATGAGCACCTGGGAAGCAAAGCTGCCCGATGTCGAGCAGCGCATCGCGTTCGTGTTCGTGGCGCGCTCGCCGATCGCGCGGCTGATCGCGGCGAAGAGGGCGCGCGGCTGGACACAGCACCGGATCTACTCTGACGCGTCGGGCGATTACACGCGCGACTACGTCAGCGCAGCCGATGCAGACGCGCCCGGCTACAACGTGTTCACGCGCCGCGACGGCAGCATCCGCCATTTCTGGTCCGGCGAAATGGGACCATCGACCGCCGATCCCGGACAGGACCCGCGCGGCGCGCCCGACATCGATCCGCTGTGGACCATTCTCGACACCACGCCGGAAGGGCGCGGCAAGGATTGGTATCCGCGGCTGAGTTATTAGCGTCCGGCGACTCGCGCCGAGCGTTGCCGGCCTATTTACAAATCCTGGAATTGATGTATGTGATCGCGCGCTTCCGCCGATCTCATGGAAAGACGATGCTTCGTATAGACACCAATCGCGTCACGTTATGCAGGCCAGCCGGTCGTCCGGCATGGTCGCGCCTTGACGTGCGCGGTTGGCGTGTATTCGATTAGTGAATCGTACCGCCAAGGCAACCTACCAGCGTAACGCGGCAGCGGGTCTCCCTCTGCCGCCAAGGCAGGGAATAGATCCGCGGTATGCCATTCGTGGCAAGTTCGACCTGCGTAATTCCTCCCTGCCTGCAAACCCAAACCGGCCTGTGTCGCGACTGACACTGGTATTCTCCGGAGTCCCGAACGGACCTCCGAAACGAGGTATTGCAGTGAAGGAGAGTGAGATGCGATCCGATCCCTACCAGGAGCGCGCCAGGGCTCTGGCCGTCGAAGCCGGGCTCGACCCCGATGCGAAGATCGATCGGTCCCGGTCAGCGGCCGATGCCGACCTGGTGCCTGTTTCGCGATGCCGCGCGCAAGGAGAAGCTTGCGCGCGATGCGCGAGGCCGTTGCCGCCGATATCGCGCTCAAGCCGCAGGCCGCGCAATACCAGAACAGCCCGCTCAAGATCTTCGGCACAGCACGACGAGGCGACGATCGCGCAGATGCGCAATTGCATGTCGGTCGGCAACGCCGTCGCCGGCGTGATCTGCGCCGACGGACATCTCGGCTATGCGCAGCCGGTCGGCGGCGTGATCGCCTATGAGAAGCAGATCAGCATCTCCGGCGTCGGCTTCGACATCGGCTGCGGCAACATGGCCGTGCGCCTCGATACGCCGTTCAGCCAGATCGAAGGCAATGTCGGCACGATCATCAAGGACGTGCACAACGTGATCTCGTTCGGCGTCGGGCGCACCAACGACGAGCGGGTCGAGCACGAGCTGTTCGACGACGCCGATGCCTGGCGCGAGTCCGACATGGGCGCGTATCGGCAGAAGGCGGTCGCGCAACTCGGCACCGTCGGATCGGGCAACCACTATGTCGACCTGTTGCGCGACGAGGACGGGCTTTGTCTGGATCGGCGTGCACTTCGGCAGCCGCGGCCTCGGTCACACCAGCGCGACCCGCTACCTCAAGGCCGCCGGCGGCAAGGACGGCATGAACGTGCCGCCCGCCGTGATCGACGAGGACAGCGAGATCGGGCGGCGCTACATCGCGGCGATGCAACTCGCCGGGCGCTACTCCTACGCCGGCCGCGAGTGGGTGATCGAGCGCGTGCGCCGGATCATCGGCGGCGACGTCACCGACATGGTTCACAACCACCACAACTACGCGTGGCGGGAGAACCACGGCGGCAGGGATTTGTGGGTGGTGCGCAAGGGCGCAACGCCGGCATTTCCCGGCCAGCGTGGCTTCATCGGCGGATCGATGGGCGACGACGCCGTCATCGTCGAAGGCGTCGACAGCGAGGAGGCGAAGGCTTCGCTGTACTCGACGGTGCACGGCGCAGGCCGGCTGTTTGGCCGCAAGGAGGCCAAGCGGCGGTTCACGCGGGCCGAGATGGACGCCTGGCTGCAATCGCGCGGCGTGACGCTGGTCGGCGCCGACCTCGACGAGAGTCCGATGGCCTATCGCCGGCTGCCGGAGGTGCTGGCCGAGCACGCCGGCTCGATCAAGCGTGCAGCATACGCTGCGTCCATTCGCCGTCGCGATGGCCGGCGAGAACGAGTTCGATCCGTTCAAGGATTGAGCCATTTCCGTTCCGATGGAATCGGAACGGGGCACTGGATTGACGCGAACCGGTGTCCACTCCCGGATCAAGTCCGAGGGCATACCTTCGCTGGAAAATCGCGTTAATGCCGCAACTTGGCCCGATATGGGACATCCGGTGGGCAGAACCACCGGGTGTCCCTGATTTGGGACTGATTCCCGCACTCATTGCGGGGTCAATTTCCCCAATAGTTCCATGCGATTTGATGCCATGCCTTACATCCGCCCGCGTTTAATCCGGATTTAACTAAAAGTCGCCTTAATGACGCTCTGTGCCTCTGCGAGATGCTGCTTGGGACCTATCGGACGCAGCATCAAACGAGGGACTTGGTGGAATTGTTGTTCTGGGCGTTGTGTGAATGAGTAAGCGTATGCGTGCGTTCGGCCCTGCGGTGCACAACCGCAGGAAACCTTCCCGTAAGGGCATTCCCCAATATTTCCTCGGCGGTGTCGCGGTCACGGGCCTCGTGCTGGGCTGCGCCTGGACCGTTTACACCAACGTGTTCGGCGCCAGCGTCTATCCATCCGTGAACAGCGCCGCCTTCGAGGCGCCCGTCGTCAAGAACCCGGCCACCGTCGCTGCCCGTCCGGTGCGGCCGGCTTTCAACGAAATATTCGCATCGCTGGAGCAACGGCCGCTGGTGATGCTCCGCGCCGGAGAACGTCGCGAGCTTCGCTGATGTTCAACGAACGGTTTGCCGCGTCGGCGCCGCAAGGCGAGCCGCCCAGATCCGTTGCGTCCCAACCCGTCGAAACGACGAAGCTGGCGGAAGCTTCGCCGCCGGCCGAAGCGCCGAAGGCCGTTGCAGGCGCCGAAGCCTGCTGAGACGCCGAAGCCGAAAGTTGCCGCACCGGCCACCAAGCTCGCCTTGAACGTTCCGGCCTGCGGCGCCGAAGGAGGTCGAAGCCAGGACTGTGGACGACAAGGCCGCGAAGGCATCCTCCGGATCTCCCGTTCGCGACATGGCGCAGCGCGCCAAGGCCGCCGTGATGTCGATTGCTTCCAGCGACAAGCAGACCATGGTCGAAAAGCTGTGGGGCAAGCAGCCGGCAGCTCGGCGGGTTCCTGGCTTATGCATCCGCCGACGCCAGCGTCACCGGCAGCATCATCGATACGCGAAGCCAGAACCCGATGATGGGCGGCGCGCCGCCCTATGACCGCCAGACCGCGGTCTACGATATCGCCGCCAAGACGGTGTATCTGCCCGACGGCACCAGGCTGGAGGCGCATTCGGGTCTCGGCTCCAAGATGGATGACGTGCGCTATTCGCATGTGCGGATGCAGGGCGTGACGCCGCCGCACATTTACGAACTGAAGCCGCGCGAGACGCTGTTTCACGGCGTGCCGGCGCTGCGGCTGACGCCGCTCGGCGGCGAGGACAAGATCCACGGCCGCGACGGGTTGCTCGCGCACACCTACATGCTCGGGCCGAGCGGCCAGTCCAACGGCTGCGTCTCGTTCACGGATTACTACGCGTTCCTCGACGCCTACAAGAACAAGGGCATCCGCCGCCTCGCGGTGCTGGCGAAGGTGCAGTAGCGGGATCGGGTCGTGCTGCTGTCGCGCGCTCAATGACCGGCGTAAGACCTGTGGGGTAGCTCCGAGCAAGACCCAGACGCGTCTGGAACGAGACTCGATTGTGGTTATATTTGCTGATCCAGAGTGAGTCTCCGCTCGACAACCAATCTGGCGTGAAGCGACATGTGCTCCGCAATGCTCGTCGAAACTCCACCACCCTTCGCGACCGAAGCATTCGTCGATGCCGGTGCGGCCGTTGCCCGTCTCGAAGAGATCTACGAGCGCAACACCCGGTTCCTTCGCGATCGCTTTGAAGCCTATGTCAACGGCGGGCGCTCACAACGCGCGTGCGAGCCTGTTATCCGCTTGTGCGGATGACGACCTCGACCCATGCGCGGCTCGATCTGCGTCTCGCTTACGGCTTTGTCGCGGGGCCGGGCGTGCATGAGACCAGCGTGACGCGCCCGGATATTTTCCGCACCTATCTTACCGAGCAAATCGGGCTGCTGGTCAAGAACCACGGCGTGCCGGTTGAAATCGGCGAGTCGAACGAGCCTATTCCGATTCACTTCGCCTATCGGCGGGACATCAACATCGAGGCGGCGCTGACGATTGCCGACAGCTCGGCCTTTACGCGAACGCTGCGCGACGTGTTCGATACGCCCGATCTTGCCGCCATGGACGATGCGATCGCCGACGGCACGTTTGAGCTGCCGCCCGGAGCACCCGAACCGCTGTCGCCTGTTCCGTGCGGCGCGGGTCGATTACTCACTGCGCCGGCTCTATCACTACACCGGCACTGATCCCGAGCACTTCCAGAATTTCGTGATCTTCACGAACTACCAGCTCTATGTCGATGCCTTCGTGCAACTGTGCCAGCAGCGCCTCGCATCGGGCGAGATCGGCCCCGACGCCTTCGTTGCGCCCGGGAATGCGATCACGCGCAATGCGCGGCTTGGCGGCGGCACGACCGGGATTACGCCCGAGCGCGCGCCGCAGATGCCTGCCTTTCATCTCGTCGAGCCCGGCTATGGCGGCATTACCCTGATCAACATCGGCATCGGTCCGTCCAATGCGCGGAACGTCACCGACCACGTCGCGGTGCTGCGGCCGCACGCCTGGCTGATGCTGGGGCATTGCGCGGGCCTCAGGAATACGCAGCGGCTCGGCGACTACGTGCTCGCGCATGGTTACGTCCGCGAGGATCACGTGCTCGACCATGAGCTGCCGCTCTGGGTCCCGATCCCGGCGCTTGCCGAGATGCAGGTCGCGCTCGAGCAGGCGGTCGGCGAGGTTACCGGGCTGACCGGCTTCGAGCTCAAACGGGTGATGCGCACCGGAACGGTCGCAAGCGTCGACAATCGCAATTGGGAAATCAGCGGCCCGTCGGTCATCCGACGGCTGTCGCAATCCCGCGCTGTCGCGCTCGACATGGAGTCCGGCGGCGATTGCCGCCAACGGCTATCGCTTCCGCGTCCCCTACGGCACTTTGCTGTGCGTCTCCGACAAGCCGCTGCACGGCGAAATCAAGCTCGCCGGCATGGCCAGCGAATTCTACCGGCGACGCGTCGGTCAACATCTCGAGATCGGCCTGAAGGCGCTCGAACGGCTCAAGCACCAGGAATCCGAGCGCCTGCATTCGCGCAAGCTCAGAAGCTTTGCCGAAGTCGCATTTCAGTAGTCCGTAGGGTGGCAGTAGCGGAGCGTGCCCACCCTTTGAAGCGCGCTCGACGATGGATGGTGGGCACGTCGCTGACGCTCCTTTGCCCACCCTACGAAACTACGAAGTTGGTTAGCGCTGTGACGATGACGACACAGCGTCTCCTCGATCACGAAAAATCTTCTCAGCGCTCTTGCAACTGCAAGATGCTTCGTTTATTGACCCGCTCCTTCGCTTTGGCCATGGGTTCGGGCTCGTTGTGATCCCGACTGGCGCGGGCCGGTCTCCGGTTTCGTGTTCCGCCTGAGTGAAGACGCGATAGTAGCTCAGCGGTAGAGCGTCGGGGTGACCCGAAGGTCGCCGGTTCGATTCCGGTCTATGGCACCACACGAAGGATAGCTCAGTTGGTAGAGCAGATGACTCGTAATCATCGGGTCGCGGGTTCGAATCCCGCTCCACGCTCCGGTTCAGCCTCGAAAAGCTGATTCCCATTGAAGGGGACCGGACGCGCGCTTCAGTCGCAGTCCGGCCGTATTGCCGCAAGGCTTTTCGTCCGAACCAAGACACTGTGAGACCGGCTTTGCGCCGCGGTGGATACCGCTTGCGCTGATGCCGGGTGGCAACGCTTCGACCGCTCGACGCAAGTCGAGCGATCGAGCGCGTGCGCCCGCCGTCTGCGCAAGCTCAAACCCGGCCCGCCGAGCTTTCAGGAAGCGTCGTCCGCGTCCCCACGTCCTTTGCGAAACGAAACCCGCTTTCCGACCCTGCGAGGGCCGGAGGGCAAACCATGGAGGCGTGCCATGACCTGGCATTTGCTGATGAAGACGCTGACGGTGAAGGATGGCGAGCGCGCGTTGCTGACGCGCAACGGCAGGTTCGAGCGCGTGCTCGAACCCGGTCGTCACCGGCTGTTCGATCTGCGGCGTCAGTTGACGGTGGAGATCTTCAACGTCGTTCGCACCGAATTCCCGGCGGAGCGCTACGCGGTGCTGAAGGCCGCGCGGCCCGATCTGGCCGCCGAGCTGTTCGAGGCGGTGGAGACGAAGGCGAACGAGATCGCCATCGTCAGCCTCGACGGCCGCCCCGTGCACCTGATGACGCCCTGGCAGGCGCGCGTCTACTGGAAGGTCGCAACGTCAGGTCGATGTCGAGCGCATCGATGTGGCGGACGATCCTCGCGTGACGCGCGCGCCACCTGGCGATGATCGAGCGCAACCGTCCCACCATCGTGACCGAGGCGGTGGTCGAGAACCACGAGGCCGGCCTGCTCTATGTCGAGGGCCGGCTTGCTGGAGCGGCTCGCGCCCGGCCGGCACGCCTTCTGGATCGGCCGGCCGCAAGATCGAGGTCAAGCGCCTCGACCTGCGTCCGCAGGCGGTCGAGATCACCGCGCAGGAGATGCTGACCAGGGATCGCATCGCGCTGCGTGTGACGCTGACGGCGTTCCGCCGGATCGTCGATCCCGAGCGCGTGGTCGCGCGCCGTGCCGGACGTGGATGCGTGGCTGTACCGGCTGGTGCAGTTCGCGATCCGCGAGGCGGTCGCCGGCGCGCACGCTCGACGAGGTGCTCTCGGCCAAGAGCGCGCTCGACGCGGAGCTGCGCGCCTACGTGCGCGAGCGCATCGCGCGAGACCGGCATCGAGGTCACGGAGCTCGGCGTGAAGGACGTGATCCTGCCCGGCGAGATCCGCGAGCTGGTCAACAAGGTGGTGGAGGCGGAGCGGGTCGCGAAGGCGAACCTGATCCGCCGCCAGGAAGAGACCGCGGCGACGCGCTCGCTCCTGAACACCGCCAAGCTGATGGAGGAGAACCCGCTGCTGCTGCGGCTCAAGGAGCTGGAGTCGCTCGAGCGGCTGGTCGAGAAGGTCGGCCGCATCGACCTTCATGCGGGCGACGGGCAGGGCTTTGACGCCCTGCTCACCAAGCTGGTCCGCCTGAAGCCCGCGGAGAACGCATGACAGGAAGGGTCGCCCACGGGCGGCCCTTCATTTTTTGTTTTCAGGCATCGTGCGGCAACGCTACATTCCGCATCCATGTCCCAGCCCGATTTTCAGCCGACGCTGGTCGGCCCCACCATCACCGTCAGACCCATTGCCAGCCGACGACTGGACCGGAAATGTTTGCGGCCGGCTCCGATCCGGAGATCTGGAAGGTGCATCCGGTGCCCGATCGCTACACCGAAGCGGGGTTTCGGAAATTCTTCGATGGCGCGGTCGATTCCAAATGGGCTTTGCGTTCGTCGACCAGCGCGAACGGACGCATCGATCGGCTCGAGCCGCTATTACGGCTACGAGCCCGAACTGAGCGAGATCGAGATCGGCTGGACTTTTCTGGCGCGCAGCCACTGGGGCGGCCGCGCCAATCGCGAGGTCAAGCGGTTGATGCTCGACCACGCCTTCACCTTCGTCGATACCGTGATCTTCTGGGTCGGCGATGAGAACTGGCGCTCGCAGGGCGCGATGACCAAGATCGGCGGCGTCAAGCGCGAGGGCTGTTCACCCGGGCGTTGTCCGGCGACAGGCCGTATTTCATCTTCGAGATTACGAAGGCGCGGTATCGGCAGGGCGGGCGTGCGCTGGTGGAGTGAGGCGGCGGGCAGGGAGCAGGGGCGTGATGTCTGATTTGCCGGTCGATGCGGGTGCTGAGCGCACGCCGCCGCTGATCTCATTCTGGTTGAGTCCACGGCAAACCATCGAGCGCCTTGTGGCCGAACGGCCGCGCCATCTGGTCCTGCCTTTGATCACGCTCGGCGGCGCGGCGTCGGCCGCCAACCTGCTGTCGGGATATGGCGTCGGGTAGCGACATCGTCGGCTGGCGGACGTTGCTGGCCTGCGCCGTCGGCGCAGGTATTTTCGCAATTTTCAATCTCTACGTCCTTGCCGTCGTCATCGGCTGGGTCGGACGAAAGATGGGGGCGTGGCATCGAATGATGCGGTGCGTGCCGTCTTCGCCTGGGGCATGTTGCCAAGCATTCTGGGACTTGCGGTCATTCTGTCGATTGCCGCCGGCTGGCGCATATTCGTGCCCGGAGCAGAGCCGAGGTTGCTATCGTCATTATTCGACCTTGTGAACGGCGCCTGCGGGCTTTGGGGCTGGTCGTGACGCTTGATGATGCTGTCCCGGGTCGAGCGGTTCGGCTTCTGGCGGACGATCGTGACCTACCTTGTCGGCACGCTGGCGCTGGCGGCAGGCCTGGCGCTCATGGTGCGGACTTTCCTGTTTCATCCGTTCAGCTTGCCGTCGGCTTCCATGTCGCCGACCTTGCTGCCGGGCGACCATGTCTTCGCGGCGAAATACCCCTATGGTTACACCCGCTATTCGCTGCCATTCTCACCGCCGCTGTTTTCAGGGCGCATCTTCGGCGCCAGTTCCCGCGCGCGGCGATGTGATCGTCTTCCGCCTGCCCAAGGATGTCTCGACCGACTACGTCAAGCGCGTCGTGGGCTTCCCGGCGATCGCATTCAGATGAAGGACGGAGAGCTTCATCATCAACGGCACGGCGGTCAAGGCGCGAGCGCGTGGAGAGTTTCGAAGACAGCGCATTGTGTGGAGGCGGACCGTCCAATGGTGAAGCGCTGGCGCGAGACGCTGCCGGAGGGAGCGAGCCACGAGACGCTGGATTGTGTCGACACGAGGTTTCTACGACAATACCAATGTCTTCACCGTGCCCGCCGGTCACCTGTTCGTGCTCGGCGACAACCGCGACAACTCCACCGACAGCCGCGTCCTTTCGGCCGTGGGATACATTCCGGCTGGAGAATGTCGTTGGTCGCGTCGGCATGATCTTCTTCTCGCTCGACGCCGGCGGCGACGGCGCGCCGCCTGTCCATCCGTTACGGGCGGATCGGCACGGTGGTGCAATAGCGTAACATTTGTGGCTGCCTTACAACGCCAGCGCGCGCAACGCTGGACGCGGATTTCGTCGTGGCTGCGCCGCTCATTGAGAACAACGCCATTTCAAGCGCTATTCGGCTTGCCGTGCGCTGGAATTGGAACCGCACGGTCCCGTAAGCTTACGGTGTTACCCATGCGTATTTTGCGGTTGCGTCCGGAAGCCCATTTGCATCTAACTCCTAAAGACGACAGCGAGCAGTCCGCCTCGCGCCCGAGCGTTTGGGGTTTAGTTATTAGAGTTGAGAGTTTTTTTGAGTGAATATGCGGTAGAGAAGGCAGATTTAAATCTCATGTTCAGGCCGCCGTCCCGGAACGCTCCAAATGGCGATGGTCGCGGACGCTTCACCGCGGGTTCCCCGCAGTGACGCCTCACTGCTGGAATGGGTAATCGCCTTCTTGCAGCATTGCCGGCATCGGACCTCGATCTGCTGGAGCCCGAGCTTGAGATGATCGCGCTCGATCAGGACGCGGTCCTTTCGCGGGCGGGCGACGCAGATCGAGTACGTCTTCTTCCCTCATAGCGGCGCCATCTCGCTGATGATCGACATGGCGGACGGCAGACGGTTGCCACCGCCGCAGTTGGGCGCGAAGGGGCGGTAGGCATTCTTTCCGGTGCTGGGGCCGTCGCCTTCGGCCATTACCGCGGTCGTTCGTGCGGCGCGGCACCGCCGCGCGGATACCCGCATCGCGATTTCACGCCGCTTTCAGCCGGAGCCCCGCGATCCGGCACGCGGTCCAGATTCACGTCAGGGCGATGCTGATAGCAGTTTCAGCTCGGCGCGGCCTGCAATGCGCTGCACCCGGTCGAAGCCCGCATGGCATCGCTGGCTGCTCCAGCTTCGCGACCGCATCGACCACGATGTGCTCCCGCTCACCCAGCAGGCGCTGTCGCAAATACTCGGTGTGCGACGAACGACCGTGACGCTCCTGATGCGCAATCTGCGCGCGCGCGGAGCGATCAGGTCCGATCGACGAGGCCAGATCGAGATCGACCCGGTCGCGGCTCGCGGCGGCGGCGTGCGAATGCCACGACATCATGCGTCTCGAAGTCGAGGAGATGTTCGCGACGAATTTGGCCCGATCTCGCGCGGCGGCTCTGTCTGAAGACCGGCGCATTCCAGGGATCAAATCGGGCGGCGCCATGTAAGCGCGTTTCCGCGCAACCGCTCGACCTTCCGCCTCGCAACGTGCCGCTGCGGCATTCCCGGAAAGCCCATCAAACAGCGGATTGTCCGCCCGATCCGGCTCCCTGCCGCCAATCCCGGCCGGGTGCCGGCTCGATGCCGCCTCGAGCCTCGCAATTTCTCGCAGCACCTTTGCCGTCTGGCGCAGGTCGTTGCGCTCAGGACCCGGCTTCAGCCGTCGCGCTTCGTAAAGAAAGTCCTTGGCCTGCAGCAGCCAGGTGGAGGTTTCAGTCGGGATTTGCATTCGCGCCATGGTGTCCCCATCGCGATCATCGCTGATCTGTGTCGACGCTTACGCCAGGGAGCACCGCGCTGCGGCGCCGGAGCCCGGATGCTCGGCTCGGCGACCCAGGCTTCCCGCGCGAACCAGGCGTGATCGGCGCGGCAGATCGGGCAACGGGTGCGCGCGAAAAACACCGCGCTAGCGCGCAAAGCTCTCGCGATCAGTCTTGATGCCGGTGGGAATCGCGTGTCCGGTTTGCGGACACTTGACCATGACCATACCCATGTCGCCCTCCTGGAAATTACTTTTTGTTGTCTCTTGCAGAAAAGTACCGGCCGGTTGGAGTTCGCCTCTGTGTCGGTGCGGGTTACTTTGGGGGCATCCGCACCTTGTCTGATCGAGCATTGGGCAGTGGGGCTCGTGCTCGTTACTGGGCTTATTCCTACCGGCCGGATCCCTCCTCAAACGAGCCTGACGTTGAGCGCGGTTTGCTGGCCGGCGCGGTGAAGAACTCTAGCAATACGTAACTGAAACGAAGTACATC
>ERZ1370068.2600-contig-1739_pt1 | contig 50233 bp, 77 predicted proteins | sample MGYA00561227_ERZ1370068 | MGnify/ENA primary metagenome ERZ1370068 (study PRJEB38410, sample SAMEA6850437) | metagenome | study: Metagenomic assessment of the ecological functions of the soil: analysis of the soil microbiota associated with the... | reverse complement strand
TTGTACTTCGTTCAGTTACGTATTGCTGTGAAGCTCGCGGCCGAGGCGGGAGAAGGTCGCCGCGTAGGCCTCGCCTTTATCTCACGCGGAAGTTCTTGAACTGCCACGGATCCGCGTCGATGTCCGCCGCCCGAATGGCGTCGAGGCGGTCCTTGCAGGCGGCGTCCGGTCCGCTGTAGACCCCCACCAGCTCGCCCGGGTACGGTGCCGGCGATCTTCGACGGCACCACCTCGTTGGTCGAGGCTCGTCCCGGGCTCGACCACGCCCGCGGCGGGGTTGCGAATCGCCCACGGCACCACGCCCGCGAGGATGCCGTGCCACGACCTGCAGGCTCGTCGCCGGAGTTGTGCGGCGCCAGCTCGCGCGCCTCCTCGATCGTGAGGCGCGAGGCCGAACCAGTACGCGCGCCTTCTTGTTTCCCATCGAAGGCAGCGCCGAGCTCGTCAGCGCCTCCACGATTTCGTCCGGTCGCCGACGGCCGCTCCTGCCGTCGAGGCGCCCGCTCAGTTCACCCCGCCGCTTCGTGCAGCGATGGCGGTGTCGTCGCACGGGTGAGTACGCGTGGTGCACCGTCGGGCGATACGCGAGCTCGCCTGTGTCGATTCGCGCACCGTGGTGCGTCGGCGATCGAGATCGACTCCGCGTGCGTGATGGGAAGCCCTGGTACGAAGTCCCTCCAGCGGCGTCCGAGCTGCGCACCATCGTGATCGCGGAGCCAGGGCCGGTCGAGCAGGATCGCCGCGTCACGCAGCCGAAGCGACGCCGCGCTCCGTCATGCCGGAAGGCGGCGCTCGTGGCTTCCCCAGCTCCAGCTCGGCCGGCTTGCAGGCCCTCGCCGATGAAGCCGTTCACCGACCACGTGTTCAGGAACTCGCCCGCGCTTGCGCAGCCGCGCCGCGACCTGCGTGTCCGCGCTCCGCCCGTGGATCACGCCCGGTCCCCGGCAGTCGCGCGAACCACGCCATTGCTCCCGGTCGTTGCGAGCCTTCGGCTTCTCGATCGCCATCCGAGATGCTGATCCGCCGCCATGTTCACGAGCGCCCTGCTTCACCCAGGCCGACGCGAGGCCGGGATTCTGGCGCCCATGGTCATCACCGCCGTCGGACCGTTCGGGCCTTCTTGCCGTGCAGTACGCCGACACCTCCTCGCGCGGCGGCGTGGTTCGAGCGGCGCGATGACGCTCAACGATCGGATCCTCGGAGCGTCCGGGCCACGGCTCGGTCACGGTCCCCGATGTAGAGCACGCCGCGCTTGCCGCAGTACTTGATGAGCTTTGGCGGGCTCCTCCACCTCGACGCCGAGACGTTGAGGAAAGCCACTGGCGAGGTATTTGTCCAGCACGGATTCGTAGTTCTTGCGCGTGGCCTCTGGACCGTGGGTCACGCCATGCTCGCGATCTCCGCGCCGTCCACGTCCTTGGCGATGATCGTGACCTGCAGGGCGGGGATGTCGATGTGCCGCAGCAGCATCGGCAGCGTTCCCTGGCCGATGCTCCCGAAGCCGAGGATCACGATCGGGCCGGGATAGGCGTGATGAGTTTCTTGTGGGCAGCCATCGGCGTGCGGGATATACAAAACAGGGCGGCCAGCGCCGCCCTGTTCCGTTCTTCTTTGCTCCCCCTCCTCTATTCCTTGTCGAACTCGTGCACGACCGCCCACGAGAGTCGCGAAAGTTGTACTTCTGTTCGAAGTCGTGGTGCAGGGTTTCGTAGTCCCCGGCGCGCAGCGGCTCGCGCTCCCTTGCCCTTCCGAATCTCGAACCAGCGCTTCTGGATCAGCTCCCGGACCGGGTGCGGCGGCATCGCCGGGCGCCGCAGCAGCGAGCTCGTCCCCGCGAAGAGCCGGCGCTTGCGGCGTCACGTCCGCCGACGAGATCCGGAAGAGCTTCGTGAGCATGTTCGGACGTCGCGCCGTGCCGGGCGAAGCGCAGCCCGGAGCCGCCTCGATCGCTTGTTGAGGTAGATCGACCTGCCTCAGGCCGTGCTCCAGCGAGCCCGCGTCGATTTCCACGGCGCCACCTGCGGCTCCGTCATCTCCAGAAGCTTCACCAGCTCCGCGGCCGAGCGCCTTCAGCTCCTCGACCTGCTCGGGCAGTGAAGCCCGCGGCGGCGGCGCCTGCTCCTGCGCTCCCTGCAAGAATCGCGCACGAGCTGTGCGCAGCACCAGCAGCCGCATGCAGCTGGTGCACGAATCACTGATCATCATCGGAAACCCTCCGTTCCCACCGTGCGCAGGCAAAATTGGCATGCACGCGCGCGTGAAGTCAACCAGGATTCGACGTTCTCTGCTTGATCCGCACTGGCAGTGGCGCTGTAAGCGAGCGCACGCTCAGTCCGGCTGCCGCCGATCTGCAGCACAGGACCATCGGTACCGATGACGCCCGCGATCAGCGTGGCGGAGAACGAGCGTCGGCGGCTCGGGATAGCTTGAACGCGATCCACAGGCCGGCAGGCGCGATGTCCCGCCATGAGCGAGACGCCCATGAGCGCGGCGAACCGCTTGAACAGGTTCGACCTTTCCCGGCGGGGTCGTGCGCGCGGCCGCCCTTCCGCGCGCGCCGGCGCCTTCGCGGGCGCCACCTTCTGAACGAGCAGCGCGCTCGCCTGTGGATCCGCGCTCATCCCCATGCGATCGCGTCCGCCCTGCGCGCCCGGCGTCTGCCAGTAGGACTCGCGGCAGGCTCGAAGACCTGGCAGACGCACCGAGAGCGCGAAGAAGATGATCGTGGGCGCGAAGAACACGCCTCGCGTAGTAGTGGGCCAGCCTGCTGGTCGCGACCACGCCATCAGGCCGACTCTTTGCCTTTCCTTCTCCGGCTTGAACTGCGAGGCGAGCTGCTGCTGCGGTCATGCGGCGGCACCGGCGACGTAGTGGCTGAACTCGATCGTGTACGCGCCCTGCCCGCCGGTCACCGAGCGCAGCCGCGACTGGTAGTCCGTCAGCTTCCGATAGCGGCACCATGCCCTTGATCGCCATCAGGTCGCCGCCGGTCGGATTCGGTGCCGGTGACCTGGCCGCGCTTGCCGGAGAGGTCGGCGGTGAGGTCGCCCACGAACCGGTCCGGCGCGCGTGATCTCGATGTTGACGATGGGCTCGCAGCATGATCGCGCGCGCCTTGAGCGATGGCGTCGATGACGGCCTTGCGCCCGCCGGTCACGAACGCGATCTTCCTTGGAGTCCACGTCGTGGCTGCTTGCCGTCGTAGACGATCACGCTGGATGTCGTCGACCGGGTAGCCCGCGATCGACGCCGTGGTCGAGCGCCTGGCGCACGCCCTTCTCCACCGCGGGGATGAAGACGTTGGGAATCACGCCGCCCTTCACCTCGCTCGACGAACTCGAAGCCCGAGCCGCGCGGCAGCGGCTCGACCTTGCAGGAACACCTCGCCGAACTGTCCCGCGCCGCCGGTCTGCTTCTTGTGGCGGCAGTGGCCCTCGGCGCGCTGCGTGATGCGTCTCGCGATAGGGGATCTTCGGCGGCTTGGTCGAGACCTCCATCTTGTACTGCTGCTTCATCTTCTCGAGCTTGGCGCGCATGTGCAGGTCGCCCAGGCCGCGCATCACCGTCTCGTTGCGTGGTCGGGTGGCGCTCGATGCTTGAAGCACGGATCCTCCACCTCGAGCTTGTGCAGCACCTCGAAGAGCCGCTGCTCGTCGCCCCTTCTTCTTGGGCTCGACGGCGATGGAGTGCATCGGCGTCGGGAACTCGAGCGGCGCGCAGGTGAATGTGGTCCTCGTCGTGCGAGTCGTGCAGCACCGCGTCGAACTCGATCTCCTCGACCTTGGTCACCGCGCCGATGTCGCCCGGCACGAGCGCGTCGGTCTCGACGTAGTCCTTGCCCTGCAACTGGTAGAGGTGCCCGGCCTTGAACGGCCGTCTTGCCGTCGCCGATGAAGAGCTGCGTGTCCTCGGCGTGATCGTGCCCTGGTGCACGCGGAAGACGCCGACCTTGCCCGACGAACGGATCGATCATGACCTTGAAGACGTGCGCGAGGACGTGCTTCTTCGGGTCGGGCTCGGCGTGGAACTCCTCGCCTTCGGTGCCGTCGCCGCTTCAGGAACGGCGGCGGATTGCCCTCGGTCGCGTTGGGCGCGAGCTTCGCGAGATGTCGAGGAACTCCGGCGACGCCCGCGCCCGTTGCGCGCGGACATGAAGCACACCGGGAATCGAGGTGGCCTTCGCGCAGCGCCTTCTCGAACGGCGCGTGCAGCTGCTCGGGCGAGCACCTCGCCCTGCTCGAGGTAGTGCGCCATCAGCTCCTCGTCGACTTCGACCACCTGGTCGATGAGCGCCGAGTGCGCGGCCTTCACCGAGGAGAAATCCGACATCGCCGTCGGGATTGAAGAAGCAATCGACGACGTCCTTGCCGCCGTGCGCGGGCAGGTTGATCGGCAGGCATTCCTTGCCGAACGCCTCCTGGACTGCGCCGAGCAGCGCCCGGCAGATCGACGTTCTCGGCGTCGATCTTGTTGATGAGGATCATGCGGCACGAGTCCGCGCTTGCCGCGCCGAGCGCATCATGCGCGTCGTGTTCAGCTCGATGCCGTTCTGCGCGTTGATCACGATCACCGCGGTTTCGACCGCCGGCGAGCGCCGGCGATCGACTGCCCGGCGAAATCCGGCATGCCCGGCGTGTCGACCAGGTGGACGTGGATGCCCTTGTAGGGAAGTTGACGAGCGCGGAGTTGAGCGGAGTGGCCGTAGGTTTTTTCGAGGGATCGAAGTCGGCGACGGTGGATCCCCTCTCCATGCTGCCCATCGCGCCGATCACTCCGGCTTTCCACAGCAGGGCTTCGGCCAGCAGTCGTCTTCAGCTCGCCCCGCCGTGGCCCGACTAGAGCCACGGTGTGGATGTTCTCGGTGGTGTATTTCGCCACGGCGATGACTCCTTTCTGCTGCTTTGCAGCGCAAAAATAGTCGGGGGATGTGCATCGAAATGTACCCGGCCGGGCGATCGCGCTGCTGCCACTACACGGCGTCCGTCCTCGCGACTTCGCGCGCGCCCTTGTTCGGCGTATCCGTCAGGAAGGCATCGGGGCTGACCTTGATGCGCTTCACCTGCACAACAGTCGCTTCGTCTGGTCCCTAGAACGCGCGCCGACGAGATGCAGGTGCGCTAATCGTCGTCCCTCACGTCGCAAAGCCGGAGTGAACGAGTTACAGCCGCGTCGCGAGCGCCATGACCACGCCAATGATCGCGTACTTAGAGTGCGTGGCGCGACTGGAGCCTGCCGGATGTTTTTCAGAAGCCCAGTCCGGCGTTCGGGCTCGAGCGCGTCCACCTGTGCAACGGATAGAGGCGGGCCACGAGCAGGGAGCATGCGGGGCACCATCCCGATCGCGGCGAGCACCAGCAGCAGTACGTCGGCGGCGGTGGCATGAAGTCCGCGACGAAGGTCGCCGACGGCCCGAACCGGACGGCATTGGTCTGGATGCCATTCAAACATAACTCATGCAGTCGCGCACCTCATGCGTGAGATGCCCGGCCGCGAAGGTCAGCGCAAAGAAGCTGCCGATCAACATGCTGCGGGCATCCGGCGCATGGAACAACAGACGCCGAGCAGGAAGTGAACGAGCCCGCCAATCACGTGCAAAGGCAGAATTGGCAGGGAATGCCCTTCATGCCGAACCAGGGCGACGAATACAGGCGCTCAGGATCGCCTGGCGAGCGCCAGGAGCAGCACGTGCGGCGCCAAAGAAGGCAAACAGCAGCAGGCTGATTGCGGGAGAGCTGAGGACAGGATCGCTGACCGTGCCGCTAATGCCTTGCGCAGCGAAGCGCGCTGCCCTGTTGGGGTCTTCCAGGCCCGCCCCACATGCCCAGTCATTGAGGAGGAATACGTGCGCCCAGAAGGCACGAGTTGGCGGTGCGGGGACAGGCAGCTCGGGCATCGCGGTGGTGACCGGGCCCATCGAGCGCGCCCAGCAACGGCGCGCCCTGCAACACGAGCACCTCGTCGAATCGAATGCACGACAACAACCGCGGCATCGTCCATGGGCGATCGGCCAATGCGTCTTCCAGGCGTGGCATTACTTCATGGCTCCCGTTGGTTGCTGGCCGGTGGCGAAATAGAGCCTCAGCCAAAGGGCATAACCAAAATCTTCGGACCAGTAGTATCTCGACACCGAGGCGCTCTGGTCATTGTGATAGAAGCAGCGGCGGCCATTGGCGGACGATCGAGAAAGTTCGTCGGCGGCGACCTTTCGCAGCCAGTCGCGAACTTTCGGCGGATCGGGCGGCTGCCGGCCGCCGGCATTCCTTGCAGCGTCGAGCATACGCGCCGCCGCGAGCCACAATTCTGCCCACTACGCGGTTTGCCGATGGGACGGCGGCAGCTGTACGGCGCATCCGCCTCGCAAATCTCCATGCGCAGCGTGGGCAAGAGCGGTGCGCTCTTGTAGTAGACCACACTCTCTCGTCCGCGACCGATCGCTTGATAGCGGCGCAAAGCGAGCGTGCGGCGTGCGGATCGGTCTTCGACAGGAACGCAGTAACATGCATCTGGATGACGATGTCCGTCGGGTTCGGATCGAGCCGGGGTCGATGCACTGGTAGCGATCGCGAGGCGCGAGCCATGTGCGAAAGAGTCCGTCAGAGGTTCGAAAAGTCGAGAGCGTCTTGACGGCAAACCGCACCAGGTCCAGGCGGGCGTTTGGCGAGATGCGCCACGCCAGCGCCGTGTCGTCGGCATCGGGCGTGATGGCGCAGCCCAGCGTGCCGATGGTCCGGCGCATCGGTCAGCCCGTGTGCGCTGAACGAGTCCGTGAGATATAGAATCTGCTCGCCGGGAAGCGTCTCGCTCTTTCGGCGTGGGCCGAACGGCGGCGGCGTCCATGACCGGCTCAACATGTCGACCATGATCGAAGGCAGGAACGTGTTCATTTCGACGCCGGGACGTTCACGTATGGGTTCGCGTGGTGTGCGAGCGCGTTTGATGCCAGGTTGCTTTCGCACCGCGATCAGCGATCATTTTCCGCAGCCGGGCGCGCGCTCATAGCGAGATCCGATCAGGCCCTGCCGTCACGTTGAACGTGCGTTCTGCCACCAGCGACGTCGCGCCGCCGGCAAGGCGCGCACGAGCACCGCGAGTCTGTGCTCGCCCTGGCCCAACAGCTTTGCGGCACCGATACGTGCCAGCCGCTCCGGACCGGTTGCACCTAACGTGCTCGATACATCCGGTCGCGGACCGAAGACCGCAGTGGGGCCGCCACGCGGCCGTCGATCAGGACCACGACTTCCGCTGGCGAGCCACCATCAGCGAGGGCCCAGCCGTCGGCAGCGATCTTTGCGCCTTGGGGGGCCATGCACTCTTCTTATGACGTCGACGTAGCCACGTACGTGGGTGGTCAGTCAGGCGGGGCGCGTGGATGCCGCAGCTCCGCGACGAACGGCGCATTCTGCAGCTCCCATGCGGAGCGCATCCAGTTGCGCTCGGCAGCGGACGCGTAGATCGCCACGTCGCTCGCGCCGGTGTACCAGAAGGCGCCAATCCTTCGATCACGACGGCCACGCCAGCGACAACGTTGAAGGCACGCGAAATCCGCTCTGCGAAAATCCGTCCAGACCGGTATCAGCATCCCACAGCAGGAGCGGCAGCGAATCGGTAAACCAGCGCGGTCCCCATGAACCGCCCTGCGCCAATCCGCCGCTCCGTAAACCCGCAAGTTGCATCACCACGGCAGCGAGCGCGGCGATTGCGAGGCCGCGGGTACTGCGATCACGAAGAAGGTACGGCACGCAAGGGAACGAAGAGCAGGAACGGCGAGAAAACAGAAGAGACCCTTGGTCGGGCTGAACAACAATCACGAGTCCCTGCAGGTGATGCCGAAGAAACTCGGATCACCGACAGTCAGTATGCGCCTGCGATGTGACGACTTACGACGCCCACGTTGTAAACCAGCAGCGGCACGGTGGCAGCAGCCCTCCGGCAATGAGAAACGGCTGGTAACGCCGTGCCCACCACAGCCCGTAGATGCCGAGCGATGCCGCGATGTGCATCCGGAGGCCGATTGCAAGCAATGAGGCCTAGGACGATGCCCGCTGCGATGGCTCGATAGCGTGTACATTCGCCCGTCAGCAGGAACAACGCGCACACGAACAGCTCGCCCGCGCCGTGCTGCCACAGCGCGGCTGCTGATCGCACGTGGTGGTGCCGAAAGCGTACGCGAACGCCAGTAGCAGCGCCGGACGCCGAGCGAACCATAATCGCACGACGGGTACATAAAGGCACTGAGATCGCCGCCACGATCGATGCGGAAATCTTCTCCATGATCTTTCGCGACGCGATCCGTCTGTTGCTGGTCGCCGCCATTGGCATGGAGGTGAACCACACCCGGAAGGTACAGCGACACGAGAAGCGGCACGACGATGGGGTAAGCGAGACAGCGTGGCCATCCGGAAGGCGAACGACCCAGAATGCCTCTCTTGCGGATCGACGCCCTTCGGTGGCGCCTTCGCCGTGGCGTGATGGGGTTGCGGCCCGCGCCTGCAAGCTCGACCACCGGGTCAACGGCACGGTGTGCTCCTGCAAGATCGCGAAGAGGCAGATAAGCGCGCCGGATATGTGTCGCCCGCACTGATCGAGCGGAAATTCGCGCCGTAGACCAGGGCACGTAAGCGGGGGAAGACAACGAGACTCGTGCAGGCTGCCTTGTCCCGAGGAGCTGATCGGCTCGGTTCTCAGGGCCTTCAATGTGCGCGATAACGAATCAGTCATCAGTACTGCCAGAAGCAATGACTCCGTCTAAGAACAGCAAAGCATTATCGCTTCTCACCGCCGTGAGATCGAACGAGTCGGCGTGACCGTCGCGGTCTCGCGCCGCTTTTGGAGCAGCAGAATAGGCGCGTATTGCCGCCACTTTTTTTCCAGCGCCTCGACCTCGCTCTGCCCGCGCGAGGAACAACCGAACAGGTCCATCACGTGCGCGAGGTAGCCACTGCGCGATGGATCGCGATTCGAAAACGCGGATGCGGTTGCGTCCCGCGAACATAGCCGCTGCGCCGCGCGTGGCGAAAGAATCGCATCAAGCAATCGCGATTCGGCTGACGCCCGGGCGCGCGGTTCCTGATAAACTTCACGGTCAGGCGCAAGCGCCAACCCTGCCGGATCAGGCACCTCGCTTCAAGGGGAGGACGACATGAAGGAACTGAGCCTCGGGGAAATTACTGCGCATCGCCAGTGGCGTGCGCTTTCCGCCGCGCTTGACGAGCTCACCTACCGTGCGCCGGCGGAGGAGCCGGCCGCCAACGTCGAGGCCGCGCGCTTCGCCGCGGCCATTCCCAAATCCGTCAGAAGCCCGTTTGATCCGCGCAGGCGCCTTCGCGCGGATTTCAGCCGCCCACCATGAAAGGAGTTTAGAAAATGCATGACGTTCCCGGGAAAGACCGCGAGGACGCTGACGACGTGGACGAGGACAGAAGTGTCGGAGTCTCCGGCGCGCTACGCAAAAACAGATCCCGACCGTCCCGGAACATCCCGATCAGCCCGGGATATCTCTGGAAGACATCTTCCCAGAGCGTTGCCTACTTCCGCTGAGCCCGGCTCGCCGGACGACCCGATCTGCCCCGATCCGGCACTATCAGTAGCACTTCAACAGCGAAATAGGGAGACAAGCAATGCAGGCGAGACGAAAACCACGGTTCCCTCTCCGGAGGCGCTGAATAACGTCGGCGGCGGAGGCGCGATGCGACACCGCAGCAGGAAAAACATCGACGATCCCTCGATGACAGCCGGACCGACGCGCAATACGAATCAACTCTACCGACTCTTCACCGGCTACGTTTACATATCGGGGCCGCGCGTCCGGCGATCCGCCCGTCCAGCCCTGATCCAGGCCGCCGTGGCCGCTGACCGCGGCCCCGCTCTTCTCCCGGCGGCGGACCGGCTGCGACATCAGCGATTCTCGTGACTCAGGTCGCATTTCTCGTCGCTCCAGTGGTCGTGCTCCTGATGGCGCTGAAGTGCGAAGGCGCGTCTTTGCCCGGCGGCAAAGCGGCAAACCGGACCTCGATTGCCGCGTTGGGACGCGCGACGATCTCCGCGGATCCGCGGCGCTCCTCACCGCTGTACTATCGTCAACCTGGTACGTGCCGCAGATGTGGTCCGTCTCGCCTGGCCATTCGATCCCGTCGCGGCCGAGGCGCCGCTGACGGAAATCGCGATCGGCATCGCTTCCCGATGCTCCTCCGTCGCCTGGGACATCCAGCGGGGCGGCTTCGCTGCTGGCATTGGTCCTGCGCGGCGCAGCTGGCGCTCGTGCGCGCGCAATGCCGGAGGCCACAACGACCCATACTTACGCCGACATGATGGCGACGCGCCTTCGCTCCCCGCGCACGGCATCGTTCTTCTTCCTCATCTTCGCGGCTGGTCGATCAGTCCATGATCATCGAGGAGCTCGTCTTCCCGCGGGATGCTGTATCCGGCATGGAAGGATGCGTGGGGCTGCGTGGTGGCGGGAGACGATGGCGATCACCGACCGCCCCCCGGCCTTCCACGCGGCATCTTCTGGCCGCGGCTGCCTTCGGTGGACTGTGTAGTTCGTCTGCGTCTGCGTCGCTACAGGCCGGCTCGCTGCGTGGTCGCTAGCTACGTTCGCTGCGCACGCCAGCCTGAGCTTCCGCGGTATCCGGCGCTCGGCCGGGTTGTCCTCCGCCGGCGCGGGAAACGATCCGCACGGGCGAGCTGCACCTCTGACGCCGCATCTCGTCAGCCTCGGTTCCTGCTAGGTGGTCGCGCCTTCCCGGAGGTGTCACGTGGTCGGCGCGGCGACGCTGCGCCTGCCGCCAGAACGCGACGCGCCACTCTTCGCCAGCGAATCGCAGGTCGCGCGCGCCAACGCGTGGCTCGGCGCAGTGATCCTCACGCGCCCATCTCTCATTCGCCTCTCACTCGCCGTCGGCGGCAAGCTCCGTGGGCGCGGTTCGCGCATGGCCGCCTTCCTTCATTACTTGATGGCGGCGAGTACGCTTGTCGCAAGGCACGCGTCGGCCGCCGTGCTGGCGCCCGAAGCCTGAGCAGCATCGTGCGGATCATCGCGCAGCAATCCGGCGTGGTCGAGGCGGTGCAGATGCGCCGCTCGAAGGATTTTCGGACCGTCCAGAAGGACGCGGCGCTCCCGGTGCTGGGCGACAGGACGTACGGCAGCGCGGCCAGCTGGTGATCAGTGTGGCGCGGCGGTCGCCGACCAGTTGCGCGCGCGTAGTAAACGTCGCCCGCGCGCCAGCGACGGCAGACGATCGCGGCAGATGCGCGCCGAGCAAGCCTCTGATGTCTCGAGCGCGTCGCGTGAACTCTCCCAGGTGAGATCTGACCAGCCAGCCGATCAAGCGAGCCGCTCGCCGCGCGTGGAGCGACGGTAACGCACCTGTGGCTCGCACCGCAGAGGTCTTCCGGGCGAGCGAAGGCTGCTGAGTGCGATGGGCCTCTCTCCGTAGCCACCGCGGCGTGAACGCGCGGCGCGCGACGCGGCGCTCGAACAGGGCGTGGCGACTCGAGAGCCTGCGGCGGACGACGAATGTCCCTCGAACGCGAGCATTCAGCGGCGAAGCTGGAGCCGGAAGCTCGCGCTGGCACGGGCGCAGGTACAGCTCTCCGCGCTCGATGCGCAGGGCGCCGCGGCTCGAGCAGGAGAACCTGGAGCGCGGCCTGCAATACCACGCAGCCATCGTCGCGCCATCGGACGGCGTGGTCGCGACGGTGCTCGATCGAGCCGAGGCCAGATGGTGACGCCGGGAACACCGCTCCTCGCCATCATTCCTGCCGAGTGCTGCGCTGGAAGCGCACCTCTACGCGCCATCACGCTCGATCGGCTTCGTGCACGCGGGCCAGCGAGGTCCTGCTGCGCTATCCTCGCCTATCCGCACCAGAAGTTCGGCATGCCATCGCGGCGCGCGTCGTCGCGGTGTCGCGCAATCCCATGCGCGCCCGCGGAGCTGGGATTCACCCGCCGATGGAAGCCGCGAGCCGCTCTACCGCATCAAGGCGCGCGCTCGATACGCAGGCGATCAGCGCGCGTACGGTACGCCTCGAGCCGCTGCAAGCCGGCATGCAGGTCGAGGCCGACATCCTCCTCGACCGGCGCCGCTTGATCGAGTGGATCTTCGAGCCGCTGCTGAGCCTCGCCGGCCGAGCTTCGATGGAGATCGTCGCCGAGCTGCGCTTCGGCACGCGCAGCCGCCTGCCCATGTTCCTGCAGACCGAGGCCGCCGAATGCGGGCTCTGCGAGCCATCGGCATGGTGGCGCTGCTTCCACGGGCATCGCGTCGATCTCGCCGCGATTGCGACGGCGCTTCACGGTTTCGCTCAAGGGCGCGACGCTCGCCTACCTGATGCAGGCGGCGGGACGGCTCACCTCGCGCCTCGCCCGCTGCGCCTCGAGCTCGAGGAGCTCGTCCAGTTGCGCGCGCCCTGCATCCTGCACTGGGACCTGAATCACTTCGTGGTGCTCAAGGCCGCCGATGCGCGCGGCGCCGATCGATGCACGATCCGGCATTCGGCGTGCGACGGCTCACGCATCGCGGAGGTCTCGAAGCATTTCACCGGCATCGCGCTCGAGCTCACCTCGACAGCGCGAATTCACGCGCGCTCGACGAGCGCCGCCGGATTCGGCTTGCGCGATCTCACGGGCACCGTCGCGGGCTTGCGGCGCTCGCTGCGCGCAAGTCTTCGTGCTGGCCCTCGGCCTCGCAGGCCATCGCGATCGTGCACGCCTGTTCTACATGCAGTGGGCGGTCGACGGCGCGGTGGTCTCGGCCGATCGCGACCTGCTCACCGTGCTGGGCCTGGGCTTCCTGCTGCTCACGGTCGATCCAGGTCGATCCGACCGGCGCTCGCGCTCGTGGGTCGTGCTGTATCTCAGCACGACGCTCAACCTCCAATGGCTCGCGCAACGTGTTTCTCGCACCTGCTGCGCCTGCCCGTGAGCTACTTCGAGAAGCGCCACCTGGGCGATGTCGTCTCGCGATTCGGTGCCGTCAACCACGATCCAGCGAACGCTCACGTCGAGCTTCGTGGAAGCGCTGATCGACGGCGTCATGGCCATCGCCGACACTCGCGATGATGTTCGTTTACAGCGCAATCGCTCAGCGCCGTCGCGATCGCGGCGGTCGCTGTCGTTACGGCGTCCTGCGATGGGTCGTTCTACGATCCGCTGAAGCGCGCCACCGAGGAGCAGATCGTCCACACCGCCAAGCAGCAGAGCCATTTCCTCGAGACGGTGCGCGGCGTGCAGTCGATCAAGCTCTTCGGGCGCCAGGAGGAGCGGCGCTCGCGCTGGCTGAACCTCGTCGTGGATGCCGTGAACCAGGACCTGGTCACGCAGAAGCTGGGGCTTGGATTCCGCTCGGCCAACGGCCTCGTCTTCGGAGTCGAGCGCATCGCGATCGTGTGGCTGGGGCGCTCCTCGTCCTCGACAGCGCCTTCTCCATCGGCATGCTCTTCGCCTTCATGTCGTACAAGGACCAGTTCTCCGCTCGCGTCGCGGGACTCATCGACAAGATGATCGACCTGCGGATGCTGAACCTGCAGGGCGAGCGCCTGGCCGACATCGTGCTCACGCCGCCCGAGCAGGACGCGCCAGGATGCCGCCGCGCAGGCGATCGGACGCCTCGCTCGAAGTGCGCGAGCTCTCGTTCCGGTATTCGGACATGGAGCCCTTCGTGCTCCTCAACTGCTCGTTCAGCGTCGCGCCCGGCGAATCGGTCGCGGTCGTCGGTGCTTCCGGGTGGAGGCAAGACGACGCTCGTGAAGCTCATGCTCGGATTGCTGGCACCCACCGACGGAAAGATATTCGCGGGCGGCCTCGACATCCAGAAGCTGGGCATCGATCGCTATCGAAAGCTGGTCGGCACCGTCATGCAGGACGATCAGCTGTTCGCCGGTTCCATCGCCGACAACATCTGCTTCTTCGATCCGTCATCCGACCAATCGGCGATCGAGCATTTCGCCCGGATGGCGGCGGTGCATGACGACATCGCCGCGATGCCGATGGGCTACAACACCGCTCATCGGCGACATGGGTGCGGCGCTCTCCGGCGGCCAGAAGCAGCGCATCCTGCTCGCGCGCGCGTTGTACAAGCGCCCGCGCATCCTCTTCCTCGACGAAGCGACGAGCGCGCTGGACGTGCAGAAGGAGCGCGCCGTGAACGACGCGATCCGCTCGCTCAAGCTCACGCGGATCATCATTGCGCACCGGCCCGAGACGATCGCCTCGGCCGAGCGCGTCATCGTGCTGCAAGGCGGAAAGGTCATGCAGGACCTGCGCCGCGTAGCCGGCCAGGAGAGCCGCGCCGTCTAGGAATTACGCAGTGACTTCCTCCTGGATGATCGTCGCGGGCCTGATGTTCGCGACCATGGGTGTCTTCGTGAAGCTGGGCGCGGAGCATTTCGACGCCGCGGAACTGGCGTTCTATCGCAACTTCGCAAGCCTCATCTTCGTTGGGGCGCTCGTCGCCGTTCGTGGCGGAAGCCTGAAGACCACGCACGGGACGGCGCATTTCGTGCGCGGGCTCACCGGCTCCATCTCGCTCATCGGCTACTTCTACGCGATGACGCAACTGCCGCTCGCCACCGCGCAGACGCTCAACTACACGTCGCCGCTTTTTCTCGCCATCACCACCGTGGTTGTTCTTGGCGAGAAGTTCTCCGAAGCTGGCTCATCGCCGCCATTGCATTGGGTTTCGTCGGCGTGGCGGTCCTCCTGCAGCCCACGTTCCATGGCGGCAAGGAAGCGGTGGCGCTGATCGGCCTGTTCTCCGGCGTGTTCTCGGCGTGGGCGTATCTCTCGGTGCGAACGCTGGGCAAGCTGGGCGAGCCCGACTGGCGAGTGGTCTTCTGGTTCACGGTGATCGGCTCGATCCTGTGCGCGGCGTGGCAGCTCTCCACATCCAGCTTCCACGCGCTGCGCTGGACAATTTCTGGATGGTGCTGGGCATCGGCCTCACGGGCGCCATCGCGCAGCTGTCCATGACGCGCGCCTACCGCACGGGAAACACGCTCGTCGTCGGCGCGTTGTCCTACTCGCACGCTCGTTTTCGGCGCGGTGCTGGCTTTCATCGTCTGGAGCGAGCGTTTGCAACCGCTGGAGTGGGTCGGAATGGCGATCATCATCGCGAGCGGCGTGCTTGCGATGCGCCAGGAGAAGAAAGAGCAGATCGAGGAAGCCGGCTTCGAAAGCTGAACGATGTTCCCGGTTTTCCCGCTCCAACGGGTTCATCAACAGGAGATCGAAATGAACCGCGACCAGGTGAAGGGAACGATGAAGGACGTGGCCGGCAAGATCCAGCGCAAGGTCGGCGAGATCACGGGCAGCACGTCCCAGCAGATCAAGGGTGGCGCCAAGCAGGTGGCCGGCAAGGTGCAGAAGACTGTCGGCAACGTGCGGGACGACGCTGACAAGCGCCGCAACGAAGATCGCGATGAGAAAAAGACGGGCTTCCGGATGGAAGCCCGTCCTGCTGAGTCCTATGCGGAAATCACCCCACGAGCGAGATCGAGCACGACGTCGAAGATCATATGGGCGCCCCATGGTGCCCGTATCGTCCACGCAGCCCCGGGTGACCCATGCAAGCAGTACGCCCGTTACCAGGATGGTGATCTGGATGGACGAGGGATACTGCGTGTGCGTCGCCGCCCATGCGCAGGCTCGTTACACCAGCCGCGGCCAGAAGCCCATCACGGCAGTGAGTGCTGCAAGAAGAAACCCGCGGTAGACGAACTCTTCGTAGGAAATTCGAGAAGAGGTTGCCGGCGATCGACCACGGATCGGGTGGGATCCACCCAATTGCCGAGCCTTGGCCCGTCAGGACGAGCACGCCGAGCACCAGGAGTGGGACGAATCCGCCAATGAGAATCTGCCGAGAGGCCGGTGTCCTTGCCAAGAGGGATCGGCTCGAGGACGCCCTTGCGCGAGAAGACACTCCATGCAACGGCCGCCGCGACCGCCGCAAGCGTCGAGGTAGAGCAAGAGGTGCGGCAGGAACTTCAAACGCCCTGGTACCAGGGGAAAACCCGCCGCGCGCAGGACGGTGTCGCGCACCCACCATGATGGCCACAGCCCGATCAAATAGACGGCAAGTTGCGGCCGCAAGCAGCGCGCAGGCAGTTCGGATTCTGTCGCTCATTTCCATTGGAGGTCGTTCATGGCTCGGGCAGATTCATCGTGTCCGTAGTTGCAGCCTTTATGACCGTCTGGGAGAGCGCCGCGCACCGAGACCTCGGTGACATCGGCGAATGGGCGAAGGTCACGGGCCGCAGCGAAAATAAAAACGGGCTTCCGAAGGAAGCCCGCCTGACTCGAAGCGCCTACTTGAAGGAGTAGGTCACCGTCGTGTACCAGAACCGGCCCGAGCGGGCTCGCCTGCGCGTTCGGATATCCCGCCGCGTGCGAGCCGTTGGACGAGACGTCCGTGTACGGCGGCAGCTTGTCCACGAGGTTCTTCACGCCCAGCTTGAGGGCAAGGTTCTTGATTCCCATCCAGGTCCCGGCGAGGTTCCAGCGCGTGATGGCCGCGATCGAATGCGTGCCGCCCGCGGTGAAGGCCTCGGTCCAGCCCGCTCGTGTAGGTGTTCTCGAGCGTCGCCAGCCACGGGCCGCGTCGAGTAGTCCACCGAGAACACGTGGTTCCAGCGCGGGTACGCGTTGCCGCCGAAGAAGCTGTTGCCGAGGTAGCTCGTCAGCGGGAAGTCCTTGCCGAGCTGGAACTTCCACTCGGTCCAGTACGTTCCCTGAAGCCCACCATGAACTTGCCGTAGCCAGGGTCCCAACGGTAGTGCGCGTCGATGTCCCAGCCCGCCGTCTTCAGGTCGCCCAGGTTCTCGATCGGCTGGTCCACATAGAGCGTCGTGCCGATCGGCGTGCGAACGAAGCGCGAGATGTAGCGGTTGTAGAGCGTGAGGTCGTTCGGGTTGGCGAGGATCGCGTCGGCGAGCACCGTGCCGATCTCGGTCCTTCTTCTCGATGCGCCAGTAGTCCACCGCGACCGACAGCGCGCGCACCGGCTCGACAACGAATCCGGCGCTCCATTGCGTGGAGGTCTCGGGGCTTGAGGTTGGGGTTCGAGGTGTTGCGCACGTTGAGCTGGGTGTCCACGCAGCGCGCGTCCTCGTCGGCAATCAGCGCGGCCGGGCAACCCGGGTCGACGACCGCGTTGGCCGTGTTGCCGAACGCGTTCGGGCTGTGCAGGTCCCACAGCGACGGAGCGCGGAAGCCCTTGCCGGCGGAAGCGCGCACGAGAAGCTGAGGCATCGCCATGCCAGCGGCCGGAAACGCGCGGGCTGGTGTTCGAGCCCACGTCGCTGTAGTGGTCGAAGCGAACCGCGGCCGACAGCTCCACGTTCTTCACCACCGGCGCGTTAAGCTCGACGAACAGCGCGTACACGTTGCGGCTTGCCGACGTGTGCGGCACGGTCCCTTCGCCGCCGACGTGCAGTCCCGCGCTGTAATCGGCGTTCACCGGCTTGTCGTCGATCGCCTCGTGGCGCATGTCGAAGCCCGTTGCGATGGACATCGGCCGCACCGTCGAGCTTGCCGATGTCACGCGCTGCCGCGCCCGTCGAAGGTCGTGATCTCGCTCTTCGACTTGCGCATGTCGCCTTCCATCCTCGTGCCATTGAGCAGCTGCTGCCCGGCGGCGTCGTTCGGGCCGAATGGGTTCAGGTTCCCGGTGCGCAGCGCGTCGATGAAGCGCTGCTCCTGCACGTAGTTGAAGTACTTCAGGTGGTCGTCGGCGCGCGCATACGTGATGGCCGAGTCGTAGTCCCACCCCGAGACGGTGCCCTTGAATCCCCGGAAACGCGCGTCTGGTCGTTGGTGTTGTCGTTGGTGCGCTTGCCGACGTCCGCCGAGCGATACGCGATCTCAGAAACCCGGCGTGATGACGTCATTCAGGTTGTAGCCGAGAGCCTGCAGGAGCGCCGTTGGTGCATAGCGGCTGGTCAGCGGCAGTTGCACGTTGGGCTGCGAGCCGTCGGGCCGGATGTGCGTTGCGGTCTGGTCGATCGGCACCGGCGCCACGCGCCCGATGTTGTGGTTGGTGGCGAACGATCCCTCGACGAAGAACTGGTTGTCGGCGTTCACGTTCATCGTGTAGCGCCCGTAGACGTCGCCCTTGTGGCTGTCGGGCAGAGTTGTCCACGTACGCCGCGTAGATGCCGCGGCAGCGGATGCGCTGGTTGCCCGAAGGCGTCGTGCCGGAGACCTGCAGCGTCGTGAAGTTCGGGTCGCACCCGGCGAACGCGGGATTCGTCGTCAGCGTGCCGGCGTATGCGCCAGGACTCAGGCCGAAGTCCATGATGCGTCCGGGAACGCGCGGAACGAGGTCGGATAGGTCGCCGCCGCGCAATGCCGCTTGCGCGGTCGTAGAGCTTCCTGGTCGATCGCCGCAACGGACTTGTTGTACTGCACGCGACCGGTGATGAGCACGTTCCAGCCCTGCTTGGAGAGGTCGCCCACCCCATACACGCCGGTGGCGCCTGCTCGGTGCCGCCATAGCTCTCTTCGGGGCGTCCGTAATTCGCGCTCACCTCGGCGCCACGGTAGTCGGTACGGGTGATGAAGTTGATCACGCCGCCGACCGCGTCCGTGCCGTAGATGGCCGAAGCGCCGTCGCGGAGCACCTCGACCCGATCGATGGCGCTGAAGGGAATGCTGTTCAGGTCGACAGCGGTGGGTGTGCCGCCGAACCCGCCGATGCTGCCGAAGGCGTGGTTGGCGAGGCGCCGGCCGTTCAGCAGCACGAGCGTGGAGCTCGCGCCCAGGCCGCGCAGGTTGGCGTTGGAAACGGCATAGCCCACACCCTGGTTGGTGTCGGACATCATCGCCGTGCTCGCTGTGATGCGGCGCAGCAGATCCTCCGTTCCGACGGCGCCGGAGCGGTCGATGTCTTCGCGGGTAATGACGGTGACGGGCAACGCGGTCTCGCCCTCGATTCGCTTGATCGCGGAGCCGGTGACTTCGATGCGGTTCACGCTCTGGGGGGTTTGCGCGAGGGCAGGTGCGGCGAGGGAAGCGGAAACGGTCGTGGCGAACAACGTGAGGACAGCGTGATGGAGCTTCTTTCTGGACATATTGGAGACATTCATGGAGGCCTCTCTTTAGGTATTGTTGGTAAGTGTTCTTGTTATGTAACGGCGGCCCGATGATATCCCTAAAGGCCGGTTTCGAAAGCTCAGCGACTACAATTGCACGCGTGCGAATTCGTATCGTCCTTCTTGCGCTTGATGTGCTGCGCGCTTTCCGCGTGCGGCCTCTATCGCGCGCACGGGGACCTCGGCGACATCGGCGAATTGGCCAACGTGACGGGCACCATCGAGGCGCCGCAGGGTTCGACCAATCCGCTGTTCATCGGATTGTTCCGCGACGAGGCGGGAAGAAATCACTCGCGGCGTATTTCGTGCGATACGGATCGGGGCCCTTCCGCTTCATCGTGCCCGGCCGGCAGCTACCAGCTCTTCGCCTTCGAGGATGCCAACGGAAGCATGGGCTACGACGACGGCGAGGCGAGCTACTACGTCGGCGATCGGCAACCGCCCATGCGCGTCGCCGGTGCAGCCACGCACGATGCGGGCACCATCCGGATGGCCGTGCAGAAGATCGACGTCGCCGAGCTGCGGGCCGCGGCGAAGCGCGACCTCACGACGGCAATCGAGCTGACGAGCGTTCATCGCGGGACGGTCATCAGCCTGGACGACCCGCGCTTCACGGTCGAGAGCGGCAAGGACGGAATGTGGACGCCGCTGCAGTCGGTGCTCGAGAACGGCGCGGGCATTTTCTTCATCGAGCCGTACGATCCCTCGCGAATACCCGTCGTGTTCGTCCACGGCGTGTCGGGGACGGCCGGCGACTTCAGGGCGCTCGTCGACGCGCTGGACAAACGCAGGTTCCAGGCGTGGTTCTTCCAGTACCCCTCGGGAGCTCGCCTGGAGAACGTGGCGAGGTTCCTGCAGACGCTGCTCGCGGAGATGCAGGCGCGCCACCGCTTCGAGCGCTACATCGTCGTCGCGCACAGCGCGGGCGGCCTCGTCAGCGCGATCGGCCTCACGAAGATCCAGAAGGAAGGCGGTGCGTTGCCCTGCACCTTCGTGACGATCTCGACGCCGTGGTTGGGCATCGAATCCGCCGAGACCGGTACGCGCCTGTCGCCCGTCGTGCTGCCCGCGTGGATCGATCTCGCACCCGGAAGCCCGTTCGTGCGAACGATGTTCGATACGCCGCTTCGCCCGGACGTCTCCTGGCATCTCCTCTTCGGCTATGCGGGCGGCGACGGCACCGACGGCGCCGTGTCGCTGAAAAGCATGTTGCGTCCCGAAGCGCAGGCGCAGGCGAACGACGTGCTTTGCGTTCCCCGAGTCGCACCGGTCGATCCTCCGCAGTCCCGAATCGGTTCGCGCCGTCAACGAGCATCTTCATTGCTTGAGCGGCGTTCGCAGTACGCGATAATCGAGACTCCATGCAGAAGATCCTCGTCACGACGGCTGAGCTCGCAGAGCACCTCGACGATCCCGGCTGGGTCGTCATCGACGCGCGCCACGACCTCATGAATCCCGGCGAAGGGCGTGCAGCTCTACGCGCAGGGCCACATTCCGGGCGCGTACTTCATGCACTACCGACGAAGACCTTTCCGGGCTGAAGACCGGAAACAACGGCCGCCATCCGCTCCCGGACCTCGAGTGTATTCGCAGCCAAGATCAACCAGCGCGGCATCACGCCCGACACGCAGGTCGTCGTATACGACGACCTCGGCGGCAACTTCGCGGTGCGCCTCTGGTGGATGCTGCGGTGGCTGGGCCACGAAAAGGTCGCGCTGCTCGACGGGGAATATCCCCTGTGTGGGTGAAGGAGGGCCGCCCGATAACGAAGGACGTGCCCGCGCCCCGGAAGGGATCGTTCGTGCCGCGCCCGCACCTGGGCGAAACGGTCGACGTGCACTTCATCGAGAAATTCCACAACGACCCGTCCATCAAGTTGCTCGACGCGCGCGCGGCCGAGCGCTTCAAGGGCATCACGGAGCCGATCGACCCTGTCGCGGGCCACATTCCCGGCGCGATCAACCGCTTCTGGCAGAAGAACCTGAATCCCGACGGGCGCTTCAAATCGCCCGCGCAGCTTCGCACCGAGTACGAGGCGCTGCTGGGAGCGGACGCCGCGAAGACGGTGCACATGTGCGGCTCCGGCGTCACGGCATGCCACAATGCGTTCGCCATGGAGCTGGCAGGACTTCCCGCCGGCCGCCTCTACCCGGGATCGTGGAGCGAATGGATTGCCGATCGCTCCCGGCCTGTCGCCACCACAACCTGACCCCCGACAAAACATGAAACTCCGCGCCTTCGTTTCCGCCGCGCTGCTCGCAGCCGCGCCCGCTTTCGCCCAGACCGACGTCGTGACGCCGCCCAAGCGCGCTCGTTCTCGAGAACGTCCCGCCGATTCCGGCCGACCTCGCGAAGAAGCTCGACCCGTACGGCGAATTCCGCCCGCACGGGATGCTCTCGTGGAATCCGAACAAGCGCGAGATGCTGATTCGCCGCCGCCTCACCGCGACGAACCAGGTGCACCTCGTGACGGAGCCGGGCGCCGCGCCCGTGCCGCTCACCGACTATCCTGACGTCGTGCAGGGCGGCCGTCATTCCAGCCGCGAGCCGGCAAGTACTTCGTCTTCGGCAAGGCCGAGGGCGGCAACGAAGTCTTCCGCGGCTATCGGCAGGATCTCTGCGACGCGAGAGGTGACGCCGTTCACGCCCGGAAGGCGAACGCCTCTCGGACCTGCAGCTTCTCGCGCGACGGCACGATCGCCGTCTACCCACGCAGCCCGTGGACAAGAACAATCCCGACCGGAAGGCGCGCACGATCATCCACGTCACGGATCCGCGCGAAGCCGTCCACGGACCGCATCATCGCCACGCTGGACGGCGGCGGTTGGGGCGACATGCGCTTCTCCGAGGACAAGAAGCGCATCGTGACGACCGAGTTCATCTCCGCCAGCGAGAGCTACATCTGGGTGATGGACGCGAAGACCGGTACCAAGAAGCGCGTCACCAACCCGCCCAAGGGCGAGACGGTCCTCTACGACAACCCGCAGTTCACTGCGCGACGGCAAGGGCATCTTCGTCGCTGAGCGACAACGGCAGCGAGTTCCGCCGCCTGGTGCTGATCCCGGCCGACGGCGGCGCGAGCGCGTCCTCACCGAGAAGCTGAAGTTCGACGTGGATTCGTTCGACGTCTCGCTCGACGCGAACCGCATCGCCTTCCTCACCAACGAAAACGGCTCCAACGCGCTGCGCTTCATCGACCTCACCAACCTGAAGGAGCTGCCGCGTCCGCCGCTCGTGCCGGGAGTGATCACGGGCATGCGTGGCGCGAGAAGTCCTCGGAGGTCGGCTTCTCGATGACCTCGGCGCGCTCGGCAGGCGACGTGTTCTCGTTACGACGTGAAGGCAAACAAGGTCACGCGGTGGACCAACGGCAACAATCCCGAGCTCAACACGAGCGAGTTCGTCGAGCCGCGGCTCATCAAGTGGAAGAGCTTCGACGGCCTGGAGATCTCGGGCTTCCACTACCAGCCGCCGGCGAAGTTCACGGGCAAGCGCCCGGTCATCATCAACATCCACGGCGGGCCCGAGGCGCAGTCACCGTCCCGGCTTCATCGGCGCGCAACAACTACTACGTGAACGAGCTGGGCGTCGCGGTGATCTTCCCGAACGTGCGCGGCTCGTCGGGCTTCGGCAAGACGTTCCTCAAGCTCGACAACGGCATGAAGCGCGAGGACTCCGTCGCGGACATCGGCGCGCTCATCGACTGGATCAAGCAGCAGCCCGACCTCGACGCGCGATCGCATCATGATCACCGGCGGCAGCTACGGCGGCTACATGACGCTTCGCTTGCGCCGTGGACTTCTCCGACAAGATCCGCGGCTCGGTCGGCGATCGTGGGCATCTCCAACTTCGTGACGTTCCTCGAGCGCACCGAGAGCTATCGCCGCGACCTGCGCCGCGTCGAGTACGGCGACGAGCGCGATCCCGAGATGCGCGCGTGGTTCGAGAAGATGGCGCCCGCTCAACAACGCCGACGAAGATCGGCAAGCCGCATCCTCGTGGTCCAGGGCAAGAACGACCCGCGCGTCCCGTACACGGAAGTCGGAGCAGATCGTCGAGACGCTGAAGAAGCGCGGCACGCCCGTCTGGTTCATCCTCGCCAACGACGAGGGCCACGGCTTCGCGAAGAAGCCCAACGCCGACTACCAGTTCTACGCGACGGTGGAGTTCGCAAGGCAGACTCTGCTCAAGCCTAACGTGGGGCAGTCGCCGCCATAGGGCGATGCAAACCAGGGAACGCACGATGTCGGAAGCGCTGAGAATCCTCTCGGTAGGCGCGGGCACGCTGCTCGCGATCGTGGTCTTCGCGGTGATCGTCTTCTGGTTCATCGAGGACGTCACGCAGAAGAAACACGCGGTGCTGCGCAACTACCCGGTCATCGGGCGGCTGCGCTACTTCTTCGAGAAGCAGGGCGAATATTTCCGCCAGTACTTCTTCGTGGGCGACCGCGACGAGATGCCGCTTCAATCGCGCCACGCGCGCGTGGGTCTACCGCGTGGCGAAGCAGGAAGACGGCGGCGGCCTCATCGGCTTCGGCTCGACCTACGACATGAAGGAGCCCGGCGCGATCCTCTTCGTGAACGCGCCGCTTCCCGGTGCAGGAGTGGGAGAAGCAGGCCACGCCGCGCGCTCACGATCGGCGAAGGCTACTGCGGAGCAGCCGTTCACCGCGCGATCGCTCGTGAACATCAGCGGCATGAGCTTCGGCGCCATCTCGAAGCCCGCGGTGCAGGCGCTCTCGCGCGGCGCGGCGATCGCCGGATGCTGGATGGACACCGGCGAGGGCGGGCTCGCGCCGTATCACGTCGAGGGCGGCTGCGACGTCATCATGCAGATCGGCACCGCGAAGTACGGCATCCGCGATCACGGACGGGAGCTTCTCGCCGGAGCGCGCGAAGGCGCTCGGCGAAAGTGGTGAAGGCGTTCGAGATCAAGCTCTCGCAGGGCGCCAAGCCCGGCAAGGGCGGCGTGCTTCCCGGCGGCAAGGTCACGCCGGAGATCGCGGCAATCCGCGGCATTCCCCAGGGCGAGGACTCCATCAGCCCCAACCGCCATCGCGACGCGGCGAACGCGACGGAGCTGCTCGACCAGGTCGCCTACATCCGCGAGCTCACCGGGCGCCCGGTCGGAATCAAGACCGCGGTCGGCGGCTTGCATTTCCTCAACGACATCGCGGAGAACGTCCTGCGCCGCGGCCTCGAATACGCTCCGGACTTCATCGTGATCGACGGCGGAGAGGGCGGCAGCGGCGCGGCGCCGCAGGCGCTCTTCGACCACATGAGCCTGTCCATCGAGGAAGCGCTGCCGCGCGCGGCCGACGTGCTCTACGAGTCGGGCCTGAAGGAGCGCATCCGCCTCGTCGCATCCGGCAAGCTCGTCACTTCCGCGCGCGCCGCGTGGGCGCTTTGCGTCGGCGCGGACTTCGTGAACACCGCGCGCGGCTTCATGTTCTCGCTGGGTTGCATCCAGGCGCTGCGCTGCCACACGAACACGTGTCCCACCGGCATCACCACGCACAACCCGCGACTGCAGCGCGGGCTCGTCGTCGAGGAGAAGTACCAGCGCGTGGCCAACTACGCCATGGGCATGAACAAGGACATCGAGATGATCGCGCACGCTTGCGGCGTCGCGCACCCGCGGCTGCTGGCGCGAGCACTGCCGCATCGTGCAGGCGAACGCGCCAGCGCCGCGCTCAACATGATCTACCCGTATCCGACGCCGACCGCTGGGCCGAAGCGGCGCCGGCCGCGGGCGTCGCCCCAGCGAAGGCTGGGAGCCCAGTTCATCGCTTCTTGAGCAGCGCGCTGCTCGCCGACGCGATCCTCGTAGTCCACGCCGCCTTCGTCCTCTTCGTGGTCGGCGGCCTGCGCGCCATCTGGATCGGCATCGCCGCCCGCCGGCGCTTCGCCTACAACCCAAGACGTTCAGGACGGCCGCACCTCGCGGCGATCGCGTTCGTCGCGATCGAATCGATCCTGGGATTCATGTGTCCGCTCACGATCTGGGAAGACGCGCTGCGTGGCGAAGGCGACGGACAGGGCTTCATCCAGCGATGGATCCACGCGTGGCTCTTCTGGAGCGCGCCGCGCGTGGGTATTCACGACGGCTGTACGCGACGCTTCGCTCTGCTCGTCGCGTGGACGTGGGTCCGGCACCCGCCGCGGCGCTACGAGGCCGACTGATCGAGGCCCAGGACCGTGTTGACCGCGGAGACGAGGCCGCTGATCTTGAAGGGCTTGGTCACGTAGCCGTCGGCGCCGAGCGTGAGGCCGCGCGCAATGTCGGTGACCTCCGAGCGGCCGGTCATCATGACCACCGGCATCTTCGCGAGCTTCTGGTTGTTGCGGACTTTTCTCGAGGATGTTGAAGCCGTCGGCGTCCGGCAGTCGCACATCCAGGAGCACGAGGTCCGGCAGCGGCGGCTTGTTGAATTCCGCGTTGATCTCCGCCCGGTTGCGCGCGAAGCGCGTGGTGAACCCGCCTTGGCGAGCACCTCGCCCACGAACTTCGAGCAGGTCCATGTCGTCCTCGATCACGAGGACCGAATGGCGCTGCCCGTCGCGCGGCGGGATGACGCCCGGCGGCGTTGCGGGCCATCGCGACGTAGAAGCCGCTCTTGGCGAGCTGCGGGCTGCCGGTCTTCGCGGCTTCCTTGCGCGCGGCGACGACCTTCTCCGGCGGTGGCGGCGCGGCGCCGGCTTCGAGGGCTTGGTGAAGTCGAGATCTCGTCGTCGTCGGGAGGCGTCATTCGCTTCTTCTTCTGCGCCGATGCGGCTTTCTTCGCCGCGCACGAGCTTCACGATGTTCACCTTGTGTCGCACGATGAGGACCACGCTCATGACCACGACCGCCGCGAAGAAGGGCCCGAAGCCCAGGAAGTACCACGCCGCCACCGGGGCGAACAGGGCCGCCACGATCGCGCCAAGCGAAGAATAACGGCTGGCAGCCGCGACTGCCAGCCATGCCACCAGCACGGCGAGCGCCCATGCGCCAGTCGAATGCGATGAGGACACCGGCCGCCGTCGCCACGCCCTTGCCGCCGCGAAAGCGCAGCCACACGGGAAAGACATGGCCCGAGGAACGCGGCGAGGCCGACCATGGCGAGGATCTCGTCGTCCAGCGCCCAGCAAGCGCGCCACCAGCACCGCGACCCAACCCTTGCCCGCGTCGCCCACGAGGGTGAGGAGCGCGGCGATGCGGCTGCCGGAGCGCAGCACGTTGGTCGCGCCGATGTTCTCCGATCCGTACGTGCGCGGATCCGGCAGCGCGAGGATGCGGCTCACGATCACCGCGAACGGGATCGAGCCGGCGACATAGCCCCCAAGCGCGTAGAGGAAGGCCGTCATGGCCGTACTTTACAATACGGACCGATGGACACGATCTTCATCCGGGAATTCCGCGTCGATGCCTGGGTGGGGATCTACGAGTGGGAGAAGCAGCGCGCGCAGACGCTCGAGATGGAGATCGAGATCGGCATCCCGGGCAACGAGGTGGGCCGCACCGACAACATCCACGACACCGTCCACTACGGCGAAGTCGTCGAGCGCATCGCGAGCGATCTCGCCGAGCGCAAGTTCAAGCTGCTCGAGGCGCTCGCCGAGCACGTCTGCGGCGTGATCACCACGGACTTCAAGGCGCCGTGGGTGCGGCTGTCGGTTGCAAAGCTGGGCCACATCACGCAACGTCCGCAAGGTGGGCGTCACGCTCGAGCGCAGGCGCGACCGGGCGAGTGAACGCCCGATGCTGAAGTGGCTGCTGGTGCTCGTGGTGGGCGTCGTGGTGATCTCGCTCGCCACGCCGTGGCTCGCGAAGCATGGGCTGGGCCAGCTTCCCGGGCGACATCACCATCAGCTGGCGCGGCCGCCCGGTCTACCTTCCGATCACCACCACGATCCTGCTCTCGCGCTCGCCCTGACGCTCGTCGGGCGCCTCGTCTAGGGCGGCCTTCGCCATCGCGGGCTGCGTGGGCGCTGCGGTCTCGTGTAGATCATCCGGTAGGCCGCGTACGTCGAAGCGATCGCGACCGGCACCCACACCAGCAGGCCCAGTCCCAGCGGGATCATCGCGACGAACGAGAGCAGCGAGCATCAGGATTCCGTACACGAGGAACGGCACGATGTTGCGCATGCAGCCGCGGAAGCTCGCCTTCATCGCGGCCACCGGCGACATGTCGTGCAGCATCACCAGCGCCGGCGCGAACCAATAGAGGCATCAGCAGCGGTACCATCAGGGCATCGTCACCAGCGAGCCCGACGAGGATCGAGATGCCGGATGCCATGATGGCCGGCCGCGCATCCTGCGTATCTCCGGTCGCGAACGCCATCACGATGCCGAAGCCGGCGAACAGCGCGAGGACCAGAGCAGCGCGAGCGAGCGCGGCCATGAAGATGAGCGCCCACGATCACGAGGCCAGGCGAAGTTGCTGCGTGAATCCCGCGAAGACGGTGCTCGATCTCGAATTCGCCCCGCGTCTCGAGCGAGCGGCACGCCACCATGAGGCCGGCCGCGAACACGGGCTGCGCGATCTGGAACGCCAACGGGCCCAGGACCGGGATGAAGTTCACGACGACCGCGATCACGATGATCACGAGGATCGCGACGATCCACATGAGCGGCGCCTTGCGACAGAGCCGCCAGCCCTCGGCGATCCACTCGACGCCCGCGCCGGCGGGGTTCTCACGCTGGTCGGTTGCAAGGTTCAGTCCTTCCGTGGCCGATGCTTGCGCTCCTGTGGCGCCATGAGCGCGGCTGTCTTGGGGCGCGAGGTTACTCCTCGATCGCCACGTCAACAAGCACGGGCGACAGCACGCGCGTGAGCTCCGCCGGATCCATGCCGCAGCAGGTAGCCGCGCCGCCCGCCGTTGATGTAGATGCGCGGCAAGGTCGAGCACGCGAGCGTTCGAGGAAGATCGGCATCTCCTTGCGCGTGCCAAACGGGGACGTGCCGCCGATGAGATATCCGGAATGGCGGGTGGCGGCCTCCGGCTTGCAGGGCGACGATGCGCTTCATGCCCGCCTGGCGCGCGAGCTCCTTCGTGGAGACCTTCGCGATCGCCATGCATGAGCACGACCAGCGGCTCGCCCTTCTCGTTTTCCATCATGAGCGTCTTCACCACCTCGCGCTCGGGCACGCCGAGCGAGGTCGAGCAGTGCGACGTGCCGCCGTGGTCGACGTACTCGAACTCGTGCTCGGTGTAGGTGACGCCGTTATTCGCGAGGAACGCGGTAGCCGGGGTGTTCATGGCGCGATGCTCAGCCGCTGAAGAGGAGCAATGTGCCGGTCACAACCACGATCGCGCCCACGACGCGCCGCATCTGTTCCTGCGTGAGACCCACGTGGATGCGATGGCCGATCTTCAGGCCGATGCCAGACGAAGGGCGCGAGCGCGAGGCCGCCGACGAGGATCGCCATGTGCAGCAGCAATCCCGCGATCGCATAGAGGATCGCGCGCGTGAACGCCGGAGATGGAGATGAGCGTCGACATGGTGGAGCGGATCTCCGTTCTTGTCCTGCGAGCCTGCCCGACAGGTACGTGGCGTAGATCGGCCCGCCCGCGCCGAACACCGTTGCGACCGAGCCGCCGACGATCCCGGCGGGAATGCACCACCAGGGCGAGATCCTGCTGCGGATGCGCGGGATTCAGGATGCTGTTCAGACCGATCGCGATGGCGAACACGGCCGAGCGCCGGCGCGCAGGTAATCGTCGGGCACATTCACGAGCGCGAGTCGCGCCGACCACGAAGCCCACGAACATGAACGGGATGAGGCGCTTCAGCTCCGGCACCGCCACGTGCTCGCGCCCGGCAGTGCCCGAGGATCGTGGCCGAGTCAGGTCGAGGAGCACCATGAGCGGCACGAGGAACGGCACGGGCAGGAAGTGCGCGAGGATCGGCACCGAGATGACGGTCGAGCCGAAGCCGCGTCAGGCCGAACACCGTGTAGGCGACGATCATCACGAGCGGCGCGACCACGAAGAGCCACGGCGAGACGTCGTCGAGGATCTCGATCATCCGCGCGGATGGTGCTTGCGGTGCAGCTGCCTTCAGGCGCTCGCGCGCCACGTGCGTGTAGATCTGCGTGGTGGAGATGTCCGGCGTGCCCGAGCAGCAGCTGCACCGACGCGCAGGTCGGCGCCGTGGTTGATGAGGTGCGTGGCGAACGCGTGGCGCAGCGTGTGCGGCGAGATCGCGCTGCCGGATGCCGGCCTTCGATGCGTGGCGCTTCACGAGCGCCCAGAACGCCTGGCGCGTCATCGGCCCGCCGCGCGTCGTGACGAAGAGCGCGTCGGACTTGCTGCGCGCCGAGCAGCTCCGGCCGCGCGGTCGCGCTGGTAGCGCTGCGATCCAGTCGACGGCCTCCTCGCCGAGCGGCGTGAGGCGCTCCTTCGATCCCTTGCCGAGCACGCGCACCACGCCCATGTCGAGGCTCACCTGCATCGTCTTCAGGCCCACCAGCTCGGACACGCGCAGCCCGCTCGCGTAGAGCGTCTCCAGCATCGCGCGGTCGCGCAGGCCCTGCGCGGTCTCGACATCGGGCGCGCGCGAGCAGCGCTTCAACCTCGGTCCTCCGAGAGCGACTTCGGCAGCGAGCGCGGGATCTTCGGCGACTCGAGGTCGACGCGTGGGATCGTCACGTCGCAATCCCTCGCGCAACGCGAACTGGAAGAAGCGCTTGAGCGAGGACACGAGGCGGCTCGGTGGTGCGCGGCTTGGCGCGCTTGCGTCTCCACCTGCCACGCGAGGTGGCGCTGCAAGTCGGCCGGCGCCGCCTCGAGGACGGACTTCGAGCCCGCATCCTGCGAGCCACGCGGCGAACTGCGGCGACGTCGCGGCGATAGCTCTCGAGCGTGTTGCGCGCGAGGCCGTCGTTCAGCCACAGCCCGTCCGGCGAAGCGGTCGAGCAGTTGCGCGTTCGCGTCAGAGAGCGCCTTCATGCTCCAGCAGCCAGCGCTTGATGCCGAGCTCGAAGCCCTCGCCCGCGCGCCCATGAAGCCGCCGATGCGTGCCGCTGGCGCCGATGATGCGATGGCAGGGCACGACGACGGGAATCGGGATTGGCGCCGCACGCGCCGCCGACCGCGCGCGGCGAGGAGCTGAAGCTCCGCGGCGAGCTCGCCATAGGTGCGCACTTGCCCGGCGGGAATGCGCTGCATCGCCTCCCACACCTGCGAGGCGATGGTGCGTGCCGGCGAGCTCGATCGGCAGGTCGAAGCTCGAACGCCGGATTCTCGAGGTACGCCTGGAGCTGCACGCACGCGAGGTACGCGATCGTGTCGCGCGGCGGCGCGATGCGCCGGACGGTCGGCGCGAGGAAGCGGATGCCGGTCACGTACGCGATCGGTCGCCGTGATGCCGAGCGTGGCGAACGGCGTGCGCACGCACGCCTGGAATCCGGCCGCGTGCGTCAGGCATTCGAGGTCCTCCGGCGAGCGCGCGGATCTTCGCGAGCAGCTCCGGCGGCACCGCCGACGCCGTCGCGCGTCGCGCGCTCGCGATTCTCGCGGCGCGCGCTCGCCCGGCAGGCGCACGCCAGGGTCGGCGAGTCATCGCCGCGATCAGGCGTCTCCACGCGCTCGAGGTACACGCTGCGCCCGGCGAGCGCGCGCCGGATCGATCGCGAGGAACGCCTGGCCGATGCGCGTGGGCCGTCCTTCGTCGGTGAAGAAGCTGTCGGATTCGAAGCCGAACGCGGAGCCCGAGAGCGCGCACACGAGCAGCTCCACCGTGAGCGCGCAGCATCGCGCCCTTCACGCCGCCCGCGGGCAGCATGCTGCCTTCGAGCGCCGCCTTCGCATCGGTCGTGGGCTTGCCATCCTGCGTCGAGCGCCCAGCCCTTCGGGATGGGCTTGCCGTCGCGCGCCGCGACCATGATCTTGCCGCGCGCCACCGCCGAGAGCGACAGGTCGATCACGAGCGGCGGGCGCGTCGCGCCGCGGAAACGCCGCGGCGATCGGATTGGTGCCGAAGAGCGCGCGCTTGCCGCCCCACGCGGGCATCGCCGCCGGGCGAGTTGCCGATGGCGATGCCGACCAGGCCCGCGGCGGCGACGGGCTCCAGGTGGAACGCGGCAACGCCGAAGTGGTTGCTGTTGGCCACCGAGACGAAGGCGACGCCGAGTTCGCGCGCGCGCCGCATCGGCCTCGCGCGCTGCCAGCGCGCACGCCTCGAACGCGAGGCCCTGGCTTCGCATCGACCACGCACGCGGCCTTGCGGTCGCGCGACGACGACGGGCACCGCGGAGCCGTTGGCGCGCGCCGTTGCGCAAGTGGCCGCAGTACTGCGGATGCGCGAGGCGCCGTGCGAGGCAATGCCTTCCAGCTCGGCGGCGGCGAGCGCGCGCGCGGTGGCCTTGGCCATCGCGCGGCGTGGCGCCGACTGCGCGCAAGCGCCGTCGCGCATGAGGCGCTCCAGCTCACTGGCGGAATGGCGTTCGCGTTCATGCCGCGAGCAGCGTCTCGCCCGGCGCACGCGCGTGAAGCGTACCGGGCTGCAATGCGACGCTCCGAAGTCTGACCGCGCGCCTGGTCGGCAGTTCAGGGTGTACGCGAGAACGCGCGGACGCGCAGGTCGCCGGTTTCCGGAAGTCCTCGCGGTAGTGCGCGCCGCGGAGTCCGTGCGCGCTTCGCGCGGCGCTGCAGAATCGCGCGGCTCACCGTGATCAGGCTCTCGAGGTTCAGCCAGTCGTGCCAGGTCGAGATTGTAGCGAAGGTCCGCGCCGGAAATGCCGTTGCCGTGCAGCGTCTCGCGCAGACTCGAGCAGGCGTGCGCGCCCGCGCGCAGGCCCTTCGCATCGCGCAGGATGCCGACGTCGTCCCACATCGCCTGCGTAGAGCGCCTTCGCGGATCGCCTCGATGTCGCCGGGCGGCTTGATCCGTTAGCCGCAGCGCGCGCGCCTCGGCATGATTCGAGCGAGCCGCGATCGGGCTCGCCACGGAATCGCCCATCGCGCGCGTCCACGCCGCCATCGCGTCGCCCGCGATCGCCCCGAACACGGTGGAGTTCGCGACGCCGTTGCCGCCCAGGCGGTTCGCGCCGTGCACGCCGCCGGTGTCCTCGCCCGCGGCGAACAGTCCGTCGATCGCGGTGCGTGCAATCGGCGGCGAACTCCACGCCGCCCATCATGTAGTGCGCGGTCGGCACCACCTCGACCAGCCCGCCGGCGAGATCGAAGCCGCAATCGGCGCAGCGCTCGACCATGCCCTTGAACTGCGCGCGCACGTTGTCGGGCCCGAGGTGCGCCCATCGCGAGATAGACGCCGCCGTTGGGCGTCGTGCGGCCGGCGCGCATCTCGGCGAAGATCGCGCGCGAGACGATGTCGCGGCGTGGCGCGCTCGCCGCGCGGGTCGTAGCTCGTCCATGAAGCGCTCGCGCCGCGCCGTCGAGGAGATAGCCGCCGGCGCCGCGCAGGCCTTCCTCGAGCACCGTGCCGGTCATGCGCGTGCCTGGCCCGGCGAGCAGGCCCGTCGGATGGAACTGCACCATCTCCATGTCGCGCAGCGGCAGGCCGGCGCGCAGCGCCATCGCGAGGCCGTCGCAGCTCTTGTCGCCCGAGGGCGTGTGATAGCGATACATCGTCGGGCCGCCGCCGGTGGCGAGCAGCACCGCGCGCGCCTGCACGAACACGAACTCGCCCGTCGCGCATGTCGATCATCAGCACGCCGGCGATCGCACCGTCCGCTGCGGCTTCACGAACTCGACCGCGCGGTGCTCCTCGAGGCGATCGACGCCGCGCGCCCACACCTGCTCGGCGAGGCGGTTGATGATCTCGATGCCGGTGAGGTCGCCCTTGTGCACGGTGCGGTCGAACGTCTGGCCCGCGAACGCCTTCTGGTGCACGGTGCCGTCGGGATTGCGGTCGAAGAAGCAGCCGAGCTCGTTCTCGAGCTCGCGCACGCGCTCGATCGCCTTCGTGCACCAGCGTCCACGCGAGATCCTGGTCCGGCAGCCACTTGCCGCCCTCGATCGTGTCCATGAAGTGGCGCTCGACCGAATCGCCGGCGGCGAGCGCCACGTTGTAGCCGCCCTGGACCATGCGCGTGCAGCCGCATTTGCCGAGCAGGCCCTTCACCGCGATGGTGACGTTCAAGTTCCGGCGCCGCGCGCTTCGCATGCAGCGCCGCGAAGAGCCCCGCTCCGCCCGGAGCCGAGGATGAGGATGTCGGTCGAGAGCGTTTCACGCGGCCGTCGCGACAGCAGGCAGCTGCCGACGCAGGAGCTGGATCACGACCGCCGTCACGGCAGCGGCCACGCCCACGAGGTCGAGGCGAGTTCATGGGCGAGATCACGAGCAGCCCGCCCGCGATGAGCAGCAACGCGCTCGAGCCATCGCGGCCTGCGCGAAGAGCCAGCCCTGCAGGCCCGCGGCGAGCGCCGCGATGGCGAAGAAGCCGAGGAAGATGAGCCAGCCCGCTTCGAGCCACGACGCGCCCGCGGGCAGCTTCAGCAGCACGCCCGCGCCGATCGGGTCGAGGACGAAGAAGAAGCGGCACGACGAACGCCGGCATCGTGTACTTCCACGCCTGCATCGTGGTGCTTGTACGGATCGCCGCCGGTGATGGCCGCGGCCGCGAAGGGCGACAGCGCCGTGGGCGGCGACACTTCCGAGAGCAGCGCGTAGTAGAAGATGAACATGTGCGCCGCGAAATCCGGGCACGCCGAGCGTGATCAGCGCCGGCGCCGCGATCACCGCGCAGATGATGTACGACGCCGTCACCGGCACCGCGAGGCCCACGATCCACACGATGAGCGCGGTGTAGAGCGCCGTGAGCGCGAGGCTGCCGCCCGCGTAGGCGAGGATGATCGACGAGAACTTGAGGCCCAGGCCCGTGAGCGTCACGACGCCGACGATGATGCCGGCCGCGGCGCAGGTCGCCGCGACGTTGAGCGCGCCCGTGGTGCCGGCTTCCATCGCCTGGACGAAGCGGCGCGGATACCATCGCCGATCTCGCGCCGGAAGAAGCTCACGACGAACGCGGTCACCGTCGCCCAGAACACGCTCACCGTGGGCGAGTAGCCCATCAGCATGAAGACGACGATCGAGGATGAGCGAGAAGAAGTGGTACCAGTAGCGCTTGGCGAGCGTCCACGCGCTTTCGACGACTTCGAACGCGGCCTTCGCTCATTCCGTACTTGCGCGCGTCGAGCTCCACCATCGAGGAAGAGCGAGAAGTAGTAGAGCAGCGGTCGGGATCGTCGCCATCTTGATGACCTCGAGATACGAGATCTTCAGGAATCTCGGCGATGATGAACGCCGCGGCGCCGAGCACCGGCGGCGAGAGGATCGCGCCCAGGCCGCCCGCGGCGAGCAAGCCCCCGGCGGCGTCCTTCTCGTAGCCCGACTTCTCCAGCATCGGATAGCGCGACCGATGCCGATGCGTCACCGTGGTGGCCACGCCCGAGCCCGAGGGCCCGCCGAGCGAGGAACGACGCGAGCACCACCGCGCGCCCCGCGCTCGTGGGCTTGCCGCCGAGCAGCGCAGAACGAGAAATCGAGGAAGAACTTGCCCGCGCCGGAATACTGCAGGAACGCGCCGTAGATCGTGAAGAGGATGATGAGTGTGGCCGACACGTCGACCGCGATGCCGAAGATGCCCTCGAGCGTCATGTACATGTGGCCCACGAGGCGCGCCGATGTCGTAGCCGCGGTGGGTCCACGGCGACGGCAGCCGCGGCCCGACGAACGCGTAGGCGATGAAGCCGCACGATGACGATCGGCATCACCCAGCCCGTGCGTGCGTCGCGCGGCCTCGACCACGAGCGAGCATCAGCGCACACGCCGCAGACCTGGTCCCAGGTGCGTGGGATTGATGTTGCGGTCGGTGAAGCTGTCGCCCTGCCACACCATGTACGCGATCAGTCGACGACCGACGAGGATCGCGAAGCCGACGTCCCACCACTGCAGGCGATGGCGCAAGCGCTTCGCCGTCGGGAACATGCATGTAGCGAGAGGAAGAGGACGATGCCGACGTGGATCTCGCGCAGCAGGTCCGTGCGCACGATCGCCGTACGCGGCGTAGAGGTGGAACGCGGAGCTGCGACGGCGACGGCGACGAGGAACGTGGCGAAGCCAGCCGCTTGATAGCGGTTGAAGCTGCCCTCTTCCTCCTCGATGAACTCCTCGAGCCGCTCTTCTGCCTGTTCTTCCGACAGCTCGCCGGCGACGACCGGGTCGACGCATCGCGTCTCCTCGCACCCTCTGCCGGGGCTCAAGCGATTATCGCACTAGCGCTGTCGCTCCTTCGAGCGTCGGCAAGCCTCGACCCGGCACGCCATCGTTCCTGGAATCAGCGTCTCGCTCGCTCCTACCCATTCCGCTCCGGGTGGCCGCATCAACTCATAGCCGAGCGGGGTGACGGGTGCCTCTCGAGAGTCTTGCCGACGCTCGAAGGCTGGCTCGTATCGCGATGCCACATGCGGCCCACATCAGTGACGTCGAGTGATTCGTGCGACGACTGCATGGCGTCCCGAGCTTCAGCGAAGTGTTGCGGCAAGGGTCGAGAGGGACCCGTCACCGGCGGTCGACTGGGCGACAGTGCGGCCACTTCGGCGTAATGGGTAGGAGCGAGGCGGACGATTCCAGGAACGATCGGGCCGGGTCGATCGCTGCCGCCACTTCTGATGAAGCTGAGCCGCAAAAACAAAAAGGGCGATCCGAAGATCGCCCTTCACTGATAGAAAGGAAGTTATGCGCGGGCGTTGAGGATCCAGAGGCGGGCCATGTCGCCGGTGCCGTCGGTGCCCTTCACGTCGCGAAGGGTTTGCGCTCTGGCGCTCTTCTTGCCGGCGTAGATCTGCGCTTCGCCCAGGCGCAAGCTTGGCGTCGTCGGGGCGCCTCAGAGCCGCCCTTCTTGATGCCCTGCTCGATGAGCGGCGAGGCCCTTGTCGGCCTTGCCTTCGTAGACGTAGTTCAGGCCGAGCTTCACGAGGTCGTTGCCGTCCCTGGCCGCGAGCGCTTCCTGCTCGTCCTTGGCGCGGGTCTTCTGCGAGTCGGCGATGCTCTTCTCGACGAGGTCGCGCAGGCGGCCGTGGCGCTCGCGCTTCCTCGCCCTGGCCGAGCGACGCTCGGCGGCGTAGCGCCCTTGTCGATGATGATCTTCGCTTCGCGCAGGGCACGCCAGCCTGGAGCGCCAGCTGCGTCGCCTCCAGTAGTAGTCGTTGGCGTGTCGGCAGGTTGCCGGTCGCGAAGCGCAGGCGATAGACGTTCAGCGCCAGGCGATCGGAGAAGCCGGGCTTCTTCTGCACGCGCGACAGCAGGTCGGTCCAGTACTCCTTCTTCGGGTAGTGCACGACCAGCTTCTCGATGGCGTGCACGTAGCCCGCCGGTGTCCTTCTGGCGCAGGTAGCAGTTGGCGAGGATCTGCAGCTCCTCCTCGCTCGGCGCGCTTGCTGCTCTCCTCGACGCCGGCGCCAGCATCTTGTTCACCGCGCTGCAGTCATTGCCCAGGTAGTAGCTCTGCAGCAGCACCGTGCGCATCGCCGGATCGGTGCCGCCTTCGCTTGAAGTAGCGCTGCGTCCAGCTGCGCGGCCTTCTGCGTATGTCCTTCTTCTTGTAGTAGGCGACCGCGACGCGCCTGCACCAGCGTGACGCGCTTCGCGGCCCGTGACCTTGCCGGAGTCGAGCAGCGCCGTCGTTGTTGCCGTGATGGTCGCCGTCGGCGTCCCCGCGGCGGACGCACGCGGCGCGCCTTCATCTGCGCGATGATCTGGTTCTCGTACGCGGTGCGATTGGGCACCGCTTCCGCCTTGGCGATCTCCGCCAGCGCCTCGCGGCCCTTGCTGCTGCTTCATCGAGCGCCTGCGCGGCCTGCAGCGGCTTGCCGACTTCGCGGACGCACGCCTTCGCGCCTTCTGCGCTGGGCCGACGGCGTCGAATCCGGCGGCCGCGGCGAGCGAACAGCGCGGCGACAGAGCAGGCGGAGGCGGAGCGTGCGGTTCATTGCGTCGATCTCTCCTAGTCGAGGAACTGCTCGGCCCCGATCAGGCCGATCTTGGTGATGCCGAGGCGCTGCGCCGAGGCCATCACGCCGGCCACGTGCTTGTAGGTGACGAGCTTGTTGGGCCGCAGGTGGAATTCCGGCTGGACCGGCTGCGCCGCCGCGGCCGCGGAAGCGGTTCGCCTCGAGCGGTCGGGCGATCGGATCTGCTCGCCGTTCCAGAGCATCGGTGCCGTCGAAGTCGACCTCGATCGTGACCACCTCCGGCGGCGTGGGCGGCGGCGGCGGGTTGCCGACCGGCATGTTGAGCTTCACCGCGTGCGTCTGGATCGGGATCGTGATGATCAGCATGATGATCAGCACCAGCATCACGTCGATCAACGGCGTGGTGTTGATGTCGATCATCACTTCCGGATCGCCGTCGCCGCCGCCTCCGAGCCGACGTTGCCATTGCCATGGTCTGTTTCCTTTCGCTGCCTAGCCGCCGCGTGCGCGCGGCGGCTCGGTGATGAAGCCGATCTTCAGGATCGCCGGCGCGCTGGCACGCGCGACCACGCCGGCCCACGGACTCGTAGCGCGCTTCCTGGTCGGCGCGGATGTGGACCTCGGGCTGCGGCATCGTGCACCGCGACCGTCTTCAGCTTCTCGAAGAGCGCCTTCGAGTCGCGCATGTACTCCATGTTCCAGAACACGTCGCCGTCCTTGTTCACCGCGATGACGATGTTCTCGGGCTTGGTCTGCGTCGGCATGGTTGCGCTCCTTCGGCAGCTCGACCGGGATCTGCTGGATCACCACCGGGATCGTGATCAGGAAGATGATGAGCAGCACCAGCATCACGTCGACGAGCGGCGTGGTGTTGATGGCGGCCATCACCTCCTGTTCGTCTTCGGCGTCCTGGCCGACGGTCATCGCCATGGCGATTACCGCGCCGCTGCCGCCGGGCGCGCGCGGCGCGTCGCGCTGCCGCTCATGAGCACCATGTGCAGGTCGGCGCCGAAGCGCGCGCAGCTGCTCCATGGCGACCTTGTTGCGGCGCACGAGCCAGTTGTAGCCGAGCACCGCGGGCACCGCGACCGCGAGGCCGATGGCCGTCATGATGAGCGCCTCGCCCACGGGACCCGCGACCTTGTCGATCGAGGCCTGGCCGGCGATGCCGATGGCGGTGAGCGCGTGGTAGATGCCCCAGACCGTGCCGAACAGGCCGACGAACGGGGCCGTGGAGCCGACGGTCGCGAGGAACGCGAGGCCGTCCTGCGAGGCGCGAGGAGACGTTGTCCACGGCGCGCTGGATCGACATCGTGACCCAGGTGTTGAGGTCGATCTGCTCGAGCGAGCTTGCCCTCGTGGTGCGTCGTCGCCTTGATGCCGCTCTCGGCGATGTAGCGGAAGGCGGCTGCCGTCCTTGAGCGTCGTCGACGCCTTCCTGGACCGAGCCGGCCGACCAGAACTTCGCCTGCACTTCCGCGCGCCTGGCTTGAAGAGCTTCATCTGCTCGTAGACCTTCACGAACATGATGTACCAGCTGCCCATCGACATGATGATCAGGATGATCAGCGTGCCGCGCGGAGACGAAGTCGCCGCTGCTTCCAGAGGGCCTCGAGACCGTACGGGATTCTCGATCACTTCCTTGCCGGGCTCGCCCGCGCCGCGGGCGGCGCGGGCGCGGCGTCGGCGGGCTTCGGCGCAGCCGGCGTCGGCGGCGTGCGGCAGCCGGGCTGGTGCGCCTGGGCGCAGGCGTCCGTGGGCGCCGACGATCAGCACGGCAGCCGGGGCGCAGCGCGATGAGCGCGGCCACGAGCAACGCGGGCAGGCGGTTGAAGAGTTTCATTGTCATCTCCTGATGCTAAACGCGTGTGCGGACATCGGGACGGACGGTCAGTCCTTGAGGTTGAAGACGATCTCGTACTCGCCGATGAAGCCGACGGGCTCGGGGTTGAAGCGCCACTGCGACAGCGCGCGGATGACCTCGCGGTCGAAGATGCGCGGTGGTTGAGCGACATGATCTGCGCACCTCGGTCACCGCTGCCGTTGGGCGCGACGTACGACGTGGGCGATCACGCGGCCGGTCAGTGCCGCTGCGCAGCGCCTGCGCGCGGGAACGAGGGTTCGACGCGGTAGCGGCCTTGTACTCGCTGGCGCACCAGCGGGCTGCGGCGCGGCGCGGCTGGCGCGACCGGCGGCGGCGGCGGGCGGCGGCGTCTCCGTCGTCACCGTAGTGATCGTGCGGCGGCATCTGGCACCGTCGGCACCTGGATGTTGATTTCAGGCGGCGGGATGAAGGGCGGTGGCGGCGCGGCGAGCTTGGGCGGCGGGGGCGGCGGCGGGTCCGGCGGCGGCTTCTTGATCTCCTCGATGATCTTGGTCTCGAGCGGCTGCCTTGAGCACCTCGACCACCTTGCGCGCGAGGCCAGTGACGCAGCGCGTAGCCGATGGCGAGGTGCATGACACCGACCATGATGATGCTGGGCGCATGCTTGCCGCAGCTGCGCTGCGACTCCAGCGTAATCCACTCGAGAAATCTCCTGCTGCGCCGCGGCGCCGTGCCTATTGGCAGGCTCGCGCTGTCCGGCAGCCCCTCGTGGGAGCCGACCCGGATCTGTGGTCTCGGAACGCGGAGCTGCAGCCCCGAGTACCGGTTCTGGAAAACGCGCGAGTTTACCCTATTCTTCGAGTCACGGACCGGTAACACATGAGTAGCAGCCGCCGATGACCGCATATCTACGCAACGCGTCGAGCGCACTATTTGACACCCAGCTGCGCCAACGCGTTCGCGCTGCCGGGCACGCGCGCCTTGCTGATCGACGGCGTCGTAGAGGCTGCTGCCCGTGGCTGTCCATCGCCACGAGCAGCGGGCCGAAGCCCTGCACGCGGAATTTCCACGAGGGATTCGGGGTTGCAGGTCGTCGAGGTCGACGTCCTCGATCGCCTCGACCCAGGTGGTCTCCAGGGCGGCCGTCCCGCCGATGATGGCGAGGTAGGCGCCGCCCAGCCGCCCGAACGCCGCCAGCGAAGCCGGCCCAGCCCGCCCTTGCCGACGATGAGGCGAACCCCGAGCGTCTCCAGCAGCGGCGCGGTGAAGCGCTCCATCCGCGCCGAGGTGGTGGTGCCCGACGCAGACCGGGGCATAGCCGGTGGGATGCTCGGCCGACGGCCGTCACCTTCCGCACGTTGGGCGCGGTGTGGATGGCGGCGTGGCCGCGCATGTCGAAGCGCGTGGTGCGTCCGCTGGTCGAAGAGCGCGATCTGGTTCGCGTCGCGGATGCCGAAGAGCGTGCCTTCGAGCGTCACGGTGTCGTTCACTCGCAGCGCGCGGACCTGCGCCTCGGTAAGCGGATCGGGATGAGGGTCGTCGGTGGCGCTCATCCATATATAGGTATGCGGCGCTCAGAAGCCGTATTCCGACGCCCGCGCGGCGTGATAGTCGGCGGAGGCGCCGGCGCGCGGAGTGGCACTGCATGTTCACCGCGACCGGGTTCATGGTGATGTGGGTCGCCGCGATCTCGACGTGCACCGCGAACGCGGTCGAATCGCCGCCCAGGCCCTGCGGACCCGACGCCCAGCGTGTTCACCGCCTCCGTGAGGCTCGCCTCGAGCGTCGGCGCCTTCGGGATCCGCGCACGGCGTGCCGAGCGGCCGCGTGGCGGCGCGCTTGGCGAGCGCCACGCACAGGTCCGGGTGCCGCCGATGCCCACGCCGACGATCGGTCGGCGGGCAGGTCTTGCCGCCGGCCTCGAGCACGCAGTCGATCGACGAAGCGTCTTGATCGCGTCCACGCCCTCGGCCGGGATCGCCATCTTGCAGCCACGAGTTGTTCTCGGAGCCGCTGCCCTTCGGGCATCATCTCGATCGTCGAGCGCCTCCGGGTCGTCGCAGAAGTCGACGTGGATCGCCGGCACGCCGGGCCCGCACGAGGTGTGCTCGTTCTTGCGCGTGATCGGATGCACGACCGAGGAGCGCAGCGGATGCTCGCGCGTCGCGCGCTCGCAGCCGCGGCGGATCGCGCGCTTCGAGCTCGACGCCGTCGACCTCGCACGCCGCGCCCGATGGTGACGTTGTAGATCGGGATGCCGGTGTCCTGGCAGAGCAGGTTCTCGGTGTCCTCGGCGACGCGCGATGTTGCGTGATCATCGTGCCGAGCACGCCCTTCGCGGTGGCGTCGGTCTCGCTCGCGCGCCAGGCGCGCGAAGCCCGCCTTCACGTCGGGCAGGCAGGATCTTCAGCGCGCGGATGTAGAGCTCGCGCGCGATATCCTCGACCTGCGGCAGTATCGACCTTCATCAGTCGAGCCGCGTGATGCCTGCGCTTCCTCTGATGACCTTGGCCCAGCGCGCGCTCTGCTCGCGGATCGCGGCGGCGAAGTCCGCCGGCGTGTTCGCCGACCGGGCACCATGCCCTGAGCTGCGCGAGCTTGCGCGCGTGAATTCGTCGGACAGGAGGATCTTCGCGCTGTCCTGCTGGATGCGTGTCGATCGACTTCCCTCGGCGTGCCGGTCGGGCGCCATGAGGCCGAACCAGCCGGCGTTCTCGAACCCCGGGAGCGTCTCGGAGGCCGCTGGCACGTCGGGCAGCTGCGCGTTGCGCTCGCGGCTCGTGACGGCGAGCGCGCGGATCTTGCCTCTGCTGCATGTAGCGCGACGCGCGGCGGCGAGGTTCGGCGTGACGAGCTGGATCTGTCCGCCGAGGAGGTCGGTGATCGCGGCCGATTCGCCCTTGTAGGGGACGTGCGTGAGGTCGACGCCCGCGGCGTGCGCGAAGTTCTCGGCGGCGAGGTGCGTCTGCGTGCCGATGCCGGCGCTGCCGAAGTTGACGCTTCTTCGGGTTGGCCTTGGCGTACGCGATGAGCTCGCCCAGGTCCTTGCACGGGCACGCTCGGCGTGCACCGCGATCACCTGCGGGCCCGCTGGCGACGTTGGTGATGCGCGACGAGGTCCTTCGCGGGATCGTAGGTGCAGCGACTTGTACATGTGCGGGTTGGCCGTGACGATCGCGCCCGGACGTGAAGAGGAGCGTGTAGCCGTCGCGCGGGCGACTTCGCCACCACGTCCGCGCCGATGTTGCCGCCGGCGCCGGCGCTTGTTCTCGACCACGACCGGCTGGCCCCACGCCTCGGTGAGCTTCTGCGCGAGCAGGCGCGCGACGACGTCGGTGGCACCGCCGGCCGCGAACGGCACGACGAATCTTCACGGGCTTCGCGGGAAACGCCTGCGCCGGCGGCGAGCCGTGGGCAGCGCGACGGCAACGCGATCGCGGCGAGGCGCGTCGACGCTGCATCATCGGTTCCTCCTGCGGTTTCCTGCGGATCACTGCAGCATTACGCCCTAACGCGCGAGCGCGAAGGCCAGGCCCGCGACGATCGCGAAGGCCGCGCCGAGCGCGGCGAGCGTCTTCTGCCAGTCGCGCCACGGCAGGAACTCGAGCGCGAGGAGCCGCAGCCCGCCCGCCAGGTGCGCGGCAGAGCAGCACCACGAGGCCCCACTCGCGCCGCGATGACCAGCGGCTGCTCGCGTCCAGCGCAGGAATTCCGTCCGAGCGCGCGCCTCGCCCTGCAGCGCCGTGCCGAGCGCCCAGAAATGCACCGGCAGGAAGAGCGCGAGCGCGACGCCCGACAGCGCGATGCACGAGGAACGCCCAGTACGCCGGATGGTTGCGCGCGCGGCTCTCATGCGCCCACCACCGCGCCACACGGCGCGCAGCCCGCGACCGCGAGCGACGAGCGCGACCAGGACCATCGCGAACTCCGCGCGGCCGCCGCGCCAACCGAGCCACTCGGCGGCGATCGTGCGCAGCCCGATGCGCGCGTGGATCGCCGCGGCGAACACGAACACCGCCGTAGAACGCCGCCACGCGCACGCTGCCGCGCGTGCGCCCGAGGATCTCGGCCGGCGCTGAGGCCGCCGCGCACCGCGTAGATGATCGTCGCCAGGTGGACGACCACGCACAGCGCCAGCACCGCACGCGGTCGCGCGCTTGCGCGACCCAGAGCCGATGCCTCGCGGCGCGCGCTCATTCGCCGTCGCTTCGCCGGCGAACGCGATGCGCGAGCGTCGCGCGCTTCAGGCCCGCGATCGACGCGTGGGCGAGAGCGCCTTCGGGCAGATGCTCGGTGCAGCTCATGAGCGTGTGGCACGCGTGGCACCCGGCGTCGCCCGGCCACCGCCGCGAGGCGCGCGGCGCTGCGCGCCGTCGCGCACGTCGTTCACGAGCGTCCACGCGCGGTTGAGCGCCGCGGGCCCGAGGTAGTCGCGATTCCACGCGACGACGTCGCACGCGGCGTAGCACACGCCGCAGCCGATGCACTCGATGCCGGCGTCGGCCTCGACGCGCTCGCGGCGAATCGCGGCATCGACGCGCGCGAAATCGTCGTCGCGCGTGCGCGTCGGCGCGAACTGCCCTTGCGCGCGCGCCCACTTGTCGAAGAACTCGCGCATGTCGGCGACGAGGTCGCTGCACCACCGGGAGGTTGGCGAGCGGCGCGATCTCGAGCGCTGCCGTCGTGCGCCACCTTGTCGACGTGCGTGCGGCAGGTCCAGCGCGGCACGCCGTTCACCGTCATCGCGCACGAGCCGCACATGCCGACGCGGCAGGCGAAGCGATAGGCGAGCGTGGGATCGAGGTGCGCGCTGGATGTAGCGTGACGACGTCGAGCACCGTCTGGCTCTCGCGGCGCGGCACCTCGAACGACTGGTAGCGCCCGTCCGCGCCACCGCGCCAGACCACGCTGCAGCGCTTCACGCCATGCAGCTCCGAGGACGACCAGCGCGGCGAGGAACGAGCGTCTCGAGCACCACGAGCATCACGGGCTTCAATCCCATGTCTGACGAGCGACTTGCAGCGAGGTCTTCATGCCGATCGCCGCGATCGCCGTCACGAGGAACCAGCGCGACACGACGGAGCCCTCGTCTCGGTCACCGGCTGCGGAATCCAGCCCGATGCTGGTGACGACGACGAGGATGCGCGAACGCCACCGCGAACCACGGCAGCACGCGGCGCGGCGTGGCGCGGCCTCGGTGCCACGCACGTGCAGCGCGAGGCCGATCGCGAGAGCACACCGGCAGCAGCATCGCCACGCGCAGCAGCTTCACGATCGTCGCGGTGTCGCCGGTCTCCGGCGACACGCTGTAGCCCGGCGCCCACGACCTGCGCCACGTCGTGGATGGTGCCGCCGAGGAAGATGCCCGCCGTCGCGATGGTCGAGGTCGAACGCGCCCGACCACGATCGGGTAGAGGATCATCGCGAGCGTCGAGAGCGCGGTGACGCCGATCACCGTGAAGCTCGCGTCGCGCTCGGCATGCTTGTGCTTCGGCAGGATCGATGCGATCGGCGAGCGCCGCCGAGGCGCCGCAGATCGCGACCGCGCCGCCCGTGAGCATGCCGAACGCGTTGCCGAGCTTCAGCGCGCGCGCGATCGCGATGCCGGCGCACGATCGTGCGCGGCCACGATCGCCGACCACGAGCGCGATCGCCCCCAGCCGAGCGCGCTCACCTGGCGCGACGCGTGATGCGCAAGCCCAGGAGCGCCACGCCGACGCGCAGCACGCACGATCGAGGCGACCTGGATGCCCGGCAGGCACCGCGCCCTTCCTCGGCGAGGAAGTTGAGCGCCATGCCGAGCAGCAGCGCGAACAGCATCGCCGAGGCGTTGTAGTGGATCGAGAGGAACGTCGCCGCGACGCGCGACCGTGGCCGCGCCACCGCGAGCGTCCTCAGCCGCCGGCTAGCCTCACGGCATTTCAGGCGCTCTCGTACAGTCGCGTCAGCACGAACTCGCGGTGCCCGAGCGCCTCGGCCGCCGTGAGCCGGCCGTTGGCGGTGCGGAACATGCAGTCGAGCAGCGCGTCGCCCGCCTGGTCGGGCGTCATCTCCTTGCGCAGCAGGCCCGAGACGTCGACGTCGATGTGCTCGCTCATGGTGCTGCACCGTGCGCGGGTTGGCGCAGAGCTTGATCACCGGCAGGATCGGGTTGCCGATCACGTTGCCCTGGCCCGTCGGGAAGAAGTGCACGACGTAGCCCGCGGCGCGCGCACAGCGTCACCATCTCGGCCGCGGCCGAGGACGAATCCATGAACCACAGGCCCGGGCCGGTCGGCATCTCGGCCTTGTCGAGCACGCCGTCGACCAGGCACTTGCGGCCGATCTTCTGGATGTTGCCGAGCGCCTTCTCCTCGATGGTGGTGAGGCCGCCGGCGATGTTGCCCTTGGTCGGCTGCGAGTCCGAGCAGGTCGCTCGTCTTGTGGCGGTTGATGATCTCCTGGTAGCGGTCGAACACGAACTGGAACTTCTCGCGCACCTCGTGCGTGCGGCAGCGCGCGGCGACCAGGTGCTCGCCGCCGGTGAGCTCGGTGGTCTCGCCGAAGACGAGCGTCACGCCGTGCGGATAGAGCTTGTCGAAGGCGTTGCCGACGGTGGGGTTCGCGCCGCAGCCCGAGGTCGTGTCGGACTCGCCGCACTTCGTCGAGACCCACAGGTCCTTCAGCGGGCGCTCCTCGCGGCGCAGCTCGCTCGCCCACTGCACGTATTCCTTCGCCGCCTTCGAGGCGCGCATGATGGTGTCGTGGTCGCCGTGCCGCTCGATGCCGAAGTACGGCCACGGGCTTGCCGGTCGCGGCGATGCCGTCGGCCACCTTCTTCGCCCAGCCGGTCCTCGATGCCGATCACCACCACCGCGGCGACGTTGGGGTTCGCAGCCGGTGCCGATCAGCGTGCGGAAGTGCAGGTCGAGGTCGGCGCCGAACTGCAGCGCGCCCGTAGGGGTGCGGCATCGCGATGCGTGCCCTTGATGTTGTTCGCCACCGCCTCCGCCGCGGCGTTCGACAGGTCGTCGACCGGCAGGATGATCACGTGGTTGCGCACGCCGACGCGGCCGTTCTCGCGCTTGTATCCCCGGAAGGTCGCGTTCTTGAGGTCCATGCGTCTCACCAGCGCTTCGTCTTGATGTTGTGCACGTGAGCGTGCTCGCCCACTGCGATCGGCGCGATCGCCCGTGCCGATGTCCACGCCGTACTTGATCACGGTCGTCGTCCTTGCGGCAGCGCCGTGATGGCGAGCTTGTGCCCGATGGGAATGTCGGACTTTGCGCCTCGCACCGCGATGTCGCTTGTCCTGGTCCATGATCCAGCCGTTCAGCTTCTGGCCGGCCTTCACGCCTTCGACCACGACCACGCCGACGCGAATCGCTTCTCGTCGTGCACCACGAAATGAATCATCGCCTCGCCGGTCCTGCGAGGTCCGTGGAAGACCGCATGATAGCCTTCGGCTCATGAGCGACGGCGCTGCTCATCCTGCCCGAACTTCGTGCTGATCCTCGATGGGCCTCGTCCTCGCGCGGCGCTTCGGCTTCAGGCTCGGATTTCATGGAGCGGGCTCGAGAAGCTGGTGTACTACGTGCTCTTCCCGGCGCTGCTCTTCCGCTCGCTCGCCGCTCGCGAAGATCGATTTCGCCAGCCACGCATGCTGGCTCCATCGCCGCGGCGCTGCGCGATTCACCCTCGCGGGCTTCGCGCCTTTCGCTCGCAGCGCCGATCGCCGCTCTTCCTGCCTCGACCGCAAGCTCCTCGCCGTCGGCATCGCAATGCGGCTACCGCTTCAACACGTACGTCGGCCTCGCCATCGCCGGGGCGTCTTGGCTTCGGCGCAGGGCGTGGCGCTCGCCGCCTCACTGCTGGGCGTGATGATCCCGCTCGCCAACGTCCTCGCCGTGGCGATGCTCGCCTCGCACGGCGAAGCGCGGATTCCTCACGAGCTGGCTCACGCGCGCCGCTGGTGGTCGCCTCGCGTCGGTGGGCCTCGCCGTGGAACCTGCGCGGGCCTGCCCGCTGCCGGCGTTCGCCGACCAGACGCTGAACCTACTCGCGGTGACCGCGCTTCCCGGCGGGATTGCTCGCGGTCGGCGCGGCGATGCACCATCGAGCGCGGCCGAGGTCCGATCGCGGCGCACACGCCTGGTGGCTCACGGTGAAGCTCGTTGCCGGTTCCGGCGATCGCGTGGGGCCTCACGCGTGCTTCGTCGGCATTCGGCGGCGTGCGAGGCGCGCGAGTCCTGTTGCTGTGCGGCGCTGCCGACCGGCGACCAACGCGTACATCCCTCGCGGTTCGCATGACCGGGCGACGGCGCGCGGTCGCGACCCAGGTCACCGTCGGCACGGTGCTCTCATGCTCAGATCCGCTCTGGCTGCTCGCTGGGACGCACGACGCCAAGAGGAGCCGCTCAATCGCGGCGCTCGCCACATGCCGCAACAGCTGCTCACCGCCCGCGCCGCGGCGACGGCCTCGAACGACCTCGCGCCTGGATGGCGGGCTCCTGGATGGAGCGCGCCCTAACACGAAGAACCGGGGATTGCCGCCGAAGGGCGGCTGCTGATCGCGGTGAACCGCACCGTGACGGACCGCCCCGCGAGCTCGGAGTTCGAGCATGCACTGCGCATCGTGGTCGAAGGACGGCAAACTCCATCTACCCTCTCGATGCCCCGCGCGGCCGACCTGGCGGACGAATTCCAGGCGGTCGGAGCGGGCCGCGACCCGCATCGTCTCCGAGGATCCCGGACGGCGGTATCCGCGGCGGATCCACTTACTGGCGCGACGGCGAGGCGCGCTCATGGCGCGCACATCGAGGCACCGATCAACGGCCAGTCCACGCTCGCGGCAAGTGGCGCTTCGAGCCCGCGTCAAGTAGTCGCTCAGTGTGTGGACTTCGGGAATGCAACTTGGGGTGCCGCCGCGCCGGTCGTTCATGGCACCGTCAAGACCGTGGGCGACATGGATCTGGGCGCCAACGCAGGCGAGCGCAAACGTCGAGGACCGCCGCGATGGGCATCGGCGGGCGGCGTGGGCATCGGCGGCGTGGTGATCGCCATAATCGCGCAGCGTTCCTCGGCTTCGACCCTGGCCAGGCGCTGCGAACACGGCGCAGCAAGGTCAGCCCGAACGACGACACGCGCGCAGGCGCCCGAGGGCGCCCCGCCGACGAGATGGGCCAGTTCGTCTCGGCAGGGTCCTGGGCAGCACCGAGGACGTCTGGACGGCAGATCTTCCGCGCCAACGGCAAGCGTACAGCATCCTCGACGCTCGTGCTCTTCGACGGGCGGCGTGCGCTCGGCCTGCGGCATGGGCCAGGCGGCGATGGGCCCGTTCTACTGCCCCGGCGACCAGAAGCTCTACATCGACCTCGCGTTCTACCGACGACCTGCAGACGGCGCTTCAACGCGCCGGGCGATTTCGCGCAGGCCTACGTGATCGCCCACGAGGTCGGCCACCACGTGCAGAACGCTCACGGGCACCTTGCAGAAGATGCAGCGCAGGCGGCGACTGAACCAGACAACCGCGTCGGTGCGCATGGAGCTGCAGGCCGACTGCTATGCGGGCGTGTGGGGCCACCACGCGCAGCGCATGCAAGCATGCTCGATCCGGGCGACGTCGACGAGGCGCTCGACCGCCGCCACCGCGATCGGCGACGACCGGCTGCAGAAGCAGACGCAGGGGCGCGTCGTGCCCGAGTCCTTCACCCACGGCACGTCGGCGCAGCGCGTGCGCTGGTTCAAGCGCGGCATGGACTCGGGCCGCCCGAAGGACTGCGACACCTTCGCCGCGGCGCGCTCTGAGAAAGACCGCAAGCGGGGCTGCCGTGACGGCAGCCTTCTTTCGCGACGCTGTCGACGCGGCTACTTCTTTCGCTTGCTTGCGGCGCTTCACGTCGCCTTCTGCCACTCGGCGGCAGCGCTCACGTCGGCATCACCTGCGGTCAGGCACCCTCGAGCTTCTCGCGGATGCGCGCCGCTCTTGCCGGTGAGGCCGCGCAGGTAGTAGAGCTTCGCGCGGCGCACGTCGCCCCTGCGCTTCACCTCGATCGAGGCGATGCCAGGCGAGTAGGTCTGGAACGTGCGCTCCACGCCCTCGCCGGCTGGAGATCTTGCGCACGATGAACGAGGAGTTGAGGCCGCGGTTGCGCTTGGCGATCACCACGCCTTCGTAGGCCTGCTCGCGCTTCTTGTCGCCCTCGACCACCTGCACCTTGACGATCACGGTGTCGCCCGGGGCGAATTCGGGGATCTTGCGGCCGAGCCGCGCTGATCTCTTCCTGCTCGAGCTTCGCGATCAGGTCCATCTTCGTTTCCCTTTCAGTTCCGGCCTTCCGGCCTTTCGCGCAGAGCCGTACGCAGATCGGGATGCGCGCGGTTTGTTTGGTCTACTGCTGCTGCTGTGCCGCCTGCTGCTCCCTGCGGTACTCGTCCAGCAACTGCCGGTCTTCCTTCGCGAGAGCTCTGCCTCGTCGAGCAGGTCCGGCCTGCGTTCCCACGTGCGCCCCAGCGCCTGCTTGCGGCGCCAGCGCGCGATCGCCGCGTGGTTGCCCGACAGCAGCACGTCGGGCACCTTCGCGCTCGTTCCACTCCTCCGGCCGCGTGTAGTGCGGCCAGTCGAGGAGTCCCGCCGAGAACGAATCCTGCGTCGCGCTCCCGGCGTCGTTGAGGCTGCCCGGAAGCCGCCTCACGATGCAATCGATCACCACCATCGCGGGCAGCTCGCCCCCGAGGTGACGTAGTCGCCGATCGAGACCTCGCGATCGACGCACTCGCTCACCAGCCGCTCGTCGATGCCTTCGTAGCGCCCGGCGATCAGCTACCAGGCCCGCTCGCCGCGGCGAGCTCCCGCACCAGCTCCTCGCCGAGCCGCTCGCCCTGGCGGCGACATCAGCACGCACCTGCGGCGCTGCCACGCCTGCCGCCCTCTGCCGCGCGCTTCGCGGCATCGATGCAGGCCTGCAGCGGCTCGGCCAGCATCACCATCCCCGGGCCCGCCGCCGTAGGGCCGGTCATCGACCCTGCGGTAGCTGTCCGTCGCGAAATCGCGCGGATCCCACGCCTTCAGCTCGAAGCGCCTCCTCGTCCAGCGCCCGGCGCGTGATGCCGTGGTCGGCGAGCGCGTCGAGCATCTCCGGGAAGATCGTGATCGACGTCGAAGCGCTTCACGCGTCGTAATCCGCCTTCCAGTCCACCGTGATGCGCCTGGCTTCGCGGTCCACCGCCTTCACGTACTGCCGCGACGAAGGGAATCATGCGCTCGCTGCTCGCCCATCGACCACGATGCACGCTGGTCTCGCCGATCTCGAAGAGTCCCTCGACCTCGCCGAGGCACCTCGCCGATCACATTCACCACCTCCAGGCCGACCAGGTCGACCCAGTAAAGCGTTCCTTCTTCCGCCTCGCCAGCGCCTCGCG
>ERZ1370068.3100-contig-2220_pt1 | contig 50250 bp, 57 predicted proteins | sample MGYA00561227_ERZ1370068 | MGnify/ENA primary metagenome ERZ1370068 (study PRJEB38410, sample SAMEA6850437) | metagenome | study: Metagenomic assessment of the ecological functions of the soil: analysis of the soil microbiota associated with the... | reverse complement strand
CCGATGCATTGAGTTTCGCTGGCAAAGGGATCACGATTCGTGACGAAGCGGGGCGCTCTTCGCTCACCTTGCGCCCGCGCATTCAACTCCGGAATACTTTCGTACACCGAATGACGGCGCACACGAACGAGATCAACGAAGACGCTGCGTCTCGTCGTTCACGGCCACGTGCCCGGCCCGCAGCTCCGTTACTCGCAGCTCGCGTTCGGTTCGAACGACTACGAGAAAGCATCAACGCGTCGCCCATTTTTTGACGCCTACGTCGAATCGATCCACGCTGCATCTCAACGTCCGCGTCGGTCAGTTCTTCGTCTCGATCGCGCGCGAATCGACGCGCGAATTCGGCCAGTTCGTAGACTGGCAGCAAAGCGGTGCAGCGAGCTCACACTCGATCGCGACGTCGGTATCAAGGCCTCCTCGAGCCGTGATCTCTTCGGCTGGAAATTTGGCACAACCCTTCGTCGGCGGTGAGAGGACGCAACCACCTCGGCGGCAAGGAGCTCGGCCTCTCCCTTCGTCGGGCGGTTGGTCGTGCGGCCTTTCGGCAGCTTTGACGACGATCCTCGAAGGCGATCTCACCCGAGAAAAAGAGGAATCCGCCTCGCTATCGGCATGGCGGGCGCCTGCGCTAACTACGCCACCAATCGCGCGTCCAGCACCTACGGAACGACGTTCACTCTCGGGAGCTAACCACCTCCACGCGCCCGCCGACGGTCTCGGCAGCCGCGGGCTTTTTTCGTTCTTCGCCGAAGCGCTCGTGCGAAAAGCGGACGGTGACTACCTCGACGGGCTCGTGAAAAAGAACTGCTTAGTTCGCGAGTGGACGCGCACTGGATACGGGCGGCATTTAACAGCCTGGCATGATGGTCGAAAAAGCGAGTCGAGATCACGGCGCGCTGGGACCAGCTCTTCGTCGATCCCTCGAGCGATCCGGCGTTCCTCACGCTGCGGTGGAAGCGGACTCGCGAAAGCAGGTCGGCGGGGCGTGAACGTCTGCACTGAATGGGCCACTTCTTCAAGATCTGCTGACTACTTCTACGGCTTCGGCGATCACCCGAGCGTGACGGACGACATACGGCGCGACTTCAGCTCGACGCGACGTTCTAGGAGATCCGTGTTTGCCGGAACGCATTTTCACGTGTGAAACGCGTTCGAGCTAGCTCTGACCCGGGCAACACCCGGATCGTAAAGCGGCTTCAACGATGCCCCTGCCGGGTGTGACCTTCCCCGCGATCTCGACTTATTTGCCGGTGTCCAGGTACGCCTGATCGAGTGGCCGGGCTGGCGTCGATCATCGCCAGCCCGATTTTCGGCCCCGCAGGAATCCGGCAGACGCGGCGCGGATAGCCGACGGCTACGCCATCACGTCGCACCACTTCCGCATGAAAGGAGCGGCTCCGGATCCGCGATTGAGGATCTGAAAGGAGGTCGGCGAGGTAAACGCATTTTTCTGGGGCGAGAACGGCGTCCTTTCCGAGAACCGCCCGCCTCTTCAGCGAAACGGCGAAGCCGAAACCCCGCCTCGAGCACGGAGTCGGTGCTGCTCGATGTCGTCATAATCCCGGTAGCCCTTTCCATTCGGAGGCTCATGAGCGCCTTCAAGCCCGCACGAGCCCCAGGCCTCCCGCTTGACGAGACGTTCGTAGACATGGACCGCTTGCTCCGACGGACACGTAGAGCTCGTAGCCAAGCTCTGCCGAGATAGGTGATACGGACGCAAAGCGCGCGCGGGCGAAGCCGATAGATCTCGCGCCGCGCGGAAGGGAAACGCCCTCGTTCGATAGGTCTTCGGTCGTCACCTGTGCGAGGAGCCCGCGTGCCGAGCGTCCCTGCAATACTGAGCTGCGCGTAGCCGGACAACACGTCACGAACGCATGCGCGTCGTCCAGCGCCACGATCTGAAGTCCGACGCCGGTGCGTCGTATCGGAGGCACCACGACCAATAGCGCTCGTCGCCGAGCTTCGTCACGGTGAGATCGGCTTCGATGAAGCCCTCTTCGTTCAACCACTGCGTAAAAGCAGTCACCTGCCCGCTCGCAACCACGTCGTTCGCGGAAAGAAGTTGAGAAGCCTGCCCCGCTGTCTCTACCTTGAACGAGGAACTCGACATGAACGACATATCCATGAGGATGACGCCATTCCTCGCCGCCTCATGCTCGCGCTGCCAAAATGGGAACCATCCTTGCTCGCCCCAGACAAAGGAACGCTGAGGTGGCGTCCCGTCCGGCGTAAACAGTCAGGGCCCCTCCCACCCGCTCACGTCCTTGAAGTACGCGCCCGCGGCCGCCAGTCGATCATGGATCGCGGAGTCTTCTGGCGCCGCGCGCCGTCAGCATCGAGCGCGTCGGGAGGTGGCACTGATAGACCATTCCCAAAGACTCCACGGTCCGCGTGCGCCGATATCGTTGATTGGTAGGTGAAGGCGATCGATATTGAAGCCCGTCACGTCCACGTCGGGGCGCCCGAGAACTTACCGGCTAGAACGCGTCCGTTTCCGCCTCCCGCGTAGATATCCCGATCGAGCTGACCACGCAACGAAGTAGTTTTTCAGCTCGGGCGCTTCCCGACCACCGGGTTACCGGCGAGATCCGGCAGCTTCCGCCGCAGAGAACTTCGCACGCCGACCTCCAGCGATAAATGCGCCAGTCGCCTTCTCGACGTAGGGCCTACAGGTCCCAATCCGGCGTTTATTTCTCCGAACGCGGTCTTTATGGGATGCCTCCCACTTTCCAGGAGCGCAGATCGGCTCGAAGAGGCCCACCATCAGTCCCCCACTTCCCTCCCGGAAGAACTGTGGTGAATCGGATCCGAGCACTGGAAACGAGGTGGGCAGAAGACCCGGGACCTGTCGGTGATGAGAGAGTGCTCACGCCCAGCGAACGTTGACACCGGACTTCGCGCCGAGCTGGAAAAGCTCCTATCCTGGCGCAGTTGACGACGGTCTCTGCTTGAATTGCCCTGCGCGTCGTCTCCACTCCCGTTACGATGCACCGCGCTTCGAGAGCACGTTGGTCACGGCGACTTCCTGGATGATCTTGACGCCCATCATGCGCGAGAGCTGTTCTTTCGCGAGCATTTTTTAGGTAATGACGGACTCGCCCGCCCGGCCCTTTACAGTTACAGGATGCCGTCGGTGCGCGCGAGCGGAAAGAGATCGCGAACCTCTCTGGGCGAGATCCTGTGGACGCCGATCCCCGCAATAGCGGGCTGAACGCCATAACATGCCAGCTTATGCCGGTTAATACAATCGTCGATACCCTCTGAGCCGCATCCGGCTCGGCCGCAACCCGATGAACCTGACGGGATTGAAGCCGGTCGCGAGCCCGGTCTCAGCTTCCAACCGCCAGACGCGCGTGTATTGACGCATCGATGTGGAGGTCTCGACGTCGAGCCGAACGTGTCACCATGAGTCCCGCCGCGTGCTAGGTCGTCCCCGACGTCAAACGATCGCGCTCGATGAGGACGACATCGAGCATCGCGATTTTTCGCGAGGTGATACGCGACGGAGCAGCCGATGATCCCGCCTCCGATGACGACGACAATGAGCATGGGTGGGGAGCGCTCGCAGAGGTCATTGACCGCTATCCTACGCGAGCCGGAGCGCGGCAGAGTCCGGGAGAGCGCCCGCAAGGGTGTGACGCTCTTCCCCAGGTATCGAGGCAATTGGCTACGGACGTGACCCGCCCCGACCAAGCAAGCGTCGCCCTACCGTCATGTGCTCGCACGCACTTTGTAACGCTCAGGGACACACTCTTCTAGAGGTCGACTGGCGTGAAGGCCACTGAATATCTCGTGGAACCAGCACCGCAAGGTGGAACAACTCTTCAAGCGCATCGGAAGGGGGCCGTGGCGACAAGGAGCAGCTCATCCATGAGTTGGCTGATAACTTTGGCGGCGCACATGCGCATCAACAGAGAGAAGTTTCCACCACCGTGGAAGTAGCGGTGAAAGCAGACATGGTGATGGAGAGCTGGAAGAGCACGACGTCGCGCTATGCGATCCGCAACCTGCTCGATACGCTGACGAAGAGGACGAAGAGCTTCTGAAGCCCGCGTGACGACGCTGAAGGAGCTCATCGGAGCACCACGTCGAAGAAGAAGAGGACGAGCTCTTCCCCAAAGTTCGAGAAAAAGTTGATAACCGAAGAGGACCAGCGAGCGCTGGGGAGCCGGTTGAAGAGGGCCTTCGAAGAGTCTCTCCCCAAGGCTTCGAAAAGCTTTATCAGACAGGAAAGCGCGAAGCAAAAGCGTTTGCCAGGGCAAGCGCGGGGCCTGAGGAACGGCGCTCTCCCCGGTCCAGCAAAGCATTGACGTCCACCGCGAAAAGGCTCCCATGAAGACCCCAAGCGCCACCCTTCTTCACTAGAACGCCAGCGCCGTGGCGATGTAGTACGCCACCGCCAGCGCCACGAAGGTGTAGTTCTCGACGTAGCCGAAGAACAGCTGCATGTAGCCCTGCGTGAGCAGCACCCCGCACACGAGCGCCGCGAGCGTCGTGTTGCTCACGCCGTCGTTCGTGGCCGGCCCGCGGCGCCACCCCGATCGATCGGTGGCCGCGACCAGCCCGCGCGCGAGCCCCAGCACGTGAACACGAACAGCACGCCGGCGACCGCGCTGCCGAGCGCCGTGGTCAGGTGCGCGACGTCGGCCGGTTCCAGGCCCGGACGCTCGAACCCGCGATGCGCGAGCTGGTAGATGTCGCGCTGGAGCGCCATCGCGACCGGCTCGAGCGGATGAACCTCGGAGGTGCTCGGCAGGGTCTGCACCATGACCAGCGCATCCCCCAGGAAGCGGTGGCGGATGCGGAACGTCCAGAACAGCGCGAACGCGACGGCCGCGAGCCCCGCGACGCCGACGGGCCTGAGCCACGCCGGCACGGTGATCGTGAATGGGACGCGAGGGACCAGGTGCCCGGCCTCGCCCCCACGTCACCCGCCAGCGCGGCCGCCAATCCCGCCGAGCGCCAGCGCGAGAACCCACTCGTGGGAAGAACGCCGTAGTGGTGCGCTCCCACAAGGCGCGCCGGTCGGACCCTACACCGCAATGATGTGGAGTGACACGACGCCGGCCGCGAGCCCGGCGACGAGTCGCGCGTGCGCGCGATCCGGATCGGCCTCGGCGACCAAAGGCGTTGCCGGAACCGATGGCGGCGCGACGACGCGCCGCGACGACACGCGGCCGTCGGGGCGAAGTTGTCCCTGCGAGCGACCCCATGACGGGAAGGGACGAGTCACGGGGCGGAACGGTTGAGGCCCTCGGGACGAACGCGGACGGCGGGTGACCGGGCGGACGAGCGCGGCGAAGCGAGACTATCCGACCCGCTCTTCGATCACCGGTAACGCGGGCTGCGCCGCCTCGCGCGCGGCCAGTACGCGCAGCCGGTACACGACCCACGCCGCCCCGCCAGCAGGACCACACGCGCTGACCGTGGTCGACACCGGCGCCCCCGCCTTCTGCGCGATGCCGCCGGCGAGCAGGGCGCCGAACGGCGCCAGGCCGATGAACATCAGCGTGTAGAGGCTCATGACGCGCCCGCGGAAGCGATCCTCGGTGGTGAGCTGGATCAGCGTGTTCGTGCTGGCGACGTAGAGGATCAGCCCGAAGCCGGCGAGGAACCCCATCGCCATCGACAGCGGCAGCCAGCGCGCCCACGCGAACACGCCGAGCCCCACCCCCGACGACGTCAGGCCGACGAGCAGGTTGCGCCTGAGCGTCCAGCGGTCGCTCCTTGCGCGTCATCAGCATGGCCGCGAACACCGCGCAGCCACGCCGAACGCCGACACGAGCAGCCCGTACGTGTTCGCGTCGGCGTGCATCAGGTCACGCACGTACACCGGCAGCAGCGTCAGGAACTGGAACCCGAGACCGCCGGTGATGCCGAGCAGCACGAGCAGATTGCGGATCGACGATACGCTCCACGCGTAGCGCACGCCCTCGGCCAGCGTGGTCACGCCGCCGGCCGTCGCCGCGCGCGGCTCGGCGCGCGCCCTTCGATCCGCATCAGCGCCGCCAGCGACGACGACGTGGAGAGCGCGTTCACCAGAAGCACGCCGCCTCACCCGCGTACGAGTTCTGGACGGCCGGCCGAGCCGATCGACGCGAGCACGTGAGGCGTCGCCGCCAGCTAGCCCCCGCAAGGCGCGGACCGAGGATTCGCGCAACGTTGAACGCCGCCGAGCTGACCGCGATCGCGTTCGGCAGATCCTCCGTTGCCACCAGCTCGACGAGGCACGACTGGCGCGCCGGCAGGTCAGACGCGTTGATGATGCCGAACACGAACGCCAGCACGCAGCACCATCCACGCCTGGATCGATCCGGACGAGACGAGCAGCGCGAACGGCGCCGCCTGACCAACGCGCGCCGTCTGCGTCGCGAGGATCAGCCGCCGCTTGTTCACCTGGTCGGCCATGCACGCCCGCCACAGCGTCGAGCAGCAGCACCGGCAGGAACTGGAGGAACCCGAGCGGGCCCAGCATGAACGCCGACGACGTGAGCCGGTGCAGCAACCAGCCCTGCGCGACGCTCTGCATCCACGTGCCGACGAGGAGACGAGCTGGCCGGTCCAGTGAGAGACGAAACTTGGGGTGTCGGAAGGCGCGGAAGCGTGTTCCGCAACCTCGCGCCAGGGAGAGCGGGCATGCCGACGGAAACTAACCTCAGGAGGTGCGCGATCGCGGATATGCGCGGCACGCCGACGCTTGCCGGCGCTCCCTTCCCCGTGGTGTCTCCCGCTACCTAGAGGAGTGGCCCCTCGACCGCTCCCGAGTGTCAACGATCGGTGAACCACCCGGCGCCGATCGCCCGCGCAAAAACTGGCGCAGCCGCCCGTCCCACGAAACTCCGCGCTCGTCCGCTGCGTATTGTGGTCACGAAGGCCGCGACGGACTCCTCTCAGTTACCGGGCGCGAGGCGCTGTTTGCGCACCCTCGGGGCGTACCGGCACCGCTCGCCATCGCATTTCCCGAGAACCCTGATCTGGACTCGGTCTGATCGCGGCGCGCGGCGCGTCACCGATGAGACACGGCGCCAGCGCCGTTGGCTCGCGTATCCGAGGTGCGGCCCCGGACCCATCCCGATCCCAGCGTCGCGCAGCTCTCCTCCGCGACGACGCCTTCCTCAGCTCCGGTCGCTCGACGACGTCAGCACGAAGTCCGTCGTCGGCGGTCTCGTCGCAGGGACGAGCCCTCGAGCCAGAAACGGACGCTGCGGCACTGGAGCCGAGCCAGAGCTGTCGCTCAGTGGGCGGCGCCGGACGCCCGCAGCTCGGGAACTCCTGGGCAACAAGGCGCGCACGGTGTTCCCATCTCGGCGAGTCGTTGCTTGGCAACGCATCCGGACCCGAGCCCGGCACCTGCGGCACCTGGCGATCAAGCGCCCGGCGAGACGCGACGCGCGCGCGGGGGCGGATCGCGCGACGGCGCGCGCGACGTTCCGGCCCGTTCGCGAAGTCTGACCCAGGTGGCGGCGAAGCCGCCTGGGTGACGGTGACCCACGAGCCGCTCCGGCAGGACAACGGGATGCAGGTGGCTGACGCCCGGCGCGACCTCGAAGCTCGGAGCCGGGAATCAGCCGGTGCCAGCTCCTCCGACGCCGGGCGTGAGAACACGCCTCCCGCTCCCACTCACGATGAGCGTCGGAGCCGCGATGCGCGACGTCGCGCGCGTATCGATGCGCCCACACCAGAGCGAGCGCCGATCGCAGCGTCGCCGCCCGTGCGCCGCGCAGCTGAAGCGACGGAGCGCAGCAGCCGGATCGTCGCAGCGCGCGTCATACCGCCCGCCTCGCGTCGCGCCAGCCAACGCGCGAGCACCAGCGCTGGATCGGGCGGCAAGAGCCGCTGGCTCACGACCACGAACGGCTGCTCGAGGTAGCGCGCGAACAGATTGCCCGGCGGGTCGTAGACCTTGGCGAAGCTGCTCGACAGCACTAGGGCTCGAACGCGCTCCGGGTGGGCGAGCACCCAGCGCTGCGCGAGCGCCCCGCCCATCAGTGGCCGACGACGAGGGCGGGGCCGGGCGCGAACGCGTCGAGCACGCGCGCTCGAGGTCGGCGAGCAGCGTGTCCCAGCTCGGCGGACCCGAAAACTGGTCGCGCAGATCGAAGGTGACGACGCGATGGGTCCGCGCCAGCTTCGCCGCGCAGCCCAGCCACGACTCGCTGAAGCCCGGCAGCGACGGGACGAGCACGAGAGGCGGCCCGCTCCCCATCGCGACCACCTGCGTGAGGCCGTCCGACAGCCTCGAACGGCTGCGGCGCCCAGCCCTCGAGCCACGCCGGGTCCACCAACTCCTGCCAACCGTCGTCGAGTCGCGCCGCAACCCCGGTGAGCATCGCGCGAGTATAGAGTGGTCGCGGCGCCCGGAATCCGGGCGCGCGGGCGACCCAGGCAAGGTCGCGGGACACGCTGCCGATAACCAGGACGCGACCGTCCCCCGGAGGCCCGCGCACCCAGGACATGGAGGCTCACGCAATGGACGAGCCGCTCTGCCGCTTCCCCGACGACTTTCTGTGGGGAGCCGCCACTCAGTGCCACCAGGTCGAAGGCGGAAACCGCCGGAACGACTGGTGGCGCTTCGAGCATCGGTCGCCGCGACATCGACCGGAGCCACCAGAGCGGCGACGCGTGCCGTCACTACGAGCGCTTCGATCGAGGACTTCGCCCTCGCCGCGGCGGACGGGCACAACGCCCATCGCTTGTCGCTCGAGTGGAGCCGCATCGAGCCCGAGCGCTGGCAAGATCGACGCCGCCGCCGTCGCGCACTACCACGAGGTGCTCGCGTCGCTCGAGGCACGCGGGCTGCTGCCCGATCGTCACGCTGCTCCACTTCACGCAGCCGCAGTGGATCGCCGGACGCCGGCGGCTGGGAGAATCGCGCGCCACCATCGAGCGCTTCGTCGACTTCGTGCGCTTCTGCGCCCGCGAGTTCGGCGGCGAGGTCGACTGGTGGTGCACGATCAACGAGCCCGAGGTGCTACGCGTTCCGCGGCTGGTCGGAGGGCATCTGGCCGCCCAACAAGACGCGACGACGGTCTCGCGCTCGAGGTGATCGCGAACCAGCTCGAGGCCCACGGTCTCGCGCTACCGCAGGTCCTGCACGCGCGAGGATCACGGTCGACGCCGACGGCGACGGCCACGCCGTGCGCGTCGGGTTCGCCAAGCACTTCCCGCAGCTCGAGCCGCTGCGCTCGTGGTCACCGCTCGACCGGCTGCGCGCCCGTCTCGAGGACCGCGTGTTCAACCAGGCCGTGCTCGAGGCGCCCGTGACCGGCGAGCTCCGGTTCGGCATCCCGGGCGCCAAGGAGGTGCGGCGCCACGTGAAGTCGCTCGTGGGCAGCCTCGACTGGATCGGGCTCAACTACTACACGCGCTGGATGGTCGACGCGACCGGCCCCGTGCCCCATATCGCGCGGCGCGGCGCCCCGTCACCGATCTCGACTGGGAGATCTACCGCGAGGGTCTGGCGAGCGCCGTCGTGCGCGCGTCATCGACCGGCGTGCCGGTTCTCGTTACCGAGCACGGCTTCGCCGACGAGAAGGATCGCCTGCGGCCGCGCGCTCGTCGAGTCGCTGCTCACCTGGGCCGCGCGATTGCCGGCGGCGCGCGCGTGCTCGGCTACCTGCACTGGTCGCTGATGGACAACTTCGAATGGGCCGACGGTTACGCGCCGCGCTTCGGCCTCTACCGCGTGCCCTTCGACCGCGACCCGTCCGCCCGCGAGCGCACGCACAGCGCCGAGCTCTACGCGAAGATCGCCAAGGAGAACGCGATCACGCGCGAGGTCGCGGAGTCGGTGGGACTGCTGCCGGCCGATTGACGTTGTCCGCCGACGCCGAGGCAACGCCTCGACGCGCGAACTATCTCGCCATCACGAACCGCTTCGTGAACGTCCTCCCCGCCGCCTCCATGCGCATGAAGTACATCCCCGTCGGGGCCGCACCCTGTCGTGCGCGTCCGTCCCATCGCACCTCGTGCCGCCCCGCGGGCATCGTTCCGTTCGTGAGCACCGCCAGCTCACGCCCCATCACGTCCAATACGGAGACGCGCACCTTCGATTCGCTCGCCAGCGTGAACAACACCGTCGTCGGACCGCTCGTGGGATTGGGCGCGACCGAGCTCAACGCCAGCTCGCCGCTCGGATCCACGCCCCCGAAGCCGTTGCTGCGATCGGACCGTAGATGAACTCGTCGCCACCCGCATACGCACCGTGCAGACGATAGAAGTACCGCCGTCCCGGAGGCGGTCGTCAGGTCCTGGACGACTACCATCTCCTCCGTCACGGCTCGCGCCGCGTCGATCGCGGTCCACGGTCCCAACGCCTCGTCGCTCCGCTCGAGCCGATACGGCTCAGCCGCGACGCCTGGCCGATCTGCCAGCTCACCTCGATGCCACGATCGAGCGGTGTCGCGTCGAAGCGGGCGACCAGCGTCGCGGTGAGGGACGATGCGATGCGCCACGGCGAGTCGCTCACGTCTTCGGAGATGTTTCCATCGTTGTCGTGGGCGACGACCTTGAAGAAGCACTGGAACCCGGTGTCGTTGATCGGGCTCAGACGACCCAGGCGATCCCTCCCGAGTTCACCAGGCCGAGCCCCAGCGTCTCGTACGGCCCGCCGATTCCGTGCTGCGAGATGGACAGGTCGACCGACGTCACGGCCTGATCGTCGAAGGCCTGCCAGCTCAGCACGGCCGTGGAGCCGACGAGGAACGTCTCGCCGCCGTTGGGCGTGACCACGGTCACGCGCGGTCCGCCGGGGAACGATGTTCCGACGTCGATCGCGGCGGCCCGCTGCACGACCGCACCGCCAGGGTTCTGCACCTCGACATCGAGCGGCGCCGGGGGCGCGCCCCGCAGGTCCGCGAGCGCCGTGAGGCTGCGGCCATCGGAGGCCACGACGACGTTCGTGAGCGAGACCGAAAAGCTCGAGGAGGAGCCGGAACAATCGCGCTGTGGCGCCGGGGAGAAGTTCCGGCCGAAGATCGACACAGGGACATAGCCCACCGCGGGCGTGAAGGACGGCGACACGCTGGAGATCGAGAGTCCCGGGAGGCCGCCGTTCACCCATGATTTCCGCGCAGTCCACTGCTCTCGACCGTGATCGGCGGCTCGCTCGATGTCAAGCTGTAGAACGTCGCGCTGCTCCACAGGATGTCGGCGGGATTCGTGCACCCGGCGCACCCCCGCGCCAGATCCATGAACATGCCGAGATGGAACGCGTAGTAGTTGGTGCCGCCGGGAACCGCGATCGGACTCGACGCGGGGCGGGCGACCTGGAGCAGGAGCCGCGCGCGACTCGGGCCCCCAGACCCGGCAGATACCCGCTGATCCCCGAGATCACCGAGGAGCCGCCCGACCACGCCGTGCCGTTGCTCGCGCTCGGACATTCGACCGCCGGCCTGCCGGACGTTCATCGACAACCCGTCGGCGTTGCACCCACCCTGCTCGAAGCGCCGGAACGGCGGTAGCGTGGAAGAGAGAGGTTTGGATGTCGAGCACGGCTTCCATCGCCACGAGCTTGCGACATCGTCTGCGGAAGGCGATAGTTGCTCGAACAACGTGGCCTGGAAGGCCGGGTTCGCGCAGTCGAAGGTGATGTCGCCGGTGCCGGATGTGGTGCCGAGGTTGCAGGCGCTCCACGTGAGATCGAGGCCCGACGCGAGGTCGGCGGCGCGACGATGACTCCAAACCGTGGGTGAGGATCGATCGGGCGCCGGTGGTCGACGTCACGTAGACGTCCCAGAAGCCCGTCGCCTTCCCCGCCAGATCGAGCACGGCGGACATCGCGGTTCCATCGGGGGAGACGCGCGGCCCAGCGGAACGATGTCGCTCTGTCCCGCGCGCCTCAGGGTCAGTGTCGTGCTCGAGCCGACCAAGACACCGCCGAGCGATTCACCGGTCACGACCACGCGTCTCACGAGTCCGCCGTTGCCAGCCGTCGAGGTGAGATCTTGAGAGACCAACGGCCTCCGGATCCACGTGGAATCCGTTCGTCAAGCTTCCGGTGCGCTCGGAATCCGGGTTCACGATCGCGACGTCCCAGTAGTACCCGAGCGCGGCGTTGAGCGATGGTCGAACTCAGCGGTCATCCAGGAACCACTGGGATCGACATGGTCCAACGACGTTCCGATCGATGTCCGGCAATCCGATCCGCGAGAGTTTCACGATCGTGTTCGGGAGGAAGCCGAATCCGGTCACGGTCGCCGTGATCACCGATCCGCGCCTCCCGCGTTGCTCGGCGCGATTGACTGGACCGGCATGCCGTTGAATACGCGGAATGCGGCGCTGAGGAGGCTGGCCGACCTGCCGTCGGGGTTGATCACTCACGACGTCTCGAATCACCATCTGCGGCGTTGCGAAGGTCGAGCTGCGTGGCGATCTGCGCGTCCTCCCGCGTACACCACCGTCCTCGAACCCCACGATGTCCGGCTGCGCACGCCCGAGCGCCGGAGCCCCGCACGCTCACACCGCTGACGAAGCGGCTCCGGAAATGGTGTGCGCCGATGACGTCGGTGCTCGACCACCTCGAGGGACTAATCGAGTTCACGACGGGATCATCTGACAGTCACGAGCCCACCGGTGAGCGTCGCCGACATGCCACCAGGATTGGTGACGGTCACATTCCAGCTTCCGGACTTCTTGAGGCGAACGTCGCAGTCCGCGGTGAGAACGTCCCGCTCGGATCGATGGTGACCGAGGTCCCCGGGATGTCCACCTCTCCGGACCGCGTCAGCTTCGCGTGGCGCCCGCGGCGATGTTGAAGCCGTTGACCCGCACCGAGGCGACGCTGATGTCCGCGGCACCGCGCTAGGCGTCACCGAGTCCGTAGCCTGAGCGTGCCGCGGACTTCGAACGCTGCCGGCAGCCTCGCTTCGTAGCCGCCTGGGTTGACGACGACGACGTCGTGGAGCCTGTTCGACGCGTTGCTGAGGTTGAAGAACGCGAACAGCGAATCTCCCGTCGGCGCGACGCCTGTGAGCGACACCGACGACCGGCGGCACGCCCGTGCGCTCGAGCCGCGTCGTCGAGCCGGCCGACGACGAACCTGCTCCCGGTAATGATGGTGAAGAGGTTCTGCGTATCGAACCCGAACGTCGGCGAGATCGCCGTGATCGTGGAATCTTGGTGATCGTGAACGCGTTGGGCAGCGTCCCCGACAGCTGGCCGGGTTGGTGACGACGACGTTCCACGGGCCTCGCTGGCACGGCCTCGGATATCGAAGGACGCGGTCGCGAGAGACCCCGCTGCCGATCGTGACCGAGGGTGCCGATCGATGTCCGCGCTGCCCCTGCGCGCGTGGAGCGCCTCGCATCGGCGCGCCGGCCAGCAGGTTGGCACCGTTCGATGGTCAGCTGGACGACGCTCGTATCGAGCGCGGCGACGGGCGTCACCGAGGTGACGTTCGGCCCGAGACGCACCTCGAACGCCGCGGGCAATCGCGCGACGATCGGACCCTGGGTTCACGACGACGACGTCGTAGAGCCTGATCGGCTTTCCCACGCAGATCGAACTGCGCGGAGATCGTCGAGCCCGCGGGATCGACGACGACGCCGGTCCCCGGATGTTAGCGATCCCCGGGGCGCTCGAGGACCAGCGACAGCCCGGTCACGAATCCTGTCCCCTGAAATCGTGGCCGTAAGGAACTGTAGATCTGACCCGACTGCGGGGTTGATCGCGGTCACGGTTGGGATCTTGAGAATCGTGAACCCGTTCGGAATGATCGACGCGGTCTGATCCGGATCGACCACGACCACGTTCCACAGGCCGCCGAGCCGACCACGGATGTCGAAGTCCGCGGGAGATCGCGGTTCCGTCCAACCTCACGACGACGGAGGTTCCGGACGATGTCCGCCTGGCCCGTGCGGGTGAGCTTCGTGGTCGCACCCGCCGGAATGTCGGCGCCCGTGCATCGTCACCCGCACGACCTCGCTATCCACGGCCGCGGACGGCGACACCGCGAAGAGGCCAGGCCCCGAGCGGACCTGCGAACCCTCCGGGGAGCACGCCGACGAGGTCTCCGGATTGATGACCTCGACGTTCCACGACCCCACGGCGGCAGCCCGCCAGATTGAACGATCGTGGGTGAGGGAGTTGCCGCTGGGGGAGACGATCGTCCCGCTCCCGAAGATGAGCAGGCCCGATCGCGTCGCGACGCGCGCGCCGCGGCGGGGATCGAAGTTCGTGCCCGTGATCATGACGGCGAGCGTCCCAGCGTTGCCCCCGTTGTTCGGAGTGATCGACGTCACCGGTCGGGGGCGGTGTTGCAGAGATCAGGAACACGTTCCCGGCGGTGTACGGCAATCCTCCGGGGTTCGAGACCCTCATGTCCCGGAGTCCAGTCGCACGCCCGGTCAGGGTCGAACAAGGCGACGAAGGTGGTCCCGGAGTGGATTCACCGACGTGACGTTGCCGACGATGTCGCTTTGCCCCGCGCGCTGCAGCACCGCGGTCAGACCGGGCCTGAACCCGCTCCCACCTACGGTCAACAGGGCGGTCCCGCTGCTCCCCGCCGAGTTGGGCGAGAGCTGACGCGACCCGCAGCGGTGCCACCCCTTCCGAATCCACCGGGCACATTCTTCCCTCGCTGCCGTCGCCGTTCATGACCTCGACGGTCCACACACCCAACATCGCCGAGCTGGAACGGCAGCGTCGTTCTGCAGCGAGTTCCCGTCCGCCGCCACTGTCGTGCTCAATCCCAAGACGTCCGGATGGTTGGGCATCGTGAGGCGGACGAGCGCCGGTGCGGACAATTGCTGATCCGTAGATCGTCACCGGCGTCGGGGCCAGCTCGCCGATACGCGGGTAACATCGAGTCGACCTGAAGCGCGCCCGTCGTCCGGAACGCGTTCACGATGGCACTGGCATTCCCGGCGTTCGCGACGTTCACGTTCCAGAACCCATCGGGCTTGCCCGTGATGTCGAACGTCGTGTGCAGGAGGTCACCGAGGCCTCGACGTCGTCGTGCCCGTCCTCGCGATGTCCGACTGACCCGCGCGGCTCAGCGTCGCGCTCGTTCCCGGCACGAGGTTTCTGCCGAACAGATCCGCGCCTGCCGGCTCCAGGCTCGGAGCGCTCTCCGGTCGCACGGTGAACACGGTCGGTCCCGGAATCCCGCCATTCACGGCCACCGACGCGAGCCGCGTCCCCGACTGGTACAGCTCGACCCTCTGGTCCAAGCCGTACAGCACCGCCGTGCTCCATCCGATCACAGCCGGCGTCGTGCACCCGCCGCAGCTCGCCGCGTTGTCGGTCGCGAGATCCAGCTCGAACCCGAAGTAGTTCTGTCCCGACGACAGAGAAAACGGCGACGTCGAGGGGCGCGCGATCGCGATCAGGATCCGCTCGGTCGACGCCGCCCTGCCCCAGGTTGATTGCGCTGATTCCGGAGGTCGCCTCGGTGCCGAGCGGTCCCCATGGCGTGGCGTTCGTGGCACTCGGGCACTGGGTCGTGGGCTTGCTGACGCTCAGCGACAGCCCTCGGTCGCGTTGCAACCACCGGACTCGACGTGCCAGAACGGCGGCAGGGTGCCGCCGCCGGTGCGGAGGTCGACCACGATGTCCATCGCCACGAACTGCGGATCGCCTGCGGTGACTGGAAATTGGCGAACAGCTGGGCGGCCGTGGGAGTCGCACTACAATTGAGCACGGACGTTGTTGGCGCCGAAGCGCTCGTGGTATGCACGCGTTCCAGGTGAGATCGAGGCCCGCCGAGGCGACCTGGGAAGGGCGGCGCAGCAGGGCGAGCACAAGCAGAGAGGGGGTTCGCATGGCGGTCGTCCTCGGGCACGTGGGTAGGAGACCGACGTCGATCGGCGCACCCGCGCCGAAGCGTCAGGGGAAAGTATAGACGGCCGAGATCGCGTTTGCTGCATCTGAGTTGCCTGCGATAGGCTCGGGGCGCAGTTCCCATCCTCGGAGTAGAGCGATGAGCGATGACGTTGAAGACATTGGGTTTGCGGATCCAGCGCGACGTCGAGACTGCTGCGGAATTTCGTCTACTCGGGGCGCTCGGCGAGTCATTTTTCGGAGCCGGCTCGCCCCGGCGGTCGACCTCGTCGTGAGCGACGCGTTCGCGCGGGTGATCGTCGAGCTGGCGGGGGTCCCCCGCGAGAACGTCCGGGTCCGCCTCGACGGCCGGGCGCTCGAGATCACCGGGCGGCGCCAGCCGCCGCAGGAGCCCGCTGACTCCCCACTACCACCGCGCCGAGATCCTGTTCGGAGACTTCCACCGCGTCGTCGAGCTGCCCTGGCGGCGGCGCCCGACCGGGCCGAGGCGTTGTACCGGGACGGACTGCTCGGAGATCCGGCTCGTTCCCGCTCCCGTCTCCGTCGAGACCCAGGTCCCCATCAAGCACCACGGCATCGAGTGACGCTCTCGCGCCGCTCATGAGGTTCCAGAGTGCCCACGAAGAAGAAGCCGTCTCCGACGTCGTCGAAGGGCGAGCGCCGTCCGCGAACGCGGGCGGTGCGCGTTCCGGTTACCGAGCCGGAAGCGGGCGCTGCTGCCGTCCTCGCCGGACCAGCCCGAATCGACGCCGGTCGTCACCGCGATCGAGGGCTCGCTCAAGTCGCTCAAGCCGGGCGACCGCCGCGACGTGCCCGTGATGCCGGTGCGGCACACGGTGCTCGTTCCCGTTCGCGATCCTGCCGATGAAGCGTCGGCCGGCCGAGCAGCGTCCAGCTGCTGAACCACGTCATGTCGAGCGATCGCGTGCTGTGCGTCGTGCCGCAGAAGGATCCGGGCAACGAGTCGCCGGGGGCGCAGGACCTGAACGAGATCGGCACGCTCGCTGTGATCCTGCGCATGGTGCGATCCGGCGAGAACCATTTCACCGTGCTCGTCCAGGGCATCGAACGCGTGCGCGTGCGCGATTTCACGCAGACCGAGCCGTTCCTGCGCTGCAACATCGAGGTGGTCGGCGAGCCGGAGCCCTCGGGCCTCGAGATCGACGCGCTGGTCAAGACGGTGGTCGGGCAGTTCGAGCGCGTCGTCAGCGCTGACGCCCGACGATCCCGGACGAGACGCGTGCGTGGCCGCGCGCGACCAGGAGCAGCCCGGGCGGCTGGCGGACTTCATCGCCTCGCTGCTCGATCTGCAGACCGAGGACAAGCAGCGGCTGCTCGAGATCGCTCGACGTGCAAGCGAGCGGCTGAAGGCGCTGACCGAGATCCTGGCGCGCGAGCTCCAGGTGCTCGAGGTCGGACAGCAGATCCAGGAGTCGGTGCGCGAGTCGCTCGATCAGCACCAGAAGGAGTTCATGCTGCGCCAGCAGATGGAGGCGATCCGCAAGGAGCTGGGCGAGACCGACGAGTCGCAGCGCGAGATCGACGGAGCTGCGCGAGCAGATCGAGAAGTCCGGCATGCCGCCCGAGGTGCGCAAGGAGGCGGATCGCGAGCTGGCCCGCCTCGGCCGCATTCCGCCGCAGGCCGCCGAGTACACGGTGTCGCGCACCTACCTCGAGTGGCTGTGCGAGATGCCGTGGGCGATCGCGACCGAGGACAACCTCGACCTCAAGCACGTGCGCAGCGTGCTCGACGAGGATCACTACGGCCTCGACAAGATCAAGGAGCGCATCCTCGAGTACCTGGTCGTGCGGCGCTTCAAGCCGGACGCGCGCACGCCGATCCTGTGCTTCGCCGGCCCGCCGGGCACCGGCAAGACCTCGCTCGGCCGCTCGATCGCGCGCGCGCTCGGGCGCAAGTTCGTGCGCCATGTCGCTGGGCGGCGTGCGCGACGAGGCCGAGATCCGCGGCCACCGCCGCACCTACATCGGCGCGCTGCCCGGCAACATCATCCAGGGCATCCGGCGCGCGGGCTCGCGCAACCCGCTGTTCATGCTCGACGAGATCGACAAGCTCGGCGCCGACTTCCGCGGCGACCCGTCGAGCGCGCTGCTCGAGGTGCTCGACCCCGAGCAGAACCACGCGTTCGTCGACCACTACCTCGACGTGCCGTTCGACCTGTCGCAGGTGCATGTTCGTCACCACCGCGAACTATCTCGACCCGGTGCCGCCCGCGCTGCGCGACCGCATGGAGGTCATCGAGCTGGCCGGGCTACACCGAGCCGCGAGAAGCTCGAGATCGCGAAGCGCCACCTGATCCCGAAGGCGATCGCGCGAGAACGGGCTCGACGTGCTCGGGGCTCACGATCACCGACGAGGCGATCCTCCGCGTGATGCGCGAGTACACGCGCGAGGCCGGGCTGCGCAACCTCGAGCGCGAGCTCGGCGAACCTGCTGCGCGAAGACCGCGAAGCAGCATCGCCGAGGGCAGGACGCCGCGCGCGAGCTGACTCGAGCGCGGTGCGCGAGCTGCTCGGGCCGCGAGCGCTTCGAGGACGAGAAGGCGGCGCGCTCGACGAGCCGGGCGCCGCGCTCGGGCTGGCGTGGACGCCGGTCGGCGGCGAGGTGCTGACGATCGAGGCCACCGCCGATGCCGGGCCAGCGCGAGCCTGACGCTCACCGGCCAGCTCGGCGACGTCATGAAGGAGTCGCGCGCAGCGCCGCGCTGTCCTACATTCGCTCGCACACCGGCGGCGCTCGGCATCGATCCCGAGTTCTTCGACGACGCCGACATCCACGTCGCACCTGCCGGCCGGGCGCGATCCCCAAGGACGGCCCGTCGGCGGGCGTGGCGCTCTGCACCGCGATGGTGAGCCTGCTCACCGCCGCAAGGCGCGCCCGAGGATCGCCATGACCGGCGAGATCACGCTGCGCGGCACGCGTGCTGCAGGGTCGGCGGCATCAAGGAGAAGGTGCTCGGCGCCCACCGCGCCGGCATCCACACCGTGATCCTGCCGACGCGACAACGCAGGCGACCTCGAGGAGGTCCCGATCGAGGTGCGCACGCACATGATCTTCGCCCCGGTCGAGAGGATCGAGCAGGCGCTGCAGCTGGCGCTGGACGAGCGCTCGATGGCGGCCGACTCGGCGTCGGGCGGCGGCGACGGCGCTGGGCGGGCGGTCACGGACGGCGAAGGCGTCGGAAGCGGCGGCGGCGAGGAGTCTGAGGAGCGGCCCGGCATCGCCGCGGGTCAGGTCGGCGTGTCGTGGCCGACGGGGATCGGAGCCGAGAAGCCGATGGCGTGAGCGGCGGCGCTCACGCGAGCGTCACACCGCCCGAACGCGACCGTTTCCTCAATCCGCGCAGCTCGACACCGATGTCGTCCATCTCGGCGATGTCGGGGCGAGCCCGGTCGCGCCGTGATCGCGCGCGGAAGCGAGCGCCGACGTCGAGCGGATCGACGCCGCTCGCGCAAACTCGCACGCCACCACGGGATCTCGGTGCGCGCGAGCGCAACCAGCAACTCGTCCGGGGTCGGCTTCGTCAGCAGACCGCTCGATGACCGGGCCGACGACGAGATCCGGACGGATGCCCCACTCGTCGAGGCGCGCCAGCAGGTGGCCGGGTTGCGCGTCTCGAGACCGGCGGCGAGACGGCGCCGGCGAACCTGCCGGCACCACGCCTGAACAGGCGGCGGTTGCCGGCCGCGAGCGCCAGGTCGGTGAACCACGCATCGAGCACTGAGCCCGCGCAGCTCACCGTCTGGGATGTCGGACCTCTCGAGATCGATCAGCACCGGCAGGCGCTGTGCGAGATTGCCGTGGTAGAACAGCGCCGGGCGGAACACCTCCGACACCGACGCGCGCGCGCGTTGCCAGGCACCGGCGCGCCCGCGGCCTTCGCGATCGCCTCCTGGAAGCCGGGCTCGAGCTCGACCCGGTCGTACTCGGACAGCACGGGCACGACGGCGTAGATCGGCTACCGGCTTCGGCAGCTCGGCGAGCGCCGCGCCAGCGGTTGGCGTCAGCGCGGCCAGGATGCCGTGCGACGCCGGCCTCCACCGCCTTGGACAGCGCCACCGCGAGCGACTCCGAGCTTCGTAGCGGCCCATCACCGTGAGCCGCCGATCGCGCGTCGCCATCGACACGCCGCTCAGCGACCGGACGCTGAGCAGCATGCGCGGCGCGTCGATCGTGATCACGCGCGTCACGGCGCGACCAGCACCGGCGACGCCGGCGCGCGCCGACGCGTACAGCGACTGAGCACGCGGTGCGCGATCATGGCCCCTCGCGTCGACGCGATGCACCGGCGGTGCGCCCCGGTCGCCCACGCCAGGAACGACGCGTCGATCAGGTACTGGGTCTCGCCGCGAGGTCGAAGCGCGAGCTGCGGCAGGTCGGCGTGTCCGGGAGCCGCATGTGCCCGCCGCGGTACTCGCCCACGGGCGACGCCGGTCCAGCTCGAGCGCGTCCTCGGACGCCAGCAGCCGGCCGTTGTCGCCCTCGACCTCGAGCACGGTCGAGCGCTCGGCATAGCCGGGCACGCTCCACGACGCCTCGAGCCCGACGTCGGCGCCGTGCGGCATCGTCAGGGCTGGCGTGCGCCTAGTCCTCGTGCTCGCCGTAGAGACGCTGCATCGTGGCGCGCACGGCCTGCGGCGGTGCCGAAGCACTCGACGAGATAGAACAGCGAGTCGAGCGCGTCGTGCGCGAGCACGCCGCCCGGCGACGTCGGCGGCGCGAGCAGCGCCGCCGCGCCGCGTCGAACACGCGCGAGGCGTAGGTCGAGCAGCGCACGCGCTTGGGCACGCCGATCGCGCCTCGAGATGGCGCGCGCGCGCGCGCGAACACGGGATGGAAGCGAGCGCGCGGGCGGCGGCGAACGGCACCGCCTGCGCTGCGCGCGATCATCGACAGCCTCGACCTCGTCGAGCGTGGTGGCGATGGGCGCGTCGACGAGCGCGCCGACGCCGGCGTCGAGGGCCGCACGGGCCATGGCGCCGCGCTCGTGCTCGGGCGACGCGACCACGACGACGTCGGGCTTGGCGCGCGCGAGCTACTGCGGTCGACGCGGTCGAATGCCGGCAACGTGAAGCCGACGCCCCGCAGCGCGCTGCGCGCCGGGGCGCGACGGTCGGCGACGCCGACGACCTCGCACTGCGGGATGGCGGAGAGAACGGCGAGGTGAACGAAGCCGCGGTGACCGAGGCCGACGAGGCCGACCTCGAATGGGACGGCTCTCGGAACGGGGGTCTCGAGCAACTCGGCGGCCTCAGGCGTGGGTTGGAGCACAGTCGTCATGACGCTCGCGGGCAACCTCCCTGTTGCGGTCCCCAAGCACCGGCGAGTCGGCGGCGGGTTCGGGGTTCCGAGCGGTCCACGCTACACGTGCCGGGGCTTCGTCGCAATGCGCTCGCCGTCGGCGCGAGCGGCCGGACGGGACGCACACCCGTCCGGCCCCGCGTCCGCGGGCTCATCCGGCCATCGCGAACTCTGACCTCGACGTCTCGCGATCACGCTCGTCCACCTTGAACAGCTCGGCGGGCTGGAAGCGTCCCCAGTCGGCGACCGGCTTGTCCGGCACCTGCTGGAGCCGCGTGTTGAAGGTCGTGACGATGTCGTTGGAGAACCCGCGGCGGTCGGCGATCTGGTTCTCGAGCTCGCTGATGCGGCTCTGGAGCTGGAGGAACGACTGGTTCGCCTTGAGGTCGGGGATAGCGCCTCGGCGACCGCGAAGAACCCGCCCAGCGCCGCGATGAGCATGCCCTCCGGCCTGCGCCCGCTCCGGCGATCGTCTGCGCCTGGAGCAGCGCGCCGCGCGCCTCGCTCAGCTTGTCGAACACCGCGCGCTCGTGCTGCATGTAGCCCCTCGCACGTCTTGACCAGCTTCGGCAGCTCGTCGTGCCGCTGCTTGAGCAGCACGTCGATGTTGGCCCACGAGCGCGCGATGTTGTTCTTCGAGCGCGACGAGCCCGTTGTAGATGGACAGCGCGTAGCCGACGACCCCGAAGCAACGACGAACAAGATCGAACACCGTGATCAGGATCTCTCCGACGTGCATGGCCCACCTCGATGGATACGACACGATGCCGCGCGAGCCGGCGCGGAAACGCGGAGCTACCGATCCTTCTGCAAATACGGCAGACTCAACAGCCAAGAGCCGAGCCCGAAACAGCGTCAGCACGGGCCCGAGCAGCAAATAGCCCTCAACCACGCATCCTCAACTCGAGCGTGAGCATGCGCTCCGATTCCTGGCTGATGATGAACACACTGCTCGCCGACGCCGCCTGGCGCACGAGCCTCGCGACCTCGCGCGCGTGCGTGTGGGTGACGCCGGGCCGCATCGCGTCGGTGCCCGGTGGCGTCGAGCGCGACGGCGGCCTCGAGATGTCGAGCACGCGAGGCTTCGGCATCGCCGTGCCGAGGATGAACACCGGCTGCCCGTCCTCGAGCAGCCGCTCGCGGAAACGCAGCGCCCCGAGCCGCCACAGGTGGCGGAACGCGAGGTGCTGCTCGCCCATGTACTGCGAGTAGATCTCCGGCAGCGCGAGCCCCGGCACTCCTCTTCGACGCCGAAGGCGAGCTTGCACTCGGCGCCGTGCGGGTACACGAGCGCGACACCCGTCTCGTCGCGCGCGTGAACGGCTGCTCCGACGCGTTGCGGTGCACGATCGTCCACCCGCGTTGCCGGTTGCGTCGCGATGTCGACCTGCCAGAACAGGCACGGCCGTCCGGAGAACGGGCCGACCAGCGCGCTGCGCGGCTCGGCCGCGCCCTCGATCTCGACCAGCCCCATCGCCATCGAGCGGATGCGCGCGCGGCTGGATGAGCTCGGCGCGGTGCGCAGCTCGCGGAATCCGCGATAAAAGAGGTAGGGTCCGGCCCCAGCGCCGCCAGGGACCAGAACGTGATCTGGGTCGCATGCATGGCCCGAGGGTTATCGACCTGTGGGGCCGTTCCCGCATGCCAACCTCGGCGCCGCCCTAAGCCCTCAGGAGGAACCATGTTCGTGTGTCAATGGCATCTGGACGTGCCGTACGGTCGCCAGGGCGATGCGCTACGGGTGATGGAGGCGTGGGGCAAGGAGAAGCTCGCCACGTCCGTTCCGGAAGGTGAAGGGCACACGCGTGATGGTCGGACACATCGGCGGGTCGCCGTCGCACATCGTCGACGAGGTACGTGTTCGAGACCCTCGCCGACTTCGAGGCCGCGATCGCCGACATGCGCGAGGAGCGTTTCCGCGCGCTCCGATCAGGCTCGCCGAGTTCTGTCGTTCCCGGCAGCCAGCACTGGAAGTGTTCCGCGTCGTGGGCTAGTTCCGCGGCGACGCGATCTGCCGCGCCGCGTTCACGCCGTCAGCGTCGTGATCGGGCGGTGCGTCCTTCGAATCGCGCGCGGCCGGGCGTGCGGCGCCGGCGCCGTGGAGGCGCGCGTTCTTCTCGGCCCGGCGTCCCTTGCGGTAGCCCCCATGCGTAGACGAGCGATCGCGAGCGCGTGCATGATCCACCATCCGAATTGCAGGGAATTGAAGCCCGGCGGCAGCAGGTTGCGGAAGTCGGTGCTCAAGGGCGTGGCCTTCCGTTCGGCCCGCGTGGTCTCGGCCAGGCGGGCGAGGAGGACAGCGGCCGATCCGCGGCGAGGATCTCGTTCGGATCGACGCGATCGGGACGTTCCCAGCGCATCGCGTGCCGGCCGGACTCGCCGCGCGCGGCGGCGCGTCGAGGTCGCCACTCGATGAACACGATCGCGACGCGCGTCCCCGACTCGTAGTCGTGCGAGTGGGTGGCGGCGACGCGACGGGCCGTGCGGCGACGCCCAGCTCCTCGTGGATCTCGCGCACCACGCGCGCTGCTTCGCGTTTCCCGCCTCGATCTTGCCACCGGGAACTCCCACGTCCCGGGCGTGCTCGGCCCGGGCGGACGCTGCGTGAGCAGGACGGCGCCGTCCCGGAACACGACGCGCTGGCGACGACGCGGACGCGCGGGCGTGCTCGGCGGGGCGCGGGACCGACCGCGGCGCCGACATCATCCTCCAGCGCGAGCCGCATGCGCTCGATCGGCGCGCGGCGGACGGTGCGGCGGCATCGTTTCCCGGCCCACGCGGCCGCGAACTCGCGCTCGAAGCGCGCGAGGTAGCGGCGGTCGCCCTGCTCACGGCGCTCGATCGCCTCGCGCGCCATGCGACACAGCAGCGACGCCGTCGGCGCGTCGACCGTCCTGCGCGCGCGCAGGGCGCGCGGCAACGCGAGGTAGCGTCGGCGGGCAGTCGATGATGAGCGGCGTACGTCGAGCGCCCAGAGATCGCACGAGCGCTCGCCCTGGGGTGCCAGGCCGCGCCGCTGCAGCAGGTGCACGAACTCGTGCGCGATCGTGAACGTCGCGAGGCGCAGCGGCCTGACCCAGATGCCGGGGCGCTCCGGATCCATCGAACCCCATCCGAGCACGCCGGGGCTTGAGCGCCTGGCCCACGTGGATCGACACCGCGTCCAGCTCCGGGAAGAAGCGCCGCACGAACTCGAGGCGCTCGAGGATGCGGCGGTGGTGTCGGCTGCGCAGGATGCGGCGCGAGAACGTCCACGGAGACGCGGACGGCGCGAGCTCGAGCACCAGCTGCTCCAGGGGCGTGTTCCGGCGCGACGGGCCCGCCGCGGGGTTCCACGGAGCGGGGCCGCACGGGATCCGCCGGCGAGGGCGTTCGCATCGCCCATCGTGTAGCACAGCGCGGCGCCGCCCTCAAACGGACCCCGCGGCCGGAACCCCACGTTCGGCCGCCGTTCAGGGGCCCGTCGGCGCCGGTTCGGGGTCTCTGCCATCGTCGGCGGCGCTGATGCTTGCCCGCACCCGGCTCACTCGATCTGTCCGTCGTCATCCCGGCGTACAACGAGCTCGCCAACCTGGAGCCGTTGCTCGCGAGCTGCGCGCGCCGCCCTCGATCCGCTTGGGCGCGAGTACGAGATCGTGATCGTCGACGACGGCAGCACCGACGGCGGCGACGCGCGCCTGCGAGACGAAACGGCGCGGGACCCCCACCTGTCGGCGTGTTCCTCGGCCGGCGCCGGGGCCAGAGCGCGGCACTGGTCGAGGGCATCCCGCCGCGCGCGGGCGGGTGATCGCGACCCTCGATGCCGACCTCCAGAACGATCCGGCCGATCTTCCGCGCGTGCTCGCCGCGCTCGGGCACGCCGACGTCGTGTCCGGCGTGCGCGCGACACGCGAGGACTCTCGTGGGTGCGCCGCGTGTCTTCGTCGGTGGCCAACTCGGTGCGCCGCGCCGTGCTTCGGGACTCGATGCGCGACATCGGCTGCTCGCTCAAGGCGTACCGGCGCGAGGCGCTCGTCCACCTTCCGGTGTCCGTCGGCGTGCACCGTTACCCGCCGGCGCTGTGTCAGTTCCGCGGCGCCCGCGTCATCCAGGTCGCCGTGTCGCACCGCCCGCGCCGCGCCGGCGTCTCCAAGTACGGCGTCGCGGACCGCCTGTTGCCGGGCTCGCCGATCTGGTCGGCGTGCGGTGGCTCAAGTCCCGGCTGATCCCCCTTCCCTCGCGAGGTCGACCGATGATGCAGTGGTTCGATTCACCCGCGCACTGGTACGTGATCGGCTTCGCCGGCCAGCTCGCGTTCCTGGTCCCGCTTCGTCGTGCAGTGGCTGGACTCCGAGCGGCGGAAGCAGGTGAGCATCCCGGGTCGCGTTCTGGTACCTGAGCATCACCGGCGGCGTCGCGCTGCTGGCGTACGCGCTCCACCAGAAGTGACCCCAGTGTTCGCGTTCGGGCAGGGCGCCGGGCTGCTCGTCTACGTCCGCAACCTCATGCTGCTCCGTCGATCGGCCGCGGCGGCGACGCCCGAGGCGTCCCCCAAGTCGTCACCCAAGTCGTCCCCTAAGTCGTCCCAATGACCGTGTCGTCGCACGCCGCGCCTGCGGGCGCTCCGGCCGGAGCGCCCGCGGTCTTCCGGCGCCGCGTGGTTCGTCGCGATCCTCGAGCGGCCGCGCACGGTGCTCACCCCTCGCGGCGATCGCGTGTGCTCGCGACCACCGGGGCGATCGACCTGATCGAGCCGACCGAGGCGCGCTACGCGCTGATCGCGCAGGAGATGCGGCGCACCGGCGACTACGTGACGCCGCACCTGAACGGCCTCGCCTACTACCACCAAGCCGCCGTTCGCGTACTGGACCGTGGCGGCGAGCTTCGCCGCCCTCGGCGAGAACGCTCGCGCGGCGCGGATTCCGGTGACGCTGGCGACGATGGCGAGCCTCGCCTTCCTCCTGCTCGCCGGTGCGGCGGCGCTTTGGCGCGCTCGTCGACTCGGAGACCGTGCCGCTGTGGGTGTACGCGACGGCGATCCTGCCGTTCGCGGTCGGACGCACCCTCGCCACCGATCCGTTCCTCACCGCCGCCGTGCTCGGGTACTGGCGCTGGCCCCGTCGCCGTTCGCGATCGCGCTGCTCGGGATGGGGTTCTTCATCAAGGGGCCCATCGTGTTCGTGATGACCGTGCTGCCCGTGCTCGCGGCCGCGCTGTGGGGGCGCGATCGTTCCACGCTGAGGTTCCTGGGTCCGTGGTCGGGTGGGCGCTGTGCGCGTTCGTCGCGCTGCCGTGGTACCCGATCGAGACGCTGAAGACGCCGGGCCTGCTGGGCTACCTCCGGGCTACCAGCTGTGGGACCGCTACACGACCACGGTGCACGGGCGCTCCGGACCCCCGTGGTACTTCGCCGCGGTCGCGCTCGCGGGCGCCCTGCCGTGGACGGCGGCGCTGATCGCGGATCGCCCGCGTGTTCGCGCGGCGTGCGCGCGAGGACGCGCGGCTCTTGCTGTGCTGGCTCATCGTCCCGATCGCGTTCCTGACGCCGTCGGGGTCGAAGCTCCCGGCTTATTTGCTCCCGTGTTTCGGCGCGGTCGCGATCCTCGCCGCCGCCGGACTCGAGCGCGGCCGGCGCGGACCGCTCGCCGCGTGCGCGGTGACGCTCATGGCCCTGGTCGTCGCCGGATTCGTGCTCGGGCCCGCGGCGTTGACGCGCGCGATCGGCGTGCACGGCGCCAGTGCTCCGCTCCCGCTCGCAGCCGTCGCGGCACTCGGCGTCCTCGGCTCGGGCGGGATCGTGATGCTGCGCGGTCCCGCGGTCGCGGCGCTGCTCGTCCTGATCGGCTGGGTCGCCTTGGTGTTCGCCGCGCGCCCGTACGAGTCGGCGCTCGGGAGCCCGCGCCCGCTCGCCGACGTGCTGATCGAGAACTCGGCACGCGGGCGAGCCCGTGGTCGAGATGCATCGCTTCGTCGCCGGCGTGCCGTTCTATCTGCGCGAGCCGGTGCTGCTGCTCGACGTCAGAGCGCGAGCCCGACGTTCACCCCCGAAGAGCGACGCGCGGCGCTGCTGATCGATCGCGACGGGCTGCGAGCGCTCCTCGACCACCACGATCGCGTGTGGCTGCTCGCGCCGCGCGACGAGGGACGCGCGCTCGCGACGTCGCTGGGCCTGGAGTACGCCCGCACAACGATGTGGCGCGACGAGACGCTCGGGACGATAACGAGAGCAGAGCCCCTCCCGCGCTAAAGCGCGGCGTGGGCCATTCGCCCCACGTCGGCCCTCGCCCGAAAACTTTTCCATCACATGATCGGAAATCGGGTGGCAATCGCGCGGGACCGGACCTATATTCCCAGTTACAGCTCCTTGCCTGGGATGGTCATTCACTCCACTCCACGCGCCGAACGAAGAGGATGGACCCTCGAGAGTTGGCATGCGCACACTACGCGTCTCGTTTGTGATTGGTTTGTTGTTGCTCGCGGCACCGGCCGCGACCCGCGCCGATAGTGCCCTCAAGGGCATCGACGTCATGACCTCCACGGTCATGCAGGAAGGTCAGAGCTCGTTTTCGGGCGTCGGCCTCCGCGCGAGGACTCCACCCCGCCGCGATCGTCCCTGAGCTCGAGTTCATGCCGACGATCGAGTACTGGCTGGAACAGTAGCCACGTCGACCCTTACGACATCAGGGCCCAGCGCAAGGACGCCACGCTCGGCATCGACGCACGCTATGCGTTCGAGCTGGGCTCGTGGCACCCCTACTTCGGCGGCGGCTTCGCGCCGCACTTCCTGTCGAGCACGGTCGACGCCCCGGCGTTCGGACTCAACGACGCGTCCGATTCGCTGATGAAAGGCGGCTTCGCGGCGCTGGGCGGGCTGATCTTCAACCTGAACGAGAAGGTCGACACGCTCGTCGAGCCAAGTACCACGAGATCCCGGACTACCGTCAGCTCAAGTTCAACTGGGGTCTCGCGTTCAACTTCTGATCGCCCCCAGCCGGTCCCGCAGCTGCACGAGCCCATAGGCGAGCCGCGACTCGCCGTTCCCAGCGAGACGCCCAGCTCCTCCGCCACCTCGGCGAGCGGGAGCCCGTCCACGTAGTGGAGCGTGAGGATCACGCGGCTCGACGGCGACACGTCGGGAATCGCCTCGAGCGCCTTGGCCACATCGACGTCGAAACCCGGGTCCCGCGCCGTCAGGGCGAAGCCGCGAGCTCGCGCGAGAAACAGCGCACGAACCGCGGCCCCGCGGCGCTCGCGGGCGGTGTGCCGCCACACCCGCCGGGCCGCGATGCGCAGCGTCCAAGGCACGACGAGGCGCGCGTCGCGCAGCCACGGCAGCTTGCGCCACACCGTGAACAGCACGTCCTGACGAGATCGTCGATGTCGGGATCGCGCCAGATCAGGCTCGCGACGCGGCGCGTCACGATCGGCGCGAGGGATTCGAGCACGCTCGATCGCCGCGCGATCCCACGCCCGCGCGGCGAGCACGCGCCACGGGTCCACGTCGGCCCGCGCGGCGCCGGCCGGTCCTCCGGTCAGGCCATGGGCCGATCGTCATGCGCGTCGTCCGGGCTACCGCCCCGTGAGCTCGTCGCGCATCGACTCCATCGCCGCCACGAGGCGCGAAGGTCCGGTTCACGTAGGCGCCGAGCGCCACCAGACCCATCGACAGCGTGCAGTAGGTGAGGAGCGCGGCGAGCAGGATCACGACGTGCGTACGGTCGTGGAAGTCCATCCGCCACAGGAGCAGCGCGAGCAGCACGCCCTCGATGATGCCGGTGGCGAGGATCGCGATGAAGAGCGAGCGCTCCGGCGCGGTCGAGTGCGCGTCAGCGCGGCCCGCGTCCCGTCCGGCGGGGCCGCGCTCACCGCAACCTTGCGACGACGGCGGCCACGATCGCGCCCAGCTCGAGCAGCGAGGGACGACGAGGACGGTGATCAGCGTTCCGCGCCCGCTCCGTGGCGAGCCTTCGCGCGTATTCGGTGTCGACGAGGCACCCTCCGAGTCTGGGTGCGGCGGCCCCGCCTTGGGCGCCGCCGTTCACCCGGGGAGAGTCACGAATCGGGAAACGGGTTCGAATCCCGTTGGGGACGCCAGGCCCTCGACCTAGGTGCGGGAGCGCCAGCGTCCGTTCGCCCGCCGCCTTTAACGCCTTCTCATCCCGCCGCGGCCAGGCCGCTCTGCCGAGCTTGACGACCACGCGATCGAGAGTGCCGGTGAACTCGAACGGCATCCGGCTCAGGTATTCCTCGACCACCGGTGTGCCGGTGTCCATGCCGACATCCAGCGTCTCGTCGAGCGAGAAGCGCAGCGGAATCGTGCGCTCGATGCGGCCCTGGGCGACCTGCTTGCCGTCCACGGAGAGCGTGCCGGTGCCGCCCTTGCCGTAGCCCTGGGCCGTCGTACTTGAAGTCGATCTCAGCGTGTGCTTGCCCGGCGCGAGCTTGTCCTTCGAGACGCGACGCGATACTTGTACTGCTTCTGGTTGGAGAACGCGTACGTCGAACTCCGGCTTGCCGCCCCTGATCATCAGGACCCAGCCGCCGAAGCGGCCGCCCTGAGTGATGATGACTCCGTCGGCGCCGCACGCTCGACTCGACGTCGGCCGTGATGGCGAAGTCCTTGTTCTTCGTGTCGGGCGCAGTGCCCTCGGGAACGCGGATCGTCCCCGGATAGTAGGTGAACGTGCTCCGCCCGCGCGTGAGGCTCGGACGAAGGCGCACGTCGGCACGCTCGGCGAACGACGCATCGAGCGGATAGACGTGGTATTTCTTCGCCTCCTGCGTCGAAGAGCGGCCTGGAGCTCCTTGAGCTTGGCGGGGTTTTGCGCCGCGAGGTCGTTCGACTGCGAGAAGTCTTCCGCGACGTTGTAGAGCTCCCACTTGAAATCGTCCGGGTTCGGACTGGCACGCCGGGGCCGGCTTGGCACCACGGGCAGACGCAGGGGTGTGGTGTTGGCCATCCATCCGTCGCTGTAGACGCCGCGGTTGGCGAGCAGCTCGAAGTACTGGGTCTTGTGCCGCGTGGGGGTCTTGGCGTCGTCGAAGGTGTACACCAGGCTGATGCCTTCGATCGGCGTCTGCTTCACGCCGTTGATCATCGAGGGCTGCTCGACGCCGGCCGCCTCGAGGATCGTCGGGACGATGTCGATGACCGAAGCAGAACTGGCGAACGGATTCCGCCGACCTGTCTTGATGCGCTTGGGCCAGGAGATGACCAGGCCGTTGCGCGTGCCGCCGAAGTGGACTGGCGACCTGCTTCGTCCATTGGAACGGCGTGTCCATCGCGTGCGCCCAGCCGACCGGGTAGTGGTTGTAGGTCGAGCGGCCCGCCGAGCTCGTCCATGATGCGAAAGGAGATACGGGACGGTCTCCACGACGCCGTTGGCGGCGACGCCGACCTCGTTGGCCAGACCCTGCAACGTCCCTTCACCGCTCGCGCCGTTGTCGCCCATCTCGTAGATGATGAGCGTGTTGTCCATCTCGCCGGTCTCTTCGACCGCGTCGAGGACGCGCCCGATGTTGTGATCGCACGAAGGCCAGGCAGCCGGCGTAGACCTCCATCATGTGGGCGAAGAGCTTCTTCTGATCGGCGCTCAGCGAGTCCCACGCCGGGATCTCCTTGGGCCGCGCCGTCAGCTTGGTGTTCGGCAGGCACGACGCCCGAGCTTGATCTGACGCGCGAGCGTCTCCTCGCGCAGCTTGTCCCAGCCCTGGTCGAACTGCCCTTTGAACTTCGCGATCCACTCCTTGGGGGCATGGTGCGGCGCGTGGGTCAGGCCCGGCGCGTAGTAGGCGAAGAACGGCTTGTCGGGCGCGAGCGAGTTCTGCTGCCGGATCCACGCGATGGCGTGGTCGGCGAGGTCCGCGTCGAGGTGGTAGTTCGGATCGTGCGCGGCGTCTCGATCGGCTTGGTGCCCTCGAAGACGGCGGGATGCCACTGGTCCGTGTCCCCGCCGATGAAGCCGTAGAAGTACTCGAATCCCAGCGCGGTCGGCCAGCAGGTCGAAGGGACCCGCCTGACTGGACTGCCAGTCGGGGACGTTGTGGTTCTTGCCGAACCAGCGACGTGTTCCAGCCGTTCTGCCCTGAGGATTTCGCCGACCGTGCCGGCAGCTCTTGGACATGCAGCGTGTCGTAGCCGGGAAGCCGGTGCCCATCTCCGTGATCACGCCGGTGCGCGGCGGTGTGGTGATTGCGCCCGCTGATCAGCGCCGCGCGCGTGGGCGAGCAGAGCGCCGTGGTGTGGAACATGTTGTAGCGCAGTCCGGCCTTCGCCAGCTTATCGAAGTTCGGGCGTCGGGATCGGGCCTGCCGAACGTGGAGGACGCGGCGAATCCCACGTCGTCGGTGAGGAATGAGCAGGACGTTCGGCGCGCCTTCGGGCGCTCTCGAGCGGCTTGGGAAAGTCGGGCGTGGACTCCGCGGCGGTGCGGCCGATCTTGCCTTCGAACGGCTGCTCGGGCTTGGGCAGGACGTTCTGCTGCTCGGTCGACGACACCGGCGTCGCGCACGACGCGACGAGCGCGAGACCGACGGCGGCAGCACGGAGCAACCTAGCGGATCTCATGGAGCCTCCTCGAGGAGACGAAGACGACTCGTGGCACAAACTCGCCAGGCCAGATCGGGATCGTGGCGGTCGAGGCGGGCTGGACGCGCTCTCGACACGGGTAGTCAATGCCCGGCCCCGTGGGTGTCAAGGGAACAGGCGAGGCTGGGATAACTGACTCCGCTCCCCCTTCACTTGCGCGCGAACGACGCCTCACCCCCGCCACGGCGTGCGCCAACCTCCCGCCGTCCGCAGCCCGCCACTACCTCGGCAGCCACCCTTACCACCGAGTTCCAACCTCGCGATGTTTGCTCTCTGGCTCACTCTAGTCGCATTCGGTACTGCCAGCGGGTCAGAGCAGCCCCGGATAGACTCCCCATGCGGTCCCGGCTCGACATCACTGTGTCGGCGGCTCGCCCTCACCCCAGCTCGTCGAGGCGGATCCGCATCGACTCGCTGGCGCGCAACAGGTCGGTGAGAGGATCTCCCTCGCGGGTTGCGGTGCGCGACGCTTCGCCCGCCGCAGGTGCTCGAGGTGGGGCCACAGCCGCTCGCGGATCGGCGGCGGCAGCATCGCTCTCCAAGTACTCGAGCGCCATGCCGCGATGGATCTCGCCCCCGGCGCAGAGTTTCCCGCGAACGCGACCTCGACGGGCTGGCGCGGGAGCGCGCGCTGTTTACAAAGCAGCGCGAACACGTGCCCGAGGCTGGCGCCGGCGCGCTTCGGCCACCACGCGGTCGAGCACCGAGCTCCTGGTCGCAGGCGTCGCGCGGCGGGCACTCACCGACTGCCGCGCCTGCCACATCGCCGGCGTCCGACATCAGACCTCGCGCGCGACGGCGGCGCAAACACGCGGTCGTGTTCAGTGAGCCCGTGCGCGGCCGCCAGTGCCGTTCGGGTCTCGCCGCGCGGCCCCGGCGTTCCTTCCACCGCAGCAGCGCGCGACCGCGTCGCTGAACTCGGATCTCGCAGCGCGGATCCTGAGCCCGAGGAACGGCACCTCGGCGGTGCGGTACGGGCGCGCGAGAACTGCGGCTGATTCGCGGCGAGATCGCGCGCGGATCGGCGCGCACGAAGTCGCCGAGCGAGAGCCGACCAGCGTCGCGGGCGGGCCGCGCAGCGCGGGCGAGCACCGACGAGCTGGCGGCGCCACGCGCTGGTTGCGCGTCGTCGTAGCTCGCGGCGGTGAGATCGTCCATGTAGCCGATGACCGGCCAGTGGTACGGATGGCCGTCCGGGTAGAGCATCTCGCCGAGCACGACGTCGGCCGTGCCGTAGGGCCGGTTCTCGACCGATCTGGCGCCGCTCGTTCTTGACGACGTCGCGCTGGGCGTCGACGGTCTTGCGGCGTCATCGTGTCGAGCAGATAGCCCATGCGATCCGATTCGAGGAACAGCGCGAGCTCGAGCGAGTTGGCCGGGACGTTGATCCAGTAGTTGGTGCGGTCGTTGGTCGTCGACCCGTTGTTGTCGCCGCCGGCCGATTCGAGCCACTGCGTCGAACTCGCCCGGCTTCACGTGGCCCGAGCCCATGAACATCAGGTGCTCGAACAGGTGCGCGAAGCCGGTGCGGCCGGTGCGCTCGCGCGCCGAGCCGACGTGGTACCACATGTTGACGGTGACCATCGGCACGCTGTGATCCTCGTGAAGGATCACGCGCAGGCCGTTCGGCAGCGTGAACTGCGTGTACTGGAGTCTCGATCTTCGGCGGAGAGGCCGGCGTCTGCGCGGATGCGGCCGCCGCCGCCGCGAGCACGAACAACAGGGCAGCGTCGCTTCATCTCGCGATCTCTACTCCCCGTATTCTTAGCCGTCCGCCATCCGCCATCTTGCCATTTGCCATTAGCCATCAGCCATCAGCCATGCCTACATCTCTCGTGGCAGTAATCATGGGCAGCAAGTCGGACTGGGACACGATGTCGCAGGCCGACGCCGTCCTCACGGAATTCGGCGTCGCGCACGAGTGCCACGCGTCATGTCGGCGCACTGCACGCCGGCGTTGACGGCGGAATTCGCGTCGGGCGCCATCAACCGCGGCCTGGAAGTGATCATCGCCGGCGCCGGCGGCGCCGCATCACCCGCCGTGGTCGTGGCGGCGCACACCATCCTGCCGGTCATCGGCGTCCCGATGCAGAGCCCGGCGCTGAACGGCCTCGACTCCGCTGTTGTCGACCGTGCAGATGCCGAAGGGCATCCCGGTCGCCACCGTCGCGATTGGCGCCGTCGGGCGCGGCCAACGCCGGGCTGCTCGCCGTCGCCATCCTCGCGACATCGCGGCCCGAGCTGCGCGCGAAGCTGCTCGAATACCGCGAGAAGCTGGCGGCCGACGTCAGGCGGCAGACGCCTCTGAGATCGCCGTAGTGCAGCGGTGCAGGCCTTCGGGCCCAGCTCTTGTCTGGCAGACCTGAAGGTCAGCAGCGGCTACAGAGTCGGAGATAGAGCGAAGGTCTGCATCAGGCAGCAGACGCACGGGCATGATGACGTGGCGCGAAATGTGGCAGCGCTGCGACCATCGCGGCGGGCCGCGCCCGCGGCCTCCGACGTAAAGTCTTCAGCGACGGCAGCTTGTGCCGGACTGCAGACTTGGGCGTAAGAATTGCTCTTATACCAGGTGCATGTCGCGCGGGCTCGGCCGTAGCGTGCTGGTCACTCTCACTCGCCGCCCTCCTGGCGGCCGACGACGCGAGCCGAGCCACTCTCCTCAACCACGGCGCCGGCGATCCTTCCAGCGCTTCTCTCTGAGCTCGACGCGCCCAGCTCCCACGCAGTGCCGGGCGCTGCGGCATCTCGAGGCACGGAACGAGAAATTCGAGAAGGGCGCGTGGATGGACGTTGTGGACCGAGGCCGATGCCTCGGGCTTCCGCTACACCATCGTCGCCGAAGACGGATCGGGTGACATCCGCTCGAAAGTCTTCCGCGCCTCGCTCGACAGCCGAACGCAAAGATGTGGGCGCGCGGCACGCGGCGAGCAAGGCGGCGTTGACGCCTGCGAACTACGCCTTCGAAGATCGCGGCGCGCCGCCTGACAGCGAAGGCCTCGCGTCGATGACGGGATGACGCCGCGCCGCCAGGACGCGATGCTGGTGAACGGCGCACGATCTTCCTGAACCCCGACGAACGGCGAGCTGGTCCGGATCGAGGGGACGGCTTGTCGAAGCCGCCGTCGTTCTGGACGCGCCACGCTGAAGATCGTCGCTGGGTATCGCCGCATCGCGGGATTCCAGATGCCGACCGCGCTCGAGTCCGAAGCCAACGCGCGGGTCGCCGGCATCTCGACATTTCGGATGAGCTACGACTACGAAAGCATCAACGGGCCAGCACGTCTGGCAATCCGCAGCCGAAACTGCTCGGCGCGGGCGTCAACGGCTCCGCAGCGACCGTGACAAGTCCGGACGCGATCTCCGCTACGATTGCTGAACGGGGTTCCTCCACTTCGTCGGCCTCCTTGTCTCTGCGCTCTCGCCGGCGCGCTGATCGCGCTAGCCGATCGCCGCGATCAGCTCCTGCCTGCCGATCTCCACGCCTCATCGAACGCGTCGTCGCCCGCAGCGATCCGCCGCCGCAGCAGTACCGCGCGCTGCGCCGCCTCGAAGCGCAGAGCGACAAGCTGGGCGGGTCGGCCTGGATCGAAGCGTGGACCGCGGTCGAGCCTGCCACGGGCTTCGGGTATCAGATTGTCGGCGAAGGCGGCTCGGGCTTCGTGCGCGGCAAGGTCTTGAGGCCGTGGCTCGACGGCGAGAAGAAGATGTGGACCGCGGGCGATCCTGAGCGCGCGCTCGCTCACCCACGAGAACTACGCGTTCGTCGACCGCGGGCTGACGCCTGACGGCCTCGCGCAGCTCGACCGTCAAGTCGCGCCGCAAGGACGTCCTGCTCGTCGACGGCTCGATCTTCGTCAACCCGGAGACCGGCGATCTGGTCCGGATCGAGGGGCGGCTGTCGGAAGACCGCCGTCGTTCTGGACCCGCCGCGTCGAAGTCGTGCGCCACTACCAGCGGATCAACGGCGTCCGCGTGCCGATCGCCATCGAATCGGTCGCCAGCGTGCTCATCGCCGGCCGGTCCACGCTTCAAGATGACCTACCGAGATACGAGACCATCAACGGCCACCAGGTCGGCGTCCCGCAGCCGGGGCTGCCCGCGCCGATCGCCCGTCGCGCCGCGCGCTCCCCGTCGTCTTCTGAGAGGCAGAACCGCAAGATCTTCCGAAGGGGCAGTCTTAAGGTCCCAAGCGCTGACTTTCCCGGTTCTCCCCTCGTTACGCCACTGTATTTGTCTTTGTTTGCGTCACTTAGCGCAGCTCTTGCGTGGCAAGCCGGTTGCTTTCGGGCGTGCGCGCCTCGCGCCGATTTGAACGGCCGCCGTAGCGGACCCGGTCCGCCGCGGCGTGCCATCGCCGTCCGCGTGCGGCGCGCGATCGGCCGCTGAAGTCTGTGTGGAGCAACCGTGGAAAACCCGAGCGTCATCCGGATCTGCTCGTCGGATCGCCAGGGAGATTTTCAGGAAGGCCTGAAGCGTCTGCTCGAATCCGAGCCCGCATTTCGCGGTCGTCGGCGGCGCGGGCCAGCGCCTCGCAGGCGCTGCAGCTGGTGAAGGACCTCGATCCTGACGTCCTGCTGCTCGATCTCGCCCTGAACGGCGGCCAGAGCCTCGAGATCCTGCGGGCGCTGGCGGCCACGCCTCATCGCGTCCGCACCATCGGGCGCTGACCGCCGGCGCTGGAAGCGACCTCCTGAAGGCCGCGATGCAGCACGGCGCCCGCGGATCGATCCGCAAGGAATCGGCGACCGCGCTCCTCTTCCAGAACATCCGCACCGTGTTTCACGACGAGCGGTGGATCTGCCGCGACGAGGCCGGCCGGCCCTCGACGAAGCGGGCGGACCCGGGGCCGCAGGGCGACGCCGCCAACGCGAAGCGGTACCAGCTGACCCGGCGCGAGATGGACATCGTCGTCGGCGGTCGCCGCGGGCGAATCGAACAAAGGCATCGCGCGGTGAGCTGTCGCTCAGCGAAGACACCGTCAAGCACCACGTCTCGCACGTCTTCGACAAGCTCGGCGTGTTCTCGCGCCTCGAGCTCGCGCTCTTCGCCTTCAACCACGACCTGGTGAGGAGGACGTCTGTCGATTTCCTCAGCTGAACATGGAGCAGCCGTCCCCGATCCGAATCGTGCTCGCGGATCACCAGCAGATCTTCCGCGACGGGCTGAAGTCGCTGCTCGACTCCGAGCCGGACTTCGCCGTCATCGGCTGGGCGGGCAGCGCGCTGCACGCGCTGCGCGATGGTCCACGACCTCCATCCGGACGTGCTGCTGCTCGACCTGGCGCTGCCCGGGCGGCGGCCTGGACGTGCTGCAGAAGCTCGCCCTGATGCCGGAGCCGGTCCGCACCATCGCCCTGACGGCGAGCATCGACCAGGACACGCTCGTCGTCCGCGCTGCAGCACGGCGCGCGCGGTGATCCCCGAAGGAATCGACGACGCGCGCTGCTGTTCAAGAGCATCCGCACCGTGATCGCCGACGAGTACTGGGTCGCGCGCGAGGTACGTCGGCCACCTGGTCGCGCGGCTGCGCGCGCCTGACCGAGCAGTGCGAGGCCGAGGGGCCACGCCAAGCGGTTCAAGCTGACGCGGCGCGAGATGGAGATCGTACGACGGCGGTGGCGGCCGGCGAGTCGAACAAAGGCATCGCTCAGCGGCTCTCGCTCAGCGAAGACACGGTCAAGCACCACGTCTCGCACGTCTTCGACAAGCTGGGCGTGTTCTCGCGCCTGGAGCTCGCCGTCTTCGCGATCAACCACAAGCTGCGTCGAAGGACATGGACCTCGCGTCCTAGCCGGCTCGACTCTCCCTGACCTTACACCGTCTCTGTTTTCCGTAGCGGCGGTACGTGTCTCTTGAAAGCGCTCGAATGGCAACGAAACGGACACCAAGGGCTATGCGATCCAACACCGACGGGCCATTCCCGTCGATTCTGCCGCTGACTAGTATCTGCGCTACACGCTTTCAGTTCTTTTCGACTTCAGTATCCGGATCTCTCGACTTCGAAGTATTCGGATTTTCTGTTTTCAGCATTCGGTTCTTCGGGTTTCCGTATTCGGAGCTTATGTTGACGACCACCCGGCGAGGATGGCGCTCGGCGCTCGACTCGTCTCTCCTGTTCGCCGTCGTCGCCCGCGGCAGCGCCTGACGGCGCTGCTGGCGGCGGCACCGGCGGCAGCGGTGGCGGCCGGCCGGGCGACGGCGGTCGCGTCGATCGGGCCTGGTGCCGCCTGGTGGCGCCTGGCCGGTGTGATGCCGGTGCGGTCGACAAGGGGTTCACCCGGAGACGTCGATCGCCAGCAGCGGGCACGGTCGCGCCGTTCGGAACCAGGTCCGAGGTCGACCTGACGTCCCGAGTCGATTCTGCGGGACTCGGCCGACGACGACGCAGACGACGACGACAACGGTGACAGAACGATGGTGCGCTGGAGCATTCGCTCTCGCCCGCTCCCGCACGCGGCATCGAGACCCGGCACCTGACAGACATCGACCTGATCCATCGCTCTCTCGAATCGGACGGCCACTTCGCTTCGCGCCCCGCCCCAGTAGTTTCCCCTCTCCTTCTCGCGCTCCATGTGGGTCTCCGTCCGGCGGAGAGCTCTTTGCGACGGCACCGCTTTGTGGTGTCTTGTGCCGTGGCTGAAGCCGTGCCCTGCGACGCGCGGCGACGACTGGTCGGCTGTGCCACGGAGTAGCCGACGTCGCTCGAGGTGTGCCCGCTGGCCTTGCGGGTTGAGGGTCTCGTCGCGCCTCGTGTTGCCGCGGGCGCTGCCCGCGTCGTCGTCAACGGTCATGGAAATGTGAGGAGTTCGATGGACATGTGAGCGTCGCGGCAGATCAGAACCGTCGCGCCGATCAGCGACAGCAGCCTCAGGAGTCAATTATGAAAGCTACGAAACCGTTCACATGCCGTGGCGTGCGCACGAGAAAGCGATCGGCGGCCGTCGCCCTCATCGCGATGCTCGCGTCGACGTTCAGCGGCAACTCGTTGTTCACGCCGACCGTCGTCCACGCGCAGAGCGCGCCCCGGTCCGCCAGGGGTTCCCTCTCGATGCCGGCGACCTCCGCTTCATCTTCGAGCAGATTCACGTGGCGCAGGCCCACGCGGCCGGTGGCACGCTCTTCGGCACCGGACCGCTCCAGGTCGCCGACCCGCAGCTCCCGCGCGGCCTGCGAACCGTCGACGGGTCGTTCAACAACCTCGTCCCCGGCCAGGTCGACGCGCACGGCGTCGGCGAGGCCGACCTGCCTTCCCGCGCCTGACGACTCCGGTCTTCAAGGCGGCCGAGACGATGCCCTTCGATCGGACGGCCGGCACGCAGGCGGCTGGCCACGGCGACGTCGTACTCGCAGAAGAACGGGATTCGTCGCCGATTCCCAGCCGCGTCGTCATCAGCAACCTGATCGTCGATCCAGACCGCGGCCGAACCCGGCGGCCGTCGCGGCGCAGACTTCAACCCGTGCGGCTCGGGCGGCTTCGTGCTGCGGCGGCGGCGGTGAAGCTGATCCGGTCACCGGCTCGCTCTTCATCCCGAACATCACGCCGGACTTCGGCCTGTCGGCGCCGTTCAACCTGGCGTTCGCCTTCTTCGGCCAGTTCTTCGACCACGGCCTCGACCTCGTGACCAAGGGCGGCGGCACGGTCATCATGCCGCTCAAGGCGGACGACCCGCTGCATCGCCAGGCGCGCAGACCAGCATTTCATGGCCATGGATCGCGGCGACCAACCTGCCCGGCCCGTGACGGCATCATGGGCACCGCGGACGACGTCCAGGAAGGGATCAACACCACGACGCCGTGGGTCGATCAGAACCAGACCTACACGTCGCACCCGTCGCACCAGGTGTTCCTGCGTCAGTACGCGCTGGTCGGCCGGCAGAGCCGGTTCAGACCGGCCTGGTGCTCGACGGCGGGTTCTGCGCGCCGCGCGGCACCGGGATCCCCGGCGACAACATCTGCAACATCGGCAACTGGACCGAGGTCAAGGCGCAGGCGGCGACGATGCTCGGCATCCGCGCTCGTCGACACGGACGTCTTCAACGTGCCGCTGCTCCTGACCGACCCGTACGGCCACTTCAAGCCCGGCCCGCAGCGCGGCATGCCGCAGCTGGTCGCTGCCGGCCAGCCCGGCGGTGCGCCTCGAAGGCAACCCGGCGGGCGGCGGCACCGCCATCCCGGCCAACGCGCCTCAGGACCGGGCCATGCGTTCCTCAACGACATCGCGCACAACGCCGTCCCCGGCTGCGGGTCTGTGTCCTGATCTCGGATACGACGGTCGCACGGAATTATGCCTGCGACCGACGTCCAGCCTGCCGGCACCTACGACGACGAGCGGTCTCGGCATGCACTTCATCACCGGCGACGGCCGCGGCAACGAGAACATCGGGCTGTCCGCCGTGCACCAGATCTTCCACTCCGAGCACAACCGCCTCCAGCATCAGATCGATCAGATGATCATGGCGATCGACGACGCCGAGCGTCCTGACCGCCGGCCGAAGTCGCGGCGTGGCATGCGATCGACAGCGGCGTCCGGCTGGGACTACGGCGAACGCCTCTTCCAGGCGTCGCGCTTCGTCACCGAGATGCGAATACCAGCACCTCGTGTTCGAGGAGTTCGCGCGCAAGGTGCAGCCGCTCATCAACCCGTTCCTCGGCGGCATCACGTCGATCAACCGGCGCGATCTCGGCCGAGTTCGCGCACACCGTCTATCGCCTCGGCCACTCGATGCTGCCCGAGGTCGTGACGCCGGATCAACGCCGACGCGCTGGCGTCGAGACGCGAGATCGACATCCGGCTGTTCGACGCGTTCCTCAATCCCGCCGCGCTACAACGCGCGGCGCCGGCATCGACGCTGACCGCCGACAAGGCGGCCGGCAGCCTCGTTCCGCGGCCTGTCGCGACAGGTCGCCAACGAGCTCGACGAGTTCATCGTCGACTCGGTGCGCAACACGCTCGTCGGTCTGCCGCTCGACCTCGGCGGCGATCAACATCGCCGCGCGGCCGCAGCGAGGGCATCCCGCCGCTGAACGTGGCGCGCCGGCAGTTCTACGCCGCGACCAACGACTCGGCGGTCAAGCCGTACGCGAGCTGGTTCGAGTTCGGGCTCAACATCAAGCACCAGGAGTCGCTGGTCAAGCTTCGTCGCGGCCTACGGCACCGACCCGACCATCACCAGCGCGACGACGATGGCGGACAAGCGCGCCGCGGCCGGCACGCTGGTCTCGGCGAACGGCGCGTTCATGTTCGCCCCGGCGGCCGACGAGCGGCGTCGACAACGTCGACTTCTGGGTCGGCGGCCTCGCCGAGCGCCAGGCGGTGTTCGGCGGCCTGCTCGGGTCGACCTTCAACTTCGTGTTCGAGAAGCAGCTGGAAAGCCTGCAGGACGGCGACCGCTTCTACTACCTGCAGCGGACCGACGGCCTCAACATGCGGTTCTCGCTCGAGGGCAACTCGTTTGCCGAGCTGGTCCGGCGCAACACCGACTTGACGGGCGGCGATGGACATCCTCTTCAACACCGCGGACTTCAACTTCGACGCTGCCAATCTCACCGGCACCGCGCCGATCGATCTCGGCGACGGCATGAAGATCCTCGCAGTCGACCGGTGACGGGAGCGGTGACGAAGATCTTCTTCGATCCGCTCCACACCGGGAAGAACATCGTCTTCAACGGCGGCCCGGGCGTCGATCGGTTCCAGGCGCGACATCGGTGACGACACGCTCTACGGCAACGATGGCAACGACCGCCTCGACGGGCTTCGAAGGCAACGACACCATCCACGGCGGCAACGGCGACGACGTCCTCTTCGGAGGCAACGGCGACGACGTGCATCAAGGGCGGCGCCGGCAACGACGCCATGGAGCAGCGGACCGGGCTTCGGCGCCGACCTCGCTGATCGGCGGCGACGGCAACGACTTCCTCCTCGGCGGCGACGACGGCGTGGAGCACTTCGGCGGCCGGGCAACGACATCATCATCGACGGCAGCGACCCGGACCGAGGGTGCATTCGGCGGCGTCGGCGACGACTGGATTGAAGGCGGCGACGGACACGACGGCGGCCTGTTCGGCGACGAAGGCAACGTGTTCGACTTGCTCGCCGGCCTCAGCCAGATCGGCGGCGACGACGTCATCGACGGCGGTCCCGGACAGGACGGCCACTTCGGCGAAGGCGGCGACGACATCTTCCTGATGTCGGAAGGCAGCAACAAGTTCTTCGGCGACTACGGCTTCGACTGGATCACCCAGCGCGGGTGGCCGTTCGCCGGCCGACATCGAACTGGACCTGCTGGCGCTGCCGAACGTGCCGCTGAACTTCAACGACCTCCGGAACAAGCTACCGGTTCGTTGACGGCGCGTCGGGCTGGACCTTCGACGACCACATTCGCGGGTCCGAACAAGCGTGCTGTGCGATCCGGCGGCGGCTGAAGTGGCCGAGTGCCTGCGTCGTCGGCATGGAACTGACGGCGGCGGGCGCGGCGAAAATCGTCGCGGCCCCGGGCGCCAACCAGATCCGTTGACCACGCTGATGGGCCCGACCGCGCTTCGGCAACGGCACGATCTGCTGACCAGCCCCGCCATCCCCTCGTCAAGAGGCGTGGGCTTCATGGGCGGCGACATCCTGCTCGGCGGCCCCGGCAGCGACATCCTCGAAGGCAAGCAGGGCGACGACCTGATCGGACGGCGACCTGTGGCTGAACGTGCAGCTGCGCGCTGCCGGTGCATGAACCGAACGGGGACGCGTCGCGAAGCTCGTCGACGTCAGCGCGCGACCGACGATCTCATCGACGACGTCTTCGCGGATCCGCAGCGGCTCAACCCGGGCAACATCACGATCGTCAAGACCATCGTGACGCCGGTGGTGCCGCGGCGCGACTGCGGCTCGGCAACGCCGCGCAACTGCGACACGGCGGTGATTCGCGTTCCCGTCGACCGATGCGACATCACCACCAACGCCGAACGGCACCGTGACCGTACGCACATCCCGTCGCTGCCGGCGGATATCCCGTCTCGACTGGCATCGACACGCTGCGCAACATCGAGCAGGCTGCGGTTCAGCGACGGCGTGATCATTCACGCTCGCCACGCGGCGACGGAGCGAACAACGTGGCGGTGCCGAACGTCGTCGGCCTGACCCAGGCGCGCGGCGGTCGTCGGTGCTGACGGGCGCGGACTTCACGTCGACAGCAGCGTGAACGCCAACAGCCCGACGGTCGCCGATCGGCAACGTCATCAGCCAGAACCCGACGGCGGGCATCGAACCGTCCGTTCGGCAGCAACGTCCAGTTGACCATCGCCATCGGCGCGCTCGTGCCGAACGTGGTCAACCAGACGCAGGCGAACGCCACGACAGCGATCACGGCAGCAGGCCTGATCGTCGGCTCGGTCGACCGCGGAAAACAGCGCGGTGCAGGCCGGCCGGATCATCAGCCAGTCTCCGCCGGCGGGAACCAACGCGGTTCCCGGCAGCGGCGTGGCGCTGGCCGTCTCGCTCGGACCGGCGAACCGGATCGTCCCGAACGTCGTCAACTCTGCATCCGCAGGCGGCGGCGATCGACGGCGATCACCGACGCCGGCCTGACGCTCGGCACGGTCACGACCGCGACCAGCGCGACCGTCGCTGCTCGGCAACGTCATCAGCTCGAGCCCGGTGGCGGGACACGAGCGTGGCGCCGGGAAGCGCCGTGGCGATCGTCGTCTCGTCGGGTGCACCGCAGCCCAGCCGGGCTGGTGGCGGCACTCGGCTTCGACGAAGCGGCCGGGGCGACCGCGATCAACACCGTGAACGCGGCGTTCAACGGCACCGATCCGTCAGGCGCTTCGCGTGGCCGCGGCAAGATCGGCGAAGGCGCTGCAGTTTGACGGCGTCGGACGACTGGGTGACGGTCACCGACGTGACCGCCAGCCCGCTCGACCTCACCACCGGCATGACGCTCGAAGCGTGGGTGAACCCGATCCAGCATGAGCGGTTGGGAAACCATCCTGATGAAAGAGCGCGGCACCGCCGGAGAAGGGCTGCTCTCGTACGCCCTGTATGCGCACGACGGCGCGCCGTTGGCGCGGGTCGGCACGGGCCGGCCGGCTAGGCTGCGGCTGAACCCGGTCGTCGACGACCACGGACCGCGCGGTCCGCGGCATCGCGCCGTGCGCCATGCGCCGCTGAACACCTGGACGCACCTCGCGACGACCTACGCACGGTCGGAACGAACCTAGTCGCGTTCTACGTCAACGGCGTGCTCGTCGGGACGACGACGACGGTCGCCAGCGGCACTGCCGCCAACAACCAGGTCGCGGTGGCAACTGGCGCACTCCGCGGATCGGTCGGCAACGCTCGTCGAACAACGAGTTCTTCCGAGGTCTCATCGACGAGGTGCGCGTTTACAACCGCGCGCTCACGGCGGCTGAGATCACGACCGACATGACTGCACCACCGTTCGGTCGTTCGACTTCATGCCGGTCCCGGCCCTCGTGGGTCGGGACCGGCGTTTTTTGCAAGAGGAGACACCCTATGAAACGTGGAAGCCTCGTGCCGCTCTTGCGGCGCTGTCGCCGCGGCGGCGTGCATCGTCGTCAGCCCGCACGCGAATCGCCGAGCGCACGGCGGGGCCGCGTCGAGCGGTTCGTCGCCCGGGCGACGAGCGTCGAGGATCCCAAGGAAGCCACCAGCCCGATCGACATCATGATCGAGCGCTGGTCGACCGAGAAGGAATTCGAAGCCTTGAGCGCGGCGCTGACCCAGCACGGCCCGGACACGCTGCTGCCGACGCTCCAGACGACCTGGCAGCGCGCCGGCATCGTCATGACGCCCGGCATCATCGGCGCCGGCGCGCGCGTGGCTGCGCCGCAATCAGAATCTGTTGTTCGCGCGCGAGATCACCACGCCGACGGGCCGCCAGGTGATCGTGGCCGCCGACCGGCATCTTCCGCTCGGCGAGAAACCGGCGGCGGTCCGCGAAATCGAGTACGAATTCACCCTCATCGACATCCGTTTCGGCCTCGACGGCAAGGGCATCGGCAAGATCGCGACGCCCGGCCAGGTCGTCTACAACAAGCAGACCAAGGTCCTCGAGATCGGAAAATACAGCGAGCTGCCGGTGCGGCTCACCGAGGTCAGGTCCGAGAAGCCGTGAATCGCGCCTCGACCGGCGAGTCTGACGCTTTTTGCGGAGGGGTGATCCACCCTCTATTTTTTGTTTTTTGTCCCGCCAAGAACGGTCATTTGCCGTGTTCGCGGATCAACCACAAGCTGGTCAAGGACATGGACTTCGCGTCCCTGAGCCGTCCCGGCTCTCCGCTCACCTGACACCGTCTCCGTCGTGCGTAGAGGCGTGCATGTCTCCCGGAAGGCGCTCGGATGGCATTGAAACGGACGCCAAGGGCGGCATGGATCCAACACCGACGGGCCATTCCAGTCGATCTACCGCTGACCTAGTATCGCGCTACGCACTTTCTACTTTCCTTCTGATTTCAGCAACGTTGTGTTTCTGACTTCACTATTCGAGCTTATGTGACGACCACCCGGCGGATGGCGCGCGGCGCTCGACTCGTCTCTCCTGCCGTCGCGTCGCTTCCGCGTGGCAGCGCCCGGCGCTGTCGGCGGCGTACCGGCGGGCAGTGGTGGCTGGCCAGGCGGCGGCGGGTCGCGTCGGACGTGGCCTGCTGGCCGCGCTGGTGGCGGCCGGAACGCACCGGGCGGTGGTCGACAAGTGGTTCGCCCCGGAGCTCCACTGCCGTCGCGCGGCGCTTGCGGCGGCGCCGGCGCGATCGACCGGATGGTCGTCACGGAGGCGCCCGAGAACGCCCGCGAGACTCCGCCGAAGGCGACATGACGATGACGACGACGAGGCGCTTAGCACGCGTTTCACGCCGGTCGCCGCACGCGGCGTCGAGACCGCGGACCTGACCCACATCGAACCGGATCCCTCGCTTTCTCGAATCGGACGGCCACCGCTTCGCGCCCCGCCCCGGTAGTCCTCTCGCGTACCTTTCTCAAACCTCTCGCCATTATCGCGAGCCGTCTCCGTCTGACGGAGACGCCGCCAGCTGGCTGTGCCACCGCTCTGGCCAGATCGCTCGAGGTGCGCCCGCGCGGGCTGCCGCGCGTCGCACCCGCGAGGTCGGTCCCGCCGCATGCCAACGGCGAGGGTCGTCGCGTCGTGTTTGCCGCGCGGCGCTGCCCGCGTCGTCGTCAACGGTCATGGAATGTGAGGAGTTCGATGGACATGAGCGTCGGGCAGATCAGAACCGTCGCGCCGATCAGCGACAGCAGCCTCAGGAGTCACCTATGAAGCTACGAAGCCGTTCACATGCCGTGGCGTCACCGAGAAAGCTGGCGTCTGCGCCGTCGCCCCTCATCGCGATGCTCGCGTCAGACGTTCAGCGGCAACTCGTTGTTCACGCCGAACCGTGCGTCGTCCGCGCGCAGAGCGTGGCGCCCCAGTCACAGGATTCCCCGATGCCGGCGACCGCTTCATCTGTCGAGCAGATTCAGTGGCGCGCAGGCCCATGCGGCCGGCGGCACGCCTGTCTGGATCGGCAACGCTCCAGGTCTCGACCTGCAGCCCGCGCGGGCCTGCGTACACGTCAGACGGGTCCCTCAACAACCTCGTCTCCCGGCCAGACGACTTTCGCGCGTCGACCGGCCGCCCTTCCCGCGCCTGACGAGTCCGGTCTCGCGCCGAGACGCGTTGCCCTTCGATCCGACGGCGCTGGTCCGCAGGCGGTCCGGCCAGGCGACGTCGCATTCCAGAAGACGGGATTCGTCGCCGACTCCGGAACCGTACTCATCAGCAACCTGATCGTCGACCAGACCGCGGTGAACCCGGCGGCCGTCGCTGCCAACTTCAACCCAGGCGGCTCGGGCGGCTTGCGTGCAGGTGGCGGCAGTGCAGATCCCGGTCACCGGCTCGCTCTTCATCCCGAACATCACGCCGACTTCGGCCTGCGGCGCCGTCAACCTGGCGTTCGCCTTCTTCGGCCAGTCTTCTCGATCACGTGCTCTGACCTGTGATTGTAGCGGGCGGCGGCACCGGTCATCATGCTCGCTGCAAGACGTACGACCCGCTGATCGCGGACCGGACCATCCTCTCGGAACGCGGACGACCTCCCGTCGGCCTGCGTTCCGCCATGGATCGGCGACGAAACCTGCCCCGGCCCGGACGGCATCGTGGGGCACCAATGACGACGTCCAGGAAGTGATCAACACCACGACGCCGTGGGTGCCGATCGTGAACCCAGACTACACTGCCGCACCCGTCTCACCAGGTGTTCCTGCGGGCACTACACGATGGTCCCGAAGGTCGGCGGCGGCAAGCGCCGGCTCAGACCGGTCTCGTGCTCGACGGCGGCTTCCGCGCGCCGCGCGCGGCAACCGGCGATCCCGGGCGACAAATATCTGCAACATCGGCGACCGCTGACGCGAGGTCAGCGGCCCAGGCGCGCGAACATGCTCGGCATCGCGCTGGTCGACACTGACGTGTTCGGACTGACGCCGCTTCCGTGGACCGATCCGTATAGCCATTTCAAGCCCGGCCCCAACGGGTTGCCGGTGATGGTCATGAAAACCGGTCCGGCGCTTCGAGGGCAACCCGCCCTCGCCCATCTCGACGGCGCCAACGCGCAGCCGGACGCCGCTGCCCTCAAACGACATCGCGCAACGCCGCCCCTGGCGGCGGGAAGGTCCCCGACAGCGCGGCCCAGGATCGCGGCAGCGGCAGACGCTACTGGCGCACGGCACACGCGGCGCCGATGGCATCGCGTACCTGCGCGATTTTTCGTACCGTGCCGAGCTGCCAGCCGGCCGGCACCTACGACGTGACGAGCTTGCTTCGGTGCGCACTTCGTCACCGGCAGACGCGGATGCGGCAAACGAGAACATCGGCGGTGTCGGCACGTGCAACTGGGGATCTTTCTCCACTTCTCGGCGCCATCAACCGCCTCCAGCATCAAATCGATCAGATGATCAGCGGACCGTCGCCCGTCCTGACTGCCGCGGACGTGCGCGCAGTGGCACGCCACCGCCCATGCGTCGGTTGCGCTGGATACGGTGCAACGCTGCTCTTCCAGGCGTGGCGCGTGGTTCGCCGTCGCCTTGAGATGCGCCACTCGCAAACTTGTGCTCGAGGAATTCGCGCGCAAGCTGCAGCCGCTCATCAACCTGTTCCTCGGCGGCATCACGTCGATCAACGGCGCGATCTTCGGCCGAGCTCGCGGCACACCGCCCCAATCGCCTCGGGCCACTCGATCGCTTGCCTAGAGATCGTGAGCCCGGATCGCAGCCAACCGCATGCCACCGGCGCCAGAGACCGAGATCACGACATGTACGAACTGATCGCCTTCCTCAACCGCAAACGCTCTACCATAACGCGCAACGGGACGCTATGATGGCGTGGCGCGGCAGATCGAAGCCTGTTCCGCGGCCCGCTACGCAGAGTCGCTGAACGAGCTCGATTTTCGAGTTCATCGCCGACTCGGTGCAAACACTCTCGCCGGTACTCGCCGCTCGACCTCGGCGCGACTCGAACACGCGCTCGCGCGCAATGCGCAGGGCATCCCGCCGCCGCGACGCGGTGCGCCGGCAGTTCTATCGCCAGCCAGCAACGACCTGCGCAGGCTGCCGCATGAGCTGAAGTCATTCGAGTTCGGGCCATTCAACATCAGCACGCGGAGTCGCTCGTCAACTTCGTCGCCGCCTACGGCACCGACCATCACTCATCACCAGCGCGACCACGATGGCGGACAAGCGCGCCGCGGCCGCGCACCCTCGTTTCGGCCAACGGCGCGCGTTCGGGCGTGCGCCCCGGCGCAGACGAGCGCGCGTCGAGCTGGTTGTAAGATCGACTTCGGACGGCGCTCCGGCCGAGCGCCACAGGCGGTGCGCTCGGCGGCCTGCTCGGGCTCGACCTTCAACTTCGTGCAAACAGGAAGCAGCTGGAAAGCCCGTGCAGGACGGCGACCGCCGCCACCGCGGCGTGACCGACGGGCCTCAAACGTGCGAGTACTCGCTTCGAGAAGGCAACCCGCGCTCTTCCGCCGAGCTGGTCCGGCGCAACACCGACTTCACTGGCGCGGATGGAGCTGGTATCCTTGTTCTAACACGGCGGATTTTGACTGCAACGCCGCGATCCTCCTCGCCCGCACCTGCGTGCCGATCGATCCTGGTGCCGCATCACAAATTCCTGATTGCAAACGGTCCGTGGAGCGTGCGTGATGTGCCGACCTTCATCCGCTCACACCAAGAAATATCGCCTGAACAGTGCCTGCTTTTGTTCAAACGAGTGGCGACTTCTGCATTACTACACGTTTCAGCGTAACGTTTTAAAAAAGCTGGACTGCGTTTATGTTTTTAAAATTACGCTGAACCGCGGCGGTACCGCATGTATCTCGAAAATGCTATCGTTGTTCCCGGTGCGGGCAAGCGCAACGACGCTATGGTGGCGGAACGCCGCCAAAGCTTGAACCGCCGGATACCCGGGCGGCGGAGGTGCAACAATTCTCCTCAGGCGCAACACGGGTATGGTTTCTGGCGCCTTCGGGCAACGATAATTAATAAATTGATCAAAACGTTCCGCAAGATGGTAACAGTGGTGCCTGGTAAAGGTTAACCTGAATTTAGCAGTGCTGACTTGACATTGACGTAAAGTATCCCAGCCCATGTTAATGGCATGCAATGTAAGCCCAACTCGGTCACAAAACTGTCGGATCTGGGCGTTAATAGCCGCCTACCTGAGGGGCAAATCCCCAGCATATAAGAATGTTTGTTGCCTCCAGCGAAGGCTATGGCGGGATCGACGACCCTCCCAGCCCTGGGTGCAAAGCAATGCAGTTCTTCGTTGTTCACCGGCGTTTCGATCTGGATAGAATCGCCTGGGTAGTGCTGCTCCTGCTCGATGACTCGTCCGAGTCTGCGCCGAAAGCCGCTGACGCTGCTGAATTCAATTGACCTCGAATAGCGATTGGTCGTTGATGGTGCGCTGGGTTTGACTCTATTGGTCATGACTGTAATCGATGAAAGCAGTGATCTGGCGGTGGCTAGCGGCCGGAACGCTCATCATCGGCATGGAACGATGGCAGGCGCAGAAAACCCCGCAGTTCGCGCCGAACCAGATCTCCAGTTGACCACGCTGATGGCCCGACCGCCTTCGGCAACGGCACGAATCTGTTGACCAGCGACGCCATCCCCCGGCCGGCAAACGCGCTTCATGGGCGGCGACATCCTGCTCGGCGAGACACCGGGCAGCTATGTCCTAAAGGTGCTCGGTGACGACCTCATGACGCGGCGACCAGGGCTGAACGCAGGGCTGTTTCTGCGACCATGAACTCCGGGCACCGTCAACCCCAGGTATGGCACCGTCAACGGCTTGATCCATCGTCGGCGGAGCTGTCGCCGGAACGGCACCGAGCGCGTCGCACACGCGACGATCCTACCGAGACATCTTTCGCGAACTCGCGCGATCAACCCGGAAAATATCAAGATCGAGAAGACCCTGGTGACCCCGGTGGTTCCATCGCGCGACTGTGGCTCGGCATCGCTGCGCAACTGGGTGATAGCTGGTCGATTATATGGTCACGTAAACGGAACGAAGTACAAC
>ERZ1370068.6672-contig-5642_pt1 | contig 50258 bp, 79 predicted proteins | sample MGYA00561227_ERZ1370068 | MGnify/ENA primary metagenome ERZ1370068 (study PRJEB38410, sample SAMEA6850437) | metagenome | study: Metagenomic assessment of the ecological functions of the soil: analysis of the soil microbiota associated with the... | reverse complement strand
TAGTTACGTATTGCTGCGGATGCGCCGAGGCCGAGCGCGCCAATCTGGTGAGCCGCGTGGTGCCGGCCGCAAGCTTAATGGAGGAAGCTTTTGAAAACGGCGCGCAGCATCGCCTCCATGTCGCTGCCATCGGTGATGATGACCAAGGAAACCATCAATCGGGCCTACGAGACTCCCGGCGGAAGGTATCCGCTTCGAGCGACGCGTGTTTCACGCCATGTTCGCCACCGCCGATCAGAAGGAGGGGATGGCGGCCTTCGTCGAGAAGCGCAAACCCGACTTCAAGCATGGTTGAGACGGCTCGGGGCCCGGCAGGGACGGGCTTGGACCACCCGGCCGTTGTTGACCCCGCCAATTGTGACAGTCTATAGCAGCCGGCATTGGGGCGCCCCAGGCGTCCCGCCCAACCCGCTCGTTTCAATAGGAGGTGGCCCGATGGCCAATACCAGTTCGGCCAAGAAGGCGACGCGCAAGATGCTCCGCCGTACCGAGATCAACAAATCGCGGCGCTCGCAATTCAAGTCGCAGGTGCGCAAAGTCGAAGAGGCCCTGGCGGCCGGCGACAAGGTGGCAGCCCGCAGCGCGCTGGCGGTAGCCGAGCCCGTTCTCGTGCGCAACGCGCGGAAGGGCGTCGTCCACAAGAAGCACCGCCGCGCGCAAGGTCTCCCGACTGGCCGCGCGCGTCAAAGCGATGGGTTGACTGGCGTCAGGTTCGGCAAGCATCCCCAGCTCCAGTCGGTTCATGAAGCTGTTGCGTAACATTTGTCGCAAACTTGTGCTCGCCGTGATTGCCCGGGAGCCCGGCGAAGCGGCGTGAATCCAACGGGCTGCGTAAGCTTGACCGCCCATCCCCCGGCGGTAGGGGGCCGCCGTTTGACCTCGGGAAAACGGAATCTTGGCTGAACGACGCTCGTGCTTAAGGTGCAATTCGGCGTCCCTTGGCGGCCAGCCTGTCCAGCGAATCTCACCGTAGACTCAACAGGCTTTTCCCCCAATCTTGAGGTTTGCTTGCAGGCTTTTGCACTGACGTTGTGAACAACCCGGAGCGCCTGCAAGAAAACGTGAAGTGGGGTGGGCAATGTTGCCAGCGTGCTCATCGCTGGTTTAGATACATTCCAGATGGGCGGCCCTAGCGAAGCCACCATCGAGTTGGTCCGCGTTGTTGTTCGAGCGTTGGGTGTGTGCGTAGCTCGGCAACTATTGGCCTCTTTGCTGTAAGCAAGGCGTTTCGTGCGTATATCTCGGGCGAACCGGGAGAGGCGATAGCCTTTTCTGGGTTCACTGGGTGGCCGGGATCACGGCACTATGCGGCGTTGAGGGTTGCGGCGTGGAAGAAATCCACATCGAAGGTGTATCTGTGGAGGATGCGTGGGCGAGGCTCAAGGCGGATCTGGCCTCAGTCCTAATCGATGTGCGAACCATCGCCGAGTGGGCCTACGTTGGGCTTCCAGACCTCGACGCAATCGGCGAAGCGTCCGGTCCTTGTCGAGTGGCAAGGATTTCCCGGCGATCGTCCGAACACCGCATTCGTGGAGCGGCTTCAGCGAAACGCTGCGCGACATCGGCGCTAATAAAGACTGCGAACTGCTATTCATTTGTCGTTCCGGCAGTCGGAGCCTAAAGGCTGCAGCGGGCGATGGCAGCGGCAGATATCGTCGTTGCCGCAATGTGACGGAGGGGTTTGAGGGACCATTGGACCCAGTCCGGCACAGAGGGCAAGTAGCGGGTTGGAAAGCCAGAGGGCTTCCCTGGGCTCAGGGATAACGCCAACACGCAACTTGAAAATACGTGTGATGCGGCGGCTCCGTCCCATTTTGTACGGCGGATGGTGGAGTCTACGACGTCGCACGAATTGAGAGGCGGCACGCCGCCGCAGTCCGCGGGCCATTAGTGGCGGGGAAGTCTCATGTCTCATTCCGTTGAGGGTCATGTTTCGTCTGGCGTAGATGGGCGTAGCAGCAAATCTGAGTCAGCAGCCAAACTGAACGAGCGCAAGTCCTGCAATGAGCGGGCGAAAAAGCACGTGCGATTTTGAAGGCACGGCTGGGGGAGGACATATACTCCAGCTGGTTTAATGCCTTGGAGTTTGAGAGTTTCGACGGTCGCCTGGTCGTTGCGACAGTGCCCGTGAAATTCCTGAAAAGCTGGATTCAATCGCACTACGCCGACGACTTATTGGAATGCCGCGCCGCGGAGTTTGAAGGTGCCGAGCGGATCGACATTGTTGTGCGGCAGCTGGGTATGACGAAGCCAGGGGGCCAGGCAAGCCAAACCGCCGGGCAGCCCAACGCCTCAGCAGCAGCGGAATCGCCGGCGAGTGAGCCGCGTCGACCGCTGTCGCGGCCGGGCGCCACCTTCCTCGTCGGGCGCACGCACGCCAGTGGTTTCGAGGGCTCCCCGCTCGACCCACGCTATACCTTCGATCTCGTTCGTCGTCGGTCCGGCCAATCGCATGGCGCACGCCGCCGCCACGCAGGTGGCCGAGACCGTGCTGGCGGACGATCGGGCCTTCAATCCGCTCCTATCTGCATTCCAATGTCGGGCTCGGCAAAACGCACCCGCAGCACGCCATCGCCTGGGAAGTAAAGCGGCAAGCAATGCCCAGGTGCTGTATTTGACCGCCGAGCGGTTCCGCTATCAGTTCGTCGAGGCCATCAAGAGCCAGGATGCTCTGGCCTTCATGACAAATTCCGCGCGATCGGACATTCTCCTGATCGACGACCTCGAGTTCATGCGCGGAGAAGACCGAGCAGGAGTTCGAACATATCGTCGAATTCGTTGCTAGATGGGGGCAAGCGGGTGTCGCCTCGGCGCGGCCTCCCGCGCAACTCGGACGGCCTCAACGATCGTATGCGCTCACGGCTGCAACGCGGGCTGGTGACGGAGATCAGCCGCTCGACCTGCCTTGCGCCTCAAGATCTTGGAGAAGCGGGCTCCAGGAGAAGCGCCACGGATCCCTCCTTTGAAATTCCCAATGCGGTCGTGGAGCTGTTGGCCGACAAGCTCACCGAAAGCGGTCGCAATTGAGTGGCGCCATCAATCGCCTCTATCTCACGTGGCAGCTGATGCATGCCCCGGTCACCCTCGACATCGCCGAGACCATCATCCGTGATCTGGTGCAGGGGATCGAGCCTAGGCGCATCAAGATCGAGGACATCCTTCGCATCGTCTCGCGTCGCGCAGCGCGTGTGTCCAAACAGGATATCCTTTCGCAACGCCGGCATCGCTCGGCAGCCCCGCCAGATCGGCATGTATTTGGCCAAGCATCTCACGTCACGGTCATTGCCTGAAATCGGTCGCCGCCTGGGGATCGCGACCACACCACGGTGCTGCACGCGATCCGCAAGATCGACAGGGGAGGTGGGTGAGAACCCGCGCCTGAAGGAGGAGATCGAGGAGCTCAAGCTGGCAGTTGCATCGATAGGTCCCACGCCAGGATCTTCCAGAATCCGCCACCCAGGGGGCCTATTGGGGGCGGAGAGGCGGCGGGGAAGGAGCGGCGTCTACGACGGCGCCGCTCCTGCATTGTTTTTCGCCCTTGCCAAAGCGCTTTTGCGCGGGTTCGCGCTTGCAAACCGGCGTGCTCGGGTCCACCTTGCCTGGGGTACGAATCCCAAGAAGAAGCGTGGGTTCTCAAGGTTCGGCACTCGGTCCGTTCGGGCCAACGGCGGGGCCGCCGCGGTGATCTTGGGAGGTAAACCGGCGAGGCAAACGGCATGAAGCTGGTTATTGAACGCAGTGAGCTTCTACGGGCGCTCGCCCATGTGACGAGCGTGGTCGAGCGTCGCACCACCATCCCGATCCTTTCCAACGTTTTGCTCAAGACGTCCGGCCGGGCCCCTGAGCTCAAGGCGACCGATCTGGAGCGCGAAGTGCCTCGATCAGGCCGCCGCCGACGTGTCGCAGCCCGGTGCCGTGACGGTGCCGGCGCAATATTCTGCACGACATCGTGCGCAAGCTGCCCGACGGCGCCGAGGTGGAGATCAAACGCGATCCGGAGAAGGAGCGCCTTACGCTGAGCCCGACAGTCCCGCTTTGCCCCGCAGACCCTGGCGCCGGAAGATTTTCCCGATCTCGCCGCCGGCGAGTTCAGTCATAACTTTGAAATCGCCGCCGCCGATCTACGACGCCTCGATCGACAAAACGCGCTTTTTGCCATTTCCACGGAAGAGACGCGCTACTATCTGAACGGGAATCTATTTTGCACCGCAACGCGCGGCAAACAGCCGACCTTGCGGGCGGTCGCAACCGACGGACATCGCCTGGCCCAGGCGCAGAACTCATGAGTCCAAGGGGCTCGGAGGGCATGCCGGGGATTATTCTGCCGCGCAAGACGGTCGCACGAGCTGCATCGGCTGATGGAAGATAGCACCGAGACCGTGCAAGTCGGCGTGTCGTCATCCAAGGCCCGCTTCGCCATTGGCACCATCACGCTGACCTCGAAGCTGATCGATGGGACTTTCCCGGACTATGGCCGCGTAATTCCGAAGAGCAACGACAAGGACCTCAAAGTTCCCAACGCCGATTTCAAAGCGCCGTCGACCGCGTATCCACCATCGCCAGCGAGCGCGGGCGCGCGGTAAAGCTCAACATCAAGGCCGACAGACTCGTCCTTTCGGTTAACAACCCGGAAGGCGGCAGCGCCACGGAGGAAATCGGCGTCGAATATACGTCGGCCCCGCTCGAGATCGGCTTCAATGCCAAATATCTGCTCGATATCGCCAGTCAGCTCGAAAGCGAGGTGGCGCACTTCCAGCTCGCCGATGCCGGTTCTCCCACCACCGTCAAGGATGCGAGCGACGAGGGCGCGCTCTTCGTGCTGATGCCAATGCGCGTGTGACTGTCGTGGAAGGTGCGTCGATCGCCGCGCAGGGCGCCGCCATCGATGAACGAGCGCAGAGCCCCGCCGGGGCGTCCTGCCTGTGGGTTGAACGTCTACAGCTCACCAACTTCCGCAATTACCGCCAGATCTCGCTCCAGGTTGGCCCCGCGCCCGTCGTGCTGTGCGGCGCTAATGGTGCGGGTAAGACCAACGTGCTCGAAGCTCTCGTCGCTGCTGACGTCCGGTCAGGGTCTACGGCGCGCGCCCTATGCGGAGCTGGCGGGCGCAGGCGGCAAAGCCTGGGCGGTTTGGTCGCGCGTGCATGGCCGGTTGGGCAAGGTCGAGCTCGGCACCGGACTTCCCCTCGAGCTGGATGAGGCCGCCCGAGCCGGGCGGTTGGTCCGTATCGACGGCGAAGCTACCACCCCGCATCGGCGCTGGACGAACACCTCGAGCTGCTTTGGATCACGCCGGCCTTGGATGGTCTCTTTGCTGGTCCCGCCTCCGAACGCCGGCGTTTCCTCGATCGCTTGGTGGCCTCCTTCGATCCCCGCTACCGGACCCGAGGTCTGGGTCATTTCGAGCGTGCCATGCAGCAGCGCAAACCGTCTGTTGGCGGAGGAGGTCAACGACGCCGCCCGCTTCGAAGCCTTCGAGCGCAGCATGGCCGAGACAGGCGTGGCGATCGCCGCCGCGCGGGTCTCCTTGTCGCCGAACTGGCGAGCGCCATCGACGAGCGCCGCCGGGCCGTCGCCGCCGCCGCATTCCCCTGGGCCGAACTCACCGTTTCCGGGCTGCTCGAAAACGCGCTGGTGACGCGGGCCGCCGTCGATGTCGAGGACGATTACTGTAGCTTGCTGGCAGGCGAGCGCGAGCGTCGATCGCGCCGCGGGACGCACGCGCTCCGGTCCGCACCGATCCTGACCTGATGGTGGGTCACGGCGACAAGGAGATGCCGGCAAAGCTTTGCTCCACGGGCGAGCAGAAGGCCTTGCTGATCGGCTTCGATCCTGGCGCACGCCGATCTTGTCAGCCAGCACCGCGGCGGCGCCGCCCTCCTTTTGCTCGACGAGATCACGGCCCATCTCGACCCCGCCCGCCGGCTCGCGCTCTTTGCCGAAATCATCCGGATCGGATGCCAGGCCTGGCTGACGGGGACCGATGCGCACGCCTTCGCCGGTCTGGTTCAGCGGGCCCAGTTCTTCGACGTCCTCGAAGGTCGCATGAGCGCTGGATTGTAAGGCTCCATTGCGTCGTTTCGCGTCTCTGTAATATATTGAAATATATGCGCTATTTTGCGCTGTTTTGGCGTAGTTTTTAGCGTGATCTCAGGACGCAGTTGGTGTATACTTCAAGCAAGCAAAAATCCCCCAAATCGAGACCATACTCCATGAGCGCGAAGCCCGCCAAAAAGACCAATGGTGCCCAAAACTACGGGGCCGAGACGATCAAAGTTTTGAAGGGCCTCGACGCGGTGCGCAAGCGTCCCGGGATGTACATCGGCGACACCGATGATGGCTCGGGTCTGCATCACATGGTCTATGAGGTCGTCGACAATGCGATCGACGAGGCCTTGGCTGGGTTCGCCAGCGAGGTTTCGGTAACGCTCAACCCCGACGGCTCTTGCACCGTGCGCGATAACGGCCGGGGCATCCCCACCGACATTCATCCGGAAGAGGGCATCTCGGCCGCCGAAGTGGTGATGACGCAGCTGCATGCCGGCGGCAAATTCGGCGAAGGGGAAGATGAGAACCCCTACAAGGTGTCGGGGGTCTGCATGGCGTCGGCGTATCGGTGGTCAACGCGCTGTCGAATGTGCTCGAGCTCAAGATTTGGCGCGACGGCAGAGAACATTTTGTCCGCTTCCGCAACGGTGTCACGGAAGCGCCCGCTCAAGGTCACCGGCGAGGCCGGCGACAAGCGGGGCACCGAGGTGACCTTTGGCCGTCCACCGAGACTTTTCACAACGTCACCGAATTCGACTACGCCACGCTTCGAACATCGCCTGCGCGAGCTGGCTTTCCTCAATTCCGGTGTGCGCGTGCTGCTCGCCGACGAGCGTCATGCCGACAAGAAGCACGAAGAGATGCGCTACGAAGGCGGTATCGGCGAGTTCGTGCGCTTTATCGATCGCTCGAAAGTGCCTCTGGTGGAAGCGCCGATCATGCTGGACGCTGAGAAGCGACGCGGGTCGGCATCGAGCTCGCCCTGTGGTGGAACGATGCCTACCACGAGCAGGTGCTTTGCTTCACCAACAACATTCCCCAGCGCGACGGCGGCACGCATCTGGCCGGCTTCCGGGCGCGCTGACGCGCGTGATCAACAAGTACGCCGATGAGACCGGCATCGCCAAAAAGAGAAGATCGCTCTTACCGGCGATGACGCGCGTGAGGGCTTGACGGCGGTGTTGTCCGTCAAGGTTCAGGACCCGAAGTTCTCGAGCCAAACCAAGGACAAGCTCGTCTCGTCGGAAGTAAAGACCGTCGTCGAGAACGTGGTCGGCGATCAGCTGGCCGCCTGGTTCGAAGAGCACCCGAAAGAGGGCAAGATCATCATCACCAAGGTGGTCGAAGCCGCCGCGGCGCGCGAGGCTGCTCGCAAGGCCCGCGAGCTGACGCGGCGCAAAGGGGCCCTCGACATCAATTCGCTTCCCGGCAAGCTCGCCGAGTGCCAGGATCGCGATCCCGCCAATACCGAAATGTTCATCGTCGAAGGCGACTCGGCCGGTGGCTCCGCCAAGCAAGGCCGCAACCGCGAGTTCCAGGCCGTACTGCCGTTGCGTGGCAAGATCCTGAACGTGGAACGGGCACGATTCGACAAAATGCTGTCCAGTCAGGAGATCGGTACCCTCATCACCGCGCTCGGGACCGGTATCGGCCGCGACGATTTTGACCTGACCAAGCTGCGCTATCACAAGATCATTATCATGACGGACGCAGACGTCGACGGTGCGCATATCCGCACCTTGCTCCTGACGTTCTTCTACCGGCAAATGCCCGAGCTGGTCGAAAAGGGTCACCTCTACATCGCGCAACCGCCGCTCTACAAAGTGTCCAAGGGCAAGTCTGAGACCTACCCCGCGGATCAGCGCGCCTTCGAGGACTACTTGATCGATGCCGGGCTCGACGAAGCCACCTTGGCCCTCGGCAGCGGCGAAGTGCGCGCCGGCCGCGACCTGCGCGACATCGTCGAGCAGGCGCGCGCGGTGTCCAAGGTGATCGAAGACGTGCATTCACGCTACGCGCGCTTTGTCGTGGAGCAGGCCGCCATCGGCGGTGCGTTCGAGCAAAAGCTGCTGCTGTCGAGCGAGCAAGCCAACGCCAAGGCCGCCAGCATTGCGGCCCGGCTCGACATGCAGGCTGACGAAACCGAGCGCGGCTGGAGCGGTCGGCTTGGCAACGAAGGCTATGTGTTCCGGCGCGAGGTGCGCGGCGTAACGGAGGTGCACATGCTCGACCGCGCGTTGCTCGGCTCGCTCGAGGCGCGTCGGCTGAACGAGCGTCAACCGCACCTGGAGGAAATCTACCTCGCCCCGGCTCGGCTCAGACGCAAAGACGCCGAGACGCCCGTGTTCGGGCCTCGCAGCCTTCTCGATGCCGTCTATGATACGGGCCGCAAGGGCATCAGCATGCAACGCTACAAAGGCCTGGGCGAGATGAATCCCGAGCAACTCTGGGGGACGACGCTCGACAAGGAGACGCGCACGCTGCTGCAGGTGAAGATCGGCGATCTCGGCGAGGCCGACGAGATCTTCTCACGGCTGATGGGCGATATCGTCGAGCCGCGCCGTGAGTTCATCCAAAGCAACGCCCTGGCGGTCGCCAACCTTGACTTCTGAACGAGCAGCCGGCGGCCCTCAGCAGGGTGAAGCAGACTTTTCCCCTCTCGCGCGGGCTGGCCGTCGCCGCAAACTTGGTGCCACGGCCGCGGCCGCGGCAGAAATGGGTCGTCGGACTCGGGCGGCCGACAGGGTGGGGAGCGTCACCTTATCACGGCACAACGCAGCATCGCGGACCTCGAGGGCGGCGAGTGCCCGCCCCGTCAGGCACGCGACCACAAACACAAAAGGGGAGCCCCATGGACTTTGGCGTGGCGACGTCAACGCGCGGGGAATGCAGCACGCGCCAGGGATACCTCGCGGTTGCCGAGAGCGCCGAGCGGCTCGGCTTCGGATTCATTGGCGTAAATGATCATGTGGTAGTGCCGCGTGGGATCGCCTCCAATATCCTTACAGCGGCGACCACAAGTGGGCAGCCGCGAGCATTGGGGAATGCCTCGATCTCATCCCGACGCTGGCGTTCCTTGCCGCACGCACGGAGCGCCTGCAGCTCTTGAGCTCAGTGCTGGTGGTGCCGCAACGCCAGCCCGTGCTAACCGCCAAAATGCTGGCTACGATCGATGTCCTCTCGCAGGGACGATTAATCGTGGGCTGCGGCGTCGGCTGGCTCAAGGAGGAGTTCGAGGCCGTCGGCGCGCCGCCGTTCGCCGACCGCGGGCGGGTCACCGACGAGTTCATCGATGCCTTCAAGGTCCTCTGGACCGAGGAAGCGCCCGTCGTTCATGGGGTGCACGCGCTTCGAGGATTTGATTTTTGCCCCAAGCCTGTGCGCAAACCGCATCCGCCCATTTGGATTGGCGGCGAAAGTCCGGTGGCGCTGCGGCGTGTGGTGCGGGCCGGCGACGGCTGGTATCCGGCATCTAACAATCCACACTACCGCCTCGACACCGCGGCGCGCATCAAGGCCGGCGTTGGAGACCTCGGCCGAACTGCCGAGGCGGCCGGGCGTGATCCCGGCAGTATCGATGTGGCCTTGCTTGTGCTGTGGCCGGTGAATTGAGCACGCACGGGCGGACCGATGGCGAGCGTCGCTTGCTGACCGGGAGTTCCGAGGCCATGGCTGACGATATCGCCGCGCTGGAGGAGGCGGGCGTGCGGCATCTGTGCCTCACCTTCCAGACCGCCACGGTTACCGAGACCCTCGAGCGCATGCAACGATTTGCCGAAGAGGTAATGCCGCTCACGCGTTAGCCTGGGCTCGCCGCCCATTGTTCTTGGCCGACGGTCGGCCTGCCGTCAGTTGAGGCGCCCCAGGCGTCCATGACAACAAGAGGTGGAACTTCCGCTTGGCAATCTCGGAGGCCCTCTATACGGCGGGGCGGCGCTTCAGGCGGGACCATGTCAGTTCGGCCGGTTGCGGGGCGGTCATTTGAGTGAGGCTCATCGTGAGACATATGATGTCGCGGTCCGGCGCGGGTAACGGCTGGCACCATGCCCTGCGAGTCTTGCTCGGCGCCGGCGCCGGCCTCCTCTGGCTCGGCGCCTGTGACCCGGCGGCGGCCGCCTCGCGACCTGCGCCGGAAGCGGCCAAGACACTGCAGCGGCAAACCGAATTGCTCGACAGCGCCCTCAAGGCACTGCGGCCCGCGGCAGACGGGCAACCGCACTCTACTTTGTCGGTTTTGCCGGCTATGGGCCGCAGGCTGTGTTCAAGCGTGAGGTGCTTGCGGTGCGCAAATTCTTCGATGCCCGCTATGGCACGCAGGGTCGATCGATCGCCCTTTGTGAACCACGCCAGCACGCTTAACGTCTTGCCGCTCGCCAGCGCCGGCAACCTGGACCGCACCTTGCAGCATTTGGGCAAGCTGATGGATCCCAGTCGGGACGTCTTGTTCCTGTTTCTGACCTCGCACGGCGAAGACGGCCTGTTCGCTGTGGAGATGCCCCGCTTCGACCTCAAACCGTTGCGGCCGGAGTCGCTGAAAGACATGTTGAAGCGTTCGGGTATCAAGAACAGCGTGATCGTGCTTTCCGCCTGCCATTCGGGGAGTTTTCTGCCCGCCCTGGCAGACCCCACGACGCTCGTTATTGCGGCGGCCCGCGCCGACCGCAGCTCTTTGGCTGCGATGACCGGCGCCAGTGGACCTACTTCGGCGAGGCCTATTTCCAACGGGCCTCGCGCGCAGAGCCTCCTTCGTGCGTGCCTTCGAGCTCGCCCGCGAGCTGATCGCGAGCTGGGAGGCGCAGGCCAAGCTTGAGCCTTCCTTGCCACAGATTGGCGGCGGTGAAACACTTGGGCCGGCTCTGGCCGCAATCCAGAAGCATCATTGATTGTGCGGCAAGGGCCCAGAGTTTATGACAATTTGCGGGCATACTGAGTCGCAACGATCCCGCCTGAGGAGCGTTGATCGGACTTAACAGCGATCGAGGGAACTCAATGCTGGCGCTGATCATGAGGGTGATGCTGCTCGCCACCGGCCTGTGGGCGCTGCCGGCGTCGGCGGGACCGGCGCTGCTGTTCGAGGCCGGCAGCGGCACGGTCCTTACGCCGAGGACCAAGACAATCAATGGCATCCTGCCTCCCTGACCAAGATTATGACGGCCTACGTCGTTTTCGACGCCATAAAGGCCGGCAAAATCACGTTGGATAAGAAGATCGGCTGCTCGGAACTCGCGTTCAGTCAGCCTCCGAGCAAGGTGGGTTTGCCCGTCGGTGCGGAAATGACGGTGGAAACGGCGCTGCAGGCTCTGATCGTGAAGTCGGCCAACGACGTGGCCGTCATGCTCGCCGAGGCGGTTGCAGGATCGCAGGATGCCTTTGTTGAGACGATGAACGCGACCGCCGCCCGGCTTGGCATGACGCGCACGAAGTTCGTCAATGCGAACAGCCTGCCGGCCGCCGAGCAGGTGACAACGGCGCGCGACCTCGCCAAGCTCGCCATGGCCGTCGTCAAGGACTATCCCGAGTACGCGCCCTTTGGGCGTTGCTGGATGTTCGCATCGGCAACCGCCACCTGCGCACCCACAATGGCTTGCTCGCGAACTACGAAGGCGCCGACGGCCTGAAGACCGGGTTTATTTGCGACAGCGGCTTCAACGTCGTGGCCAGCGCCACGCGCGATGGCAGGCGGCTGATCGCCGTGGTGCTGGGAGAGGCAACCGGACGCGAGCGCACCACGCGCGCCGCCAGCCTGCTCGAGCATGGGTTCCAGACCCACGGCTGGAAGGCGCTGTTCGCCCCGCAAAGTCTGGACAGCATGCCCATGGCTGAGGACGCGAAGGGGCTGATGACCATGCGCCAGGCCGTCGTCTCCTATGAATGCGGCACGGGCCGCCGCCGCCGTCCCGTCGCCAAGGTGCAAAAGCGCGAGGTCGCGGCCGGCGCCGAAGCCGGCGTGGAAAAGGCCAAGCCCGAAAGGAAGGCGGCCGGCAGCAAGGCGCCCAAGACCGATAAGGCTACGGCGAGCAGCAGCAGTCGCGCCGAGTAAGCCTGCCGCCTGCGCTTTGTCGCCACGCTATGACTGCCCGCGTGCCGCTCAGGTTCTCGGCCGACCGGCGTGGGCCATCTGGAGACGTCCCGAGTCCCCGCCGCGCGTCAGGGTGGCACACCGTTCACGCCTTCTGCGCACTTGCATCCCTCGCATCACAGCTCACGGCCTCCCTTTGCCCGGCCACGGGCACCGATTGATTCGAATTTTGCCAAAGGGGGCCGAGCCCAAGGCCGCTGGCGTCGAAATTGCTGCAGCCCCAGCGAAACAATCTCTGGGCAAGCACGATGAACGCGGGGCGGCATATTCGCGTGGACTCGACGCCGACGCCGATCGAAGTCGACGCGATGGTAGCGGTCCCTCGAAGGCCGCCACTGGCGTGTGGGCCGCCGACGTTGCGGAGTTTTTCTCAACGCTGCACAGCCTCAAGGGCGACGCCGGCCGCAGCTGGGGCGGGCCAATGCGGCCGAAAGGGTCCGCCATCGCCGCGAACTGCGCCAACAAGAGCACGCGGCGCGTGACTAAGCGCGGGGTGAATGGCTGCAATGGCCGCGCCAGCCAGGCTAGCCGTTATGGCTCGCAGCCCGACGCAGCAGGCCGCCGGCGAACGGGGCTGCGCCTCAGCAGCGAGCGATCACGCACGGATCGCCAAGCCCTCACGGCCTTTCTCGTCTGCGCGACGAGCGCGGGGCTCCTCTATCATGGCAGGTCGCCCTCGCGCTGGATGGGTGCCTACGACTACCGCATCTACGTTTTCGATGGCTGGACGTAGATTGCTCATGTTGAGCAGTCTTTCAACATGGGCGGTCGACCGCCGTGCTGCGCCTTATCCGCAGCATCTGACGGGACGAGCAGGCGGCTGTACGCTGCCTGCTGCTGAGCGCAAGCGCTCAGCGCCGCCTTGGTCCCCACCCGTTTGGCAGGCGGCCGGCAGTGCTCGCCAGACGAAGCGAAAACTCAACCTTAGGAGGGCAATCTGGCGCAACCTCGACGATCCATGGGGGCTGCTGTTGTCATCAGCCGGATAGCGGGCGCACCATCGCTCCCAGGCTTGCCGGGATCCTGGCCGGCGCGGCCCGCCTGGCCGCGGCGTCGGGCCGACTATCAGTGGACGCCGTCCTCCCGTCGCGGGCCAGGAAGGCGGTTTGCGTTGCTGCGGCCCACAAAGCGAGGAGCCGACCACGGCAGCGTCCAAAAGGTCTTGAACTCGGCGCGCGGGTCTTGCACGAGGGCAATCCCCACGTGATCGTAGCCTCGCGCAACAACAGGCTCTTGTTTGTGCCCTCCTGGGCTTGCCTCTCCCAACCCTTCAGCACCTCTTCGATGCTGGCCTCGGCCAGTGCCGACGTTCCTCGGCGGCCACTTCTGGTCCGTAGCCCACGCGCTTGACGCGGTCCCAGGGTTGGAGCCGTCCGAGCCGTAGTGGGAAATGCGTCCCACTTGGCAAGGTCGCGCGAATGCAGCTTGGCGGGCTTCGGTCGCCGCGTTCAGCGCCAGAGGCTTGAGCACCATGCCTTGCGATAGGCGTTGATGAGCTGGCGCGCCCCTCTGGGTCGAGGTCGGTCCCGCTGTAGTCGCCGGTCGGCGAGCGCGCCCTGCGGCGCCTTCTCGTAGCTTCCCTTCGGGCCTTGTCCCTGGCAGAGCGTCGGTTTGACCGGGTCGCTCGCCATGGCGGTTTCGACACTGGCCGTTTGCGTGCGCGGGCAGGGCGCTCGTGGGTTGGCCAGAGTTGGCGAAACCGGCGGTCAGCGAGGCGGCCATGCCGCAGCCGGCAAGCAAAGCCGATAGGAGCGCCGGGCCCAGTACGCGATACATGTTGGCCTCCCAAGCAGGGATACTCGTCTGGGACAAGGGATCGCGCCGAGCCGTTAACTCCAACGTTAACGGTGCGGGGGCGCAACCCTGCCAAATCGCGGGTTACAGGGCCCCATGCCTGCACGGGTTCCGCGCCCCGACGCGACGAACGCCGCGCGAACCTTGGCGGAACTCGATTGCCGTGCCCCTGTCTCCCACCTCGATCGGACACCGCAATCGTGACAGGAGTTGGGCCAATTTGCGCATTTGCCACCTCCGCGCCTCCCGGCGGCGCGCCGTAACCGGCGCAGGCGCCCCCTGGCTTCCTCGCTCAGGTGCGGCACAGGGCCCTTGGCTGGAAAGGCCGTCTTCTTCATGCTCTGGCCAGCCTCCGGTGATCTGCGCGTCCGGCGATGGCAGCGAACCCTGCGCACCCTCGGTGCTGGGGCCCAAGCTGAAGGGAGGCCACCGGCCATGAAGGCCGCGATCCTGGCAGTTCTGACCCACCGGGCAAAGCGCAAGCGATCGGCTGCGCCAGCTTGCTCGTGCGGATCGCCGCTGGTGATGGTCGCACGACCTGAAGTGTGCTGGCGCAGGACCTAGCTCAGATCGTGCCGCATCGGTTCCGCCGGTCGCCCACTGGCGGGCGCTGATCGAGCGCGACGTGGAAGCCCTCCTTGGCGACGGGCTTGCCGGCGAAGCCCATGGACGCTTGCAGGTCAGCACCGCCGGGGCCGATGCGGCCCGGCGCTTCTTGGGGCTGAGGGGCGCACTGCCGCGCACCTGGAGCGAGCTCAGCCCACGTGCGCCTGCTGGCCAAGGCGCGCCGGGTTGAACGCTCTGGCGGTCAAGGAGCTCAAAGCCCTTCGAGCGCCCCGACGGGTTACGTGCGGCCATTGTTCAGACGGCCTACAAGGTGAAAGTCAAGGGCATTGCCACGCCGTCGCGGCTGCGCTCAGCCCTGGCGGCGTTGGCGCTGCAGCGCGCCTTCGGCAACCAGATCAGCGCCACCTTGTCCGGGCAAGAGCGCGCTGCCGGCGCGGGCGGGACGTCTATTGGCTGCGCAGCTTTGCCGGTCCCCACGCGACTTCGGCCACCGACACCCGCCTGATCGCCGCGTTGGCGGCCGAGCACCTTGGCGCCAAGTCGGCCGATCTCGAAGGGCTGCGGCGTGCCGTGTTTTGCCGTTTCTTTGCCGGGGTGGTCGAGGCCGACGACGAGCCCTCGCACCGGCCTGCAAAACCGGAAGCGGGTGCCGCCACCCGTGCCGGCACCGCTTGCCGTCGTCGGCGGTCGGCCCGACCTTTCCGGCTTCGTGCTCGAAGTTCGCCGGCACGCTTCGGCACACGCGCACGGTTGGGTCGGAAACCGCAAGGCCTACATCTCTCATGTCTACGGCGCGTTGGTGCACGCGCGCTCCGACTGGGGCCTATCCGAGATCGAGTTCAAGTGCATGCTGCTGGAGGCGCATCGCGCCGGCCAGTTGGCACTCGCGAACCGCCGATCTCAAGGATCCCAAGAGCATGAAGGACGTGCGAGGAGTCTGCCGTCTGTCTACAAAGAACGCGGTGTTTCATTTCGTCCGGGCCGACGGCTAAGGCCGCGGCTCGCCGGTACCTAACGTTAGGTTGAGGTGACATGCGCATGGAGGTTGAGTCCGCGCCCGATCTAGACCGCCTGTCGGCGGCCTTCGAGCACTCGATCACCTGGGAGGACCGACATTTGGCGCGCCGATCCCGTCGACGTCGAGATCGTGCACGCCATGCGCGGCGCGCAAGTTCAACGAATTGCTCGCGACACGGTGACGGCGGCGCAAGGCGCCCAGGGCCAAGCCGCGCATTCTGCTATTTCACGGCCAGTCGGGCGCCGGCAAGACCCATCTCATCCGCGCCCTGCGCACGTCCGCCCATCGCTCGGGCAAGGCCTACGTCGGCTACGCGCAGATGACGCCGGACGTGGCAAACTACGCCGACTACTATCTGCGCCGCCTCGTCAACTCGCTGGAAAAGCCCTACGACCCGGATACGGGTGGTGAGAGCGCCTTGCAACGGCTGACGCGCCGGCTGACGGAGGCTGCCGAGCCCCTCGATACGACGGCGCTCGACAAGCTACGCGATGCCAAGCTGAGCGACGCCCAACTTGCCAAGCTGGTGCTGGCGCTGGCGGACCAGATTGTCGCGGCGCCGAAGTTCGCCCAGCCAACCGCTCGATATCAATATTGTGCGGGCCCTGCTCTATCTGCAGCGGGCGGACCGCGCATCGACCAGCGCGTGCGCCAATACCTCCACGGTCGTGAGTTGACGGATCTCTCCGCCGAGGCCGTGGCCGTTGCGCTCGATCCCAATCGAGGTGAGGGGGCGTGCCTTCGAGATCATCGAGTCGCTTGGGCGCTTGATGTGGATTGTCGACGGCGCCGCCCTCGTCGTCTCGATCGATCAGGTGGAGGATCTCCGCTTCTTCGATGACTACCACGAACGTTTCCAGAAGGCGGCCCGGGATCTGATCCAGATTGCCAACCGCGTGCCGACGTCGGTTGTGCTGCTCTCCTGCCTTGGCGACTTCTACGGCAAGGTGCGCGAGGTCTTGGCACAATCCTACATCGACCGGATCGAGAAGGCCGGCCCGGTGTCCCTCAAGGAGGCACGCACCGCCGAGGAAGCGCAGCTCATCATTGCCAAGCGCATGCAGGCCGACGCCAGCCGCAGCGACATCGATCCCTTGCTCTTTTTCGGGCCGCAATTCTTTGAGGAGTTTAGCGGTCTGTCGACGCGCGTCGTATTCTGGAGCTCGCGCAAGCGCGGGTGCGCGAGCAGGTGGCCGAAACCGACCCTACGCTTGAGGAAGCAAAGGGCGGCTTTATCTCCACGCTGGCGGCCGCCGCCTGGCTTCGGTGGCCGCCACGAGGCCGAGGGCGCCGATGCCAGCGCCTTGGTCGAATTCCACGAGCATTGGGATCGCTTCACCGCGCAATCGAGGCGGAGATCCCATCCGATGACCACGAGTTGCTGACGGTTCTCACCAACGCGCTCAGCCTGGCGCGCGCTGAATGGGGCGGTGCTCTCGACGTCGTCGTCAAGCGCCTCGAATTGGGCCCCGATCTGCCGGCCCTGGACTTGAGCCTCAGGCATGAAGGCGGAAACACCACCGAGGCGCGCGTCTTCCTGTGCAATCGCCCGTCGCAGGGCGGTGGCCTCAAGCGCCAACTCGATAAACTGCTTGCCGCCATCGGCGGCCGCAGCGCGTTCCTGTTGCGCGTGAGCGATTTTCCGCCGAACAAGAAGAACCAGACCGGACAGGCCTTCCGTAAGTTCCGAGAATTGGGGGCCGCTCGATCTTGGTGCCGATCCCGGACTGGGAGCGCATGATGATGGTGTGCGAGTTCCACGCCCAGCATCGTCGCAGCCCCGGCTTTGCCCACTGGTTTGAGCGCACCAAGCCGCTCTCCGACATCCTATCGTTGGCCCAGCTGCTACGGCTCGAGCTGTTCGGCCGCGCCCTCAATGGCAAGCCGACAGCGCAAAGCGAGCCGCAGCCAGAGGCCGCCACCGAAGGGGTCGGCGCGATGGGTTATGCTCCCTCGGCGGCCGACTGGACGGGGTGGGGTCCGACGACGGCAGGGCGTCCCTGCCGGCGAGGCAAAGACGCCGACTTGCCGCTCTCCGTCCTGCTCGATGAAACGGGTGATGCCGCCGCCAGCATCCTCGCTGGCCGCGCACTCAATTCTAGCAAAGAGCATTACGCTCAATAGAAACGTGTTGAAACGCCACGCGGCCGTACTCGGCGGCTCGGGCTCGGGCAAGACCACGCTGGCTCTGTGCATCATCGAGCAGCTCCTGTTGCGGGGGACCCCGGTGGTGCTGATTGATCGCAAGGGCGACCTATGTTCCTACGCCAACCCGGACGTGTGGCGCGCGCACGATGGGGGAATTTTCCGAGCGCCGCGGCGAGCGCGAGAAACTCGCCGACTCCATCGACGTTGCCGTCTACACGCCCGGTCGCGCCTCGGGACGACCGATATCAATCACGCTGCTTCCCAACGGTATTAATGAGCTGCCGGATCAGGAGCAGCAACTGCTGGCGAACATGTCGGCCGCCGCGCTTTGGTGACATGCTGCACTTCAAGAACTCGGCCACGCATCAAAAGCAGTCGGGTACGCTCTCGGTGGCGCTCTACGCATTCTCGGCAGCCGCTTCAGCAAGGAGGTTACCCTCGCCGATCTCATCTACCTGCTCGAAGACGAAGATCCCGAACTAACAGATCTGACGCAGCGTATGGATCCTTCCGGGCGCATTCGCCGCGACCTGGTGGCCCAGCTCGACAGCCTGCGCCACCGCAACGCCGCCCTGTTCGAGGCCGGCGGTGAGCCGTTGCGCATGGATTCCCTGCTCGGCATGGGCCGCTACGGCCGCACCGACGGGCGCACGCGTCTTTCCATCATCTACACGGGCTTTTGGGCGACAACGAAAATATTCTGTTCTGGGTGTCCCAGTTCCTGTCCGAGGCGCTGCGCTTCTGCCAGCGCAATCCGCAACGACGAACTGCAAGCCGTGGTGATGTTTGATGAGGCCGACCTTTACATCCCGGCCAACGCCAAGCCCGCCACCGCCGAGCCCTGCAGAGCTTGCTCAAACGCGCCCGCTCGGCTGGGCTCGGCATCATGCTGGCCACCCAGTCGCCGGGCGACCTCGACTACAAGTCGCGCGACCAGATCACCTCCTGGTTCATCGGCCGCGTGCGTGAGGACACGGCGTTGCGCAAGCTCAGGGCCGCCTTCCAAAGCGGGTCGGGACTTGATCCCGGCGCGGTCACTGCCGGGGCAAACCGTGGGCGAGTTCCATCTCGTGCAGGAAGGGCTCGTCCGCCCGATGCGGGCGCAAAAATCCCTAATTGTCGCCGAGCAGGTGCCCTTCGACCGCATCGAGCAGCTGGCGCGCGAAACCAAGGGCCAGGACGAAAAGCAACTGAAGCTGTTTGCCTGAGGCCGCCCACGTGGGCGCGCCCAGCGGATTACACCTTGCGTGCTGCAATGCGAAATGCGAGCGGCGTCGTAAGGGTCGCAAAACGCGTGCATTTATGGCTCTTTTTGCACTATTCTGAGGGCGGATTGGTCTGAGGGTGGCCGGTCCGCTGAGCTGGGGCGAGGGGTTGAACCGGCTTAGTTGCGTCATGTTGTGCGGGGTTGTGTAGTGATCGACAAGTCCTTTCTGATCATGGCATTGGCATGTGCCATGGCTCCCTTCCTGGGCGTTGGGATCTATCTGGTCGTCAACCTTTTCTGAGGTTGGCGGACGCACAGGCTGTGTTGGCTAAGGAGGCGCGGGCGCCGCGTATTCGTGGCCGTTCTGCACCATGCGGTCAATTCCAGGGGCTGTGCATAACTCGCCGCGGGTGTTGGGCGCTGGCGTTTCGGGGCGCGGGGTGTTGGCCCCTTGACGAGCGGCGGCGCGCAGGTGCCGATAGGGCCGCATGGCATGGGGTGCTGCCCCAACCTTCACCCAGAGACCGACCTCCACCCAGACCGACCCTCACGCAGAAAGGACACCGGTATGAAGCTCGTACGATTTGGCGCACCCGGCGCCGAGAAGCCAGGCTTGATTGACCGGGAGGGCGTCGTGCGCGATCTCTCCGCCCACGTTAAGGACATCAGCGGGAGGCGCTCGCGCCCGCCAGCCTTGCCAGGCTCAGCCAGCTCGATCCGCGGTCGCTGCCGGCTGCTCCGGCCAACGTCCGGCTCGGGCCGCCGGTTGGCGACGTGCGCAACTTCATCGCCGTCGGCCTCAACTACATCGATCACGCCAAGGAAACGGGCGCCGAGATCCCCAAAGAGCCCATCCTGTTCAACAAGCTGCCCAACTGCATCGTCGGGCCGAACGACGCGGTGATGATCCCCAAGGGCTCGCTCAAGCTCGACTATGAGATTGAAATTGCTTTCGTGATCGGGCGGCGCGCGCGCTATGTCTCGGAACAGGATGCCCTGTCCTATATCGCCGGCTACACCATCTGCAACGACATCTCGGAGCGACATTTCCAGGCCGAACGCGGTGGTCAGTGGATGAAGGGCAAATGTGCCGAGACGTTCCGGACCGCTGGGACCGTGGCTGGTCACGCGCGATGAGATGGTGAATGTGCAATCGCTCGGCATGTCGCTGGACGTCAACGGCGAACGTCGCCAGACCGGCAATACCGAAACCATGATTTTCGGCATCCAACACTGCATGCATTACATTTCGCAGTTCATGGTGCTCGAGCCGGGTGACGTGGTGACCACGGGCACGCCACCGGGCGTTGCGCTCGGCATGAAGCCGCCGGCGTGGCTCAAAGCCGGCGACGTCATGACGCTGAAGATCGAAGGCCTGGGCGAGCAGAGGCGAAGCGGTCGTCCCGTTCGGGCGTGACGCGCACGCCCGCTTGCAATCGGGTTCAAATCGGCCGCTTGTTGGCCGGATCGAGCTCGCGGATGGTGTGGGTCGGCGCCTCGCTGCGGCGGTCCTGAATCATCTCGAGGACCGTTTTCAGGCCTCCGGGCGAGATTTGTCAATGCGGCCGATCTCGGCCTGGACGGCGCGCAGCAGGCAGAGCAACTCCTGCTCGCCGGGCGCCTGCCCGCCATCCGACTGGGCCGCTTCCTCGAGGCGCTCGATCAGCTCTTGCAGGGAGGCCGGCCTCCGGCAGCAGCAGCAGCGCCTTGAAGGCGCGTTCGAGGTCCTCGGCCACCTCCTCGAGCATCTTGGCGCGCTTCTCGTCGCCGTCGAAGCGGTCCCGCAGCTCGTTGTATTTCTGTACCAGCGCCTCGCGTTTGCTTTCCTCCAGCTCGCTCAGGTACCCGCGCAGCCGCTCCTTGCCCTGCGCCAGCTGATCGAGGGCGCGACAGGCCGCGGCCGCCTGCTCGCGCACACCGCCGTGAGCAATGCGCGACGCGGAGGCGAGCGTGAGGCCGATGGCACTCAACAGCTCAACCCAGATCGTTTGCCTGAGATCGGCGTCGATCGGCTGCTTGCGAGGCACCGCGGCTGCCAGCCGAGGCATGAGCCGGCCTGGTTCGCCGGCGCTGCCGCCAGGCGCCGCCGGCAGCGCCACGTGCGGCGCTTGCCGCAGGCGCTGCGCTGGAGGTGAGCCGCCGCCGCCCGCCGCGGCGATCTGTAAGGCTTCCGGCCCAGCAGAGTTCAGAAAGTGAGCGCGGATGCGCGCAAGCGTCTTGTAGAAGTCGCGACTGATGAAATAGTGGTTGTTGTTGGCGCGCTCCACGGCCTGCAAGGTGGCGCCGGCATTGAGCGCATTGCGCACGACCTTTGTCGTTGCGCTCGACCTCGTCGAGCCTGATCTCGGCCGTAAATTGGGGCCGCTCCTGCCGCCCGATTTTGTCCAGGACGCCAGCGCGATCCTCAATCGGATGCACGTAGCGCAAGACGGTTTCGACGTTTTCGCGCACGTTGGGGAGCAACGATACCGCCATGATGCGCTCGAGCTCGGCCGCGACCACATGCGACTTGTCGGCACCGAACGACTTCTTGGCCGCCAGCGAGAGATATTCGAACAGCTCCGAGCGCAGCTCATGGGCGTTGGCGTCGACGTGACGCACCGCGCCGATGGTTGCGCCCGCGTTGAGCAAGCGGTTGAGGTCGGGAGCATGCGGGTCATCATTCCGCACCGTCACGCGCTGCGTGAAGCCCTCGCGCGCCGCCATCGGCCGCATGGCATTGAGCATGAGCCGGGCATTCTCGTCAAGTATGCGGCAGCAGAGGCCGTATCGATCACTGCTTGCAGCTGCTCGGCGCTGCGCGCCTTCGGGCTTGGCACGTCGGAGAGCGGCGAGCGCAGCGCCTGGGCCCCGAACAGGCCCGACATGAACACCAAGGATCGACGCCGATGGCGAGAATGAGCGCCAGATAGGCGAGCCGGTTGCCGTCGAGAAAGGCGTTCCACGTCACCACGAAGCGATGTGCCTTGTCGTCCCGGTTCATTTCGATCGCCGCGAGCCGGGCGCCGACATCAGCCGAGTCTTTGCTGATCAACCCGGATTCTTGTAGGCAGTTGCGCCGAACCCGAGCAAGGCGTCCGTGCTGGTGAGCCCGTTTAGCTTGTCGCCGCCGGCGCAGCGCGCTTGGAAGGCGGCGATACCGGTATTGAGGGCAAATACGCGCCCGGCCGCTTCGGCCGCCTGCTTGGGATCACAATCGATGCCGCGTAGCTTGCCTTTGGTGGCCTCGGTGCTCGACATGGCGCCGATGAGGTTGCTGCACTGCTGCTGCAGCGCCGCCAGACGCCTCCGTCGTGGGCTGCTGGCGGAAGCTGGCCCGCGCGCGCTCGAACGCCGGCAGCACGCGCGCCGGATCGAGCTTGCCGTCCTCTTCCCGCTGCCGGCCGCCAGCGTCGCCTTGATGCGCTGCTCGGCAGTCTCGGTCTCGCCCTTGAACTTGGCCAGATCACCGTCAATGCCCGACAGCTCTCGCTCGACCTGGGTCAGGCGGGTGTCGATGCCATTGAGGCGCCGATAGGCATCCTTGGTGCGCTCTTCCTTGATTTTGTACTGGTCGTTGAAGAGCGCGAGCTCGCTCATGCGCTGGCGATACACGGGCCCCCTGCCCTGCTTCATGCTGCCTTCGACACCGCGGTTTTCGGCCATGCTCTCGATGCGCTTGGCGTCGATCTCCTTAGCCTTGGCGTCGAGGTTCGCTTCGGTGCTGGGCATACTCGGCGGCAAGCCCCGGTCGCTCGGCAGCTTCAGGCGCGACAGCTCGTCGGTTAGCGATAGCTTCTTGCTCGCAAGCCCCGCCTGGCCGCTGTGCGAGGTGGCGATGCGCTCCTGCTGCTCATTGATGGCGCGGCGCCGCTCCTCCATCTGCGCCACAAAATATCTTTCGATCTCGCCCTGCGAGTCCTGGGCGAGCCGGCTCAAGCGCACGAGCTGGTTGTCGTAGGCCTTCCAGCCCGCCGTGTCGAATAGCCGTTCGGCCTCCTCCAGCTGCCGCCGCTGCGCCAGGGCGCCGATATCGGCAATACTGGAACCAATCTGGCTGGTCGTACGGATCTCGGCGGCGCGGGCGCGGGCCTCGGCGGGGAAGATCGCGTTGAAGTGGGAATCGAAGGAGAAGAAAACCGAGGCGGCCATGGAGGAGAGAAACATCACCCACAGCACGGCGTTCTTGACCATCAGGCGCAGGCTCTGGGCGTAGGACGTCGAGATGTCGCACCGCCGCGCCGGGAGCGGAAGCCAATGATCGCGATCAGCACCAACCCAATCAAGAAATAGAGGCCGATCTCGCCGACCTTGGCCAGGTCGGCGTGGAAGCCGGACCGCGTTGCTGAGCGTGATGGCGTCGAAGTGCTGGAGCGCCCAGTAAAAAATCAGGCCTACGAGGGCAACACCCAGGCACATGCCGACGAGGGCGTCCGGCAGGCGCGGCCGCCGACCGTCCGGGGGCACGCTGGTTCATGCCCGCGGCGAAGCTTTCACCGATCAGCCACGCCACGATCAGCATGACGCCCTGAATGCCAAAGGCGATCGCCAAGGACAGCAGCGGCGCGCGCGTGAAATTGCGCAAGCCGTCCCAGGTGGTGTAGGCCGATGCCAGCGACAGGGCGACGCCGGTGGAGGCGAGCAGCGTCAGTTGCCAATTGTCGAACAGCGCCTTCTCGATGGCGCTGCGCACGCGGGCGAAGACGCCGGTGCGGCGAAAGAGGATGAGAAGACAGAGCGCGATCAGAAGCAAAGGTAGTTCTGACCGATGAACGCCAGCAGCGCATCCAGCGCCGCCTTGACGTCGAAGCCCTCCATCCTCACGTCTCCCGCTAGCACCCGGAGCTGCAGCTGTCGCACCGCTTCCAGCATCGCCCGCCAAGGCGGCGCCAGGTTGGCCGCTTTGCGGCGATATTGTTGTCCCAATGCGCAAATACAATGCGCGCGGCGCTCTGCGCCGGCGGCAGGCGGCAGGCACAATAATCGCACGCGGCGGCAACACGTTTCTGCAACCCGTTGCGGCCTCACCATTTAGGTTGGTCGAGGAGCCGGGACCGCACCGTCGCGCATTAAGATTCGTTAAGACTTCTCCGCCGCGCGCCAGCATAACCTTGCGCCGTGCGCGCTCATGCTGCGCCACGGCGGCGGGCCCGAAGCAGCAAAAGATGACGCGCGTGAAATGCCGATCGCCGTGCAGGGCATCGACCACCGTCGTCAGCGCGATATCGGCGGCCAGCTCTTCTGGAAAGCCATAGGCACCCGTGGAGATGGCGGGGAAGGCGAGCGAGCGGGCGCACGTGCGAGCGCGCCAGGACAAGCAGAATTGGCATAGGCGTTCGCCAACAGGCGCGCCTCGCCGGCCGCGCCGCCCTGCCAAACAGGGCCCACGGTGTGGATGACGGCACCTGCCTTCAGGCGATAGCCGCGCGTGATCTTGGCCTCTCCCGTGGCACAGCCTCCGAGCGTCAGGCACTCGGCCAACAGCTCAGGTCCGGCGGCACGATGGATGGCGCCGTCGACGCCGCCGCCGCCGCGTAAGGTGCGATTGGCGGCATTGACAATGGCGTCCACGTCGAGCGTGGTAATGTCGGCGTCTACAATCTCTAGGCGGTGCGGCATCAGGCGTCCTGCCCACTTTCGTTGCGGGGCGAACCTTGCTTCCGGGGGAACCGGTGGCGCTGCGTTTGCGGGGCCACGGGCGGCGTTGGGCGCTTTTAGCGCATTTTGCCCTCACTGCAGCAGATAAGTTCTTTATAGGCGACCTTTCCTCCGCGCGCGTGGATGGCAGGGCCTCAGCTGGGTGCTATAAGGGGCCGATGACGCAGCTCCTTGCCAGCAGTGCCTTTCCAGCCCCCGAGCACGACCATGGCCATTGTCTCGCCGAGGCGATGGACCGCGCGCGCAAGGCCTTCGAAGACAAGGGCCTCAAGCTGACGGGGCTGCGCCGGTCCGTGTTTGGTGAAATCGCCGCCTCGCACAAGGCCATCGGTGCCTACGAGGTGCTTGCTGAGTTGGCGGCGCGCGGCGAACGCCTAGCTCCGATTTCGGTCTACCGGGCCATCGACGCCTTGGTGGCCGTCGGCATCGTGCACCGCTTCGAAAGCCGCAACGCCTTTTTGCCTGCCATGCCGGCCACGCCACGCGCCGGCAGCTGGTGCTTGCCTGTGGACCTGCCGCTCGGTGGCGGAAATCGATGGCGATGGCGTCTTCCAAGCGATCGACACAGCCGCCGACGCGGCGGCCTCTAGCGCCAAAGAGGCCGTGGTGGAAGTTTGGGGCCTGTGCGCCAATTGTGCCGGGGCGGCGCAGGAGCCGGATCATGGACGGGCGTGAACACCAGCCACAGACAAGACCCCCTCGGCTGGGCAGCACTCCCCTCCGATCGGCAGGTCTGGAACGGGGGCCGCCGGCACCGCACACGTGCATGACGCCGGCGACGGCCGCCCTGGTGAGCAGCGGCGCGAGGGCGAGCTGATCTCGGCGCACGGCATCATGCTAAGCCGCGGCGGGCGTACTTTGCTGCAGGACGTCGACATTGATGTCGCGCCCGGGGAGATCGTGACCCTGATCGGCCCCAACGGCGCCGGCAAGACGACGCTGGTGCGCGTGCTGCTCGGCATCTTGCTGCCCAATCGCGGCGAGGTGAAACGCAAGGCCGGCCTCGGCGTCGGCTACGTGCCGCAACGTCTCGAAGTCGATCGCAGCATTCCGCTGACGGTCGCCCGCTTCGTGGCGTTGGGGCGACGCGCGAGCGCTGCGGAGCTCGAACGGGTCCTGGCCGAGGTCGGCGCCCAGGCGCTCCTGGAGCGGCAACTCACGGAGCTATCCGGCGGCGAGCTGCAACGCGTCGTCCTCGCGCGTGCCCTGGTGCGCTCGCCCGAGCTGTTGGTGCTCGACGAGCCGGTGCGCGGCGTCGATTACGCCGGGAAGCCGAACTTTACACGCTGATTGGTCGCCTGCGCTCCGAGCGCGGCTTCGGCGTGCTGCTGGTCTCGCATGACCTGCATATCGTCATGGCACAAAGCGATCGCGTGATCTGTCTCAACCATCACGTCTGCTGCTCGGGTGTGCCGCATTCGGTGGCGCAGCACCCCGAATATGCACGGCTGTTCGGTCCGCAGGCCTCGCGCGCCATCGGCCTTTACCAGCATCATCACGACCATAGTCATGATCTTGCCGGCGCGCCCCGGCTATCGGCACCGTCCCGCCCGCAGGAGTTCAAGTGACCGAACCCTATTTGATGCGTGCCCTGCTCGGCGGTATGGGTCTGGCGCTGGTTGCTGCCCCGCTCGGCTGTTTTGTGGTGTGGCGCCGGATGGCCTACTTCGGGGAGGCGGTGGCGCAGTCCGGCTTGATCGGCATTGCGCTCGGACTGGCGCTGGCCCTCAATCTGACCGCGAGCATTCTCGTCGTGACGCTGGCCGTCTCGGGCTTGCTGCTGCTGCTCAGCCGGCAGAGCCTGGTGCCGATCGATACGCTGTTGGGCCTGGTCGCTCATGCCGGCCCTGGCGCTCGGCGTTATCACCGCCTCGTTGATCCAGGGTCCGCAACTCGACCTCATGACCTTTCTGTTCGGCGACATCTTTGCCATCAGTCGTGCCGATCTGCGCTGGATTTATTTTGGCGGTCTCGTAACCTTGGCGCTCGAGATCTGGCTTTGGCGGCCGCTGCTCGCCATCAGCGTGCACGAGGATCTGGCCGCCGCAGAGGGAACGCGCACGGAATACTTCAAGGGCCTGTTTGTGCTGCTGCTCGCCCTCGTCGTTGCCATCGCCATCAAAATCGTCGGTGTCCTGCTGACGGTTGCCTTTCTGATCATGCCCGCCGCCGCCGCGCGACCGCTGTCAGAGACCCCCGAGCAGATGGCCGTGTTCGCCGCGATCTTCGGCATGCTGTCGGTTGCGCTCGGTCTGTTCCTGTCGGTCGCACTGGATACGCCGGGTGGGCCATCAATCGTGCTGATGCTGGCCGCCTTTTTCATAGCCGCGGTGTTCCCGTCCGTGCTGCGCCAGCGCCGCTGACGAGACCGTGCTACAATGCGCCCCTGCCAAGTCCAGGACCACCGGCGATGTCGATGAGTGCTGAGATACCTCGCAGAAGGTCGATAGCCGTCGAGATCGGCGGCGTGAGGATTGGTGGCGGCGCCCCAATCGTCGTGCAGTCGATGACCAATACCGATACGGCCGACGTGGAAAAACGGCGCGGCAGACGGCCGAACTCGCGCGCGCCGGCTCCGAGCTGGTGCGCGTTACCGTCGATCGGCCCGAGGCGGCAAGGGCGGTGCCGCACATCCGCGATCGCTTGCGGCAGCTCGGTGTCACGGTGCCTTTGATCGGCGACTTCCACTACAACGGCCACACACTGCTGGCCGACCATCCCGCCTGCGCCGAAGCGCTCGACAAGTATCGCATCAACCCCGGCAATGTTGGCTTCAAGGACAAACGCGATCGACAGTTCTCGGCAATCGTCGAGTTGGCCCTGAGCACGCCAAGCCCGTGCGCATCGGCGTCAATTGGGGGAGCCTCGATCAAGAGCTGTTGACGCGTTTGATGGATGCGAATGCCAAGGCGCCGGTGCCCAAGGATGCCCGCACCGTCATGCACGAGGCGATCGTGCAGTCGGCCCTGATATCGGCCGAGCGCGCTCAAGAGCTCGGGCTCGGCACCGATCGCATCGTTCTGTCTGCCAAGGTGAGCGCGGTGCAGGATCTGATTAGGGTCTACACCATGCTGGCGGATCGCTCGCAGAGCGCGCTGCACCTCGGGCTCACCGAAGCCGGTATGGGCTCCAAGGGCATCGTCGCATCCACGGCGGCCATGGCTGTGCTGCTGCAGCAGGGCATCGGTGATACCATCCGCGTGTCACTAACCCCCGAGCCAGGCGGCGACCGCACCCAGGAGGTGCGCGTGGCGCAAGAAATTCTGCAGACCATGGGCCTGCGCTCGTTCGTGCCGATCGTGGCGGCCTGTCCCGGTTGCGGCCGCACCACCTCCACCGTCTTCCAAGAGCTGGCGAGCGAGGTTCAAAGCTACGTGCGCGCCCGCATGCCGGCCTGGCGCGAGACCTATCCCGGCGTCGAAAACCTGAACCTGGCGGTGATGGGCTGCATCGTCAACGGCCCCGGTGAGTCCAAGCACGCCGACATTGGCATCTCGCTGCCGGGCACCGGCGAGGCGCCGGTCGCCCCCGTGTTCATCGACGGCAAAAAGGCCATGACCTTGCGCGGACCCAAGATCGCCGAGGACTTCAAAGCCATCATCGAGCGCTATGTGGCCGAACGCTACGGCGCGAGCCGGACGCCCGCGCCGGTGGCCTGAGCCCCTTTTTGGCCGTGCTGATTGGGCCGCACTCCTCGGCGCCCGTTGCCGCACCAGGTTTTTGAGGTCCAGGCCTTTTCCGGCCGTCCGGTTCGCGCAGCATGCGCCGCGCGCAACCCCGAGGCACGGCCAAGCATGAGCGGCGGCCTCGGCCTTGGCTGCCTGAAAGCGGTTTAGCTGTTGCGGCCGACGACGAAGCGCGCGGCTTGCCGCAGGCCCTCGGCTTTCGGGCCCAAGGCTTCGAGCGTGGCGGCGATTTCATCCGCAAGCGCGCCCAGGCGTTGCTTGGCGCTTGCCAGCCCGGCAACGGCAAGGAACGTCGCCTTGCCTGCATCCTTGCGCGTTGCCTTGCCGAGGCTGGCGGCATCACCTTCCGCATCAAGCAGGTCGTCGGCGATTTGGAAAGCCAGTCCAAGCTTCTCGCCGTAGCCCGCTAGCGCCGTCCGTTCGGCGGCTGTGGCGCGCCCGAGGAGCGCACCGGCTTCACAGGCAAACTTGATGAGCGCGCCGGTTTTCATGGCCTGCAGGCGCCGCACGTAGTCAAGGTCGGGTGTTGGCGGACACTTGAGTTTGTCGGCCTCCAGATCGAGGCATTGTCCCCAACCATGCCGGCCGCTCCCGAGGCTGCGGCCAATCCGCACACGAGCTCGGCGCGGATGGCAGGGTCGTGGTCGCCATCGGGGCCCGCCAACAGACCGAATGCGAGCGTCAAAAGCGCATCGCCGGCTAGGATCGCCGTCCACTCGTCGAAGGCCTTGTGCACGGTCGGCTTGCCACGGCGCACATCGTCGTTGTCCATGGCGGGCAAGTCGTCGTGGACCAGCGAATAACAGTGTACGCACTCGATGGCGGCCGCGGTGGTGAGGGCGGCGCCGGCCGACACCGCGAACAAGCCTGCCGATTCCAGGACCAGAAAGGGCCGCAAGCGCTTGCCCCTCCCAGGGTGGCATGGCGCATGGCTTGGAGCAGGCGCGGCGGCGTGCCCTCGGTGGCAAGGCTCTCAAATAACCGGTCGAGGCGGTCATCGACAAGTCGCGCAGCGTTTTCAAGTTGTTGGCTGAATACCATGCTTTCCCCAAATCTTGCGGATGTTACATTGCCGATCGGGGACATGTTGCTGCATGCCTTCTTTTGCCCTCCGGCGCAAGCAGCAAATGGCGATTGTCCGCTGAAGGGACTGAACCGTGAGAGATGGGGCAGACGCAGGCAAGCCGGTGCCGCCCGCCCCCGACCACGCCGGCATCGACAGCGCCCGAGTGCCGCCTGAGGCGGAGGCGACAGTGGACGCCAGGGTGTCCAGCTCGGCCGCTTCGCTGCCGCCCCCGCCGAGCCGGCAGCGCCGATGCCGCCGGCGCCCCCACCGAACCCGCGCCGCCACGGCCGTCTGGCGCCATGACAGAGGGCAACCCGCGGCCATGGCCGCCGCGGATCCCGTCCGCCTTGGCGCTGAGCCCGCCGCCAACGCGGCTGGCTCTGGCGCCCCTGAAAACGCGCGCGCTGATCGCGCCTGCCTCCCTGCACACACCGCGCCCGCCACCGGTCGCTCGCCCCGCGCCAGCGCCCGGCGCGGCGCGGCAAACCCGACGCCAGCGGCGCGCGCGGCCGACGCCGCAGGCCTGGCCACCACGGCTCTCGCGCCCGTGCCGCCATCTCCCGCGACGACCCCGCCAGCGGCGCTTGCGGTTCGGCCGCACTTTCCGCATGCGAACCCGACGTGGCCCGCAGCGCACGGCCCAACGCCAGCAAAGCCGCCGGGCCCACCGGCACCCTTTGTGCGCGCGCCGTTGGAGCGTGGCGGTTTGCCAGCGGCCCCGCGTGGGGCGAGGAGGGGCCAAAGGAGGGGCAAAGGCTGGGCGCGGCCCCGGGGCTTGGGCTCGCTGCGCCCGCGACGCCGCCGCCCACTCGCCAACCCGCGATCCGACCGGCACGGGCGCCGGTGGTGCCTGCGGCGGACGCCCCAGCCGCGGGGCCACCGCCGCGCCAGCGCCTGGCCGAGATCGTACCGGAGCGCGTGCCAGATCGCGGTCCGCAGGCGCGCGAGGGCGCGCCGCGCCTTGCACCCGTTGTGGCGCCGCCGGCGCCGCGCGCAAGCCCCGAGCCTGGGTTGCGGCCCGCTCCACCGCCGCGCCCCTGACGTGAGGGCGCCCCCGCCGAGCGCGGCGCTGCCGAGCGCGGCAAAATCAGCCTCGGCGCTGGCCCCGGCAAAGAGCCCTCCCGGTGAGCCGCTGGCGCGGCCATTGCCGGTGCCTGCGATCCGACCCTGCCAGCCCATCAGGCCGCCGCACCCACGACCGCTTCCCCGCCATGCCCATCTGGCAGGAGGCGCCGGCGCGCCGGCCGCCGCTGTGGGCGCCGGACGCTGGCCTCGGCGCGGAGGTGCGCACGATCCTGAAGCGGGCGCTCAAATGGAGCGCCATCACCGCCCTCGGGCTCGCTTTTTTGTCTGCGACGCTGATCGTGCTCTATCGCTGGGTCAATCCGCCGAGCTCGATGTTGATGCTGGCACAGCGCCTGGGCGGCACGACGCTCAGCCAACACTGGCAGCCGCTCGAGCATATTTCCTCCAACCTCCAGTTGGCGGTCATCGTTTCTGAGGACGGGCGTTTTTGTCGGCACCATGGCGTCGATTGGGAGGAGTTGGAAAGCGCCATCGATCAGTCGGTCGACGGCGTCGCGCGCGGCGGCAGCACGATCGCCATGCAGACGGTCAAGAACCTCTTCCTTTGGCCGGCCAAGAGCTATTTGCGCAAGGCCATCGAGATCCCCTTGGCCTATGCCGTGGATGCGACATGGTCCAAGCGTCGCCTGCTCGAGATCTATTTGAACATCGCCGAGTGGGGTCCGGGCATATTTGGTGCGGAAGCCGCAGCCCGTTACCACTTCCGCAAGCCCGCCGCCCTGCTGACGGCGCGCGAGGCCGCCCTTCTGGCCGTATCGCTTCCCAACCCCTTCGAGCGCCGGGCCGGCGCCCCCGGCCCGGGGACCCAGCGGCTTGCCGGCAATCTGATGCTGCGCATGCGGGCGGCGCCCGGTATGGCTCGCTGCGTGCGCTCCGGCAGCGGCCTTTGAGCGCCGCCGTCATGGCACTGGTCACCCGTCATGAATGCCGCTATAAGCCGGCAAATCCAATCCGCTTCACCGGTCGGCCGCCACTGCCCTGGTCAACCGCGCGTTGGCGGCAGGCATGCTTTTGGAGAGCAAAGAGAATGGCCGTTCCGCGCAAGAAAGTTTCACGCATGAAGCGTGGCACCCGCCGCTCAGCCGATGCGCTGAGGGCGCCAACCTACATCGAGGACAAGGACTCCGGCGAACGCCGCCGTCCGCATCACATCGATCTGAAGTCTGGCAAATATAAGGGGCGTCAGGTACTTACGCCCAAGTCGGAGCTTTGAGGTCGGCGCTGCTCTGGGCGGGCGTCATCTTTGCCCAATTGCCGCCCCTTCCGGCATGATCAATGATGTCCGGCGATGACAAAACTGACCGCCGCCGCATGGGAGCACCTTGATGTCGCTCAGAGCTCTGCCGATGATCGCTATTCCGCTGATCCTCTACAACATCCTCGTGATGTTCTCGAGCGGCGACGCGGACAGCTTCTTTCACGCCCCGCTGCTCACCATCTCCATGATCAAGGGTGCCCAGTGGTCGTTCTCGCGTGGCGATCTCATCATTCTGGTGACGATGCTGTGCCTGTTCGTCGAGCTGGTTAAATCAACCTACACCTCGACGGCGTCGCTGGTAGATCACGGGCTCTCCATGCTGGTGTTCATCGCCAGCCTGATCGAATTCTTGATCGTGAACGCCTCGGCCACGTCGCCGTTCTTCTTCATTCTGGTCGGCGCGCTGATCGATGTTATCGCCGGTTTTACAATCGGCATTCGCGTGGCACGGCGCGATCTGTCGATCGGGGCGGACGCTTAAAACGGCGGGGGTGGCGGCGCGTTGGCTTAGCCGCGGTCGCGAGACAGCTTGTCCACTTTGGCTTGCATCTCGGCCAGCTGGGTCTTGAGCTCGCCCAGTTCGTCGGTCTTGCCGGCCTCGCCTTCTGGCTTTGTGGCCGGTTGCGCGCCCGGCGCCTTGAAGGGCGAAAACATCGCCATCGCCTGCTCGAACATGGCGAGGTTTTTGCGCGCCTGTTCCTGATAGGCCTCAAAGGCTCCGGCCGGAGTGAAGGCGCCGGCAAAGGTCTTGCGAAACCGCTCCTGCTCCTTGGTCAGCGTGTCGAGGCTGATCTGCAAATAGCTGGGCACCAGGCGTCTCGATGCTGTCGCCGTAAAAGCGGATCAGCTGGCGCAGGAAGGGGATGGGCAACAGGGTCTGGCTGCCCATGCGGCTTTCCTGCTCGACGATGATTTGGGTCAGCACCGAGTGTGTCAGGTCGTCTCCGGTCTTGGCGTCGAAAACCACGAAATCGCGCTCGGATTTCACCATTGCCGCCAGGTCATCCAGCGTCACGTAGGTGCTCGTCTCGGTGTTGTAGAGCCGTCGATTGGCATATTTCTTAATGACGACGGGCTCTTTCTTGTCGCTGGGCGGATCCGGATTTGTTGAGCATGGGCTTCGCTTGTATGGCTTGACGGGCTGGCCATTTTGCAGTGCGTAGGCTACCACGACGGTGCACCGCAAACCAGCGCGTTTGCTGCCGCTTGTATCGCGCTGGGCAGCCTGGGCTGGCACGGCAGGTTCCCCGTGTTGCAGGTGCGAAGTGAGACCTGCTATCGTCGCCGCGAGCCCGAGGCCCCATATCGCCTTCGTATTGCAGCACGAGGCCCACCAGCGCAAGCCGCCCGTCCCGCAACCCTCTCGCTTGGAGCATATGATGAGCACTGACCAATCAACCATCGTCATTGCCAGCGCCACCAGAACGCCGGTCGGTGCGTTCAGTGGCTCGCTGGCGAGCCTGCCGGCCCACGAGCTGGGCAAGGTGGCGATCAGGGCGCGCGCTCGACCGGGCGCGCGTCGAGCCGGGGAGGTTTCGGAGGTTATCATGGGGCAGATCCTAGCCGCCGGCGCCGGTCAGAATCCGGCGCGGCAGGCCTCGATCCTTGCCGGCATTCCCGTCGATGCACCCGCATGGGGCATGAACCAGCTGTGCGGCTCAGGCTTGCGCGCGGTGGCCCTCGGCGCCCAGCAAATTGAGCTTGGCTGCCGCCAGGATTGTGGTCGCGGGCGGCCAGGAGAGCATGAGCCAGGCGCCGCACTGCGCGCATCTGCGCGATGGCACCAAGATGGGCGACGTCAAGTTCATCGACACCATGATCAAGGACGGTCTGTGGGATGCCTTCAACGGCTACCACATGGGCACCACGGCCGAGAACGTGGCGCGCCAGTGGCAGATCACGCGCGAGGAGCAGGATCGCTTCGCCGTGGCCTCCGCAGAACAAGGCCGAGGCCGCCGCGAAGGCCGGCAAGTTCAAGGACGAGATCACGCCCGTCACCATCAAGACGCGCAAGGGCGAGACGGTATTTAGCCGAGGACGAGTACATCAAGGACGGCGTTACCTATGACTCGGTCGCCAAGCTGCGCCCGGCCTTCGACAAGGAGGGCACCGTGACGGCTGCCAACGCCAGCGGCATCAACGATGGGGCCGCCGCGGTGGTGCTCATGACGCTGGCGGAGGCGCGCAAGCGAGGCATCACGCCGCTGGCCCGCATCGTCTCCTGGGCGCATGCCGGCGTCGACCCCTCGATCATGGGGACCGGGCCGATCCCGGCCTCGAAGAAGGCGCTGGAAAAGGCCGGCTGGACGGTCAAGGACCTCGATCTAATCGAGGCCAACGAGGCCTTCGCGGCCCAGGCCTGCGCGGTGAACAAGGGCCTGGGCTGGGATACCGAGAAGGTGAACGTCAACGGCGGCGCGATCGCCATCGGTCACCCGATCGGCGCCTCCGGCGCCCGAGTCCTCAACACCTCTGCTGTTCGAGATGCAACGGCGCAATGCCAAGAAGGGGTTGGCGACGCTCTGCATCGGCGGCGGCATGGGCGTGGCCATGTGCGTGGAACGCGACTGAGGCCAAGCGTTTCACGAAGTTTACTTTCTCCTCGGTCGGATTTCATTCGGCCGAGGATTTCTTTAGTCTCTCAAACCATCCAACGAATTGATGGGAGAAACGCGTATGGGTCGGGTGGCAGTTGTCACGGGCGGGACCCGCGGCATCGGGCAGGCGATTTCCGGTCGCCCTCAAGCACAAGGGCTTTCGGGTCGCCGCCAACTATGCCGGCAACGACGTCGCCGCCCGCCAATTTCAGGCGGACAGCGGCATTCCGATCTACAAGTGGGACGTGTCAGATTACGCCGCCTGCCAAGACGGCGTGACGCGCATCACCCACGACCTGGGTCCGATCGAGGTGCTGGTGAACAATGCCGGCATCACCCGCGATGGCGTGCTGCATCGGATGAGCAAAGAGGCCTGGGACGCCGTCATCCACACCAATCTCGATCCGGTGTTCAACATGACCCGTCTGGTGATCGAGGGCATGCGCGCGCGCAGCTTCGGCCGCGTCATTAACATCTCCTCGATCAACGGCCGCAAAGGACAAGCAGGGCAAGCCAACTACTCGGCGGCCAAGGCGGGGCTGCTCGGCTTCACCAAGGCCGTCGCGCAAGAGAGCGCCGCGCGCGGCATCACCGTCAATGTCATCGCGCCGGGCTATATCGGCACCGAAATGGTGCGGGCCGTTCCCAAAGAGGTTCTAGAGAGCAAAATCCTGCCGCAGATCCCGATTGGACGTCTCGGCAACGTTGAAGAGATCGCCCGCTGCGTCGCCTTCCTCGCCGCCGACGAGGCAGGCTTTATTACGGGGCCTGCCTCGATGCCAATGGCGGTCAATACATGGCTTAAACCGCCGGCCTAAACCCGGGGCCTAAAACCCGGGCTTAGATCCAGGCCAAGTCTAAGGCGCCGGCGTCGCAGCGGGCGCGTCGGCGTTAGCCGCGCAGACGGTTGCGCACAAAGCGGGGAAACTCATCGGCCGGTACGGGCTCGTTGCCGCCGCCCGATTGCGCCGGTGCGGCCGCTTCCTTATTGGTCTCGCCGGCACTCGGCCTCGTTCGCCCACCAGCGTCCACCACTAGCGGCTGCGGCTGCGGCTGCAACGGGCGTCGGCGTCGGCAAGCTGATGGGCGGCGGGCTTGTACGTCCAGGTTGGGCTGCCGGTGGCGGCGCCGATGCTGCGGCGGACCGACTCGGCGCGCGGCGCGGGCGGCTTGGGAGCTCTGCGGCTGGGGCTGGGGCTGGGGCTGGCATGTTTCCGCCGGCGAACCAGGCGTCGACCAGGTCGAGCTCGTCGGCGGACAGGTTGAGGCCCTGGCCGCGGCAGCGCGCCACCACGAAATTGCGAAAGCGGCCCGCAAACAAATTCGCCGACGCGCCTTGCTCAAACCAGGGATCGGATCTCGCTGACCACTTCCAAAATGAAGCGCACGTCGTCACGGCGCACCTCGAGCCCGCGCTCGTGCGCCCGGTGCGTGATGTTGGCCAAGGTTTGCGCGCCGATGAGGTCGTTTTCGTTGATCTCCTCCGCCATCAACTCAAACAGCAGCCGATATTCGTGAGGCGCCAACGCCGGCGCCTGGCACGCTTCCTGGATGCGGGCGATCGACTGTTGCATGGAGGCGGAGGCGCCCCCGCCCTCCCCGCCGGACGGCGAAACGGGCTGCAGGGCGCCCTGGCGCGGCGCGCCTGCCGGCGCGGCCGTTGTGCTTGTGGCTAGCGAGGATCGCTGCATCGGTTGCGGCAGCGGGCGCCGCAAACCGAGTCGCGGCCGGCGCTGCGGGGGCGAGGTCCCGCGCCGGCTCCCGGGCCTTCGGCGCGGCCACCGCGTGCCCATGGCGCTTGAGGTCAACTACGAGATAGGGCGGCTCCTCCGTCAGGGCCAAGTCGGCGGGAAGAGATTGTCGCAACAACTCGCGGAAGGAGCCGGCGCCGGCCCAACCGGTGGCGATGGTCTTCTCGTGTCCGAGCATGCGCATCGCTCCGGTCGGCGAGTGCCTCGAGCAGCATCGGCGCCGGCGAAGCGCGCACGTCGGCGACGATTTCGGAGACAATGGCGCGTCGCGCCGCGTCGATCTTGGCGGCGGGCGTCGGCGGCCCCGCGCCGTCCGCTTCCTCGTCGGCGGGCACCTCGCCATTGAGGATCAGCGCAATCAGGTCCGATCTGCGCACCTCGCCGTCGCTGATCGCCGTGTAGGGCGCGGCCGTGTGGTCATTGGCATAAATGACGGTGCGACGCGCGTGCGCGCGCAAACGATGCAGCACGGGCGTGAAATCGGCATCACCCGACAGGATGATGAACTCATCGAAATAGGTTTCGTGGGTGAGATAGTCGCGCACGTCCATCACCATGCGGATATCCGAGGAGTTCTTAAGCTGCGCCGTCAGGGGCGGGCAGTCGACCACCTCGAAGCCGGCGCGCAAAAGTGATGGCGCACGAACGGAAACGAGTTCATGTCCGTGGAGTTATCATGGGCGTTGCGTCGCGGCACGGGGTTGCCGTAGCAGCGGTTCATGACCATGCGCCGGCGCGCCTCGCTGAAGGAATCATGGGTTCCGGTAATGAGGCGGCCACTTCTCGATCTCGCGCAGCCAAACGTGGCGTCCCGCGCAAAGCGCTTTGCGGCTTCCTCGCTTTTCCGCTTCAGCGACAGGTAGATGTTGTCATAGTCGACGAATACCGCGCTGAGACAGGCCCCACCAGCAGTCCTCTTCATCTGTCATGACCCCCACTGCCCAGTCTTTTCGCTGGACCGACCCAATCACTGCACCGACCCAATCACGCCCCCGGCCCCAGGCACGGGCAGGTTGCCGATCCGCGAGACTTCATATGAGTCGCTTTGCCCCCGCAAGCGCAGGCGGGCCGCGTCCCCAGGTGCATTTGCGTTGGGCGCTGGCCTTGCCAGGGCTGCGCGCGCTCGCACTGGCACCGCTCCCAGGGGCACCGCTCCGCCGCGCGGTCCTGAACAAAGTTTATTTAAGGTCGGCCAGGCCCACGGCCGGACGATCCCAAGGGTTAAAGTGCGGCGGCGCCAGCTCAAATCCCGAGAATTCGAAGCCCGGCGCCACCGTGCAGCCGACCAGCGTCCAGGCGCCCAGGCTTTCGGCGTTCTGCCAGGCACCCGCCGGGACCACCGCTTGCGGCCGCTCACCGGCCGTCAAATCGGTGCCGAGCCGAATGGCTTGGCGGCCAGCGTCGGCGGCAACCCTGAGCTCGAGCGGTGCACCCGCATAGAAGTGCCAAACCTCCGCTGCATCGACCCGGTGCCAGCGCGACCGTTGGCCCTTGCGCAACAAGAAATAAATGGCGGTCGAGGCCGCGCGCGTGCCGCCGACGCCGCTTGCCGCATCGCGAAACGTCTCGCGATAGTGGCCGTCTTCAGGATGGGGCGTGAGGCCCAATAGGTTGATCACTCGATCGGCTGTGAGCCCCTCGTGCGCCGACATGAGTTTCAGCTGCGGTTTTTGCGCTCTCTGATTTCGCCGAAGATCTGCCAGTCGGGCTTACCCGCCATGCCGAGCCGCTCTTGGATCGCGGCCACGTGCGGGCGCAGGAACGGGTTGGTGGCAAGCTCCAGGCCGATGTTGGTCGGCAGCGTCGGCTTCGCCGGCGGCGCGCAGCTGATCGACCTCCTTCGCCCGCGCCTTGAGCGCCTCGTTTTCCGGCTCGATGGTCAGGGCGAAGCGCGCATTGGCCTGCGTGTATTCGTGCCCACAATAAACGACCGTGTCCTGCGGCAGCGCCATCAGCTTTTGCAGCGATTGCCACATCATCTGGGCGTTGCCTTCGATGACCCGGCCGCAGCCGAGGGCAAACAGCGTGTCTCCGGCAAAAGCCACCCCGGCGGTGGGGCACCAGTAGGTGATATGGCCGGCGGTATGGCCGGGTGTGTCGATGACGCGCATCTCGAAGCCGCCAAAGTGGAAACTGTCGCCTTGCCCGACGGCCTCATCGATACCGGGTATCTTTCCCTGTTCCGCGCGCGGCCCGATGATCTTGCAGCCCGTTGCCGCCTTGAGCGCCAGGTTTCCTCCGGTATGATCAGCGTGATGATGCGTCGTCAGAATTTGCGTTGAGCCGCCAGCCCTTGTCCTGCAACGCGCGGGCCACCGTGTCGGCATCGGGCGCGTCGATCGATGCCGTCACATTCGCCGCACCGTCATGGATCAGTACGCCGAAATTGTCGCTGAGGCAGGAAATTGCGTAATCTCGAGCTTGGCCATGGCGTGCGTTGCTCTCGCTTGCTTTTTTTCCGCTAACCCGCACCCTACCAGGAGGCGCATCGATTTCAACCCGGCCGATCGCAGCAAGGGTGCAGGGCTCGGCAGCGTGGTGCGGGACCGCTGATGTCGTTGGATGTTGTCGATTTGCGTGAATTCTACGGGCGCCCGCTCGGCAGCGCCGTGCGTCGCCTGCTCACGCGCCGCATCCGCGCGCGCTGGCGCAACGTCCAGGGTGCGCAGCTCGTGGGGTTGGGCTTCGCCGTGCCCTACATCGGCATGTTTCGCGGCGAGGCCGGCTGCGTCGGGGCGTTGATGCCGGCCACGCAGGGTGCCCTGGTTTGGCCCACGGGCGATCAGGTCCAGAGCGTCCTGGTGGAGGAGGCCATGTTGCCGCTCGGCGATGCCTCCCTTGATCGACTGCTGGCGGTGCATTGTCTGGAGGCTACGGAGCGCTCAGGACCTCTGCTGCGGGAGATCTGGCGCGTGCTGAAGCCAGAGGGCCGTCTGCTGCTGGTCGTCCCCAACCGGCGTGGCGTCTGGGCCCGGCTCGATATGACGCCCTTCGGCCACGGCCGACCCTACAGCCGCGGCCAGCTCGGAGCGGCTGCTCAACGATGCCTTGTTCACGCCCCTGGAATGGACGGGCGCGCTCTATATGCCGCCCATTGACCGGCGGTGGATCGTGCGCTGGTCGACGGTTTTCGAGCGCGTTGGCGCGCGCCTGTGGCCGGGCTTTGCCGGCGTGACGATCGTGGAGGCGCGTAAAGAGTTGATGGGGCGATCCCGGCGGTGGCAAAGCCCGCCCGGCGCGGCGGCCTGGCGACGGCGCAAGGAACGCTCAAGCGCTGCGCCGAGCGGCGGTGTTCGGCGCTGTGAACGCGGGCCGCTCGCGGCGGATGGGGCCAGGTCTCCGAGTGGGAGCGCCCGAGCGCGGGTCCCTGGCACGGTTCCCCGAACGCGGATGCATGGGCGCGGGCGGTTTTCAAGCCTCGCCGTCGATCGCGGCCATATCGATCGCTGCCCTCAGCTCCCCGCCCGCGCGCTCCAGCAGGCTCAGCGCGGTGTCCAGACTACAACCTTGAGCAACAGCACGGCTAACTTGACGTTGCCGCCGGCGCGCACAAGTGCCGCCTCGGCCTCCGCCTCGCACCTGCCGGTCAGGTGCACGAGCATGTCCAGTTTGCGCCTGCTGAGCTTGGTGTTGGCAGCCTGACGTCCACCATGAGGCCCCGGTAAACGTGACCGAGGCGGATCGATGACAAGGGTCGAGAGTAGACTGAGCGTGATGGCGCTGCGCGGTGCCCGCGTTCATGCGGGTCGAGCCCGCGATCGGTTCCGCGCCGGTGTCGAGAAAAATGCCATGCTCGGCGTCGTTGAGCAGCGGCGTGTCGCGGTTGTTGGCAATGCCGATGGTGAGCGCACCCCGCCGCTTGGCCTCGCGCAGGCACGACACGGTGAACGGCGTCGTGCCGCTCGCCGCCAGCGCGACCATTACATCCTTGGCCCCGACATCGATCAGCTCGTTGCCACGCCCGACTTGATCTTCCGCGCCCTCGACGGCCTGCATCATCGCCGCCCCGCCGCCGGCGAGCAGCAGGACAAGCCGGTCGCGCGGCCAGCCGAAGGTCGGCATCAACTCGGCGCCGTCCTGCACGGCAAGCCGCCCGGAGGTTCCCGCCCCGGCGTAAATGAGGCGGCCGCCGGTCCTAAGCCCAGGCTCCATCGCCAGGCCGGCCCGCTCGATGGCCGGTAAGGCGGCGGCGCACCGCGGCGACGGCGGCGAATTGCCCGCCGATCATGGCCTCCAACACGTCGCCGGGTTCCCAAATATCGATGTCCGCAAAGCGTGGGCTGGGGCGTTCTGTTTTCATCGACCTCACCGTCATTGCCTGAAAAAGGGCAACGCGCACCACCAAATTTGAGTTCTCGCGCGTTTCTGGGCAGCGCGCGGCAAGTGCGGTATAGCCCTAATATGCGGTTCGCCGCAGCGGGTGCGAATGGTGGTAAATCCTGATGACCCACCGGTCATTTATGGCTGAGGAGATTGCGGCGGCTCCCGATGTCGTGGCCCGGCAGGCCGAAGCCATGGCGGCGCCCTTGGCGCGCCTCGTCGCGCGGCTCAATGGCGCGCCTCCGCGCCTGGTGGTCACCTGCGCCAGGGGCAGTTCGGCGCACGCGGCCACCTTCGGCAAGCACTTGATCGAGCGCTATCTGGCCGTTCCGGTGGCGGCGGCGGCGCCGAGCATCGCCAGCGTCTACCGCCGCGGCCTGCGGCTTGAGGGACCAACTCGTCCTGGTGATCTCGCAGTCGGGCAAGAGCGATGACCTTCTCGCCTTTGCCGAGCGGGCGCACCTGTCGGGAGCCGTTACCGTTGCCGTCACCAACGATGCAGCCGCGCCGCTGGCTCAGGTGTGTCAGTTCGTGCTCCCGATCGGCGCGGGACCCGAGCTCAGTGTCGCCGCGACCAAGACCTTCGTGGCCACCGCATCGGCGCTTTTGCGGCTGACGGCGGCTTGGGCGCGTGCGCAGGAGCTCGACGCAGCGCTGGCCCGGCTGCCGCGTCGTCCTGCCGAAGCCGCCCAATTGGATTGGCGGGACGGGGCCCGCGCGCTCGCCGGCGCCGCCAGCCTCATCACCATCGGGCGTGGCCCAACCTTGGCCATGGCCAGGGAGGCGGCGCTGAAGCTGAAGGAAACCTGCAATCTGCACGCGGAGGCCTTCAGCGGTGCGGAGTTCCTGCACGGCCCCGTTGCGCTTGTCTCCGCGCGCTATCCCGTGCTGATGTTCATGCCAACCGATGCCGCGGCGGACGGCATGCGGGAGCTTGCCGCCTGGCTGCGCGGCAAAGGCTCAGTCCCGTTTGCCGCCGAGCCCGGGCCAAGCGCACTCGGTCGGCTGCCGGCACTGAGGAGGGACCAACCGGAGGCCGATGCCGTCTGCTTGATCCAAAGTTTTTACACCATGATCGTAGACCTGGCCGAACGGCTGGGCACCGACATCGACCGCCCGCGCAATCTCAATAAGGTGACGCGGACGCTGTAGCTAAGCTCGCGCGGCGCGCGCCTTAGGCTCGATGCGGGGGTAGGTGCCGCGTCAGCATGAACACGGCCTTCTCGCCCAGAAAATTGTGCACCGTCAGCGGCAGCCAGGTGCCGAGCTTTTGCCCCTTTAGATTGAAGGCGACGGCGCGTTCGACGCCTGCGCCCGTCAGGCAGCACAGGTCCGCGAAGTCTTTGATCGTGCACAGGTGCGCGTTTGGGCTGACGTACCAGGCTTCCGGGAGGTTCTCGCGTCACCGGCATGCGGCCGGTGAACAGCAGCTGGCCGCGCACCTGCCAGTGGCCGAAGTTTGGAAACGAGACGATGGCGCGGCGGCCGATGCGCAAGAGGTTCTCGAGCACGGTCTGGGGCTGGCGCGTGGCCTGGATCGTCAGGCTGAGGATGGCATAGTCGAAGGCGCGCGTCGGGATAATCGGCAAGGTCGCGATCGGCATCGCCCTGGATGACCGACAGGCCCCGCGCCACGCAGGCGTTGACGCGTTCGCGACTAACCTCGATGCCGCGGGCGTCGACGTTCTTGGTATCGGCGAGCAGCTGCAGGAGCGCGCCATCGCCGCAGCCCACGTCGAGCACGCGCGAGCCCGCCTCCACCATCTCCGCGATCAGCAGATGGTCGACGCGGTGCTGGCGCCGGCTTGCTGGGGGCGAGCATCAGCGACCTCTCCGGCGCGAACTTTAGACCGCGCTTGGCGGCCGCCGCGTTGAGGAAGCCGCGAATGGTGGCGAACAGCTCCGGCTCTTCCAGCAGGAAGGCGTCGTGACCCTTGTCGGACTCGATCTCGACGAAGCTGACGTTGGCGGCCACCGCATTCAAGCGCCTGCACGATCTCGCGGCTCTCGCGCGTGGGGTAGAGCCAGTCGCTGGTGAAGGAGACCACGCAGAACCGCGTCTTGCGTGCCCTTGAAGCGCGTTGGCCAGAACATCGCCGTGCTCGGCCGCAAGGTCGAAATAGTCCATGGCCCGGGTGATGTAGAGGTAGCTGTTGGCATCGAAGCGGTCGACGAACGTGGAGCCCTGATGGCGCAGATAGCTCTCCACCTGGAAATCGGCGTTGAAGCTGAACGCTCTTGGCGGCGAGATCCTGCAGGCTGCGTCCGAACTTGCGGTGCAGCGCCTCTTCCGAAAGATAGGTGATGTGCGCGGCCATGCGCGCCACGGCGAGACCATTGCGCGGCACCTTGCCGAACTCGAGATAGCGTCCCTGGCACCAGTCGGGGTCGGCCATCACCGCCTGCCGGCCGACCTCGTGGAAGGCGATGTTTTGCGAGGAGTGCCAGGCCGCGGTGGCAATCGGCATGGCCGTGAAACGCGCTCGGGGTGACGCGCGACCCACTCGAGCACCTGCATGCCGCCCATCGAGCCGCCGGCCACGCTGAAAAGCTGCTCGATGCCGAGCTGGTCGATCAAACGCACCTGGGCGTCGACCATGTCGCCGATGGTGATGACGGGAAAGTCTAGGCCCCAGGGCTTGCCCGGTCTTTGGATTGAGGCTCGCGGGCCCGGTCGAACCCATGCAGCCGCCGAGAATGTTCGGGCAGATCACGAAGAAGCGGTCGGTATCGATCGGCTTGCCGGGCCCCACCATCGCTTCCCACCAGCCGGGCTTGCGGGTGACGGGATGTTCGCTGGCGACGTACTGGTCCAAGGTCAGAGCGTGCGCAGATGAGGACCGCGTTCGACTTGTCGGCGTTGAGCGTGCCATAGGTCTTGTAGGCGATGCGCACCGGTGCCGAGCAGTTTGTCGCAGTCGAGCCGCAGCGGCTCGCTCTCGGGAATGTCGATGTAGTCGCTGCTGGGGGTCTTTGCCTCCAGCATGCGCGCGTCGGTTGGCGCCTAAAAATCGCGTGGATCTGCCCTGTTCATAGGGGGTGTTAGCTAGGCCCTCGCGCGCGAATGTCAATGAATTCTTTGCACGCGCCTTTTGCAAAGCCCCGCCACTCACGATCTAATGCCTGAAAGGAGGTGTGCCATGATCGATCATTCCACCCCAAGGGCCGCGTTCTGGCCGCCGCGCTCGCATGCGCCGCCAGGCAGAGCTGGGCGGAGGTGAGCCTTTGCCGATATCGCCGGGCAGGCCAAGGTGCCGTTGGGCGAAATGCGCGATCTCTTCTCGAGCAAGAGCGCGATCATCGCCGAGCTTTTGCGCGCGGTCGATCGCGAAGTATTGAACCGGATCGATAAAGTCCAAGATCAGGAGAAGCGCGATCTCTTGTTCGATGTCCTCATGACCCGTTTCGACGTGCTGGCGCCGCACAAGGCGGCCCTCAAATCCATGGCCCAAGCCGGAGGCGCCGACCTGGCGCTGGCGGGGCCGCTCTTGGCCTCCCAGCATTGGATGCTGCAGGCGGCCGGCATCGACACCAGCGGACCGGGCGGGGCGCTGCGCGTCGCCGGGCTAGCCGGCGTCTACGCGTCGGTCTTTCGCACCTGGCTCGAGGACGACGACCCGGGCCAGGCCCGCACCATGGCCGCGCTCGATCGCCGCCTGCGTCGCGGCGAGCGGACGCTGCAACAGGTGGACGGCGTTGCTTCGGCGGTTCGGCAGTTTGCTACGGCGGTGCCGGATTTTCTCAAGCGCCTCGGCGAGGCCGCGCGCGCAGCGGGCCCAGGCGCGAGCCGGCCTCAGGCGCCGAAGAGCCAAAGACTTAAAACACCTGTCTGCGCAGGAGCGAGCGATGCCGAAGGGAAGTCCTCAATCTCCTTGATCGCCTTGGCAGAGTTCCTCAAGGTCGACGTCCGCGTTGGTACCATCGTCGCCGCCGAGCCCCTGGCCGGAGCTCGCAAGCCGGCGCTGCGCCTCAAGATCGATTTCGGGGCCGAGATCGGCATCAAGACAAGTTCAGCGCAGATCACCGCGCACTATCTGCCGCAGGCGCTGGTCGGACGCCAGGTCGCCGCCGTCGTGAATTTTCCGCCGCGTCAGATCGCCAAGACGATTTCAGAGGTTCTGACCCTTGGCTTTCCTGACGCTGCTGGCGAGGTGGTGCTGGGTGGGGCCAGAGCGGACGGTGCCCAACGGCGGCCGCCTGTTCTGAGACCGCCGGCCCCTTGCGCCCAGCCAAACTTGCCAACGGCGAGTGGCCTGGGGATGGGACGGCCGGATGGCGAGGTGGGAGATCGCGACCAGGAAGAGGGCGACGCGGCGATCGCGCAAGGCCTAAAGTGGTGGGGGATCGGCGAAGGGGCGCCGTGAGGGCAACGGCTGAGCCAAACGGAGTGGAGCGATGTTGACGATTTACGGCGTTTGTCGCCTGCGCGCGTCGCGCACCTTCTGGTTGGTCGGCGAGCTTGGGCTTGCCTTTCGCCACGTGCCGGTAGTGCAGGCCTATCGTCTTGCCGATCCCAACGCCGGCGGGGCGCCGTTCAACACGCGCTCGCCGGAGTTCCTGCGCCTCAATCCGAATGGGCACATTCCCAGCATCGACGATGATGGCTTCGTGCTCAACGAATCGCTCGCCATCAACCTCTACCTGGCCAAGAAACACGGCGGGGCGCTGGCGCCCGCCAACGTCGCGGAAGACGGTGCCATGATGATGTGGGCCCTGTGGGCGGCAACCGAGGTCGAGCCACACGCGCTCAACGTCCTCTATCACCGGCTGAGCTACGCCGAGGCGAAGCGGGACGCCAACATCGCTGCCGCCGCGGTCGCGGCGCTCAAAGCTCCCTTTGCCGTCTTCGACCGGGCGCTGGCGACAACGGGCTTTGCCGTAGGCAGTCGCTTCACCGTCGCCGATATCAATCTGGCGGAGGTCTTTCGTTACGCCATGCCGGCGCCGGAACTGTTTCAGCCGCCCCTCGGGTCTGCGGCCTGGCTCCGCCGCCTGCCAGGCGCGCCCCGCCTTCAAGGCCATGATGGCGCGACGGGAGGCGGAGCCCGCCTGAGGCCCCAGAGCGGCACGCGCATGGTGGCCCGCAGCCCGCCCATGGAGCTGACGCTTAGCGCGATGTCGCCGCCGTGGCTGCGCGCGATATCGCGGGCGATTGCCAGGCCCAGGCCGGAATTGCCCGCATCCTGGTTGCGCGCGTGATCGAGCCGGTAGAAGGGACGAAAGACATTGTCGCGCTCGGTTGCGGGAATGCCCGGGCCGTCGTCGTCGACCTCGATGCGCAGCCAGCATTCCTCCGCGGCCGCCCGGATGACGACGTTGTCGCCAAAGCGTGCGGCATTGGTGACAAGGTTGGTGACCGCCCGCTTGAAGGCCTGGCGCTTGAGCGGCAGCACCAGCGGGCGCCGTGGATGGCGCATTCTGACCTCGATCGGCGCGCCCGATGTGCTCGGTCTCTTCCTGCACTTCGCCGAGAAGCTCGCCGACGTCGGTCGGTGCCGCCTCCTCGCCGCCGTCGCCCTTGGCGAAGGCCAGATAGTCCTCGAGCATGTGCTGCATCTCATTGACGTCACTGCGCAAGGCGGCGATTTCCGCCCCGTCGCCCAGCAGCGCCAACTCAAGCTTGAAGCGGGTGAGCACGGTGCGCAGATCATGGCTCACGCCCGCCAGCATGGAGGTGCGCTGCTCGACATGGTGGCGAATGCGATCGCGCATTTCCAGGAAGGCGGACGCGGCCCGACGCACTCCGCGCGCGCCGCGCGGACGGAAGTCCTGCGGCACCGGGCGGCCCTTGCCGAAGGCGTCGGCGGCCTCGGCCAGGCGCAGGATCGGGCGGATCTGGTTGCGCAGGAACGCAATCGCCACCGTTAGCAGCACGACGCTGGTGCCGACCATCCAGATCAGGAAGATGTGGGAGTTGGAGGCGTAGGTTTGTCCACGCTGGGCGGTGAAACGCAAGATCGCCCGGTCGAGCTTGACGCGGACCTCCACCAGCCGGGACTGCCCGACGGTGTCGATCCAGAATGCGGCGGTTCACGAAGGTGCGCAGCTCGTCCGACAGCGCTCGGTCGAGCAGATCGAAAAACGGCTTGGGCTGCGCGGTCGGCAGGTTGCCCGGGGGCAGAATCTCGAGCGTGAAACCAAACTTGCTCTGGGCGAGTTCCGATAGCCGCGTGCCGTCACTCCTCGAGTTCTCGTAGATCGAGACGACTGCGGCCATGTCGCGCGCCGTGGCCTCCGATAGCCGGCGCGTCACCTGGTTCCAATGCCGCTCCATGAAGGCAAAGGCAACCACGCTTTCCAGCAGCACGATGGGGGCGATGATGATGATCAGGGCACGGGCGTAAAGCCCCTTCGGCGCCAACTCGGCGAGCAGTCCGCTGACGCTGGCCCAGGCCCCTTTAGGCCATTCCACGCCGGCCAGCCGGTTGCGCCAGGTTTCGGTCGTGGCGGATGAGCTTATGCGCCATCGCTATCGGGCGCCTGCCCCTCAATCCGTGTGCAGTATATAGCCTTTGCCCTCACCGTCTGGAGAAAGACCGGGTTTGCCGGATCGGTCTCGATCTTGCGACGCAAGCGATTGATCTGCACGTCGATTGCGCGTTCGCTGCCGGTCGAATCGTCGCTCGCCAGTTCGTGCCGCGCGATCGGCGACCCCGGGCGCTGGGCGAACAGGCGCAATAGATCGCGCTCACGCTCGGTGAGCTTGATCGTCTCGTCGTTCCGTCGCAGTTCCCCACGCCCGACATGAAAGGTGAACTCGCCCATCTTGATCTCGTCGCGCGGCCCCGATGGGCCGCGCCCGCGCTTGAGGATGTTTTGCAGTCGCAGCAACAGTTCGCGCGGCTCGAACGGCTTGGCAACGTAGTCATCGACCCCGATCTCGAGTCCCTCGATGCGCTGCTCGGGTTCGGCGCGTGCCGTCAGCATGCAGATCGGGATGTTGGATATCGGCCGTTCAGGCCACGGGCCAGCTCCAGGCCGCTCTCGCCGGGCATCATGACGTCGAGAATGACGACGTCGAGACAGGCAAGCCCGCGCATGGCGGCGCGTGGCGCTGCGTGGCATCGGTGGCCGTGGTGACGCGGAAACCGCTCTCCGAGAACGAGGTAGCGGGCCAACAGGTCCCTATTGCGCTGATCGTCGTCGACAATCAGGATGTGCGCCGCATTGTCGGCTAACGCTTCCATGGCCCACGTCCCCGGCTGCCGTGCCGCGAGGCTAGCCCGCCAGCTGGAAACGCGGCCCCTGATCGACCGCGGCAAAGAGTGCCTCGACAAAGCCCGTTCTTCCGGGACGATCATGGCAAAAAGGAAGCGCAGCATCGCCGCTTCGCTGCCGGTTGCCCGCCGCCACAAGGCGCGTTGCCAATGCGCTTTGCCTCACGGTATCGAGGCTGGGCGGCCAACCTCCGCGCCTTTGTCCGTCGTGTGCGAGCAGCCGCTGGCGGCGATCCTCGTTGCCGGCAATCTGGCAAATCCAGCCTTGATCGACCAGGGGCTTCAGGACGCGCGACCAGGCTCTGCTTGGTGATTTTCAGGATGTCCAGAAGGTCCTGGACCTTAAGACCCGGGTTGCGGTTGACGAAGTGCAGGACCCGGTGATGCGCTGCCGCCAGGCCGAACTCGGCCAGCACCGCATCGGCCTCCCGTGAAGTCGCGATAGGCAAAGAATAACAACTCCACACAGGTGATGAGCTCAGCATCGGCGGCTGCGGCACGTGCGGCGCCGCCAGCGCTGGCAGCGCCGGCCCGCGGCTCAGCCAGAGCTCCCTTAACCGACGAGCAGGCACCGAAATTATGTCAGTCATGTTGACTTATTTGGCCCCGATTGTTAGTGCTGGAGGCGACATTTTACAGGCCTGCATGCCTCTTTGTGAGCCACTCGAGCCGCGAAAAGGTTTGCAATTAGGTAATCTTGCCGACCAGGGGGCTTAGCCAGCATCAAGCAGGGCCCGCGGCCGCGGCAAACGTCCACGGAGAACCCGAGGCATGGCCGACACTCCCCCTACCACGATCGCGACGGCTGCACTTTGGTATGACGGCAAGCTGGTGCCGTGGCGCGGGGCTTCGCGTCTACACGTGCTGAGCCACGGCCTGCACTATGCCAGTGCGGTGTTTGAGGGCGAGCGCGCCTACAATGGGGTGATCTTCCGAACTGACGCAGCACATCCGGCAGCGTCTGGTGGAAGGCGCCAAGACACTTGATTTCGAAATCCCCTACAGCGTGGCGGAAATCGATCAGGCCTGTCGCGACGTCGTCAAGGCCAACGAAGCTCAGCGACTGCTATGTGCGCCCGATTGCCTGGCGTGGCAGCGAGATGAGTGGTGTGTCGGCACAGGCGACCAAGATCCACCTTGCCATTGCCGCTTGGGACTGCGGTTCCTACTTCCGATGGAGCAGGCGACTTGAAGGGCATCCGGCTGACGCGTCCCGCCAACTACCGACGCCCCGATCCGGCGACGGCGCCGGCCAAGACCAGCGGCGGCCGGCCTCTGCACATGATCTGCACCATCGAAAAACACCGTGCCGAAAGAGATGCGGCTGCGCCGACGCCCTGATGTACGACTGGCGCGCGTTACGTCGCCGGAGTGCACCGGCGCCAACATTTTCCGATCAAGGACGGCAAGTTGCATACGCCAACGCCCGACTGCTTTCTCGACGGCATCACCCGGCGCACCGCGTGATCGCGCTTGCCAAAGAAACGCGGCTACGAGGTGATCCGAGCGCACCATTCTGCCCGATGAGCTCGGCAGCTTTTCCTGAATGCTTCATTGTCGGCACCGCGGCCGAAGTTACGCCGGTGTTGTCGGAAATCGGCCCGCACCGCTATACCCCGGCACGATCTGCGAGACGCTTTGATCCGACTACATGGCAGCCGTTGCGGCAATACAAAGATCGCCGCCGAGCGATAGCTCGAGGCGGCCGCCGCAGCCTTGCTGCGACGCGACACCGCCGGTCCGCAAGCTTTTGGGGACACCGAGCCGGGAGCCCCCCTCCCGCCTGGCCCATTTCCCAATTTATGTCCTGGCGTTAAAGGCTTCGCCTGACCGGGCGTGGCCGCCGGGGCACAGCGGCCCAGCCGCGAAACCAAACCGACACACGGGAGCGTTGCGGGCGTGCCCCACGCGTCTTCGCCAATGCTGGCGTCCAGGTCGCAAAGGTCGTCAAAAGCGCGGGGGTCCGTATTATTGTGCCGTGCAGGCCACCACGTCTGCCTCAATGCTCACCGCTCCCTCATCCTCACCGGGGCCCTGGGTGCCGGCGGGATTGCCGATGGCCTGCGCGCACCGAAGGCTCGCCAGCGCGCGTTCCCCCAGAACGCGTCCCGCACCTGCCATTTCGCCCGCGGTGGCCTCTATCGGGGCTGCCTGTCGTCCTACAGTTGCCGGATCTGCCGCATGTGGTGGCGACGAGCTGTCAGGGGCGATGCGGCGGTGCTGGGCTACGCGCCGGGTTTGCCAGGAGATGCGCTGCAACTGGGGCTAAAGGGCCCCGAGCGGCGCATCGCTCCGCCTCAGGCCACGGCCGCCTCGGGCTCGGCCACTCGCCTGCGCTGCGCGCGCGGCTCGTTGAGAGACCATCAGCGGCTGGAGTGAGCCCCTGCGGTGTCGACCGGGCCAGAAGATCTCGATATCGTTGCGCGCGCTTTTTGCTTTCACGCTCCAGCCGGCGAGCTGCAAGGCCCGCTTCTCCGCCCAGCAGGGAATAGGCCATGGTTGCGCAAGGGGTTTGGCCTCGCGGACGGGATGATACTTGTCGCTCGCCAGCCGTAAGCGGCCGTCGCCGTCTTTTTGCAGCCACGCCTGGCGATTTCTGTAAGGAGATCGGTGTCGCTGCCAGAGGCTTTTCCTCTCGCGTTTCAGTTGTTCGAAGCTCGCTTCTCACCCAGAGCCAGCGCGCTCCCAGCGCGACCAAGCCGGCGCCAACTGTCAGGTCATGGCACGCCGACCGGTTGGTTGACGTGAGCGCCTTTGCGGCCTCAGCAATACGTAACGG
>ERZ1370068.5223-contig-4254_pt1 | contig 50262 bp, 79 predicted proteins | sample MGYA00561227_ERZ1370068 | MGnify/ENA primary metagenome ERZ1370068 (study PRJEB38410, sample SAMEA6850437) | metagenome | study: Metagenomic assessment of the ecological functions of the soil: analysis of the soil microbiota associated with the... | reverse complement strand
CTTGCCGTGATGCTCGAGATGGGATTTTGTTGCTTCCTCGTGATGATGAATTGCATGTAGATGATGTCCATGTGCGACATGAGCATGGTGCGCGGCTTTCTCGTGATTGCCGGCCTCATGGTGTTTGGCTGCTTCCTTATGATGGCGAGCTGCGTGCTCGTGATGTTCGGCAGCTTTAGTATGATGTTCTGCTGCTTGTTTTGACATATCGTCCTCCTTCGAATCTTTATTCTCTTAACGTGATCAGTTTCTTCAAAAAGCTTCTCCCGCCGCAAATACAAAGTTCACCGCTTACCGCTCGGAGATTGGGTTTACTCAGATTGTGTAAGTCGTTGTGGAGGAGAAGTAAATCCTATCTTTCGGGCTGCATGCCTATCTTTCGGTCATAAGAGCCTATCTTTTGGCCAGGGGCTGACAGTCCAGTTTGCTTCGGGGAGACATTGGCGTAACATTCAGGCTAGCGTCAGGTTGGATCATGTGGGATCTGCCATCCATCTACCTCGCAGCTAATCGCACTAAGCTGCTGGTCATTGCCGGCCTCTTGGTCACGGCGATTGCGGTTATCGACTGGTTGACCGAGCCTTACATCTCCCTCGGCTTTCTGTACCTATTTCCCATCATGATTGTCGGGGCGTACCTGTCTCGGAGACAGATCATTGGCGTTGCCTTGCTATGTGCGTTGCTTCAAGAAGCCTTCAGTGATCTGCCTGGGAACGAAGCGTTCGTCCGTTTAGTATTCAGTTCAGCTGGGTTTATTGCCACCGGACTCTTCATTTCAGAGCTCCTCCGCAACCGCCGTATTGTCCTCAAGCATATCGAAGAGCTTAAAGACCAGGTAAAGCTACGGCAAGATGCTGAGGAGCAACTGCGCATGCTGGTGGAGAGCAGTCCAGCCGCGATCATCACGATCGATTCGAACGGGATGATTCTCCTCGCCAATGAGGGGGCTCAGCAGCTGTTGGCGCCTGGGGGACAGCCGTTACGAGGTCAGGCAATCAGCTCTTATCTGCCCTCGTTGCAAACCGCTGTTCAGACTCGCCCTTCCAGGGCGTTTAGGACGACGCTCCAGTGCAGGGGGCAACGGAGCGACGGTGAGGCATTTCTCGCCGGCATTTGGTTCTCCACCTACACGAGCATCTCCGGCCCGCGCTTAGCGTGCCATAGTTGTCGATCTCTCAGAGGATCTGCGCAGCCGGGAGGATTTGAGCCTGGATCATTTGCTGAAGAACAGCCGTATTCTGATGAGCGCGGTAGCCCATGAGGTCCGAAACCTGTGCGGTGCCGTGCTAGTGGTACAAAAGAATCTTTCCCGGCTCAGCGAGCTTCAACACAACAAAGACTTTCAGGCCTTGAGCATGCTGATTCAGAGTCTTGAGAAAATATCAGCAATGGAGTTACAAGTTTCTCCTACGCAAAACGCTGGCGCAGTTGAGTTGACATCGGTGCTCGACGAATTGCGAGTTCTAATCGAGAGTGCCTACCACGAATCGGAAATGGAGATTGAATGGCAAATTCAGGAATCCCTGCCGCGGGTTTGGGCCGACCGTTATGGTCTGGTTCAAATCTTCCTGAATCTTGCAAGAAACAGTCAACGCGCGATGCAGCGCTCCGAGACGAAACGGCTATGCGTAAGTGCTTCCGATGAAGGAAGCACGGTCGTCGTTCGCTTTGAAGACACGGGTGTCGGTATCAGCTCTCCTGAAAATCTGTTTCGCCCCTTTCAACGCGGCGCCGATTCGTCGGGTCTGGGCCTTTATGTATCCCGTGCTATCATTCACAGCTTTGGCGGTGAACTCCTTTACGAGCGCAGGTCTCGGGGATGCTGCTTCGCCGTAGTCCTGCCTTCGTTATCCACTAGCAGCAAGGAAGTGATAAATGCCTGAATCGATGGAGCAGACGATTGAGATTCTCCTCGTCGATGATCACACTCTGTTTCGAGAGGGCGTATCCCGGCTATTAGGAACCGAACCTGCGTTTAAGGTTGTTGCATGCGGGTCAATTAAGGAAGCGCTCGCAGTTCTACGACAACGGCAGATCGATATCGTGCTGCTTGACTTCGACCTGGGTCAACGCGACGGCACACGATTCGTGCGCTTGGCGAAAGAGCAGGGTTTTGGTGGTAAAATCCTGGTCGTGACCGCCGGAGTCGAGGAACGTGAAGCGGCCGAGTTGATTCGTTGTGGTATCTCCGGCATCTTCATGAAGCATAATTCTGCGGCCTTGCTGGGTCAAGGGATCCGTGACGTTATGGCAGGAAAGGTCTGGTTCGACCAAGAGCTTCTACAGGCCACCATGCACGGTAGTGCACCACTTCCTGAGTCTCAAAGCGAGCGGTTCACCCAGCGGGAGCGTCAGGTTCTTTCGTATGTCCTCGAAGGCCTCGCCAACAAGGAGATCGCGGCACGAATCGGCGTCTCCGAGGCTCGGTTAAGGCAACCTCTACAGCAGCTCTTCTCAAAGACCGGCGTCCACACTCGGGGTCAACTGGTTCGCATCGCCCTGGAGCAATACAATGACCAGCTCTAGTTCCCTGGAAGTTGCCGTAGGTGCTCGACCAAGTCTTGAAGATGCGGCTGAGATGACGGATTCTAGAGGGAAGCCCCTCTACTTGTTGAAAAACCCCAAATTCTTAGACTGTGCCCTGTCAATAATCATCCTTTCCTCTCGTTGATGAGCAGCTCTACTGTAAAAATCTTAAATCCATCAGCTGTTGAACTGTCAAACTCTTCGCTTTGGGATTTTCTTTCGCCGCGGCATCGATTACGACCTCCATGCCCTTCAACGTCGGCTTGCCGTCGTCCGGCGTGGCGCGCAACGAACCCTCATACACGACCTCGGCCATTTGTCGCTCCGGCAGTTTGCTCAACGCCATGATCTTCTTTACCGCCTCGGCTCGGTGAGTTTTGTAATACCGAACCGCTTCCACGTAAGCTCTCATGAAAGTTCTCACCGTTTGCGGCTGACTTTCCAAATAATCCTCGCGCGCGACAAAGTTTACATGGGAAACTCGATGCCTTTCTCGATAAAATCAAGCAGCACGCCAAAACCCAGTTTCTGTGCCACCAGGGCTTCCTCGGGGCTCAATACCGTGGCCTGAATCGCCCCTGATTGCAGGGCCACCAAACGAGCTTGTGAGCCGCCCACTTGAATGATCTGCACATCGTTGGGCGTTAGGGAAAAATGGTTTAGCGCCAGTCGAACAACATAGTCGGTGTTGCTGCCGAAGCGACTGATGCCGATCTTCTTTCCTTTGACGAGCTCGGCGGTTCGGATACCCGAGGTTACAACGAACGTGTAGGGCAGAAGGTTGGTCACGCCTGCGATGATCTTGATCCTGGCTCCCTGCAAGTAAGCGTTCACAACCGGCGGCCCACCTGTCATGAGAAGATCCAGACTTTTGCCGATCAGAGCCTGCAAGGACAACGAGCCGCCGGGAATGAATACAAGCTCCAAGTTCAATCCCTGTTTCTTGAAGATCCCAGTCTCTTGGCCGAGGTAGAGGGGCGCGACGCCGCCAAAACCGTTGAACGCGATGCGCACGGTGGTCTGCGCGCGATACTCCTGAATCGGCACCAGCACGCAGATAGAAACACAGAAAGAAGAATTGGAACAGTCTCTCGAATGTTCATCTCATTCGTTTTCGATTCTCACAAACGATTTGAACGTCTTGAAGCTCGCTGTGAACGACTTGAACGAGAATTTGTGCTCCGCTAGTTCCACAACGAAATCCCCATTCGAAGTTTCCCGTGTTCAAGATCCGCTAACGCTTCATTGATTTCATCGTATCGATACGTTTTCGTAATCAGACTCTTGAGTTCGATCCTGCCGGCCGTCGCCATCCGGAACACCTCCTCGACATCATGGGCTTGCCGGCTCGAGACGCCGGTGATGGTGATCTCGCTGGTGACGAAACGGCCGCTGCTGATGGTGAACGGGCCGTTGCCTAAGCCGCCGATAATCGTTGCCGTCCCGCCCGGTCGCGTCGCTTGAATGATCTGATCGGAGGTTTTGGGGTTACCGATGGCCTCGAATGCCTTGTCGACGCCGCCGTCGGTGAGCTTTTTGGTTTCCTGCACCGGATCCATCGTTGAAGCATTGATGGTATGTGTGGCGCCGAACTTCTTGGCGGCTTCCAGCTTGTCGTCGACGATGTCCACCGCGATGATGGGATAGGCGCCGAAACAGCGCAGGAATTGAATCGTGTTAAGGCCGATACCGCCGCAACCTATGACCAGGGCCGAATCTCCGGGCTCCAACCGTGCGCGATGCTTCACCGCGTTATAGGCCGTGGTTACACGGCAACCGACGATGCTGGCTTCCTCCATGGGCATTTCACTTGGAATCCGGAACGCCATATATGCCGGCACCGACACATACTCGGCAAAGCCGCCAACGTTCCAGCGGTTTACCGAGGTGCCGTCGGGTTTTCTGAGAGCCGGCGGGGCGGGGCGTCTTTCACAGAGGTTTTCACGCGCCGTCAGACAATAGCGGCAGCGGCCGCACTTGTAGCGCATGCCGATAATCACCCGGTCGCCCGCTGTGAAGTCTTTGCATCTTGCGCCCACTTGCTCGATGGTTCCCGCGACTTCGTGCCCCAGGATCGTCGGCGGCGTGAAGCGGTTTCTTCCCTCGACGACTTTTAGATCGGTATGACATACGCCGCAGGCCGCAACTTTGATCAGCACATCTTCGTCGCCAACTTCAGGCATCTCCAGCTCTTCGATCTGTAAGGGCTGGCGAGCTTCATGCAATACTGCAGCTTTCATAAGGCTTCCTTCCGTCTTCAGCTAGTCACAGGAATTTTAACTACGCCACCTGGAGGTTGGCCGTCAAGGGAAACTTATCGCCTTGACACGATCTGTCCGCAGAGGATAGCTTGCCCTTCGTACGGCGACTCGATGGCTTTTAAACCACCGATTTGTCTCGTTGATTAACGGGAGGTAAGGAATATGCCGAACAAACCCACACCCCAAGAGGTTAGCGTCGATCCAAAAACGACCGCGTTCTTAGTTTTGGACCTTAATTGTCGTTGTGAGAACCCCGAAGAGCCTTGTTACAAGCTAATCGACCCCGTGGCGAGGTTTTGGACCGCGCGCGGCAAGCCAACATATTCATCGTCTATACCGCCGCCGATCGTTACAAAGGCACGCCGGAGGCAAGAATGCCGCATGCGTTCAAACAACGAGAGGACGAGCCGGTCATTTTCCCGCCTGCCTTCGATAAGTTTTACAGCGGTGAGCTGCAGCCGATGCTACAGAAGCGGGGCATCAAGACCGTGATTGTTTGCGGCGCTTCGAGCAACCAGGCGGTCATGTATACCGCCACCGCCGCCGTGCGGCCCTTCGGCTACGATTGCGTGATTCCGGTAGACGGCCTCATCGCCCGCGGCGATTACGAGCACGAATTCACGCTGCACCAGTTCACGATTCTGCCCGGCGGCGCCGCGCAGAAATTCAAGATCACGCAATTCGACAAGATCAAGATGGCGTGATAATTCCACTCGCGGCATTGGCGCATCCCGAACACTTTGAACGTCTTGAACGGTTTGAACCTTTTGAACGCGCAGAATACTAGCGCGGATACAGCTCCTTGATAAAACCTTCCTTCGCTAGTTGTTCCAAAGGCGCGGGATCGTAGAACTGTCGCGGATCGACTCCTTTGGCTTTGGGATTTCGCGTCGCGATGTCTTCCATGACCGCTTCCATTTCCGGAAGCGTGACCGTCGGCACATCGCGAATATAACCGAGCACGTAGCTCTTGAACGCGCTCGCCAGCAACTTGGTATCCGTGTTACGCGTATACTGTCCCAGAACCCGAACGGTGAAATCGGGGTTGGCTTTTGCGTACTTGATTCCTTCAAGCGTTGCCTTCAGAAAGCGATTGAGTGTCTGCGGGCGGTTGCGAATGAACGCGTCGGTCGTTACCAGCGCGGTTCCTGGATAGCGGTATTTGAGATTCGCCAGATTCATGAATTCTTTGTAGCCGAGCTCCTTCGCCCGCTCCAAAGTCGGCGACGAAATGAGCGCGCCTTTGATGATCCCCTGCTGCATGAAGAGAAGATTTTCCGGTACACCACCGGTTTGTATCATTTTGATATCTTTGTTCGGATCGAGCCCAAGTTCGCTGACGGCCCTTTTCAATCCCAAGTCGGTCAACGATCCAAAGCGACTCACGCCAAAGGTCTTGCCTTTTAGATCTTGAGCAGTGGCAATGTCCGATGTCGTCACCAAACTCATGGGTATGACGTTGATCGTTGTGGCGATCACGTTTAGATCCGAGCCCGATAGGCGCGAGAGCGCCGCGGCGGCGCCGGAGCCTTGTACGATCTGGGTGTCGCCGGAAATCAAGGTCGTTATCGCCTGCGCGCCCGCGACATAGATAATGCTCACGTCAAGGCCATACTTCTTGTAGATCCCGGCTTCTTTCGGCACCCAGGTGGTAATCGAGGTCGCCGCGATGGAGGAATAACAAACGTTGATTTTGTCAGGCTCGGCGGCGACGGCGAAACGATTCGGCTCGGAGATAAAAACGCTAGAACCTAGCCATAGAAACAATAGGGCGATCGACCTTCTCACTAGCTTCATCAAAGGAGTCCCCTCCATTAGCCTTGCGCCGGATGCCTTTTTGACTCTTACCGTCGTCGCTGAACTTAGAGAAGGGGCTCCGCCAAGTCAAGGAGAATAAGCGATACGGTTTTTGGATGACATTGAGTTGACTCATCGCCTGTGGTATCTCCGGTAAAGCCGAATTCTTATAGGCGAAGTCCCATTATTATGATTCAAGGAATAAACAAAGTCGGCGTAGTCGGACTCGGTGTCATGGGCTTCGATATTGCCTTTTTGTACGCCATGCGAGGCTGCCAAACGTTCGTCTACGATGCTGCGAAAGCGGCTATGGATTCTCTGACCGGCCGTAGCGAGCAGACCATCGAACGGCTCAAGAGGAGGAACCGGATTTCCGATGGTGAGATAGAGAACGTCCGCAACGGCCTTATCGCTGCGGCTGGACTGAAAGAGCTGGCAAGAATGGATCTGGTGACCGAGGCGGTTTCGGAAAACGCAAAGACCAAGCTGGCGGTCTATCAGGCTCTGCGAGAGGCTGGATTCGCAGGCATTCTTACAACCAATACGTCATCCCTGGCGCGCGCGACTTTGCTCGCCGGCGGCGTTTACGACCGAGAGAAATTCGCCCTCACTCACTTCTTCAACCCGGTCCTCTATACCCAGATGGTCGAGGTCGTGAAGGGAGACATGGAAGCGACAGAACTTCGCTACCGTGGTTTCGTTCCTCAAAGGCTTAGGACGCGAACCCGTCGAAACCAACGATATATCGGGCTTCGTTTCCAACAGCATTCTCATGTACTACGCCGTCATGGCGCTTCAGCTGGTTCAATGCGGAGCGCGCATCGAAGACGTCGATCAAGCGGCGAAAGAGCTGCGGCTACTTCCTCCTTTCATCAGCTTTGACAGTTGGAAACCTTCCATCGTGGAAGATGTCACCCGGGTGATGTTTGATCTCAGGGGCGATGAATTTCTGCGCTCTTCGAAGTTGCTCACTGCGCTGGCAAAGGACAACCCCAGGTTCTACATAGATCAAAAACCCAATCCGGAAATCTACCGATTAGTCGAAACCCCCAACCGAGAAATGGGCGCAACGAGCATCAAGCGCGCTCTGAAAACCGTCATCCATGTAGCAGCGGCGAGAGTCGTTGAGCTTGGAGAATCTCCCGCTACCGTGGATTTTGTCGCCACGGAGGGAGTGAAAATTCCCCAGGCGCCGTTGAAAGAAATCGACAGCCTTGGGGCTACGGCGATTCTTCAGAGAGTTATCGGAGCTTAACAACGAGATGCCGGAGGTGTCTTTGACTCCGCCTCAACTCATCACCGGCCATGGCTCGTGAAGGACAAACCTTTTACGAAAATAATCAACCCAACCCCTGGCTTCAACTCGCTGGTAAAGTCGCCAACCGCTCATGCGAGCCATTGACGTCCACGTTCATCCGAGCACGCGTGGTTTAGACTGCGACGCGTGTGCTTATTTCCGGAGAGAGCTGAGCGAAGTTCCGACCACAGAGGAAAAGTTCGCCGAGTTATTTGTCACGCAGCAAGTCAAAGCTCTGCTTATCGGTTGGCATCCGTCCACCGTGAAGGAGGGAACGCGAAACAGTAATGAGCATGTCATTGACTTGGTCACGAAGTATCCGGATGCTTTTGCCGGAGTCCTTGCTTCGCTGGACGTACGGATCCCAGCCTATGGCTGAACTTGTCCAACGGGCCGAGGCGCTATTAAAAATCCGGCAGTCAAAGGCTTCAAATTTCACCCGCCGGATCAAAATTTCTACCCCAACGACAGAAAGCATTATGAGTTATGGGAATTACTAGAGGCGGGGCAGAAGCCGCTCATGTTTCACACCGGATTTACGGTTCTGGGTGCCAATCAGGATGGCGGCAAAGGAATCGGCCTGGATTGCGGGCGGCCGATTCATCTCGATACGTTGGCGCGAGATTTTCCACGGATGAAAATTATCGCTGCGCACCCGGGCTGGCCCTGGCAAGAGGAACTCATCGGCGTGGTGACCCACAAGAAAAATATCTACGTCGACACCTCCGGCTACTTAGCGGAGCAGTTGCCGGAGCTTTTTCAAAGAGCGATTCGCGGCCGCCTCCAGGACAAGGCGCTTTTCGGCACGGATTTTCCCTATGTCGATCTAGAGAAAGCACTCGTCAGCTTTGACAAGTTGGGGCTCAAAGATGTGGTAAAAGAAAAATCCTGCTTTCGAACGCGCGTGCGCTGTTCGGACTTTAGGGTAGATTTTTGCCTTTGAAATGTTCAATAGAACGGCTTTAAGAAAATTTATCGCGCCAAGCACGCAAAAGGGGATGCGCTTTGTCATTTCGACCGAAGGGAGAAATCCTTCTTAGATCCCTCGCATCCACTCGGGATGACGGGCCTCGCCCGTCACTTTGACGCCCCCTTCGACGCTGCTCAGGACATACTTTGCGTCTTTGCGCGAGTTACAGGTGTTTCCGATTGCATTGTTCCGAATTGGTTCATAAATTTCAAATATGTTTGGCTAGGTTTCGATCAAAAGAAATTGACGACGGAGAAGTTGGAGAAAACGGGATTTTTATAGAGGGAAACCACGAGATTCGATCAATGACTAAGTGAGGTGCACCATGAGAATTTGTCACGCAATCTTGATCGTTGTCGTTTCGTTTTTCTTTCTTCCAGCGCCTGAAGCGGAAAGCGCGAGTCTAACCCCGATCCGGATCGGCTACCCCTCGCCAAGCGCCAACTTTTATCCTCTCTTTGCAACCAAAGAAGCAAATCTCTTTGAAAAGCACGGCTTCGATCCCGAAATGATCTACGTGCAGGGCGTCCAGTTGATTGCGGTCCATGTGGCGGGCCAGCTCGACTTTTCGTCGGTTTCCGGCCTGGTCTTTCTCCAGGCGTCGGTGGAAGGCTCGGACCTTATTCTGGTGGCGAGCTCCAATGACAGCCAGCCCATGAAGCTTATGGCCCACACCGGCATTACGGGCTCCGCGGATCTCAAGGGGAAAACCATAGCGGTCACACGCTTCGGCTCGCTTACTGATCTTCTGCTTCGTCCCGTGCTCAAAAATTGGGGAATCGATCCGCAGAAAGATGTGAAGCTGCTGCAGATCGGCCGGTTGCCGGATATGGTGACGGCCATCGCGCAGAAGAAGGTCGATGCCGGCGTAATTTCTTTCCCCAATTCCTTACAGGCCGAAAAACTGGGCATCAAGACCATTCTGGACTTTGCCGACTCAGGGTTGGATATTCCCTCTACCACGGTAGTGGTGAGCCGCAAATACAGCCAGTCTCACAGAGAGGCGGTCCTGAGATTTCTCAAGGCTTATGTTGAAGGGACCCGCCGCCTTTTAACGGACAGAGAGTTGGGCATCAAGGCGCTAAGAAAGTACGGCGGCGTCGAGGACAGAGAGCTGCTTAACACGACCTATGATCTTTTCACGACCCGTTACACAAAAAGGTCCCGAAGATCAATCCCAAGGCGGTGGAAACTCGCATTGGGCCTCCTGGCCGAGAATAATTCGAAAGCCAGAGGTCGCAAGGCTGAAGAATTCATGGACACAAGTTTTATGGATGAACTGGAAAAGACCGGATTTATCAAATCGGTCTGGCCGTGAGCCGCCGACGATCAGACTTGTGAGCAACCAGACTATTTCCTGAGAAGCTCCTGGGAAATTTCTTTGAATTTTGCGAATTCTGGATCCTTGTGAACTAGTGTTGCCTCGCGCGCGATTGCCGTTGCGCCAACCCAGCTATCAGCGACCGATAACCCTCCTTGGGCTTTTAGGCGGGAGGCAAGCTCAAGAATCGCCGCCTCGCAAGAGACCCATTCAATCTCAAAGGAATCGATCAGCCGCAGCGCCTCACGGGCCGCCTCTTCACCCTCTTCTCGCCAGACCAGATATAGCAACTCCATCCGGCTCATGAATGAGATGAGCAAGATGCAGGTATTGCTTTTTGACTTGGAGAGTAGACTTTCCACCCGATCGGCGCCGGGTTCATCGCCCCGCAGAGCGAGGAGCGCCGAAGTATCCAGCACGAAAACACCTTTGTCAGCCATTCTCTCTTTGCCGATCGCGTTGCCGGTCCTCTAGGAGCCGCTTCACCATTCCTTTTTGCCCGAGCCGCGAAAGGCTTTCAGAGGATCGGCCGGTAACGGTATCACCCGTGCAGTGGCGCCTTCCACAACCCACTCCAGGGTCGTGTCAGGACCCATACGAAGCCTTCGTCTAACTTCTGAAGGAACGGAAACTTGTCCGCGTTTTGTCACTTTGGTACGCATATATGCATTTATACAAGATTAATGAATATTTGACAAGCAAGTTTGGATTTCGTCATGCAGATGGATGAATCAAGATTGCCGGCGCCAGCACTCCTGCATCGGCAGTAAGGTGGATCGAATCTCACCTTTCTGGTAAGGTCTTGGCGGCCGAGGAGACAGAGATTGGGGATTGGCAAGAGAGGAGAATCCTTTAGATGACGGAATTAGCACGCACAGCATCACAGGCCTATCTGGAAGTGGCGGCGGCTCATGGTGTCGATTACGTTTTCGGCCTGCCCGGCACCAGCGGGCAAGAATTTATTGGCACGATCGCGGATCAGGAAAAAGTTCGATTTATTCTCGCGCTCCACGAGACCTGCGTTGTCTCTATGGCTGATGGTTATGCGCGAGTTACTGGGCGGCCAAGTCTGGCGCAGTTGAGCACGCTTCCCGGCACGGCCAACTCCGTGGGTGCGCTTTACGATGCTTACCGAGACCGATCTCCGGTCGTGCTGACCTCCACTAATGTCGACACCCGGATCGTCGGCCGTGATTCGCATACCGAGGGCAAAGACCTGGTCGAGCTGACAAAACAGTTCACGAAATGGAGCTGCGAGGTCCATCGCGCCGACCGTATTCCGGAAATATTGAATCGGGCGTTCAAAGTCGCTGCGACGCCGCCTACCGGTCCGGTTTATCTCTCTCTCCCCAGCAATCTTCTCGGTGAGTCCATCAGCGTGCAGAATCCCGACGTGGAGCGGTCCCGCATCGTAGCACGCATGGCGGGTGATCCGGACGCGTTGAAAGACGCGGCCAAATTGCTTGCCCAGGCCAAGCGGCCGCTGATTGTCGCCGGCAGCGGCGTGGCCAAGGCCGGCGCTATCGAGGAGCTTGTCAAACTAGCGGAGGCGGTGGCGGCGCCGGTGGTCATGGAGCCGCGCTATTCATTTCTGAGCTTTCCGACGACGCATCCTTACAGTTTTCAGATCGCGGAACGGCAACCCGCTTTAATCTTCCTGTATGGGGCGAGCCGGATCTGATTTTTGCCATCGGTTGCCGGTTGATCCGAGAGTACCGTTACATTCCCGAACCAGTGATCAAACCCGAGACCCGTTGCGTTCACATCGAGGAAGATCCCTGGGAAATCGGCAAAGTGTTTCCCGTCGATTTGGGAATAGTGGCCGACCCCAAGAGCGCTTTACGTTCTCTTCTTGAGATCTTCCCATGTTCTCCGAGCAATCCAACGGCCGCCGCAAAACGGAACGGATCGAATGCCTCCAGAAGGCCAAAGCCCAGACGAAGACTGAATTGGAAAGTAGAAGCAAAGCAGGCTGGGACGCAACGCCAATCAATGCGGCGCGATTGATGCGGACGATGGACAAGCTCATCGATCAGGACGCCTTGATTGTCAATGAAAGCCCCACGAGCAAAGACATTCTCATGTCTAATTTCCAATTCACTTCCGCCAGGTCCTATTTTTCAAACTCCTCCGCGGGCCACCTGGGATGGGGGCTTGGCGCGGCGATCGGCGCGGCGCTGGCGTCTCCTAAACGGCGCGTGGTGGCTTGCCTGGGGGACGGCAGCGCGATGTTCGGCATCCAGGGACTGTGGACCCTCGCCAAGTATCGAGTGCCGCTGCTGGTGATCGTGTTTAACAACCGCGCCTACATGGCGGTTAAGAACCAATTCCGCGGACCGGAGGAGCGCATCAGAATTGCCGCAGAGATGGGTGCGGAGCTGGTGGGTCCTGAGATAAATTTTTCCCGGCTGGCAGAGACCTTCGGTATCTTCGGTCAACGGGTGGAACAGCCGGAGGCCATCGAGCCGGCATTGAAACGCGCCCTCGAACAATCCGGACCGGCAGCTGTCGACGTCGTCATCGCCCAGAACACCAGGAAAGATTAGCTGCAGAACCAGGAAGCAGGTTTGAACTCACGCGAAGGGCGCGAAGAGCACGAAGTTTATGATCAAAAACTCCGAAGCCTTCGTGGCCTTCGTGATCTTCGTGGTGAGCAATGTCTTTTCAGTCAACAGGCTGCAACTATGAATAAGGGGTAGATATGAAACAGGACGCCAAAGAAGCTTTCAAGAAGACCTGCGCTCGGCGCGCAAGAATGCCGCCTACGACATCATTGCAAAATTGATCCGGAATATTTTGAAAAGCTCAAAGGGCTCTATGTGGATGGGACTTTCGGCCGGGAAGGCGCGCTGCCGAGAAAGACCAAGGAACTGATCATGATCGGCATCACCTGCGCGTTGAACCGCCCGCGCGGCGTGCGCCTGCACTGCGAAAGAGCGCTGGCTTTGGGAGTGAGCCCCAGAGAAGTTCTCGAGGCCGTGGAAGTCGCAGCGATCCCCGGCGGCATGCCTGGATTGTGGCTAGGTGGAAACGTTGCAGGACATTCTCAAGGTAAAAGAAATCGAGTTTAAGTGAGCGGTATTATTCCACTTCGCTGACGGCTGAAGGACTTGAACAGAGCGAAGCGGTTGAACGATTTGAACCGGCATGTGGAACAAATGAGTAGTCCTCACCCAGGTCCTCTTGATGGCATCCGAGTTCTCGATCTCACCCGCGTCCTAGCCGGTCCCTACTGCACCATGTTTCTCGGCGACCTGGGCGCCGAAGTTGTCAAAGTCGAACAGCCGGGTGTCGGCGACGATACGCGCGGGTTGGGGCCCGCCATTTACTGGCGGAGAGAGCGCCTATTTTCTTTGCGTCAATCGAAACAAAAAGAGCGTCACAATCGATCTCAAATCGAAGGAAGGCGTCGCGCTCCTTCGGCGCCTCGCGGAGCGTGCCGACGTGCTGATCGAAAATTTTCGCCCGGGAACGATGGAGCGCCTCGGTCTGGGTGAGAAAGACTTGCGCGCCACTAGCCCCAGACTCATTTACGCCTCCCTTTCCGGCTTCGGCGCGGACGGTCCCATGAGCGATGCGCCCGGTTACGATCTGATTGTTCAGGCCTGGGGTGGTTTGATGAGCATTACAGGGCCGGCCGACGGCGAGCCCAGTAAAGTCGGCGTTGCCATTATTGATTTGGTCGCCGGCTTAATGTTGGGGAAATCTATTGCCGCGGCGCTTTTCGCCCGCGAAAAACTAGGCGTCGGCCAAAAATCGATACGTCGTTGCTCGAAGCAGAGGTCGCTTGCTTGATCAATGTGGGAAGCAACTACCTGGTCGAGGGCACATCCCGCGCCGCTGGGGCAACGCCCACCCAAGCATTGTGCCGTATCAGAGCTTCAAGACCGCGGATGGATATTTAGTTATTGGCGTTGCCAGCGAAGGTATCTGGCGGCGTTTTTGCCACGCCATCGGCAGGGCTGAGTGGGCCGACGATTCACGCTTCGAAAAAATTCAAACAGAGTGGAGAACAGATCCTTGCTAATCGGCCTCCTTGTCGAAATTTTTCTGAGTCGCAGCACCGACGAGTGGCTGAAACTTCTAAATAGTGCGGAAGTCCCCTGCGCGCCGGTTCAGACCGTCGACCAAGTTTTCAAGGCTCCGCAAGTGTTGCATCGAGAAATGCTGGTGCAGGTGGAACATCCCACGGCGGGTACCGTGCCCATGGCCGGAATCCCGGTAAAATTTTCGGCCACGCCGGCGTCGGTTCGCTTGCCGCCGCCGCTCCTGGGCCAGCACAACGAAGAAGTGTTGGAATCGTGGCTTGGAATGAATGATAAGGAGATCTCCGAGCTGAAAAGAAAGACTGTTATATGAAAGGTATCACGTTCGAAGGCTTCCATTCCGGCGATAGGTTCGAAACCGGACGGCGCACGATAACGGAGCATGACATCATGCAGTTCGTTACCCTCGTCGGCCTCACCGAGCCGCTGTTTCTAGACATGGAATACATACGCAAGGAAAGCCTGTTCGGTGAGCGCATCGCGCCGGGGAGTTTGACCTTCGGTATGGCTGAAGGACTGACCGTGCAGACGGGCATCATTCACGGCACCGGCATGGCGTTCGTCGGCATCGATCGCATGAAACTATTCGGCCCCGTCAAAGTGAACGATACGATTCAAGTCGATATCGAAGTTCTCGACACGAAAGCGGTGCCAGCGCGGGGCGGAGGTATTGTGCGCTACCGGCAATGGGTCAAGAATCAGCGCGGCGAGACGGTGATGGAATATGACGTTGCGCGCCTGATCCGCGGAGCGGGACAAGAGAAGGAGTGAGGTAAGGCTTTCATTGAATAATCTCGCGCAAAGAGCGCCAAGAGAAAAGGTATCCCCTAGGAAATTGCAAATCATGAAGAACGATTCGAAACCAAATTTTGGCGTTTTGCTACCTACCCGGGAAGCCGTCATCTCGGGCCGATCCGATCCCTCAGTTCTCTTCCGGTTGGCGGAACGCGCCGAAGTATTGGGATTTCACTCGGTTTGGGTCGGCGATAGTCTGACCGCCCGGCCCCGAATTGATGCGCTCACGACGTTGGCCGCCGTCGGCGCCCGTACACGTCGGGTGCGCTTGGGCACGGCGATTTTTCTGGCGGCTCTCAGGCATCCCATTCTCCTGGCGTATCAGCTCGGCAGCTTGGACTGGATGACCGGCGGCCGTATCGATCTTGGCGTGGGTTACGGTCGCCCTAAAGAACCGACACAGGAACATGAGTTTGAAATCTTGGGCCTCGCGCCCGGCGCGCGGATGAAGATGAGCGAAGAGTTGGTACACGTCATGCGCCGGCTCTGGCGCGAGAACGACGTCTCTCACGCCGGTACTTTTACTAATTTCGAACACGTGACGTTGGAGCCCAAGCCGGTTCAACCCGGCGGCGTGCCGATTTGGCTCGCGTCGAACAATGTCGAGCCGGGACTCAAGCGTGTCGGGCGGTTAGGAGACGGCTGGCTCAACAACATCAAGAGTCCGGACGTATACCGTGAGTGCTGGGAGAAAGTCCGCGGTTACGCAGCGGATGCCGGCCGCGCCCCAAATGCGATTCATCCCGCTATTTATTTTACTCTAGCTGCCGGTGGCAAAGACGCTATTGTCGAAGGACAGACGTTCCTTGCCCAATACTACAACCGGTCTTACGAGGCGGTGGCAAACGCGATGCTCTGCGTTACCGGCTCTTGGGATGAAGTGATCGATTGGATGGAAAAATATATGCAGGCCGGCGCGCGCACCGTCGTGCTACGTTTCGCCGCGCGTGATCAGCTCGCGTATCTCGAAGCCTGCGCCGAAGCACTTGTCGAAGCGCGGGTTTGCTAACCACAGCTTAAACCTATTCCGACAGGAAATGGGACGAGGATGAAACTCGCGCAAAGGCGCAAAGGGCGCCAAAGAAGAAAGAAACTAAACCTTTTGAGTACTTGGCGCCTTGGCGCGATGAGATCCAGTTCGGCGGATTCGCCAACGCACGTCGGGATTACGGTACCGGAATATCCAGTGCATTAAATTTGATTCACCGTGTGGTAAAGTAGCCACACTCTGCCGGGTTCCTTTAACCTCGACTCCAGTTTTGATCCTAAAAATCTCCCATCATTACGGATACTTCCTTAAAGATCTACGAACCTGATAAGGTTGGCATCCTCGCTTTTCACGTTGACCGTGGGACTCGGAACCTCGGAACTCGAAGCGTCGGAAGCGCGGTTCTAGAAATAGCTTGACAGCTCATGGCGGGTGATGAAATAAGCAGTACGCTTCCATATTTCCCAGCCGAGCAGGGTTGGGTATCAATCTCGACCTCACATAGCCCGACTCGGTGCGTGATTATTATAATTTACGATTCGAAAGGTCGTCGGTGGATAGCATGGAAAAGTTCTCGATGATGGATGAAGAAATCCTGACCATCCGGGAAGTAGCCGACCTGCTAAAACTGCACCCGAAGACCGTCAATAAACTCGCCAACTCTGGGAGGCTGCCGGGTTACAGGATTGGTCGGCAGTGGCGGTTTCGGAAATCGGAAGTCCTAAAACTTTTGGAGAAGGAAAATACCTGAGCGCGGCCGGCGACTCGACGATGTTGCAAGAGGTCAGCGACCATTCGCGAATGCGGCCTGGCCGTCCCGTTCCGCGGGCGGGCAACGTGATCAAATGAGTTTGCAGAGAGCAAAGAGCAGAAGACCGGGAGAAAACTCATGAAGAAAAAGTCATTGACTAGCGGTTCATGAAGGGACGGATTGAGAGTGATCACTCTTCTTACCCGTTATTTTTGAGCGCAATAGAAGGGAGCTAGCTATGCGATTCACGTATGACCCTCGTTACAATGTTGCCTACATCAGTTTTAGGAAAAGCGAGCCGAAGGGGAGACGATTCGGGTAAGTGATGAGCTGGCTGTGGACCTTGCCCCAGATGGCACAGTTTACGGTATCGAACTGTTGAACGCTGACCAACAATTACAACGAGAGCACATGGGAAGCTCTTAGTTATTAACGGGGCCACTGGGGAACGCACGGAATTGCCCTGCCTGTTCGTTAAAGAGACTCGACTGAGGGCGCAATTCGGTTCCTATGACGCCAATTGATTTTCGATGGGAAAAACGCATGAATAGGGCAGTGAACGATAGGGACCATAGAATCAGAAGGGAGAAGCATATGGCTCGACTCAAGAGGCTTTGCTCAATGCTATTTTTAACAGGGACATGGGTGGTGCTATTCAGCTCGGTTTTATGGGCGGCTGAAGGCATCATTTCTAAAGCTCCTGACTCGTCTGGAATTTACTGTAATCTGAAGTTTCCGGCAATTAAAGAAGACACCCTTACTTCAAATCGACCGCAACTTAAGGATCCAAGCGAGGGCGATATTGTCGACTTTTACGGCCCTTGCGACCATAACCCGTTGGGGAAAGAGGAAGTTCAACGGCAAAAAGGGGATATTCAGCGAGAAAAGCACCGACAGTTTGGCGACCAGTGAGCGAGCAGATGGAGGCGGGGTCCTGGGCGAGGCGCAGCAGCCAGTTTTCTGGGTAGCCGGTCGCGCCTCATGACCTACCGGAAATAGCCGAGCATTTCCTTATTGTATTTATTGTAAACGGCGCTCGATGCCGGCTTGATCACGAACAGCTTACGGCCCTCCATCAGGCGTGGCGGGTTTGGTAGGACATCCTTTCGAGCGGGAATCCGGCTCAGGGTTCTCATAAACGTTTGTCCTTCGGCAGACAGAATGAAGTCGACGTAGAGCCGCGCCGCCGCCGGGTGAGAGTTCTTCGCGGTCACGGCGATGCCGATAGGATAGACGAACCAAGGATCGAGGGGCACCCAGTCGACGGGCGCCCCGGCTTTTTGAACTCCTCCACGCCGGTGGGATACTGGGACACCAGCAACGGAAACTCGCCGGCCATCATGAGCTGATTCATCAATGAGGAGCCGATGCGCGCCTGGATATTTTGCTTGCTCAAGGCTTCCATGTACTTTTGGCCCTTTCCTCCCCATCATCTGCAACATCGCGAAATACCACTCCGTGTGGCTGAGCACGAAACCCATCTTGCCTTTCCACTTCGGCAATAGCAGCTCCTGATAACTGGTCGGCACCTCGTCGGGCTTCAACATGCGCGTATTGTAAGCCATGGTCAGGGCATTTAGGTACATGCCGTTCCAATAGCCATCTTTGTCTCTGAGAGCTTCGATGTAAGCTTCTCGCTCCGGGGAGTGATATCGGGCCAGCAGCCCCTTCTCGAGCAAATTCATGATGGGGAAAACACTGGATTGATAAACGTCGGCGAGATAGGTGCCGGTGCGGACTTCGAGCAGGTACTTGCTCAAGAGCGCATCCTTCCCGCTGCTCAAGAATTCCATATTGATAAACGGATATTTTTTCTCGAAGACGGCCTTCAAGGCTTTGGCGTCCGATGCGTTGGACGAGACGTAAACCATCACCTTGCCTTCCCTCTTGGCGTCCTCGATGAGCTTTGTCCGATCCGTGGACTGGCTCTGAGCGTAGGTGATTCCGATCAAGGAAAAGATCCCGTGAAGGGCGAGCACCAATGAAATGATCGCTTTCATAGAGTTTCTCCTGGCAATTCGCTGCGTGGCATGCAAAACCAGCTCAAACAGGTTGGCCCATCGGGCACGTTATTTTCCATTGACGGCATGCCGTCACTATCTACCAAGATTTTGTGGCTGAACTGAGCTGCGTATAACTCGGGTGCGACGAGGTTGTCAAACTTTTCGCCGGCTGTTGCGCCATTGTAAAGAGAACTTTGGTCTTCAATCCGAGGCTGATCCGTCCTCTGGCGGATTCGCGAGTGATCTTTTCCCGATTCCATACTCCACAGTGCAAGGAAAATTTCAAATATCTTTGGCTAGCCTTGACAACCTGTCGCGAACTTCATATGGATGGGCCGTTTCTAGAACTATGTTCAAAAATCCAGAACCACGACCACCTCCTTCTTGGGAATTTGCCACTTCCCTGGACAAAGCATGCGATGTCCTGAGTTGCTTTACCACGTTGAAGCCCGCCTGGGGAATCTCCGAGCTCTCCCGCAACCTCGGCATTCCCAAGAGCGGCATTTTCCGAATCCTAAAGACCTTTGAGAAAAGGGGTTCCTGCGCCGCAAAGCGCGCTCGACGGATTTCGAGTTGGGATACCGTATCTACGAACTCACCGGCGCGGCCATTGGTGAGGGAAAGTGGCTGTGTGAAAAGGCCGCGCCCTATCTTTGGGAAATTCATCAGGCCACCGGCTTTACGGTTTCACTGCGCGTGCTCGAAGGCGACAAGCTTGTCGTGCTCGACAGAATAGAAGGTAGCCATCCGCTCAAGGTCGTCTATCCGGTGGGCGCGCACTTGCCGTGCAATCACGGCGCCGCGGGAAAACTACTGCTCGCTTATCAACGCTCCCCCGAGGAGATTCAAGACTTTCTTCGGGCAGGGAAAATTCAACGGCTTACGGAAAAAGACCAAGACGGACTTCAAGGAATTGGAGGCGAGCTTTAAGAAAGTGCGCCGCCTCGGTTATTCGATGACCCGAGGCGAGGCGCTGCTCGGCGTCATCGGGCTTGCTGTTCCGGTCTGGGACAGGGACGGCCAAGTCAAGGCGGCGTTGGCGCTGACGACACCCGAATCTCTTTGCTCCGCAAAAGGGGTCAAAGAATTCCTACCCCTCATGAAAGATGCAGCGGAGAGATTGTCCCATGATTTAGGCTATCGGGAGCAGCGGTTGGGTGGCACATAAACCTTACGCGAAGAGTAAGGCGTGAGGGAGTAAGTCGTCTCCTACCCCTCACGTTAACGGAACCGTCAGGAGAAAAACGTGGCATTGAGAATTGAGTTAGGAAAGAAACTGTCGGCACAGGAGGCCAAGGCCATTGTCGATGAGCTTTATCGGCGGGTGCGCGACAGGTGGGAAGTGAAAGTAAATCAGACCACTTTCATGCAACAATTGATGTCAGGCAAACTGCCGCTGAAAGTGCTGCAGACTTTTTTAGAAATTGGGGCGCCTATACCATCGAAATCAACACCTTGACCGCCTGCACCTATCACAAGAATCTAACTTTCTTTAAGGTCCATCGTGATCTGATGGGGCCAATGGGAGAGAAAATCGCCGACGAATTCATCCATCCAAAACCTCCGGGGCATTTCCTGGTCATGCTCGAGACGGCCAAAGCTTTCGGTCTCACTGAAGAGGAGGTTTTTCAACTCCGATGCTTTCGGAATTCCGCGCCAAGATCGATTTCATGCGCAGCATCGTCTACGAAAGGGACAGCAGCGGAATGGTATGCGTCGGTGACCACGGAAGAGCAGATCGGCCACTGGTCGGCGGTTTGTTACAAGGCCCTCACGACCCATTACGGCTTTGACCGGGAGAAAGCGACTTACTTTGCAACCCACGTTGAGGCGGATTTGGGGAGCATGAAGAAGGAGTTATGGGCCATGCGAGCTTCAATCGCACCGCATTGCAGCGCTTGCTCGAAAGTGGAATGGCGGACGAGCGGCCGACTTATGGGCTTGAGTATTGCGCCATGACTTCCGTGGATCTTCACGGCGTCATGTTGCGGGCGGCCATTGGAGGAGGCTCAAAGGAGCTAACCTAATCCGACATTCTTTTGGTGTTAACAGCAGCACAGAGACGCGCGGCGAGGCTGGAACGATAAGCGGACGCTAATGGATTTATCACTAGCAGTGAGCTCGCTAACCTCCTCTCCTTGACCGGGATGAGGACGGCGAGTACAAACCGGTAACATAGTTTACAAAATAAACCGGGCACATGGTTTACAGATTAAGAGGCAAAGGCAAGGAGGAACTTGCCGATGCCTTGGGAGCAAACCAGTGCCATGGATCAACGAGTAAAATTTATCGCCGACTGTTTGAGCGGTCGGTATTCTAAATCGGAGTTGTGTCGTGCCTACGGGATCAGTCGCCCCACCGCTTACAAGTGGATTAAGCGCTACCATGAAAGTAAAGCCAAAGGCTTCGAGGAGCTTTCCCGGGCGCCCATCATCACCCGAACCAGACTTGCGAGGAAGCCCGTGAGATGATCGTCGAGACCAAACTTTACCGCCAGAGCTGGGGCCCGAAAAAGGTACTGGACTATTTGCGTGGGAATGGTCCGCCACTTATCTGGCCAGCAGACTCCACGGCAGGTGAGATTCTTAAGCGCGCCGGCTTGGTCAAGCGCCGGGTCAAACGCCAGCATGTCAGTCCGTACAGCGAACCGTTCGGCTCTTGCCAAGCTCCCAATCAGACCTGGAGCGCGGATTTCAAAGGGGACTTTGCTCTGGGCAACCACCGCCGCTGCTATCCGCTGACACTCTCCGACAACTTCTCGCGCTACCTGCTGTTGTGTCGGGCTTTGGAACACCCTAGTTATGCCGCGGTCAGGCCCTGGTTTGAGTGGGCGTTTCGTGAGTATGGATTGCCTCAGGCCATCCGCACTGACAACGGTGCGCCGTTTGCCTCGCTGGCCATCGGTGGGGTCAGTGAGTTGTCGAAGTGGTGGATTCAACTGGGCATCCGCCCTGAACGGATTAAGCCGGGCAAGCCCAGCCAGAATGGGCGCCATGAACGCATGCACCGAACCCTTAAACAGGACGTTGCACCTCAGCCAACCCACCCACGCCAACAGCACCACTTTGATCTGTTCCTGGGGCAGTACAATGGCGAGCGGCCTCATGAATCGCTGGGACGAAAAACTCCAGCTAGTGTTTATTATCCCTCTGCACGGCTTTACCCAGGGAAAATCCCGCCAGTAGAGTACGATTCCAAGACCATCGTGAGGCAGGTGCGACACAACGGTGAGATCAAATGGCGTAGTGATCTCATCTATGTCTCGCAAGTCCTGGCGCACGAACCGCTTGGGTTTAAGCAGATTGAGGAACAAAAGTGGGAGGTCCGTTATAGTTTTCATCTACTCGGGATTCTCGATGAACGACTGAAAACCGTAGTGCCAGTCAGCTGGCACATCACACTAACACAAAAAAGTGTAAACCATGTGCCCGGTTTAAAACGTAAATGATGTCCGGCTTGCACGGGTGAGTTTCAATTTTTGCCCCTCACCTCGCTCTCTCCCGCCGGGGGAGAGAGCCAGGCATCTCCCCTGATCGTTTCAACACGCAGAAATATTTTATCGGACCATATGAACTCGGTGAAAAGGTGAGGAAGTAAAGAGGAGATTGTTAGTTGGAGTGATGCTGCGGCCAGTTGTGATTTTGCTGCTCGGGATTTTCTTTTTGAGTCTCCGGCGTGCGCGCTCGAACGCGCATCCGTATCGGTCTCTCGGTGCGCAACGTCGTGTTCCTACCTGATTCTACCGCGCGCAGGAAAGAAAATTTTGCGAAGCACTTTTGGGCTCGACGCCGAGCTGATTCAGATAAAGAAGCGACCTTCAGGTCGTCGGGTGGTTTCGAGCGAGATCGATTCGCGCTCCGGTGATCGGACCGACGGTGTTTGCGATCGCCAACGGTATGCCGCTTAAGGCCACTGCGGTAGTGTATAAAGCGCCGCCTTTCTCGCTGTCGTCAGTCCTGCGACACGTCCCCAATATTAGGCTTGGAAGGAAAGCAGGTTGCGTGTCGCGGCTCGGATCCGACAGATCACCAGTTACAGGTGTCATGATGATGGAAGAATAGCGGCGTGGATCCGAAAAAATTACTTTCATTCAAACCGGTAACGCGCCTCGGTCGAGCCTGAGCGGCGGTTCAACAGGGTTCCGTGGCTGCCGCGGTTCTCAGCCCTCCCTTGGTCGGTGACGCTGCTGAGAAAGGTTATAAAATTTTGGCCCGGGCCGCACATATCGAACTGCCCTGGATGGGTATGGTCACAAGCAAACAAAGATCGAGAAACAGCCAGAGCTGGTAAAAAACGTGCTGCGCTCCATACGTGAAGTGGCGACCAACGTTCGCCGCGACAAGCCGGGAGTCGTGGCCTACATCGAAAAGAGTTTCAAAGTAACACCTAGCGTCGCTGCCGAAGCCTATGAAGATATCAATGGCGTCATTATCGAAAGCTTGGTGATGCCAGAGGAACAGCTCAAGAGCTACCTGGACAAGGCGAGCAGCCGGGGTGAGATCCCAAGCCATTGGCTGTAGGCGATGCTTTCGATCTTTCGTTGTTAAGGAGTTTGAAGTAACAGAGCCCTTCGAAGAGCGGGCAAAAAAGTGTTTCCACATACTGGTTTAGGAGATAATGATGACCGATACGCAACGACCCGTTTTGTCGCTTTGCCGCGGGCTATCACCTGCGGGCCAAACCTCTTTGCGACGACCGGCGTGAAGATGGAAAATTTCGAGCTCAAAGCGGTTGCCTTCGAAGAGGATGGCAAGGGCCATGAGGAGTTTCTGGCCGGCAAGTACGACACCGGGGAGTTTTCGCTGGCCAATTACTTAGCGCTGAAAAGTCGCGATGAGCCGTTGATGGCAATTCCGGTTTTCCCTAACCGCAAATTTCGCCATTCCCTATATCTTTGTGCGTGAGGATTCGTCGCTTAGGAGCCGGCACAGCTTAAGGGTAAACGTGTGGGTGTTCCAGGTTGGCTCAATACCGCCGGCTTGTGGGCGAGAGGCATTCTCAGCGACGAATATGGCGTGAAGGCACAGGACATCCACTGGATCGCGCGGCGCAAGGCGCCCTGGATCTGTCTTTGCCGGCGGGAACACAACTAGACGCGGTGCCGGGAGAGGGTTCACTGGCCGCTCGCTTGCTCAAAGGGGAATTTGACGCCATCATCGTTCCGGACTTCCCAGACGAGGACGGAGTGCGGCGACTTTTTGCCGACTCGAAAGCCGTCGAGCAGGATTTTTATCGCCGGACGGGGATATTTCCAACCAGCCACGCGATTACCTTCCACAAAGCTTATTTGGACAGATATCCAACGGCGGCGCGGGAGATGTTCAACGCTTGCTATGAAGCGAAGCAGCTGGCTTTGCGAGATGACGCGGATGCGACTTATTCAAACTTCGCGTGGAACCGCCAGGTCTGGGAAGAGCAGAGGGCGGTAATGGGGCACGATCCATGGAAGTACGGCATCAAAGGCAATGAAAAAGTATTGAATACGATCATACGATACGCCGGCGAGCAAGGATTGCTGAAAAAGAAGGTAACGATCGAAGATCTATTTATACAAATCGATGAGCCGCAGAGCTAACCTGCGATTGCAGCGTGTCACTTAGCGCTTTTGTTTGGGGTGTCAAAAGCTCTCGAATGTGTTTCTAACGGCTTGAACGATTGGAACATTTGGAACGGCTGGAACGATTTGTCAGGAGAGTCGAGGAGGAAGCTAGTCTCATGGTCATGGTGGAAAAGAGCAACACTTGAATATGCGGATGGAGCACATCCCGCTTCTGGCAAAGAGGAATTAGAGCGGCGGCGGAAGTCTCTCCCGTTCACATTCCCGCCGAGCATGTCGCGGCGCAGCTTAACGACCACTATCACGTCTACATCGTCGATCCACGCCTTGGGTTCAATCAACGAACGTTTCGGTTTTGGATCAACTATCGCGCCCTGGGCGAGGAGATGGAGTACAGCGGCAAGCAATTGGGTCATCGCCACACGGTGGAGGCGGTGATCTCACATCCACCAAGGTCACGGCTACAGCGTCATCGACGGCGTCAAATATCCTTGGGAGGCCGGCGATCTCATCTGCGTGCCCGTGTTCGCTTGGCATCGGCACCACAATGAAAGCCAGGAGGATTTGATCTATTTTGCGGCGACCACGGGTCCTTTTTCCATGGCCACGGGCATCGCGCTGTACGAAGAAGAAAATTATCCGGAGTACTGGGTCTTTGCGCAGAAGGGCGAAGACGCGATGAAGACGCTCATACCCGGCGGTGCAGGCGCCGCCGGGCGGCAAGGTCGATCTGGATCAAAGCCGGTGGAAACCGCAGGGTCCGCGAAGCAACGGCGAGCCGACATCGGCGGAAATCTATTTTGATCAACTCAACTTCGCACAGGAAGAAGAGAAGCGGCGGCGAGCGGGAAAAGTTTTAGTTCGAAGTAAAGATTTAAAGTTCCAGCCCACGCCCATGGGACGGGTCGCGTACAGGGTTGATGCAAAGTTGGGTTTTCATGTGAAAGTTCTCGGCACCTTGTTCGCCGAGATCCCGCCGGGCAAGCGCTCTGGCGCCCATCGCCACATCTACGAAGAGACCAATTATATCATCGCAGGCGAGGGCTACAGTATCATTGAAGATCAGAAGTACGAATGGAAGAAAGGGGACACGTTGGTCATCCCGGTTTTCGCTTGGCACCAGCACTTCAATACGGGTAGAGAAACGGCGCGCTTCCTGGTTCACACCAACCGTCCCTGCATGGAAAGCACCGGCTATATCCATACCCAGGCAAGGCGAGCCTGCCGATTACGAGTAAGAGATAGCCGGAATCATGGCGATCACGACTCACGAACATCATGGCCATGAGCACGACGGCGCGGTGGGGCCGCACACGCACCTTACCAGCGTCGGCATCGACATCGGATCGTCGACGTCGCATCTGATGTTTTCCCAACTGTTGATCGGTTATCCGTCGCTGCATCAGCGGCGGCCCATGGTATTGGAGCGCCTGGTGATCGCCCGCTCGCGGATTTTGCTCACGCCATTTACCGGCGATTGGAACATCGAGGCGGCACCGCTCAAGGAGCTCGTGGATGCGACGTTCCAGGAAGCGGGATTGGCGCGGGAGGACATCGATACGGGGCGGTTATCATCACTGGCGAAGCAAGCGCGGCGCGAGAATGCGCGCAAAATCGCCGAGCTATTTTCCGACGAAGCCGGCCGTTTCGTCTGCGCGACTAGCCGGGCCAAACTTAGAGACAATCATGGCGGCCCACGGCTCCGGAGCGGTTCTCAAAAGCCGCGAAGAAGGTCTGACGGTTTTGAACATTGACGTTGGCGGCGGAACGACGAAAGTGAGCGTCATCGACGATGGCAGGATTCGGGGACCGCCGCACTCTAACATCGGCGCCCGTTTGTTGGCGTGATGACGAAGCAGAAACCTTGACCCGGCTGGAAAAAGCCGGACGGCATTTTCTCGCCGACCTTGGGTACGATCTCGGTATTGGAGCGAAAGTCGGGGAAGATTTGCGCCGGCGCCTGGCCACCCGAATGGCTCATGTACTATTTGACGCGGTTACCGGGGGAAGCCGCCGTGGGGCGATCTCTATGTCACTGCGCCCTTGGCCGATCTACCGGCGCTTGATGGCATCCCTGTTCTCGGGCGGTGTTTCCGAGTACATCTACAGTCGTGAAGCGAGTGTCTTTGGCGACTTGGGCCCTTACTTGGTGAAGAAATCAGAAAAGAAGCCGAGAAGCGTGGCTTCAAAATCTTTGACTCTAGCGAAGGCATTCGCGCTACCGTGATTGGCGCCTCTCAGTATACAGTCCAGTTGAGCGGTGAAACGATTCATATTCCGGAAGCGGCGAATCTACCGGTCAGAAATCTTCGCGTATTTATGGTTCATGTGGATTGGGAATCGCCCGTTACAGTGCGGTCGGAAACCGCCGTCAAGAAAGCTCTGGGCGAACGGGACCCGGAAGCACGTGGCTTCGCCGTTTGCCTTGGCCTTTCATCGCCTCCGTTTATCGGGTACGGCGCAGTGCAAGAGCTGGCCAAGGGTATTGATGTAGCTCTGGCGAGTCTGCCTATCGAGGATAGGCCCGATGCGCTGGTTTTTGAACAGAACGTGGGCCGAGTCGTGGGCGACATACTTTCGTCTAAATGGAACCTTCCCTGCGTTGACGAGATCAATCTATCTGAGTTGACTTCATCGATGTGGGTGAAGTGGTGGAAGGGGAAGGTTTTGTGCCGGTGGTCGTCAAGAGCCTAGCGTTTGGTGTAGTAGCAGGCTGCCTGAAAAGACCCATCGTTAACGTTGAGGATCGAAGATGGAGAATGGAAGATGGCGATTCTCGATCCTCCATTCTCAATCTTGCGATCGTGCGCCCTCGCCTCTTGAGATCTTTTAGCAAAGACGCTAGCTGGTGATTAGACAGGCGAAAATTTCTTATGACAGAGGCAGCTAATAGTTTAGAGTGACGGAGGAAGCATGAGTATCGTTAGTGAACTGACAATGACTTTGGATAAGATGGTGAATGACCAGTTTGAGTCGCTGGAGTTCAAGAATTTTTTTGCAGTGCCGCTGACCATGGAGAGGGGCCGTTTTTATGTCATTCAAAATGCCCACTATACGGCTAACCGGCGCGACTGTTGGGGTTACGTACAGGGTTCGGCTCCCTGAAGTGAAGCGGGTGATTTGGCAACATGAGAGCGATGAGTTGGTCAATGATCCCCGGGCCAATATGGATCATTACACTCTAGGAACGTGAAACAAGGTGAAGTGCTCGGACTCAAACCGGAGGATTTCGCAAAGGCGGAGCTGCCGGCTATGGTGCGGGCTTGTTTTTATGCCTGGCATCACATCGCGATCCGCAGTCACTGGCTGACGGCCCATACGGCGTCGCATATGCTTGAGCGCCGGAACAACGGACAGATCGTAAAAGGCGGCGGTATGTCGTTGCGCATGGGTAGGAAATTCGAGAATGAACTGGGCATCAACCTCAAGAAGATGATTTCCCTCGACGTTCACGCGGTGGCCGACACCGAGCACTCGGACAATATCTCCGAAATGTTCGAACGCTACGTGAAAAGCCCCGGAGACTGCGAACTGGTTCTGCAGGGAGCGCGTGATTGTATGGCCATCGATCGCGCTTATCGAGGAGCGCTCGGGTACTACATGGAGCAGATCAAGTAGAAAGAGGGGCGGGTGTCGACACGCGCCTTTCTAGATAACCTCATAGCTAGCCTTGGATGTGCAGATTCCTAGAAAAAACTGGTCACAGAGAGGAAAACTTTGCTATAATCCGGGCAATTTATACCTTTGAAAGCATGACCACCTCAGGATAAGCGTGCCGTCAAGAGTCAATAAGCCGAATGCTGGTTTCACCCTGATCGAGCTGCTCTTAGTGGTGGCTATCATCGGTCTCCTCGCCGCCATCGCCATCCCTCAATTTATTGCTTACCGCACCCGCGCCATCGATACGCAGATGAAATCTGACTTGAAGAATGCGGCGATGGCAATGGAGAGTTATTTCGCCGAATTCAAAATTTACCCTGCTTCGGTGGGCAGCATCTCCTCTGCCGGTTACAGACAAACCAACGGTATAGCGCTTGTGATCTCTGTGACCTCTCCGTCCTCTTTTACGCTCACGGCGAGCACTCCCAACGGCTCCCAGCCGAGTTTCACTTACAATAGCGCCACCGGCACGATCAATTAGCCGGCTTCAAAGGTCTCGACGGGCAATCGGTGTCCTGCATCAGCAATTCGATCGGATCAGAATCTCGGAACTAACTAATTCCCACTGCACGTGAATCTTGTAGGGCCGGGTTTGAAACCCGTCCCTACAGCTGACTGTCGGCGCTACTTCGGCAGCGCAGGAAAAGGTCTGTCCGGTAACGTACTTGGTCGCGTCGGAGAGCAGGTAACGCGTCAGGCCGACAATTTCTTCTTTTTCGTCAACCCATCCAGTAACGGAGGAATCTCCTCTCTTTTTAAATTCTTCGGCTGTCGAACCCGCTCGGGACATTGGCGTATCGGTTGCGCCGGGGCAGACGGCGTTGACGGTAATATCGTAGGGTGCCAGCTCAACCGCCAGGGATTTAGTAAAGGCGATGATGCCGGCTTTGACGCCGCATAGTGCGACGCGCGCGCTTGCCCGGCGACGCCTCGGCCAGAGGCGATGCTGAGGATGCGTCCCCGCTTTCTTGGAATCATGTGTTTCGCGGCCGCCTGGGAGCACAAAAAGGTTCCCTTTAAATTGATCCTCAACACGCGGTCCCACTCTTCCTCCGGCATGTCGATTACCGGAATGCGTGTCATCACTCCGGCGCCGTTAAAAAGAATATCGACCTGGCCGTACTTGGCGAGCGCCTGCTTCATCATTTCCGCGACACTCTCCTTGCTGCCGACGTCGACTTCTACAGCGGCGGCATCTCCCTTTGCGTTGCGAATCTCCGCTGCGGTCTTCTCCGCCGCATCCTTAGCATAGTCTGCGACGACTACCTTCAATCCATCGGCTGCCAAGCCGCGGCAAATATCCGATCCCGATCCCTCCAGCCCCGCCAGTGATGATAATGACTTTATCCATGAACATTTCTCCTCTTCCGCATCATTTTTGCGGACGCTATCATCAGTAATCGCCCTCGGTCAACAATGAGTTGAGATCCGCGCCCTTGTCGCTGCAAAGTCGGATGCGAAGAGCCAAATCATTGGTTGACAAATAGTAGGCTAGCGGCTACATACCAAACTCGAAAATGGCGGTTTCTACTATCCAGAGAAATTCTTATGTCCACGCCGCTGCTATGCTGCTTCGGAGTTCGCGACGCTGAATTAAGAACAGATTCCAGCCGATGGGTTTTGGTCTTACTTTGTTTTTTCATCGTACGTGTACCTAATTTCGCTTGATTGATGGGAGGAGGAAATTGTTATGAAGAATGAAACAGCAGCCGATCAGCCTAAGTACGTTCCATTTGCGTTAACCAAAGATGTGGTAACCGAAATGTTTCCAGTGGAAACAGAGCCTAAGATCCCGACGATGGACAAGCCGCTGATTATAGAAAGCGCCTGTCCTGGATGGCAATTAGGGAAGTGCGATTCCCTGCTGTTCCAATCGCTTTGAAAGATCAGATCAAAGAGCAAGTCGACTCTCTAAAGGCGGGTGCTGTGATAGCGCACATTCATCCTAGAGACCCAAAGACTGGTTTGGCCCAAATGAATCATGAACTCCTGGCAGAAGTTCTGGATGGTATCTTCGCTGAAGTCGGGGATTGCGTCACATTCACAGATTCCTTGTACCCGGTGCTTAACGCCGAAGTGGACTGCATCGTCGGCACGGAAAGGTTATTGGAGCTTGGGAATGGCAACAAATACGTTCAGGGATCCTTGATGGTTCCGGTTGGTCACCGTCGCCAGGGGCCAGCCGTCATATTTTAGCGTAAGGGGTGCGGTAGAGGGAGTAAAGTGGCTGGAAGCACATGATGTAAAGCCTGTATATCAGTTGTTTGATACCAACACCCACCTCGGTTTCAAGCGGCATATTTTCGACAAGAGCATCGACAAGGTTAGACCACGAATCATGAATATCCAACTAGGCAAACATGATGCCCATGTTTCCAACCAGGATCCGTGGTCGTATTTGCAGCTCATAGCGAATATGAACATCGTGAAAGCGAATATTCCTGAAAGCTTGATTGGTCTATATCCCGGCGGTCGAAACTGGCTGCCCATGGTGACGATGGGGATCATGGCCGGGGTTGATATCGTCAGGGTCGGAATCGAAGACTGCTACTGGTTGTATCCGCATAAAGATGAAATCATCAAGAAAAATTCCGACGTGGTGAAGATGACAGTTGACATCGCAAACATACTCGGCAGGAGGGTTGTGACCCGTGCCGACGAAGCGCGAAGGATATTGGGAATAAAATTGACCTCGAAATTGCATTGACCACCTGCAGAAAGTCGAGGCGAAAACGAACGATGAAAATTATCCGGGCGTTGCGGGCATCGGCTTTGTTATGGATTATTTTCTGGGTCTCCTCGGTCAATGCCGCGGAATCCCGCAAAATGATCGTTCCCTATACGCCTCTTACAGGGCGTCGACTCCTTTTGGATTGCCATAGAAGAAAAGCTCTTCCAAAAATACGGCCTGGAGATAGCACCGCTCTTCATTTCCGGAGGCTCCAGTGCGATCGTTCCCGCCATGACTGCGGGCCAGTTCGACATTGGCGCGGTGGGCGGCGGTGCAGTGGTCTTGAACCGGTTTCAGTGGCGGAGATCTGATTACCATCGGGGCACAAACCGGTGTCTATACGACTGACTGTTTTGCCAAGCCGGAGATTAAATCCATTCGCGATCTCAAAGGGAGAACCATCGCGGTGACGCGCTTCGGGACTTCGACTCACTTTGCCGGCTTGTCCATGTTGCGTTTAGGTGGTCTCAAACCAACGGATGTCGTTTTTATTCAAATCGGGGGCAGTCTCGGAAGCGATCGCAGGGCTTTCGAGCGGCAGGGTGGACGCGGCCATGCTGGGCTATCCGGCGAGCGAGGTGGCGCTGAAGAAGGGGTTTCCGTCAGCTTACGGACCTGGCCAAGAACGAAGATGGAGCGTTCCCTACCACGGCAATCGCGGCTCGAGAATCGTGGCTCAAAGATCCAAGAATCGCGAGGTCGCCCTGAATTTTCTCCGCGCCTTCACTGACGGACTAACGTTGGCCAGAACAAACGCTGCCATTAGCAAGAAGGTGCTGCGCAAGTACACCCGAGTTGAAGACGAGGCAGTATTGCAGGCCACCTTTGAATACTACAAGCAGTACTTCGGTGACACGCTTAAGGTTAACGAGAGAAGCTACGCCAACTTGCTGCAACTCCTCGATCATCCCAAGGCCAAGGATGCTGATCCGAAGCGGTTTTTCGACAACAGCCTGCTCGAACAGATACGTCGTTAGTAACTCGGATCCCAAACTTTCGGTGCTTGGAGAAATCAATAATGAAACTCATCTGGGCATTGCTGGCATCGGTTTTGTTATCCGGCTCCTTCTTTCCCTCCCCGGTCAAGGCCGCGGAAGCCCGCAAAATGGTCGTTCCGTATACACCTCTCACAGGTGCCTCCACTCCTTTTGGATTGCCATAGAAGCAAAACTCTTCCAAAAATACGGTCTTGATGATAACGCCTGTCTTTGTTGCAGGCTCCAGCACGATTGTTGCCGCCATGACTTCGGGCCAGTTCGAGATCGGCGCGGTTGGTGGCGGGGGTGTAGTCTTAAACCGTTTCAGCGGCGGAGATCTGCTCACCATCGGTGCCCAAACCGGCGTCTATACCAACGATTGCTTTGCCAAGCCGGAAATCAAATCCATTCGTGATCTCAAGGGAAAGACCATCGCCGTAACCCGCTTCGGGACTTCGACTCACTTTGCCGGGCTGTCCACGTTGCGTTTGGGAGGATTAAAACCAACGGATGTCGTTTTCGTTCAACTGGGAGCGAGCGGCGAAAGAGAGGCCGCGCTTTCGAGCGGTAAGGTGGACGCAACGATGCTGGGTTATCCGGGGGTGAACTAGCTCTGAAGAGAGGCTACCGCCAGTTAACGGAGTTGGCCAAGAGCGAAGATGGAGCTTTCCCACTACGGCGATTGCCGCCAGGGAATCATGGCTGAAGGATTCAAAGAACCGGGAGATCGCATTGAATTTTCTCCGCGCCTTTACCGAAGGGCTAACGTTGGCCAGAACGGATGCTGGCATCAGCAAGAAGGTGCTGCGTAAGTACACCCGGGTGGACGACGAGGCAGTGCTGCAAGCGACTTTTGAATACTACCAAAAGTACTTCGGCGAAACGCTCAAGGTTAACGAGAGAAGCTATGCCAACCTGCTGCAACTTCTTGACCATCCCAAGGCCAAGGATGCTGATCCAAGCGGTTCTTCGACAACAGCTTGCTCGAACAGATACGCCGATAGTCGATTCAAGTTTTCTGCCTACTCAGATTTCTAAACTGCCCACCAGCGACGGCTGAAAAACCGATAGACCAACGTTATTAGACGCCAAGACATCAAAGCGCCGACTCCTGCCCAGATTCCTGTTAGTCCCCAGCTCCAGTTAAGCGACATCCAGGAAATTGGCAACGAAGATGCACAGGGCACCGATGAGCATGGCCCACATCAAGAAAACGGGTATCGCGGGCGCCGATGAAAAAGCCGTCGAGCACGAAAACGATTCCATTCAAAGGCTGAAATAGGGCGACCAATAAGATAACGCCGGCGCCGAGCAGACGTTTGACGTCGGTGCTGTTCGTAAAGAAACTTACAATAGCTTCCTGCGCGCCGAGAAACGCGACTCCAAACAAGAGTCCGGCTAACGCGCCGCAAAGAATCAGAGTTTTGCCCATCGCAACGGCGGTTTCTTTTGCGCGGCACCCAAATGCTTTGCCACGAGCGCTTGCCCCGGCCACCGCCAACCCGTCGATGACCTCGGAGCAAAGAAGCATCAACTGAAAGGCGATTTCATGAGCGGATAAGATATTAGCGCCCATGCGGCGGCGCAGCTTGTGCGAAAACCAGGGAGCCGCGCAGCGCGCCGGTGCGAACGGCCAGGTCACTGCCGATGCGAAATAAGGGCCGAAAGCGGGTGAGCGATATGCGCCATTTCACAGCTCGATAACCTGCCGTGAATCGAGAAAAGAAGAAGATCCCCAGGCATGTCGCTGCTCCGACAAATTGTGCGATCCAGGCTGCAACGCCGGCGCCTTTGAGACCGAGCTGCGGTAGACCGAAGTGGCCATAAATGAGCCCGTAGTCGAGCGACAAATGCGTCCCGCTAATGAGAAAAGCGATGATCATCGGTGTTCTTGTGTTTAGAATGCCGCGGAAGAATCCCACTGAGGCAAAAAATATGAAAGTAAAAGGAGCGCTGGAGATATAGATGCGAAAATAGGGGACTCCCTCGTTGGCTAGGCTCCCTGCGGCGCCCATTAGCTGGTATAGCCGGGCGGCAAAGAGCAAACCTATACAGGCAACACCGACTCCTCCGAAGAGCGCCAAGCAGAGAGCGTGGAAATAGGTCTCGCCACATGCTGCGAAATCCTTTGCGCCGTGGTGATGACCGACCAGCGTTGTCGTACCGAAGCTCAGAAAGGTGAAAATCCAGTAAATCCCGCCGATGATCGCAGCGCCGACTGCGCGAGCAGCCAACGGTTCGACCCCTAGACGGCCGATCATCGCGGTGTCGCCGATACTCAGCAGCGGCTGGCTCGCCAGGGCGAGCATGGCCGGGACGGCCAGGCGAAGGATGTCCTTAAGGTGTGATGAAGAAGTCCCTGAGGCGGCGCCGATTGTTGCCACGATGGAGCGGGTCAGGTGATTCTTTGCAAAACATCGGGCGGTGGCTGCGTCGGGAAAATCTTCGGATGGATAATGTGCGCTAGAATCTCGAGACCATCGACCAAGCGCGGCCCGGGACGGCTAAAGAAGGCGTGCCCGTTGACGGCGAATACTTTGCCGGCTTTGACTGCCGGCAGGTCGTGCCAGCCTTCGAGTCGTTCTAGCACCCCGGCTTCTCGCAATGTTCGCGGCACATCGAAAGCCGCAGGGCATTAGAACTATAATCTCAGGCGTGGACTCGCGGATACTCTGCCACTCAACTTTTTCAGACGGTTCGCCGCGTCGCCCCAAAACATCCTCCGCGCCGGCGATCTCAATCATCTCGGGCACCCAATGACCCGCAAGGTAGATCGGATCGAACCATTCGAGGCAAGCGACTCGGGGACGGGCGGATGATGTGGCAGCTTGCTCGCGCACGGAGGAAATCCGCTGTTCGAGTTCCTCGACAACCCTCTCGGCTATGTGACGTTGACCGGTAGCTTCACCCACGCGGGCGACATCGTCCAGGACATCAGTCAGACAATTAGGAGTCAACGACGACGATCTTCGGTTTTTTCGCGAGAGTTTCGCTGGCGGCAACGACTTCGTTGTAATCAATGGCGCAAACATCGCACAAGCCCTGGGTCAAGATGACATCCGGCGCCGCCTCCGCGCAGCCGCTCTTCGTCTAGGAGGTAGAGACCTTGGTTGCTGCCGAGCCTCTCGCCGACCCAGCGATCGATCTCGAGGCTGGTCATTCGGTTTGAGTCGATCAAGCCGTGCACCACCGACGGGTTTTTGTCGCGCCTCGGCGGGATAGTCACATTCGTGAGTGACACCTACCACGTCATCGCCCAAGCCTAGAGCAAAGGCGATCTCGGTGGCGCCGGGGAGTAGAGAGCAAACGCGCATAATTAGACAGGAGCTTAAGATATTCTATCGTTAACTGGAAGCGCAATTCATAGAAAATGTTGGACGAGTCAAAGGTTTTGATGTATTTCTGGCGCCTGATACGCTCCGGATATCAACATTCAAAACCGCGTCGTACTCACAATGCAAGTCGCAAATAATCCCAAATGGCTATCGGGCCGGTACCGCGTACACGGGTTTGGTCATAAGCGGGGCGAAGTTTTTGATTGCGGTTCTATTGCTTTATTCATCAGGCAGCGCCGCAGAAAGTCCAACCTCAGACTGGCAAGCCGAGTGGCAGCGCGTCATGGCCGCTGCCAAGAAGGAAGGCAAGGTTGTTGTTTCGGTGCCGCCGGGTGCCGAGTTGAGGAAAGCATTGAAAGAAACCTTTGAGCGACGTTTTGGTATCGAATTGGAATTGGTGACGGGTAGGGGATCAACGATCGTCAAAAAGATAGCCGACGAACATACAGCCGGCGTTCAATTCTTCGACGTTCATACGGGCGGCTCCGGGGCGATTATCTATGGCTTGGCCGGCATCGTCGAGCCCGTCGAGTCGCAATTTATTCTTCCGGAGGTCAAGGATCCGAAAAACTGGTGGGGTGGCCACCTGTACGTGGACAAAGCCAACCGATATGCCTATTCGTTTCTCGCCTTCGTCCAGGAGGCCATTTGGTACAACACGGAACTTATGAAGCCCGAGGAGGTCCGTGCTTACGACGATCTGCTTCACCCCAAATGGAAGGGTAAGATCGGCTACAGTGATCCACGCGCGGGGGCGCGGGGCAGGGCAACTGGACATTTCTGTTTAGAACGAAGGGTGAAGAATTTCTTAAAAAGCTGGTGCAGCAAAATCTCGTCATCATGCGCGAAGAGCGGCCGTTGGCTGAACTGTTAGTCAAAGGCAGCGTAGCGATTACGATAGGACTCGACATCGATAACTTCGGCCCCTTTGTTAAAGCGGGCCTTCCTATAAAACCTCTGCCCCGGCTCAAGGATGGAACTTACCCGCGTGACCGGGTCCGGAACTTTGGCGGTCATCAAGAATCCTCCGCATCCCAATGCGAGTAAACTCTTCGTCAACTGGCTGCTGAGCCGGGAAGGCCAGGAGACTTACCAGAAAGCGCTGGGCGAACCGACGCGGCGTCTGGATGTCGATTCTCCGAAAGAGCCGTACGCCGTGCGACCGGCGCGAGAATTCATGAGTGTCGAGCAGTACCATCAGCTCGAGAGCCACTCAGAAGAGAAACAAGAGTCGATCCGTAAGCCCGCCATTGCCGCCGCGCAAAGGCTGCTAAACTAATCAACTGCTTCTCAACAAATCATATTCTTGGCCGGCGACTAGTATGGATGACCTAGGCGAACTAAAAGATAAACTGGCTACTGCAGTCCAAATCCTGCAATGGGAGCTGGCGGATATGTGGGGACATATCAGCTGCAGATCACCTCGCGGAAACAGTTTTCTCATCTTGCCGCTGCGGCTCCTTACGATCACACTCTCCCCAGGATGAGCTTCTGGAATATGACCTGGACGGGAAGTTGATTTCCGGACGGCGAGACCCGCCCGCCGAGATTTTCTTTTTCACCGCTCTCTATAAAGCAAAGAAAGATGCAGGAGCGGTGATTCACCGCTCATCCGCCGGCGGCCGTTGCTCTCGTGGCGACGGGGAAAAAGATCGTGCCGATCTATCAGCATGCGCATCAGTTTGGGAGGCATGTGCCGGTGAGCCCCTGGCTGTACGGCACCTGGCGAAAAGATGGCGAGCGGGCCGCCAAGGCGATGGGTAAAAGTTTGCGCCCTGATGATGCAAGGTCATGGAGGCGAACGTGACGGGAAGGACGATTCAAGAGGCCTGTCTCAACGCGGTTCACTTCGGAACGTACCGCGAAGATTGATCTTGCGGGCGGGTAGGGTCGGCCGGTTCAGCCCAGTCACAGCGATAGCAGTGAAAAATTTCATGCCGTGGAAGCTGGAAGATTGAATAGGAGGAGACCCGACCGCCGCGTTCTCCTGAATGGAACTACTACGAATCGATGATCAAGCGCGGTGAACGCTGGAACACCTGGTGAGCGGATGCAAACGGGAACAAGAAGGATCCTTCGGGATCGGCGGAATTCTCGTTCTGGGATATTCTTTGTGGAGTACGCCAGCAATTTGCCCGCGGCCGAAGTCAGCCCGAAAGTTGCGTGTGCAGGTGCCGAATGGGAAAACGGTCAAGGCAGCTGAGCAAGAAGCGGCAAGTCACACTTCTATTCGAATGAAGGGATTGAAGCCAGCATCAAAAGATTTCTCAAAACAAGTTCCCGAAGATCAAGGTTGTGTTTGGTCTCTGGACGGGCAGGTCAACCAGTGACGCGGCTAATGGCGGAGCGGAGAGGTGGCAAATACCTTGCGGATCTGACCAAACTTGGAACCGGCTCGGCATCTACCCTTTATCGGGGCGCGGCCATTTCCTCTGCAGCCGTTCGATTCCAGCTTTTTATCTTGCCTGAGGTGACCGGACAAATCTAAATGGTGGCAGGGTAAACATCAGTATGCAGACCCCGAAGGGAAATATATCTTCTCCCCATGCCGTTAGCGTTCATATTGACATGGTTTCGTATAACACCGACCTGATAAAACTATCCGCGTTGACGTCCTATTGGGACATTTTGAGTCCGAAATGGAAAGGCAAGATCGGCTCCAGATGGATCCAAGAGCCGCGGGAGGTCGTGAAGGGGGTAGGCTTATCTACTACCATCCGGAGCTTGGACCGCAATTTTTCAGACGGCTCTTGACTGAGATGGGATCTGGTGCTCAGCCAAGATCCTCGTCAAGCTGATGGATTGGCTCGCCCAAGGAAAATTTGCGTTCTTGCTGTTCACATCGCCGCGGGAAGTGCTAAGAGCGAAGGAGAAAAAACTACCGGTTGAGATATTCTGGATCCGGGCGGCATATGAAAGAATCGGCTGTGGTCGAAACTGCTGCCTCTAGCTTGCTGCTGATGGACAGGCCGGCCAACCCTAATGCGGCAAAAGTGTTTATCAAACTGGCTGCTCTCGCGCGAAGGTCAGATTTCCTTTCAAAAGAGCCAAGGGAGTTGCGATTCCGCTAGAATCGATATTCCAAAGGAGGATGTTCCGCCCATTTCCCGGAGATCAGATGGTGTTCAATACTTTAGGCTGTGGGACTTGGAGTGGATGGAGGGCGATGTAGTGCGAAAGTTCATCGATCGAGTCCCTCAAAGAGCCTCAGAAGGGATAGCGGAAGAGAAGCGAAAAGAAATTTTGCTATTTTGCCCATAAACTTATAAGAAGATTCAAAAAGGAGGTGCCTATGCTGCAGGAGATCTTTCTAGGGGAGAAACTACAATGGCCGAAGCCGTACCGATGTGCGGTTAATTTCGTGTTTAACTATCAAGGAGCCGAAGGGTTGGAGCCCGATGCCAAAGGCAGGATTGATGCCGAAGAATACGCAAGACGCGAATACGGCCCGCGAGTTGGGATATGGAGGATTTTACGCCTGCTGGACAGGTATCAAATCAAGGCGACTTTTGTTACCTGCGGTGCCCTGGCGGAACGGTACCCTGATACCGTCAAAGCCATTCATGCGGCCGGACATGACGTGGCGGGACATGGTTACCACCACGAGAAGGCATGGAAGTTGACCCAGGAGGAAGAGCTTGAAACCATGCGCAAGACCGTCGATGTCTTGACGGGCCTGACGGGCAAGACGATCGACGGTTGGAGATGTTGTTTCCAGAGTCACGTCACTCCCGATCTGGGAATCGGCCAAGGGTTTATCTGGAACAGCAACTCCTTTTCACACGATCTGCCGTATCTTTTGAAAGACGGGAACAAGATCATCGTCGAAGTGCCTCGGCAACCCTTTGGCGATATGTTCGTCTTTCAAGGCGGTAAGACGGCGAATCCGGATGACGCTCTAGCGATTTGGAAGAAATCTTTCGATACCTTTTATTCGGAATCGAATTTGTTTCACACCTACTGTCAGTTCTCGCTGCATCCCTTCCTGATTGGACGCCCGGGCCGGATCGAAGTGCTCTCCGAACTTATCGAATACGTGAAGCGGCATGAGGGCGTGTGGTTCGCAACCACGGACGAGATCGCCAGGCGAGTACTCGAATGCGCCAGCCTAACAGCCATCGGTTGGAGCGGGCTACGGTTCCGCGGCCCTAGCCATGAAGTAAGTTTCGTCCACGGGCGAATTCAGTTAAGTAATTGCAGGGAATCGACCCGAGTCGCAGCGCGATTGCATTGCAGCGCTGCGACTCGGTTTCGTTCACAACGGTTAAGCCGGGGGTAATTGCGGCTCCCGTGAATCATGCGCTTGTGCAACAGATTTGCGCCCAGGCTTTGTAATCGTGCGTAACAGGTGGAAGTGACTCATGAGCGAAGTGGACGATTTAAAGGAAAAGTTGGCGACGGCGATTCAAATCCTACGCTGGGAGCTGGCCGACATGTGGGGGCACGTGAGCTGTAGGACGCCGCGCGGCGATTCTTTTCTACTCTGCCCCTGAGGCCACCCTTGGATCACGGTATCCCCTGAAGATGACGTGCTTGAGTTTGACATGGAGGGAGGTTGATCTCGGGCCGGAGGGATCCACCGAGGAAATTTTTTCTACACGTGTATGTATAAGGCGAAAAAGATGCGGGTGCGGTGGATTCACTGCCATCCGCCCGTGGCAGTTTCTTTAGTGGCGACGGGCAAGAAGATCGTTCCCTATCCACCAGCACTCGATCAAGTTCGGCAAAGGAATTCCGACAAGTCCCTGGCTTTACGGCACTTGGCAAGAGGACGGTGAAAAAGCGGCCAAGATGATAGCGAATAATTGTGCGCTCATGATCAAGGGTCACGGCGCCAACGTGACGGGAAAAACAATCCAAGAGGCGTGCCTTAACACTGTTCACTTAGAGCGGACAGCCAAGATGATTTGTGTGGGCGCAGAGCGTTGGCAAGATGAGGCCGTTCCCCGCAGCTGTGGTAAAGAAGTATGAACGAGTGGAAGCGGGAGAGAGTGACCCGCAGGGGATCACGGCCGCCCCGCTCGCCCGAGTGGAATTACTACGAGTGGCTGATCAAGCGCGGCGAGCGCTGGAACACCTGGTAGCGGGGAGGAGGACAAGACATGAGGCGAAGCAAAGTCACCTGGCTAACTTCAGCGATCTTTTTGGTTCTCGTTCCGCTCACGCTTGTGCGAGCGGCCAGAGTGGCAATCTGAATGGGAGGCGGCGTTGAAGGGCGCCAAAAGAAGGGAAGCTCGTTCTGGCCATACCTCCCAGCGCCGAATTGAGAAAAGAGCTGGAGCCTTTGCTACAAGCAGAAGTTTGGAATCGAAGCCGAGTTGATCGTGTCCCGGGGAGCGGATTCGGCCAATCAGAATCGCCTCGGAGTTTAGAGCGGGGTCCGAACTTTTCGACGGTCTGATCCAGGGAACCACGACGGCGATGTCGCTGCAAGACGATGGCATGTTGGATCCAGTGAGTGCCTACATGATTCTGCCCGAGGTCAAAGATCCCAAATTTTGAGGTGGGGCGGCCACATTTGGAACGACAACATAAAGACCAACCGGTTTCTTTTATTCCTTTGTCGCCAATGCGGGGACGGAGGGACTTTTCTATAATGCAGAGCTGGCGAAGCCGGAAGAATTGCGTCTCTTTCGATGATCTTCTAATCCCAAATGGAAGGGCAAGATCGGCTTGAATGATCCGCGCATTGGCGGGTCGGGCATATCGTTGTGGTCTTTTATGTGGGAGACCAAGGGTGAAGAATACCTGCGAAAACTCGTCCAGCAGGATCTCTTTTGAGTCGCAATCTCCGGCAGATCGCCGACGCGCTGGCTAAAGGCAAGCTAGCGCCATTACTATCGGACTGGGTCGTGCCGAGTACGAGCCGTTCATGAGCGCGGGTCTTTCGGTCAAGGAACTGCCCGACACCAAAGGAAGGTTTGCCGGCCAGTAGCGGCTATGGTGTCCCTTGGGATTGTCAAAGATCCGCCTCATCCGAATACGACCAGGTCTTTGTCAATTGGTTTCTAGGTAAGAAGGACAAGAGTTTTATGCCAAGGTGATGAAACAGGGGCACTCGCCGTCTGGATGTCGACACCAAATGGATGAGAGCCGAAGGCGTGGATGCCGCCAAGGATGTGATGACAATCGCCGAGTATAATCGGGTGCGAAATCACCTTGGAAGATAAAGTCATCAATGTCCGCAGGCCGGCGGCGAAATTCGCCGAGAAAGTGCTGAATAAACAGTCACAGATTCTGCACACCGACCTAGTTATGCGCATGGTCAAGGTCGTGAGCTTACGCATTCAGGTGTGTAACGCATCATAGAGCTCATAGTGCACTGCGACTGTCTATCTACGTAAATTGATCGCGTTTCACAGATAAGATCGAACCTCATTTCCTTTCCGGAGACACACTAAGGGCTGTTGCCCTGGAGATGTCCATAATCATACGCGCGAGCAGATACAGGCGCGGCTCGATCGAAGTCGAGGAGAACGTATTCCGCATCCGGCGGAATGGGCGCCGTAACCTTGCGAGGCCGAAGCGTTCGATGACCGGCGCCTTGGTGCTGAGCGCGGCAAAGGCGGCATCGGTGCCGCCGCCTTCAGGCATGTGATCCACGACGAGCTCCTTGCCGAGCTCACGGTAAATCTGCTGCGCGTGCTTGGCGAGCGCGTCTGTGAGGCCGCTGTCGCCTCCAGCGGTGGGCGGCGGCGCTCGAAGTTCATCTCGACTTTCGCCTCGGGCAACTAGCTGTTTCTTGATCTGCTCCCGCACCTTCTTCTCGATGGCGTCGTAGTCGGCGACACGCAGCACGCGCACGTCCGCAATCGCCTGGGCCTCGGGCGGAATCATGTTGCGCGTGGTGCCGGCGTTCGCTCATCGTCCAGTTCATCTTGAGCCCGACCGCCGGATCGGAAAGATCGCGCGTTTGCAGCACCTGGTGAGCGAGCTCGTACAGCGCGTTCACACCTGCCTCCGGTCTCACTGCCTGCGTGCGACGCGCGGCCTTTCACGGTGAGCGTGATGGAGGCGATACCGCTGGTGGCCAGGGATAATTTGTCGGATTCCGCGCGCGAGGATTCGACTGAAAAGGTTGCGTCGTGCTCGGCACCCAGTTTGGTGATCAAGCTGCGCGAACCCGGCGAGCTGAGCTCCTCGTCGGCGTTAATGAGCACGGTGAGGGTAGCCATACTCGCGGAAATTCATCGCCTTAAGAATCGCCAGCGTGTGGAGGATAACGGCGATCCCCTGCTTGTCATCTGCGATTCCCAGGCCGTAGGCACGATCGCCTTCGATTCGGAAGGGTTGCTGGGCGAGCATCCCGCGCGGATACACCGTGTCCATGTGCGCGATGAGCAGGATTTTTTGTGCCCGCGCCCGCAAAAGTCGCCTGCACCATCTTGCCGATTTTCTCGGGCGTGTCCTCCATCTTATAGATGTTGCTTGGCTCAACCAGCTCGACCTGGCCATCCAAACTTTTCAGGCGGCCAGCGATGAGATTTGCAAGCTTGTCGAGACCCTCGTTGTCACGGCTGCCGGACTCGATGGACACCAGGTCTTTTAGAGTTTCGAGTAGGACTGGCTTTTCCTTCTTGGCTAGGGACAACACTTGCTCGACAGGCTGGCTAAGTACCTGGGCCGGCATGACGGCCAATACTAGAAAGACAATGGCCTTGAAATAACCGAATCTCTTGTTAGATTTCACAGAATCACCTCCTGTAAGCCGCGGTAATGGCGCCGAGAAGATCGCGCAAGAAGATCATCCAGAATCCACGTTCCGGGTAACCAAAGAATTTTGCCTCTTGAGTTTAGCCACCGAGAACTCGAGAATCGCGCCTACGACCGGGCTTCAGCCAGTCTTCGACAGCTCGAAGCGATAACTAGAGGGAAGGAGACTGTCTCGCCAGTCATTCGGCTGGACAGTATCCAATAACAGAGGTTCAGTCGTCCAACTTTTATGGAGTGATCCCCATAAGTTCTTTGGGCCGTTATCAAGCTACGTGTGTGTGTAGGCGGTTATTTGGACAGATTCATTGCTGCTTGATCACAGATGGTCAGGTGAGTCAAAAATTCGAGATTCCCGCGTACCACTCAGTAGCCTTGATCTTCCCAGTAGCCGCCTTTACCTGGAAGCGATCTTTATCGTAAGTCGACGACGAACTCGATCTTGCGGATGTATTTGGCGTGTTTGTAGCCGAGTTGCGTTTTCGATTCTGAGGCGCAGCGGGGCGCCATGTTCGATTGGCAGGGCGCGATCGTTCATCTCGTAGGCTAAGATCGTTTGGAGATGACGTGGCGTCCACGAAATCGATGCTCTCGTAATAGTTGGCGCCGCTGTCATCGGTGTCCATGCAGTGAAAGACGACATATTTGGCTTCGGCGTGGGCTGAGCACGCGTGGATAATTTCCGCTAGGGGAACGCCCTTCCATTTGGCGATGGCGCTCCAACCTTCGACGCAATCGTGGCGGGTAATCTGGGTTCGTGACGGCATCGGACTTAAGTTCTAGCCAACGAAAACTGAGCCGGTTGCTTTACCGAGGCCGGAGACTTCCAATCGCCACGCCGACCACTGCTGTTTGCATCCGCCGTGTAATCCATCGTGATCGGCGGCGGATTGCCGTTAGGCTTGAAATAGCGTGAGATATCTTGCTCGGTGAATTCTTGGGCGAGCTTGTTCTTCCTGGTCAGTAGTCGTTGCAGGCGTTGATTCACGCTCTCCGCTGATTCTAGAACCGAGAGGAATTTTTGATTTGACTGAAGGCCGATTAAATACCTTTTCGCAGCCGGAAAGCAACCACAAGCCAGCTCCGTGAGCAGCACCGAGCAGCAAATTTCGTCGTGATATATTCATGGCACTTACTCCCGCGATATCTTTTTTGCCTCATGAGTTTGCGTGCGGGAAGTTTGTGTAGAACTTCCCGGGCCGGGATGTTCCTCTTGGTTTAAGGACTTAGACATGTCGTTGTCGTGGTGTTCCGGTTCAACAGGAGCTGGCAACGTCTCCTGAGCCGGGGAGTTCCCTCAACTTCTAGCGATGGTAATTGCTGCGGCACGGTGACTTTGGCGGGCTCTTGAATTTCCGCCTTAAAAGCCCTGAAGCGATGCCGGTTCTGGTTTCTCGGAGACGTTTTCCTTGTACCAGCCGGTGACCATCGATGCGCATGTTGTTGAGGACGCCGGTCGCCAGCACCATGAAGACATGGCCGAAGGTAAAACCAACGAAAAGAAATGTGAGGATAAAGTGAATGCTGCGCGCTGATTGCCGCCCGCCGAACACCTCCGGCAGCCAATGGAATGCCGTATTAAGCTGCGGCGACATGGCCATTCCCGAGAGCATGATGAGCGGAGTCAGGACGCAAGAAGACGGCTGGTATACGCCATCTTCTGGAGTGGATTATACTCGCCTTCCTGCGGGGATTTCTTGCGGATTCGAAGGTAGTAAAGAACCATGGCAGGCACGCGACCGGCGTCCGTCGGCGTAAGCAAAAACTTCCGCAGGTGGCCGTTGGCGATGTTGTAGATGACGTAGAGAAGTCCGTTCAGGGCAAATATCCAGGCAAAGAAAAAATGCCATCGTCTCCCGCCCGCCAACCAAAAGTATCCCGGAATGGTCAGCCAGCTTGGAAAGGCGCGCGGCGCCGGGCCCATCTCCGTGTTTTGCACGCCGAGAACACCCGTCGTATCAAGCTGCCAGCCGTAGATCCGGAAGAAACCGCGAACCTCGCCGTCGTCATTAGCTGCCGCAATGGAGAGAAACGCCTCGGTCAGGCTCCGAAGTGCTTCCCCAATAGAGATGAGGGTGCGCGTTGAAGATTTGGAAACCGCTCATGACCAGGATCGACTAACGCTCAACGCGTTAACCCAATGCGTTGTGCGCGTGATCGGTTGTGGCGGTAAACTAGTTTTTCCATTGCGCTACGTCGCGGATTAAGCGATCCCCTTGCCCAACTCTGTCGTGCATGGACACTGGTCGGGAAAGCGCTCGCATTCGACGTCCCGGACTGGGATGACCTTCGCTTCTCCGACTTCTTTCTTAACCTGGATTCTAAGCTTCTGGGTGATCACAAGCCAGATCGCAACTGTCGCCAGGGTGAACCAAACCATCCAGCTTGTATCGAGCGGCATGGGAAGCGCCCCTTTTGACGCGACTTGCTTGAGAGCCAAAGAAGAATAACGACGGCGCCTACTATCTCTGCGATCCTGAGCGCCGATGCCGTCCACAGCGAGCTTTACGCCAGAGCGTTCCGTGGAGTCCAGCGGGATGAAAGCCTGCTCCCCAAATCGACCGGTGCACCGACGAGCGTAGACCTCCTTCCGTCACTCGCAAAACGGAGCGGCTAAGCGCGGTCGCCAGCAGCGGTCACGAAACCAGCTGCGCCGATGAGGGCCAAGGGCAGGACCATAAGACCGCCTCGCAATCCGACCTTATCCTGTATCTTCGGTGTTGCAAAGAGTTGGAGCAGTAAGGACATGAAATTTAGCAGGATGTAGAAATTGGCAGAAGAAACTCGTGTTGCCCTTCGAGCCCATATTGGCGCTGGCTGCCGCAGTGTAAAACTGGAAATCTATCAACAAACCGGCGAGTGCCCCGGTCATCGAAATGAATAGGAGCGTCAGAGTATACTTGTTGGTCAGCGGGGTCAAAAGTCCGGCCTTCTTACGGACGACAGCTGCGGCTTCTATTTCTACATGTCGACCGATTACCTGCCGGCCGGCTGGTCGTTGCTGCGCGAAGGACCGCCGCTGCCAAAGGCGGTGGTCGCCAGCGCCGGGCCGGTGACGAAGGCCAACTGGACCTAGCTCAGTTAGGGCCCGCAGGCGTCGCCGGCCAAGATGCTCTTCTGCAGCACGCGCGTCCGTCATAGTCGCGCATCGCATAATGCTGGGTCGGTCCCACAGCGCGATGTCGCCGAGCCCAGCGCCAGCGCATGGAGAACTCGGGCGGGACTTCACATGCTCGTAGAGCATGGCGAGGATGGCATTGCCCTCACGGGCGCGACAGCTCGACGATCTTCTCGGTCCACAACTCGCGACGAACAGCGCCTTGCGCCCGGTTTCGGGATGGACCCGCACGACCGGATGGATCCGCACACCGCCTCTTGCAAAGCGGGCTGTGGCCGGCGCCCATCAGCGGCATGACCTTGGCCGCAGAATGGACCGCGGTCAGCTTTGTCGAGCATGTCGCGCAGCGTTCCGGACAGCGCCTCATAGGCCGCATACATGTCGCCCCAGTGGTGTCGCCGCCGATCGACGGCAGCTCGATCGGACGCAGCGCGACCAGCCGCCCGGCGTTTCGGCGAGGAGGAAACCAGCATGGCGTGTTGACCGGCCGCCGCGCGATAGGCGAGCGTCGGAATATCGATGACTAGTCGACCGGCTTGACGGTCTGCTCGAGCGCCATCGGATCGGGACAAAGCGTGCCGAAATGCGCCATGAAATCGGGCCATCTGTTCGCGCGTGATCATCTGGCCGCGCAGGAAGACGACGCCGTAATCGAGCACCGCCTGGCGGATCGTGGCCGGCATCCTGGACTGATGCTGTCGGGTCAGATCGGACGTTGCTCGCCACCGCGCCGGATGCGCGTCGTCACGGGCGTGATCGAGAACCGTCGTCGTCGCCATGGTCTGTCCTCTCAGCCCTTTGCCGCCGCCGTCATGGCCTCCGCATCGACCATGTCATGGCGCTCGCTCCACAGGAAGCGATCCGCAGATCGGTACGGTGCCAGCCAAGCCCGCCCTCGCGCGTAACGATCAACATAGCGAATGACGACGACCAGCACATTGCGGTCGGCCGGATCCTGTGGAGATGGCGTGCGGTGCACAGTAACGCGGTCGCTGGCGCGGTCACCGTCGATCTCGACGAGGTGATTGGTCATGATGGGCGGTGCGGCGGTAGAGGTCGTTCATCACCTTCGGCACGAAGGCGAGCTGCTCGCGACCCCTGAGATCGACGAAAGCTTCCTCGGCGTCGGGCCGCTGGTGGTAGTGCGCAGCCGGCCATCGGCGGTGAAGACGCCTGCGAAAGGCATCGCGGTCGCAGGCATCGACCGCCGCCGCGTAACGATGGGCGAGCCGATTGAGCGCGAGGATGTCGTCCACGCTGCTCATGCGCCCCAGACAGCCGCCTTGAAGACGGTTTGCCGGGCACATCGGAGCGACCTGAGGATGCCGCCCTGCCCGGATTCCAGAAATCGCCGCCGGTCACATAGACATCGCACATATCTCGCGCCGCCGAAGATCAGGCTGGTCGGCATCATCGGTAGCGCACGCGCCGATCGAGCGTGCCGTCCGGGCGATAGCAGCAGCTCGCTCGACAAGACGCAGGCGACCCAGACGCCGCCCTCGGCATCGACCCCGGAGCCCGTCGCAGCCGCGCGGTCCGTCGATCGTCGACTCTGCGAAGAGCTTGCACAGCAAAGCGAATGATCGCGGTTGAGATCATAGGCCCAGACACCATAGGCGCTCTGGACCGTATAGAAGATTCGCCCATCGGGACTGAAGCCGAGGCCGTTCGGCGCACGCGCCTGGTTGGGCGGCAACCGTCACCTTGCCATGGCGATCGACCCGGAACAGCGGCCCCGGCGCCCAGCTTCATCGCCGCGACGCAGCGGCGCGGTCGATCACCCTGCCCCAGATGCCGCCGTCCTTGTCAGCTTGGGATATCGTTGACGTCGCGGACGACGTGATCGGGGTCGATCAGGTTGAGCCGCATGCTGCCGCTGGCCGGAGGCGCAACCGGGCGTCAAGCCTTGATCCGAGCAGATCACCGTACCGCGCTGCCTGACGACCAGGCCGGCGGCCATGTCGATGCGCGCGGCCGAATCTGGCTCGACTCTGCCGTTTGGGCTCAACTGATGCAGCGAGCCGGCGAGCACATCGGTGAAATAGAGCGTGCCGTCGTCGTCGAGCCGCGCCCCCGGCCAGTAGCAAAGCCGGTCAGCGCGCGTCTCGACTTTGCCCGCCATCTCGCATCCTCCCGGTTTATGGTCTGGCGGCGATGGAGCCTAAAGGGCGCGATGCGGGTCAAAAACCCGCCAGCGTTCGGGGTCGGCTCGGCGATCTCGGACCACGGTTCTGGTCGGTGTGGTGGAACGGCTCGGGCTGGCCGAGAACCTGCATCACCGTGTCCTGATGATAGGACCAGCCGCCCTCCGGGTGAACCCGCTGTCACCGCCACGCAAGCTGTCGGTGTGAAGGCCCTTCGAGAAAGTCGATCGAGCGAGACGCTGCTTCCGCGCACGTGCTGCGGGTCAGCCACTGAGCACGGTCGCATCGGTGGCGGCGCGGCCCTGCGCCAGACAACCTGGCCGCGCGGAATGGTGTAGCTGTGGATGAGAAGGCCGGTCGCCGGCTCCCGCTGTTACCAGCCGATTTGGCCGTGATAGGTGCCGACCTCCCCGGGCTTGGTCATCCGCGAATGATAACGCAGGGGCCATGCCAGCTGCGGGACCATTGGTCTGCGGGTCGATCGGCTGGAGTCGATGGTCTTTCTGAACGCGGCAGCAGCGCGCCCGGCTCGGCATTGATGTCCACGCCGGTCACACCGCGCCAGATCTCGCCAGCGGCCGCAATGGCCGAGATTGGCCAGTGTCGACGTCGATCGTGCGCGGCCGGCTGTGAATATCGCGATTGGCCTGAGACATATTGTTGCACGCCTTCCGCTGGTTACCGTGGGCGTGGATAAAACCGGATCGCGTGGCGGTACAGCTGGTACCGCACGCGATCCGGAACTGAGGTGTATCTTCGCTCAGGCGTTATGGGCTGACAGGCGGGCACTATGGTCATGGCCATGACCATGTCCGCGGCCAGGGCCATCATCGTCGTGATGTCATGGCCATGGCCCCTGCAGTGGCCGAAGTGATTGCCGTTGTCGGATCGTCGTCATCATCGTCGTCATGACGGCTTCACTGGCGTCGCCAGTTGCTGGGCGGCCTCGTTCTTGGAGTTCCGTCTGACGAGGTCTTGGAGTCCATCGACACTCTGCCGTCATCGGCGGACACCATCGATGAGCGCGAGCTTAATGAGCTGATCGGCAAGCTGACATTGGCCGAACCACCGTCTCGGGTCATCACCTTTGTCGCCCTTCTCGAGTGCATGTTGTCGGTGGCGGCACGACCTTCCCGTCCCGCGCCACCACAGCGTTATATTGCTGTTGAGACCGTGCCGACCTTGGGCGGCGGCATGCGCCATCACTGGCAGACCACATCGGTAACGCGAATACGACTGCGCGTCGAACGGCACAGCTCATGGCTTTCCTCCTGGTTGACGGACTGGCGAGCAGCCGAAGTCTGAAAGACCGGGCGGCATCGCGTTCGCTACCCAGCAGGGCAGTAAACAGCCATTAGCAGGCAATGTTCAGCCGATGATGCGACGATCCGCCCTACACGCGAGATATAATGTCGTTACTATAATGGTTATACTGTGTTTAATCAGTCATAATACTTACACATGTTGCACAAGTTTATAATTATAGTGGATTTATTCGTTGCATCATCAGAATGAAAAACGCAAGCATAATTAAACCAATATTTGCAACGTTTCCGTCACGACTCGGCGGCCCCGGCACGACGTCCGCCCGGATACACCGCGACGGGACGGCTGGCCGGATGGCGGCCGCAGCCATCTGTCGGGTCGATCTCGCCGATGCCGATCGTGGGCGCGCGCTTCGGTGAGAACGCGCTGTGCATGAATCGCCGGCTGGTAACCGGGCACGGCGGCGGCTGACGGCGTGGCTGTCCCACAGGATGAGATCGCCCTCGGCCCAATGATGCCGTGGCGGGGAATCTGGGCTTCTGGATGCATCGAACAGGAACCGCAGCCACGGTCGCTCTCGGCTCTTGGTCAGCCCGTCGATCGCGATCACCTCAGGACGAATTGACGAACAGAAGGGCGCGCGGTCGCCGGATTGACCGCGACCATCGGATGCGGAGGCTGGCACGCACCGGAGCTGAACTGTCGACGGCGTAACCGGCCTGGCCCGCGTCCGCTCGATCAGCGCGATCGGCGAGTGGCTTTGCGGTCAGCCTGGCGAAGCATTCCTGGCGAAAGCGCACGGCAGTCGCGTACATGCTGGCAAAGCAGGTGTCGCCGCCAGGCGACGGCATGATCTGCGCCTGCAGCGTCAACGCTGCGGCGGCGCTTCGAGGAAGGTGCTGTCGGAGTGCCAGACATCGGCGCCCTGCCCTTGGGCGCGTCCCGGTCGAGGGATCGTGACCTCGTCCCGGGTCGAGGCCGATAATACGTGAACTGTCCAAAGGCTACC
>ERZ1370068.6640-contig-5610_pt1 | contig 50264 bp, 51 predicted proteins | sample MGYA00561227_ERZ1370068 | MGnify/ENA primary metagenome ERZ1370068 (study PRJEB38410, sample SAMEA6850437) | metagenome | study: Metagenomic assessment of the ecological functions of the soil: analysis of the soil microbiota associated with the... | reverse complement strand
TTGTGCTTGATTTCAGTTACGTATTGATATACATCTCGCGAAAGTTGTTGTCGGTGATGGTGTTTTCGTCGTCTTCCACCGCTACGCCGTGCGTTCCATTGATGAAGGTGTTGGAGACAATGGCATTGCGAGGCGCTGCGTCAGAACGAAGGTGCCGTCACCGTAGTACCGCAGGCAGCCGCAGTCCCAACTCTTAAGCGGCAGGCTTTGGCGGGAGGCCAACCACGCCCCGATCGGGTGGTCATCGAACGCCTCGAATGATGTTGCGTTCCGACAGTTGCCAGCGCGGCACAGAATCCGGATTTGTGATTTGCTTTCTCTCGACAGTTGCGGTACAGAAAAACGCCGCCAGCGGCGTTGGAGCCAGAACAGATTCTTCTCGATGAGGTTGTCAGCCGACGAGTCGATGGCCACGGCCTCACGACCTTTGTTTCGTGACGGTTTAGGATTCTTGCCCCAGCCGTTCATCTCAATGACGCTGTCGACGATGTGTGTTCCTTGCTGCTGTGCTCAAGGTAAATGCCGGCTCCGCCGAAGCCGGCGATATGGGAAGCGGCGAATCACCGTATTGGTGACGTAATCGTCGACGTAGATCCCGACTTCGCCAGTGTCGTGAATGCGGATGTTTTCCAAGTGAACACGACTGGGTGAGACAAGGTAGCGATCATCGAGCGACAGGGTCAGCTTTTCCGGAATCGGAATAGTTCGACGCGATGCGCACACCGCGTTTGGCAGATCGACGAACCTCGCAATTGGATACCTTGACGTCTGAAATCCGCTTGTTCGACGAGATCTGGATTCCAATCGGCAGGGAGCCATTCCCGTCGGAAGGATTGCGTTTTGGCAGTCAGGCGTGACGCGCCTCAGCAATGAACGCCTTGGTGGTACGTGCAATTGGGCTGAGTTGCGTGTCCGCCTTGATCACTGGAATCAGGGCGCCACACTCAATGAGTTTGACCGCCGGCGGGTCACCGGGAGGTTGCCGACGCGGACATGGACAACAGAACGAAGAGCAGGCAAATATCGTCGAAGCGCCAGTGCAAGCTCATTCGCGAAGACACTACAACCATCTCAAAACCCCAGAATAATCTTCGCCGCCACCGCGATCTGAAAGATGATCTGCGCGTGATCCCCGCGCAATCTCCACCGTCTTGGTATCGATCTTCGGCAGCACCATGATTTCGTCGCCCGGCAGCATGGCCTGCGCCGAATCGGCGACGCTGCCGTCCTGGTGCAATACCACCACCTTCGGCACGCGTCCGCGTTCTGCGTATATCCGCCCGCCTGCTTCACGTAGTAGTCCGCGGCATTCGCGCGGCTCGTGCATAGCGGAATCGGGGAACAGCACCTCACCGCTCGCCAGCACCAAGTTGCTCTGCTCTGGCAGGCGCAGTACGTCGCCGTCTTCGAGCAATGTGTTCGGCGCGTTGCTTCAGCTGGCAAAATCCTTGCCCCTTCGTCTGCACGCGCTGCGCGCTCGATGGTGCAGGATCAGTTCACTTTCTCCCGCGCGTGCCAGCGCGATCCTCGCTGGTCGCGGGCGCCGTTTAGCACATAGGTCTCCATGATGCGCAGCGGGCGTCGAGCATCTCCTTCTGCCAGTACAGCCACCGACTTGCGGAACAGCTGCAGCGCGGCCACGTTGGCCTGCGGCGCGGCCTGAGATAGTTCACAGCATCCTGCAGGCGCGAGCCGTAGAGGCGTACCAGGTGTGCGCCGAGGTGCGCCCCTCGATGCGCACCAGGACCGATCCCTGGTGCCATCCGCGGTGAGCGTGACCTCGTCACCGTCCTCCACCGACCACCCCGTGCCGGCGGCGGCCATGGGGTGTACTCGCTGCCCATCGGCGCAAACCTTGCGCACGATGCTCAGGTGCGTAGCGCTCGGCGTTAGCCGTGCTGTGGCAACCAGGTCGCCCGCGCTGATGCGCTACGTCGCCTCGAACTCGAACACGTACGGGTTGAGGACCTCGCCCGACACCTGCACTGTGTGCTTGCGCGGACGCGCGACGATGGATGTCGCCGTCTTGCAGCGCACGTTCTCGATGCGGCCCTTGAGGAGGAAGTCGTAGAGGTTGACCTTGGCGCGCGACCGGCCGTCACGCAGCACGTCCACCTCGAGGAAGCTGCCGCGGTCGGATCGATGCCACCCGCCTTGTCGATGATGGCAGCGAGTCGGACGAAAGCCCGCTGTACAGCCAGGAGGCGCGCACGAAGCCGGTGACGTACCTTCACGGGCTGCGCCGTCTCCCAACGTTGCGTACAGCCCCACGTTGGCCGGAACACGCGCTTGACCTGACTCTCCACGTGCCAGTGCAGGTCGCCGTTGCGCACGCCAGCGCCCACCGGCCCGACGTTGGGAATGAAGATATTGCCCTGAGCGTCCGCCGCCTGCACGGCGTCGAAGTTGAAGGCACCCCACATGCGCACGTTGACGCGGTCGCCCACGGTGATGCGGTAGTCGGGGTTGAAGCCGCCGAACGACTCCAGCAGCGAAGCGGCCCGTGAAGATCTGCGATCCGAAGACCACCGGCTTGGCGGCCATCGACGGGTCCGGGGGCAGCGCAGGCACTGCTGCCCGGCGTACGCAATCAGAGCTGGCGGGCGCGGCGATTCGCATCGGCGCGAGCTGCGTATCCGCGCGGGCCGGTGTTGAACGGTCGCCGCTGCCACTTTTTTGCGCGCGCACCGCCAGGCGAATTGGCGGCGGTAAGCCGGAAGCACCGTCAAGCTACGCGGCGAAGCAGGGATAAGCGCTGCATGTCGTAGTCCTGGTGTTCGCGAATCGTCGCCACCGCCAGGCGTGCGATCGCGTAGAACGCTGAGCACACCACCAGCAGCGTGATGAGGTTGGCAAAAACGCCGCGGGCGCTCCGCGCTGCCTGGCCGGCGGCTCGATCACCACCAGGCTCTTGACCTTGCGCGTGAAAGCTTCGATACGCGCGTTCTCGACGGCCGTGAGCGCGAGCTTGTAGGCGTCTTCGTCGAACACGGCCTGCAGCTTCCAGACCCTCGAACTCCGCGACCAGCGTTGAGCGGTGTGTCACCTTTGCCGGCGGTGGCGCGCCGGCGCTCGGCGTCGAGCTGGCTGCGCAGTGCCTGCGTCTGGTTGCGCAAGGCCTGCACGTGGTGGGCATCACTCGTTGAAGTGGCTGAGCGCGTTCTTCAGCTCGGCTTCCTGCTTGGACAGACTGGCCTGCAGCTCACGGCGGGTGAGCGTGCCGGCCGCCTGACTGCTTATCGGGTCGAACCAGCCGGTGGCAGAGTCTGGAAGGCCAGCACCTTGGACTTTGCGTCCTGCAGCCGCGACGTGGCGCGCTGCAGTTCGCCCTCGGCAAAGCGCAACTGCTCGGTGGAGATGCCCTGCGAGTGCGTTCACGAAGCGTAGCTCTCCTGCAGGATCGACTGGTTCGGCTGCTGGAGCAGCAGGTTCGAAGCCTTCGGTGCGCACGGTGAGCAACGACGCGGCATCGTCGAAACAGCACCTCGACGCGGCTGCGGTATTAGTCGAGGAACCACTCCTGGCTAGTGCCGCTACGTGCAACCGGAACAGCGGGTCGCGGCGCTCCCCTGGTAGTGCTCGCGCAGGTGCAGCCGCGCATCGAGCAGTTCAGCAGGTCCAGCGAATGCACGTACTGGCGCAGGTACAGTCCTCGCGCGACGGCGAGGTTGACGCCGGCAAAACAGCATCGCCATGCCTGGCACGGCGCCCGCCTCGTGGTTGGCGCACCGTGACGATGGACTCGCTCACGTAGCGGTCGGCCGCGAAGACCAGGCAGTACGCGCAGGCCAGCGTGACCGGCAGGCCGATCAGGGCCAGCTTCAGCCGTCGTGGCGTCAACGCCTGGATCAAGTTCATGCGTTGTGCTGGCCTCGGAGGGCGATGCGTGGTGAGCGCGAATGCCGGCGTCGTCTTCGTACAGCGTGGCCGCGCGCTCACACGGTAAGTACGCGTCGCAGAACTGCTGGATGTCTTTCATGTTGTGCGACACCAGGATCAGGCTGGCGTGCTTCAGCTTGTCCTGGAACACAGCGCGGCTCTTGTGCCCGAACTGCGCGTCGCCGACGGCCAGCGACCTCGTCGATCAGGTAGTAGTCGAAGTCGAGGCCGTAGCAAGCCGAAGGCCAGACGCGAAATGCCCGAGGAGTAGGACTTCACCGGCAGGTCGGAGATTGCTCGCCGATCTCCGTGTCGAACCTCTGCACGAAGTCGACCGCTGCGCGTAGCGCGTGGCCCGTGCTCGCCCGTACAGGCGGCAGACGAACTGCACGTTGTCGCGCCCGGTGAGCGACGCAGAAAGCCGCCCACTCGGGCCCACCGGCCACGAGATGCGGCGATCAAGCTGGCTACGGCGCCGCTGTCCGGGCGAGTCGATGCGCCCGATGATGATCGCATCAGCGTCGACTTGCCGGCGCCGTTGGGGAAGCTAATCAGCCCCACGATGCTTGCACCTTCGGGGGAAACGGAAGTCGAGGTCGCGAGAGACGCAAAGCGCCGCCCATGGGGCGATCGAGGTACGACTTGGTCACGCGGCGCAACTCGATCACGGCGTAGGCCTCACAGGGCGATCGGCCGCTGGCGGCTTGCACGCGGTACAGACTGAGGCCGAGGCTCAGCGTCAGCAGCGCAAACGCTGCCGACGACGGACGCGCTCGCCTGCTGTGCCAGCGGCTGGTAGCCGTTGAGTAATAGCCGCGCGATACACTCCAGCGCGTGCAGCGCCGGGTTCCACAGCAGCCACGGCAGCTGCGTCCGCCGGCGGCGTGTGCACCGGAAAAACGACGCCGGACATCAGGTACAGCGGGAAGAAAGGTGATGCGCACCAGCCCGCGCGCCTGCGGCCGCGGGTCGTCGGTCAGCACGGCCAGCATGAGGCCGACGCCGAAGCCGCCCGCAAGAAGCGCGGCGCTGACCACGATCCAGCTCCAGCGGGTGGGCCGGCACAAGCGCGCGGCGCTGAGAGCCAGGCCGTCAGGACGAGCACCGCCAGGTAGACGAGGACTGTACGGGCCGGTTTCCAGCACCGCGCGCGAGACCAGCGTGTCCATCGGCTTCATCTGGCGATAGGCGAACAGGCCACGGTTGGCGTGTCCCCGCGGCCTCCATCAGCCGCAGTGCCAGGCTCTTGAACATGAAGAACGGCATGGCCACCGGTGACCGGGAACATCACGTAGTCGACGCCCGGCAGCAGACGGTGGCGCCCGTGGCCGAGGGATTCAGCATCATCAGCAGGATGTGCGCCAGCGCAGCGGCTCCGCGGCGCACTTGCCCACACGCGCCCAGCCAGCGGCCGCCGAGAAGCGCGATTTTCTCGCTCGCGCAGCACTGAGGCGAACAGCACCTGGCCCGCTGGACTTCCCAGGCAGAGCGCTGTGGTGGCGGCGTGATCGCCAGTATCTCCGTGAGTGACCGAGGCGCGCCATCCTCTCGCCCTGGAGGTCAAAGATCTTGACGACGCCCACTGGGCCGGCACGCTGATCCATTGCGACCAGCGCGGTCACCCCGATGCGGCGCTCCATCAACTCCTCGGCTTCGCTGAGCTTGTGGCGTCCTGCGCGATGGTGAGCGGCTGCCGCGTTACATGATGTCCACCGCGGTGCATCGCAGCGTGTCTGGATGGGCTTCCACTTGGCCGGCGGCCCAGATCGCCGTCGGTGATCACCCCGGCGAGCCGCCCTGCTCCATCGAGCACCAGGGCGATGCCGAGCCGGCCGCGGCCTGACCGCCGAGACGACCTGCTTGGAAGGAAGCATGGCCACCGACGGTGGGAAAGTGAGCATGCATGACGTCGCGCACGCGGGTCAGCAGCGCTTGCGGCCGAGCGAGGCCGCCCGGGTGAAAGCTTGAGCGAAGTCGTCTTGATGGACGCGGAATCCACGCAGCTGGATCAGTGCGGCGGCCAGCGCGTCGCCCATTACGAGCGCCGCGGTGGTGGACGTGGTCGGCGCAAGGTTGGGCCAGGGCAGGCTTTCGCTGCTCGACGCCGACGTCGAGCACGACATCGGCAGCGCCGGGCCAATGTCGAGAGCGCATGCCGCCGGTGAGCGCGACGATCGGCGCGCCGACGTGCTTGAGATACGGCGGCGGCTTCACTGGCTTCCACGTCGGTCTCACCGCTGTACGAGATGAGGCACGACGGCGTCGTCGCCAGTGATCATGCCGAGAGGGTCGCCGTGGTATGCCTCGCCGGAGTGCACGAAGAACGCCGGCGTGCCGGTCAGGCAAACGTCGCGGCGATCTTCTTGCCGACGATGCCGGACTTGCCCATGCCGGAAATCACCGGTGCGACCGCGCGCGCTGAGGATGAGTTCGACGGCGCGCACGCACTCGCCGCCGGCCCGTTCACTGGCCCCTTCCAGGAGTTCCTGTGCTTGCGACTCGGCAGGCGGTCTTGATCGAGGCGATGAGGCGGTTCGAATGAAGCGCTACGACGAAGCGCGACCAGCGGATCGTTGTGTGAGGGGCGCTGGGACTGCTCTTGAATGGTCTGCGCTCAGGCGCGTTGAGGCTTCGGGTACGTCGACGGTGCTATCGCTGGCGTTCGCCGGAGACGGGCGGTACGCCCCCACGAGGCTCGATGAGCGCCGCCATATCGGCGTGAATGCACTGATGGCGCGGCCACGGTGGGCTGCTCAGAGAGTCCGCCGCCATGAGTGCCGGTGCGTCGCCGTAGAAGCTCGCATTGAGCGCGCGTCAAAATGCACCACGTGCCCGTCGGAACTGCCGGTGCTGGCGCTGGCATCGACCGGCGCCGGTGCGCGCCAGAACCTGTTCCAGTCCGCTGCCATGCACCAGTCCGGGCGCAGAAGTGCGCGCGGGCCACTCTCCGAGCGCGCGCACACCGGCGTGCCGTGGTACATCGCCTGCACGCCGGTCGTGCTGTTCACGCTCACCACGCCGCAGGCGTCGCTTCAGCAGCGTGGGCGGGTGCAGGTCGTGCACGTAGCGCGCCCGACCGACCAGGCCCTGCTCCGCGACAGGGCGTCGATTCTGCGGTGTAGTCTCGGTGCGCCCGGTCCATCAGGGTGGTGCTGATGACCAGGCTCGTCGTGTCGAGGCGCATACGCGGCGAACGAGTGCCATCACGGTTTCGATCACATGCGATGCGTCGGCGAACGGCGAGTGCTCGCGAATCTGCGCATCGTTGTGGACCTGCAGCGCCACCGCGAACCAGCGCTTGCTGCGCGCGGGCCCCGCGAGCGAGCGCAGCACGCCGCGATCGCGCGCCAGGCGTAGGCCAGCCTTGCGCCAGCCGCCCCGGATCCATCGCGCCGCCTCGGCGACGCCGAGGTCCCGGTGATGCTCGTTGCCGCGCATACCGGCGCGTGCCGGCGCTGCGGCAATCGCGTATCGAACGGCGTACCAGGCCATGCGGGCGAAGGCGCTGGTGCGTGTCCTGCGGTCGCTCGACCGGGTCAGGCCGGAGATGACCCGGTAGTACGCGGCATCGCGTGGCTAGGGACGATGCGGCCGTTGACGCCGCCGACTTCGAGCGTCACGTAGTGCGGGCGGATGTAGCCCTCCTCGAACACGAACACTGGGACCCGAAGCTTCGCCCGCCACTTCGATGGCGATCCGGTGCAGCGGCCGCGCCTGCCCGAACAGCACGATGGCGTCGATGCGCCTCGACCCACCAGATCACGTAGCCAAGGTGCCCATGCCGCCACCCACGCGAAGAGGAGCACACCAGCGTCTCGGTCGCGGTAAAATGCTCACGCCGTTGGAAGTGGACCTTGCGGACGGTGGCGCCACGCCTGGCCAGATAGTTGGCGAGGCGCTCGAAGAAGGCCCCATCGGTCCTTGCGAAGCAGTGGCCGGCTGCAGGCCTGCGAGAGCGGAGAACGACTTCGGAGTTCACTCAGGGTCGTACATGAGTTAAAGTGGATTAATCAGTTTATGGTGTTTAGTACAGGATACGAGCCGAAAACAGCGCGTGAATTCAGAAGAATGTCCCTGTTTACGCACTTTTTGCTGAGTGATTGCGGCGATCCGCTGCTTGATGTCGAGCACGCGATTGAGGCTTTTGGTGGCAACGTAGGCGCGTTTCGGGCCGTGGTGCGCGTGTTTCTCGCGCAACTGCCAGACGCCGCCGCCGGCGCTCTCCGACGCCACGGACGCCAAAGAGCTGATTCCGCTCCTCCACGATCTGGGCAGTTCGTTCGGGACCGTGGGTGCGATGCGCGCGTACCGCATGTCGCGCGCGATGGAGGCGCGGTTGCGGCGCGGCGAGACGCAGGCATGACCGAGTCCGCTGCGCTCCTTCAGGCGGTGGTGCGTACGAGCACCGAGATGCTGGTGCCACGCTGGCGGTTGAGGGCTCATCCAGCGGGCCTCTCGCGGCGTCGGACGAAGTGCCAACCTAGGGTAGCACATGCTCGGTGACCCGACAATAGCTCGCGGTGCCAACGGCGCCGCGAGCCTGGCCGCCACTGCCGCCACGCGCGCGGCTGGCGCGGTGCCTAGCGCAGCCGTTGCTCAGGGTTGTCCCGTCGCCCCGCTTGCGGTCGGCCTCGAAGCGCCTGCAGCTGCGCCTGATAGGCCTTCAGGAATGCGCGGCCGAGCAGGGCGTCGAAGTCGTCTTCGATCTCGCTGACGATGCGCGCGTACTCCTCGCCATAAGCGCTCCACAGCCGGGCGCGCCGGTTGGCGGGGATCAGGTTTTCCAGCGCCCCACCGGGCGCCAGGCGCTGCTCGAGCGCGTTGGGGTCGAAGCGCGACATCACGGTGTCGAGCGCCGCCCGCATACCGGCCAGCAGCGCCACCTGGTGGGCGCGCAGGTCGTCGAACGCCTCGGTCACGGCGGCCTGCGGCGCGAGAAGCCGCGTTCGGAGGGCCCAAGCAGATGGCTCAAGGCGGCGTCGACATCGGGCGAGAACTTCAGCGGGTTGTTCTCGCGGGTGCGCAACTGGGTGGCCGCCGCACCAATTCGCGCTTAGCCACCATGCGGGCGGTCAGCAGCTCCAGCGTGCCCCGATCGTCATGGCTCGCAGCAGTTCGCCCACGCGCTGCGCGTGCTCGGGCTTCAAGCCGCCGGTAGCCACGCCCAGGCCCTGCTGCAATGCCGGCGCCCAATCGGATAGCGGCGGCCAACGCCGGGCGCGTCCATCGCGCCGGTTTCGCCGACCACGAAATCGACCTCCGCCCGTTCGTTGTCGGACGGCATCGCACTCGCTGGCTCGGGCGCCGCCGCAGCCAGGGCTTGGCGGCCGCGGGCGAGACGGGGCAGGCGGCTCGGTGGTCGCGGGAGCGGCGACCGCTCGGCGGTGGCAGCGACAGCGACTCGGGCTCATCGAGCACCTGCAGCGTGTAGGCGCCGAGCGAGATCGCATGCCGGCGGCCAACGGCGCCTCGTCGCCCGGCGCCAGGGTGACACGCCTTCGAGCACCAGCGCCACGTTGGCCGACAAGGACTGCAGCACGTAGCGTCCCTGGCGCAGCGCCACCACGGCGTGGCGGCGCGAAATGTGGCGCTCGGGGTCGGGCAGCGACAGCGTGCACTCGGCGCTGCGTCCGATGTCGCCGCCGGCAGCGCCGAACCAGGCGGTGGTTGGCGTCGATGGTGTCGCGCCAGCCCAGAGACGACCTGTATGCCGATCATCGGACGAAGCTTGCTTCCATGCTCGGCGGTGTTGGTGACAGGCGTCAGGTTCTCGATCTGCGCGTGACAGCCACGCAACCTGGGGGTACCCTGTGGGTGCAACTCCGTTTGTCTCTCCCTTAGCAGGATTGACACTCGATGAACGCACCACCTAGATTGTGGAGTCACAACGCGCGCATTCCTGCGCCTGCGTTCGAGCGGTGGAGGTCAGTGCATGTTGAGGGGGATCCTTGTGTTGTGGGTGGCGCTTGCGGCTGCCGGCACTGCCGTGGCAGCCGATGTGGCGGGGCACCATCACGATCCTCGATGGCGGAGGCCCTCATCACGCGCGCCGCCGGGCGCTGGCGTGCGGCCGAAGGCGTGCGCCTGCAGTTGGGCGACATCGTCAGAAACGGGCGATGGGGCCTTCGTTCAGGTCGAGTTGGTGGAACAGACCGTGCTCGGCATCGGGCCCAATGCGCGCATCATGGTCGGCGGGCCTGTCCGGTTGAAGGCCGAAAGAACGTTGTATGCGTTGGGCGGCTGGTACAAGCTGACCAACGCGCGCAAGGACGGCAACGCGCGGGCATTCGAGTTTCGCTCGCCGTTGTTGGAGATCGGCTTGCTGCCCGGTGTGGTAGTCATGCAACTGAAGGGCAGCGACGGCCACCGTGTTCGCCGAGCGGGGAGACCTCAAGCTGGTGGAACGCCCTGCGGGATCTGCATTGGGTCTGCGCCAAGGCCAGACGTACCGTCGTCCCGCCGGTTCAGCGACAGCGGTTCGGTTGGAGCGAGCCCGCCGGCCGCCTTTCTGGCCGAGTTGCCACGGCCATTTCGCGACTCGCTGCCGCTGCGGGCGGACAAGTTCCACGACCGCGAGGTGCAGCCCAAGGCCGCGCCCGACTTCACCTATGCCGACGTCGAGGCATGGCTGAACTCCGAGTCGCCGTTTCGTCGCCAGTTCATCGAGCGCTGGCGGGTCAAGGCGCGAGACCCCGAGTTTCGGCGCGGACTGATTGCCGGCCTGGCATCCCACCCCGAGTGGGACCCGGTGCTGTTCCCCGAGAAATACCTGCCCAAGGATCCCGCCAGGCGGCATCCGCGGCCGCGGCAGCTGCCGCCGCCTCGGCCGCCTCCGTCGTCGGCCCGCTGACGATCGTGGAGACCTGAGATGAGACTGCTGCTCAAATTCAGCGATCTTTCTGCTGATCTTCGCTGCCGGTCTGGCCGCCATCAGCCAGGTGTCATGGTCGCTGCTGGAGCGCAATGCGCGCGACGAGATCGCGCAAAGCGCCCGCCTGCTGATGGATGCGGCCATCGCCACGCGCAGTCTACACCTCGGGTCAGGTTGGGCCACTGCTGCAGACGCAGATGAAGTACACGTTCCTGCCCCAATCGGTGCCGGCGTATTCGGCCACCGAGGTCTTCAACGACCTGCGCAAGAAGCACAACGAGTACGCCTACAAAGAGGCCGTGCTCAACCCCACCAATCCGCGCAACCGGGCTGTGGATTGGGAATCCGACATCGTGAACCAGTTTCGCAACAACAAGGACACCGCCGAGATCATCGGCGACCGCGACACGCCCACCGGCCGCTCGTTCTACGTGGCGCGGCCGCTGCGCATCGGCAACCCCGATTGCCTGCGCTGCCACAGCACGGTCGACGCCGCGCCACCAACCATGATCGAGCGCTACGGCCCGGCCAACGGCTTCGGCTGGAATCTCAACGAGGTGGTGGGCGCGCAGATCATCTCGGTGCCCACCCGCGTGCCGCTGGATCGCGCCAACCAGGCGTTCAAGGTGTTCATGACTTCCACCGGCATCGTGTTCGCGGTGATCGGCGTCGTGCTCAACCTGATGTTGTGGATGCTGGTGATCCGGCCGGTGACCAAGCTGTCGCAGTTTGCCGACCGCGTGAGCCTGGGTGAACTCGAGATCCCGGAGTTCAAGCGCACCTCGCGTGACGAGATCGGCGTGCTCGCGCGTTCGATCGGCCGCATGCGCACCAGCATGGTCCAGGCGATGAAAATGCTGCGATAGTTGACGCGGCGAACCTGCAAGCGCCCCTCACCCACGATGGCCACCCTCAAAGTCCCCGAACGCCTCGGCAAATATCCGATCACCGGCGTGATCGGCCGCGGCGCCATGGGCATCGTGTTCAAGGGCTACGACCCGGTCATCAAGCGGCCGGTGGCGATCAAAACCATACGCAAGGAGCTGCTCGAAGACGACGACGTTGGCAGCGTCGCCGCCTCCGGGGCCAGCGGTCAGTACGCCTCCGACACGATGTCGAGCCGCTTCCAGCGCGAGGCGCAGGCCGCGGGTGCGCTCAATCACCCGGGCATCGTGTCGGTCTACGAGTACGGCGAGGACGCGCAGCTACGCGTTCATCGCGATGGAGCTGGTCGAGGGCAACAACCTGCGCGACTACATCGCCAACGGCACCAGCTTCGACGAGCAGGACACGGTCAGCATCATGTCGCAGCTGCTGGATGCGCTGCACTACGCGCACAACGCCACCGTCTGGCACCGCGACATCAAGCCGGCCAACATCATGGTGATGAGCAATGGCCGCATCAAGCTCACCGACTTCGGCATTGCGCGGCTGGAGTCGGCCGACCGCACGCGCACCAACGTCATCATGGGCACGCCGGGCTACATCGCGCCGGAGCTTTACCTCGGTGGTCACTTGGACCACCGCATGGACATCTTTGCCGCCGGCGTGGTGTTCTATCAGCTGCTGGCGCGCAGGTCGCCGTTTCGCGGCGGGCCCGAGGCGATCATGCACGACGTGTGCTATCACGATCCCGAGCCGGCGTCGAAGGCGGACCCGGCGCACCGCTGGCCGCAGTACGACGCCATCGTCGCGCGTGCGCTCGCCAAGGCGCCGGGCGATCGTTTTCAGAGTGCGGGCGAGTTCCGCACTGCGATCCTCGACGCCTATGCGCAGCCCGTGTGCCAACACGATCTCCGAGGCCACGATCGTGACGCACCGCTCGCGCTCGGCGTTTCGCCGATCGGGCCCCGGGCAGCGGCGGCGCGGTGCCGTCGTCGCCAAAGACATTCTCGGTGTCGAGCCCGAGCGCGCCGCCGCCCACCGGATGGAGCGGCGTGGTGCTCGCCGGCGTCGAAAGTCGAGATCGCCAAATACGTGGGCCCGGTGGCCAAGGTGCTGGTGCGTCGCGCCGCCAAGGAACACAAAGACCTCGAGTCGCTGGTGGGCGCGCTGATGCCGGCGATCGACGATCTCAAGGAGCGCTCGGCGTTTGCACGCGCAGTGATCGGCAAGCCGATGACCACGCCGCTGCGCGGCGCGCCCAGAGCCAGCGAAGGCACCGCGTCGCCGGGCACGCGGCCCGGCGACGCGCTCAGCGCCGGCCGAGCTCGAACGCGCGACCAAGTTGCTGATCGGCTACATCGGCCCGATCGGCAAGGTGGTCGCCAAGCGCGCCGCAACCGAGGGCGTGAGCCGGCGCGACTTCTTCGCCAAAGTGGCAAGCAGCCTCGACAACGATGCCGTGCGCGAGCGTTTCATGCGCGAGGCCGGCTTCGTCGAGGGTGTAGTCTCGTTGAGGGGCCTGAGCTTCCCGACCACACGCCGGCGTGCTGGTTGGCGCCTGACCGAGAGGATCCACTGCGTGAGCGCCGACGACCGCACCGTCCTCATCGATCAGGAGCGCACGCTGCTGATCCCGCGGCCCGGCGGCCGTGCCAGCCCCACCAAGGCGGCCGCTCTTCGCGCCGGCGCCGCAGGCCGGGCGCGACGCTGCAGCACCTGGTGGCTGGCATCAACCCGCTACTGGTGGCCGCCGGCCCGCTGCTCGCGCTGCAGGCGCAATTGCGCGCCACCACCGCCCACAACGACCGTCCCGGCCTGCAGCGCCAGCTGCTCGGCCTGATCGGCGAATTCGAGGAGAGCGCGCGCGCCAGCGGCGTCAGCCGGCCCCAGGTGATTGCTGCGCGCTACCTGCTGTGCACCTTCATCGACGAGGCGATCGCGGCCACGCCGTGGGGCGCAAACCCACCGCCCGGGCACGAAGGGGCTGCTGCACGAGTTCCACGATGAGGAGTCGGGCGCCGACAAGGTGTTCGAGCTGCTCGATCGGCTGAGCGCCGACCCGCAGGCCAACGCGCCGCTGCTGGAGCTGTTCTACGTGTGCATCGCGCTGGGCTTGCAGGGTCGCTATGCGCAGCCTGCCCAATGGCCGCGCCGAGCTCGATGCGCTGGCCGCGCGCTTGTTCGAGCGGGACGCGCCCCGCGTCGCAGCCCACCGATGTGCGCACGCTGTCGCAACATTGGGCCGGTGAAGCGCGGCGCCCGCCAACCTTTGCCGTGGTGCCGCTGTGGATCACGCTGGTGGTCGGCGCGGCGCTGGTGCTGGCCGCCGTGATGTGGATGTCGTCGCGCCTGAACCGTCAGGCCACCGGGTTGCTGCAGCAGCTGCACGACGTGCACACGAGCATCGGCCGCCGCGCCCGTCGGCGACAGTCGCCGCCAAGCCGCGTCTGGCGCCGTTGCTGGCCGACGACCTCAACGCCGGCGCTGCTCGGAGGTCAGCGACGAGGCGCAGCGATCGGTCGTCACGCTGGGCGCCGACACGCTTGTTCGTTCCCGGCACGGCGCAGCTGCAGACGCAGCAACGCGATCGCTTGCGGCGCATCGCGCAGGCGCTGGCCGGCCTGCCCGGGCGCGTGGAGGTGGTCGGCCACACCGACGACCAGCCGTTGGAGTCGTTGCGCTTTCCGTCGAACTGGCACCTGTCGCGCGAGCGCGCGCAGGCCGTCGCAGCAGCGCTCGTCGAAGCCGGGCTGCCGGCGGCGCGCGTGCGCGCCGAGGGTCGCGCCGAGACCGAGCCGCGCGCGGCCAACGATGGCCCCGACGGCGCGCGCGCGCAACCGCCGCGTCGAGGTGCAATTGCTGCTGCCGCGACCCGAGGGTTGAGTCTGCAGGCGTGGGACCCGGTTCGTGAAGCGCTCTGAATCGTGATGCGACCCGAATTCGCTACCCATGTGCGCGCGCTGCTGATCGCGCTGGGTCTGTATGCAGCCGGCGCGCTGGTGTGGTTCGTCGGACCGCTGGTCACGATCGGCGGCGTGACGCCGCTGGCCGGCCGAACGGGCGCGGGCGATCGCCATCGCCTGCGTGCTGCTGCTGTTCGTCGCGCACGTGGTGTGGCGTGCGACGTCGTCGGCGCGCCGCAACCGTCGGCTGCTCGACGGCCTGCTGCCCGTCGGCGGCGCACCGGCAGCGCAGACTGCGGCAGCGGGCGCGCCCGAGGTGGCCGTGATCGGCCAGCGCTTCGCACAGGCGCTGCAGGTGCTGCGCAGCCGCCACGTCGGTACCCAATCGATGCTCTGGCTGGTTCAAGCGCCGGCCCTATGTGTACGAGCTGCCGTGGTACATCATCATCGGCGCGCCGGGCGCGGGCAAGACGACCACCATCGTCAACTCGGGGCTGGAGTTTCCGTTCGCCGCCGAGTTGGGGCCCAAGGCGCTGCGCGGCGCCGGCGGCACGCGCAACTGCGACTGGTGGTTCACCTCCGACGCGGTGTTGATCGACACGGCGGGCCGCTACACCACGCAAGACAGCTATCGCGAGGCCGATCGCGCGGCGTGGCTGGGCTTCCTGCAGTTGCTGCTCAAGCACCGCCCGCGCCAGCCGATCAACGGCGTGATCCTGACGTTGAGCGCAACCGACCTGCTGCAGCCCGACGCCGACAAGCGCCGGGTGCTGGCGCGCGAAATGCGCGAGCGCATCGGCGAGCTGCACGCGCAGCTCGGCATCCGCTTTCCGATCTACGTGATGGTCACCAAGTGCGACCTGCTGGCCGGCTTCGCCGAGTTCTTCGCCGACTTCGACAAGGACGAGCGCGCGCAGGTGTGGGGCGCCACGCTGTCGCTCGACGCGGCTGACGGCACCGGGCTCCGGTGGCCCGGACGGCGGCCAAGCCGTCCGGCCCAGGCGACGGCTCTGGCCGGCGACGCCGACACCGCGGCGCGGCTGGCCCGCCTGTCCGGCGAGATGGTGGCGCTGGAGAAGTCGCTGCACGAATGCCTGATCGCGCGCCTGCACGACGAGCGCGATCGCGAACGGCGCGCCGCACTGTTCGGCTTTCCGCAGCAGTGGCGCCTGCTGCGCGACGCGCTGGCCGAGATGATGCGCATGACCTTCGAGTCGAGCAGCGGTGGCGCGGCGCCGTTGCTGCGTGGCGTCTACTTCACCAGCGCCACGCAAGAGGGCTCGCCGATGGACCGCGCGCTCGGCGCGCTATCGCGCGCGCTGGGCCTCGCGCACCGCGTGTTGCCACCCGGCCGGCCCAGTGGCCGCTCGTACTTCGTGACGCGGCTGCTGCGCGAGGTGGTGCTCGGCGAGGCCGGACTGGCCGGCACCAATCGCCGCTGGGAGCGCCAGCGCGCGTGGCTGCACGGTGGCGTCGTCGCCGCCAGCACGGTGCTGACGGTCGTCGCGCTGGGCTGGTCCTGGCGCCAGTACGCCGCACAACACCGAACTGCTCGGCCGCCGCGACGCCCGCGGTCGCTCGTTTGCAGGCCCAGGCGACGGCGGCCAAGACTGCGTCGCGGGCGCCGACCTGAGCACGATGGTGCCGCTGCTCGACGGGCTATGGTCGCTCGCGCGTCGAGGGCGATGTGCGGGGCAGCCGGCGCGCCGCCAGCCTGGGCCTCGATCAAAGCGGCAACATCGCCGCCGCCGCGCAAGACGCCTACCACCATCGTGCTGCGCGAGCAGCCTGGTGCCGCGCCTGGCCAAGCGGCTCGAGCAGCGCCTCGATGCCAGCGGCGCCGATGCGCTGTTCGTCCGCTACGAGGCGCTCGAAGGCCTACCTGATGCTGTTCGGCGGCAGCCATTTCGATGCCGCTGCATTGCGCAGTTATCTGGTCGCCGACTGGGACCAGAACGCTGCGCAGGTTGGCTCCGCGACGGCGCGCAAGGCCCTGCGCGAACACCTCGACCGCCTGTTGGCCACCGGCGAGGTGGGCGCGCCGGCGATGGCCGATGCGAATCTGGTGACGCGCACCCGCCAGCAATTGAGCACCGCCGCGCCGGCGCAGCGCGTGCTGGCGCGCTTGCGCCAGGCGATGCCAGCCAGGGCAGTGCCGCGCTGTCGATCGAACCGGCCGCGCTGGCCACCGCGCACAAGGTGCTCACGCGGGCCAGCGGCGTGCCGCTCGAAAGCGGCGTCAGCCCGCTGTACGCGCGCACGGCGCAGGCGGGCTTGCGCGCTCGCGTGCAGGACGGCGTGCGCCAGCTCGAGGACGAAGCACCCTGGGTGCTCGGTGCGCCGGCCGGCGCGGCCGATGCCGGCGGCACGTGCGCGCCTGGTCGATGCCATCGAGGCGCAGCTGGCGGTCGAACGCCTGCGCGCGTGGGACGCGCTGGTGTTCGATCTGCGCTTGCTGCCGGTGACATCGCTCGGTGCCGCTGCCGAGCAGGCGCGCCTGATGTCGCGGCCCGATTCGCCGCTCAATGCGTGGCTCGCCGCCATGCTGCGTGACATGGGCCCGATCAATGCCGTCAGGTTCGGAGGCCAGCGAATCGTTGTCGGCCGAAGCCGATCGGCTCAACGCCTTGCGTGCCTATGCGCTGGGCACGCCCGCCGGCTACGAAGCCGTGCATGCCGCGCTCGGGCGCGTGGCCACACAGCTGGCGTCGATCGACGACGCCTCGGTGCGCAAGGCCCGCCGCCGGCCGCCGACGCCTGGGCCGAGTTGACCACCGCGTCGGCGCGGGTGCCCGAGCCGCTGCGCACGCTGTGGCAGCAGATGAGCGAGGCCGATGCGACGCTGGCGCTCGGCGCGTTGCGCGAGTTGTGGGGCCAGCAGTTGGCCAGCGAGGTGACGCCGGCATGCAGCCGCGCCGTCGACGGCCGCTATCCGTTTGTGCGCCAGGCGCACGCAAGAAGTGTCGCGCGAGGAGTTCGCGCGTGCCTTCGGCAGCGGCGGCGTGATCGACAGCTTCTTCCAGCGTTACCTGGCCGGCTGGGTCGACACCTCGACGCGACCATGGAGCGTGCGCGTGGCGCCGCAAGGCAAGTGGGGCGACGCGTTGCTGCCGTTCCAGCGCGCGCAGGCCATCCGCTCGGCCTTTTTCAGCGACGGCGGGCGGCAGCTCGGCGTGCGCATGGACCTGCGTCTGCTCGAGCTCGACCCGGGCATCGGGCAGCTGACGATCGACGTCGACGGCCAGGCCGTGCGCTTTGCGCGCGACACGCGCAGCGTGCAGACGCTGCAGTGGCCAGGCCCTGGCGGCGCCGGCCGCATTCAGTTGCAGGCCAACGCGCCGGGGGCCAGCAGCGGCGCGCGCTTCACCTTCGAAGGGCCGTGGTCGCTGCTGCGCCTGTTCGAGCGCGTGCGCGTCAGAGCCGGCGCGGCGCCCGGCCGGGTGGTGCTGGTGTTCGACATCGAGGGCCGCAAGGCCCGCCTCGAGGCGCAAAACCCGCAGGGGCCGCTGGCCATCACGATGCCTGAGCTGGAGCAGTTTCAATGCCCGCGTCGCCTGTGACCGCGCACGACGCGGCAGCGGCCGCCGCCGGCTGGTTCGGCAAGATGCCCGCGCTGGGCGACTTCGCGTCGCGCCGCTTGCCGGCGCAATGGATCGAAGCCTGGGACGGCTGGCTGCAGCACGAGCTGGTGCGATCGCGCGCGGCGCTGGGCGACGACGATTGGCTGTCGCTGTACCTGGTGGCCCCGGTGCGCCGCTTCTGGCTGGCGCCGGGCTGCTGGCGCCGCCCGCGTGGCTGGGCGTGCTGATGCCCAGCGTCGACAGCGTGGGCCGGCACTTCCCGTTCACGCTGGCCACCGCGCTGCCGCAGGGCACGACGAGCTGGTCGATGCGCTGGCCAACGAACAATTGGCTCGACGCCGCTGATGCCGTGGCGCGCCAGGTGCTCGACCCGGCATGCGACGTCGCTGCGCTGGAGCAGGCCGTGCACGAGCTGCCGGCGTTGCATGGCGAGCGGCGAATCGAGGCCCACGCGGGCACGCTGCTCGCGCGGCAACTCGCCGATTCGAGCGCGGGTCTGCGCTGCGCGTGGTGGTGCGAGGGCGCAGCTGGGCGTCGACGACTTCGTGGCGCACGCCGCAGCTGCCCGCCGGCGCACTGTTCGATGCGCTGCTGCAGCAGCGGTCCTCAGGGTGACTGAGCGCGCGTCGCCGCCGCGCTGCCGCGCCGCTACCATGTGCAGCGTGTGGTGGCGCAACCGGCTCTCGTGGTGCAGCGGCGTGTCGCGGATGGCGGCGCTGCCTGCCGCTGCTCGTCGGCTTGTTGTGTGCGCTCGGCATGGCCGTCGCGCCTGCCCGTGGCGCAGCCGATGCGCGGCGTTTCGCTCACCGAAGATCGCGTTGCGCTGGTGATCGGCAATGCGGCCTACAAGCACGACCCGCTCGACAACCCGGTCAACGACGCGCGCCTGATCGCCACGCACGCTCGACAAGGCCGGCTTCAAGGTCACGCTGCGCGAGAACCTCGACCGCGCTGCCATGTTCGGCGGCGCTGAAGGAGTTCGGCGGCCGGCTCAACGAGAACACGGTGGCGGTGCTGTACTACGCCGGCCATGCGCTGCAGATGCGCGACCAGAATTTCATGATTCCGGTGGATGCCGAGATCCGCAGCGAAGACGAGATCGGGGTCAGGGCATGGACCTGACCTACATCCTGGGCCAGATGTCGCGCGCCAAGAGCCGCGTCAACGTGGTGATCCTCGATGCCTGTCGCGACAACCCGTTCGCCAAGCGAGCGTCGACGCGCCACGCAGGGGCTGGCGCAGATGGACGCGCCGATCGGCACGCTGCTCGCCTATGCCACGGCACCGGGCAAGCAGGCGCCCGACGGCATTGGCCAGCGCGGCAACAGCGTCTACACGGCGCAATTGGCTAAGCACCTGCTGACGCCCGGCCTGCCGGTCGAGCTGATGTTCAAGCGGGTGCGCGAGGCGTGGTGACCGAGTCGCGCCAGCTGCAGGTGCCGTGGGAGCATCTCGTCGCTGCTCGGCGAGTTCGCGTTCGTGCCCGGGCTGCAACGCCAGCAAGGACGCGGCCGAGGCCGACAGCAACGCCGAGACCGCGCTGTGGAACAGCATTGCAGGGCAGCTACGCGCGCCGACGACTTCCGCGCCTACCTGCGGCAATACCCGAAGGCCGCTTCGCCGACGATGGCGCAAGCCCGCATCGTCGAACTCTGTCGGCGCCGGTGGCGAGCGCCGGCACGCCGCACGCAGCTGATGCCGCGGGTGGGCGACACCTGGCGCTACCGCGTGACCGACCAGTTCCGCTTCGGCGACCTGTTCGTCACCGCGCGGGTCGATGCCGTCGGCGCCGACGGCATCGCGGAGACCTGGACCACCACGGCCGATGCCAAGGTGCGCACCACGCTCGGTCTCGTTGAAGCCGGCGTTCAACCCGCTGCCCGACTGGAGTTCGCGCCGCCGGAGTTTGCGCCCTACCTGCAGGCCTCCGACGCGCCGCCAGGCGCGTCCGAGGCGATCGGCGTGCAGCGGCGGGCGATCGATGCCGTGTCGATGACGCTCAAGCCGACATGGCAAGGCGAGGAAGAGGTGACGGTGGGCGCCGGGCGCTTTCGAGCGCACAAGCTCGTGCTGCGCGGCCAAGCCGCCCGTGCCGGCGGCGCAACTCACCGCAGAGTACGTGGTGTGGTACGCGCCCGGCGTGCGACGCATCGTCAGAAGTATCAGGTGTCGGCCTATGCCGGGCGCTCGTTGCGCGAGGCAACGACCTTCGAGCTGACCGAATACAAGCTGCAGTGACGCCGCGCGAAGCGCGACGTCAGCGTGGCTCAATCGTCGTAAAGACCGCGCAGGTTTGGCGCGCTGCCGTCGAGGGCACGGTCCAGCGCAGCTCGATGCGGGCACCGGCTCGTGCGGCCGGCGCTCAGGCCCAGCCACAGCGCACTGCGCGGTGCTGGCAACACCGCCAGCGGCAGCATGCGCGACGGTGCGGCATCGAGGCGCCGCCGTAGCGCGGCACGGGTCATCTGCTCCAGCGACAGGACACGCCAGCCGCCGATTTCCAGGCGCTCCGCGTCGGCCATCGGCGCCGGCGGGGCGTCACCGTTGGGTGTGCCTGCGCCGCGAAGGCAGGCGCGAACACGCTGAGCAGCAACAACGCCGCGGCCAGCGTCCACATCAGCGTGGGCAGCCGGGTCGGGGTCGTGCAGGCGGTTGGCGCGAACATTGGAACGATCACCTTCAGCGGCCGATCGCCAAGCCCAACGCGGCGGTGCGAAAGAACACGCTCGTCGGAGTCCGCATGCACGGTCTGGCTCAGCATCAGGAAGCCGGCGCAGGCCATGAACAGGGCAGCGAACATCAACAGTTTGGCGCGATTCATCGTCTTCTCCTGGCCCATCGTTCGGGTTCGGGCGTCGCTGCTGTGTTGCAGCGCGTGCCGTGGAGGTTCAATGCCGGTCGCCGCCGGGAACGCCGGCGATGCCCGCCGGCGACTCAGCGGGGCGGCCGCTGCGCCGCGGATGCGGCGGTGTCTTGCGGCTGCACGGCTCGGGTGCCGTGGCGACGCGATCGACACCGGCGTTGCTGCGCTGTCGCTGCGGGCAAATCCACCGGCAGGCACATCGCCAGCAAGAACGGCAGCGGTATCAGCCACACCAATGGAGAAACCGGGCCCGAGACCGTGGAATGCTTGCTCATGATCTGCTCCTGAACATGCCGCCTCGCCGTCGCGCGGGGTGGCGTCAGAGCCACTCGGGCAGTGCGAACCGGCGTTGCGGTTGGGTCTGGGTTGCACGGTCGCCATGCGCCGTTCAACGCGACCCTGCGAGCAGGGTGGACAAGATCGAGACCCCCTAGGCCCGTTCATCCCACGAATGAAGTGCGGGCGAGGCCGATGAGGAACTAGAGCGAACGTCGCCCGCAAGCCCGCGGTGGCGCGCAGTGCGCCGACCTCGATGCCGTTCCAGTTCTTCAGCGTCACGTCGCTCAGAGCTCGCACGAAGGCGCGCTCGTCGTCGTCCAGTGCGCACCAGCGCCTCGATCACCGCGGCCATCACCACTTCGGCGGCGCGGGCGTTGTTGCCGTCGTCGACCTTGATCGCGACGCCAAGCCCTGCTCGGGCAGCGCGGCGCAGAACACGCCCTCGGCGCCGACTTTGCAAAAGACACGCTCGCCCAGGCGCTGCATCACCTTGCGTGTCGAAGCGGCCGCTGCCGGCCACGTAGAACGGCGCCTTGGCCACCGCGGCGCGCAGGCGCGCGGCGGCGCCGCGCCCGCTCGGCGCTCAAGCCGACGCCGGTGGCCACGCGGGCGAACGCCAGCGCGAGCTGCGTCAGCGGGATGCCAAACGTCGGGATCGAGCAGCCGTCGGTGCCCACCGGTGCCTGCGACAGGTCGGCGCCGGTGGCCGCCTGCAGCGCGCCGTGACCTCGCGCATCACCGGGTGCTCGGCGCGCACGTAGCCGCGCACGAACTCGCGCGCAGTCGCGCCCCTGCGCGCGACATCAGGCAACCGACGCACAGGAACCCGGCGTGCTTGCCAGAGCAGTTGTTGTGCAGGGCGCTCAACGGCCGGCCGCTGGCCGCCAGCTCACGCTGCGCGACCTCGTGCTGCGGCCAGTGGGCGCCGCATTCGAGCGCGGCCTCGTCGAGCCCTGCCTTGGCCAGCATGCCGGCCGCAGTGGCCACGTGCTGCGCCTGCCCGTTGTGCGAGGCGCAGGCCAGCGCCAGCTCCTCATCGCCGAGCGCCAGGGCATCGGCCGCACCGCTGGTCACCAGCGGCAGCGCCTGCAGCACCTTGACCGCCGAACGCGCGAACACCGGCCGCGTCGTGTCGCCCAGCGCATGCACGCTGGCGCCGCGCGCATCGACGATCGCCAACGCGCCGCGATGCGCGGATTCGACGATGCCGCCGCGGGTCGCTTCGACGAGAGGCTGGATTCATGGCTCGAGGCTCGGTGGTCGATGCTGCTGCGACTGTAGCGCGCTGCGGCTCCGCCTCCTTCGCCGCTGTCGCTGTGATGACAGCGGCCAGCCGCTCGAGGGCCTACCGTGGTAGTCACCGCCTCGAATGAAAAGCCTGCGATGAACCCAGCCACCGACCCTCTGAGCCTGCTGCGTGCCATCAACGACACCGCGGCCTTCAACCGCTGGTGCGGCTTCCGAGGTCGAACGCGCGGCGCCTGGCGAGGTCGAGCTGGCGATGCCGTGGCGTGCCGAGCTGGGCCAGTACAGCGGCTTCCTGCACGCCGGCGTGGTGGGCGCGTTGATCGACACCGCGTGCGGCTACGCCGCAGCCACGCAGCTCGGCCCGCGCGTGCTGGCCTCGCATTTCGCGGTCAATTGCCTGCGCCCGGCGGTGGGCGAGCGGTTCGCTGGCCAAAGCGCGTGTGCTGCGCGCCGGCAAGCAGCAGGTGTTCACGCACTGCGAGCTCTACGCACACCACAACGGCGAGGACAAGCTGGTGGCCACCGGCGAGACGTTGCTGTGCGTGGTGCCAGCCGACGTGAGCCGGCCTGACGCGCCCGCCGCATTGCCGCTACGCTTCGCATCTCATCGAGGCCGGGCTCGACGGTCTTCGCTGCCTGAACCGAATCACTTGCAACCATGATCGCATCCCATTTCCTCGATCGCCGTGGTCGGCGCCGGCGCCGTCGGCAGCTACTACGGTGCGCTGTTGGCGCGCGCCGGTCACACCGGTGACGCTGATCGGCCGCGCCGCGCACGTGGCAGCGATCCGCGACGAAGGCCTGCTGCTACACAAGGGCGGCACGACTGAAGTCGATTCGCTTGGGCGCCAGCACCGAGATTGCCGCGGTGCACGGCGCCGACCTGGTGCTTTGCTGCGTCAAGTCCACCGACACCGACAGCGTGGCGCGCGAGATGGCGCCGCATCTGAAAGCCGACGCGCTGGTGCTGAGCCTGCAAAACGGTGTCGACAACGCCGCAGCGCTGGCCGCGGTGCTGCCCAACCCCGTGCTGGCCGCCGCCGTCTACGTGGCCACAGCGATGCCCGCAGCCCGGCAGCGTGCAGCACCTCGGCCGCGGCGACCTGGTGATCGGCCCGGCCGATGCGCAGACGACGCACGATCCGGCACTGGCGGGGCAACTGCAGCGCGTCGTCGACCTGATGGCCAGCGCCGACGTGCCGGTCACCGTGTCGGCCGACGTGCGGGCCGAGCTGTGGAGCAAGCTGCTGGTCAACTGCGCCTACAACGCGATCTCTGCGCTCGCGCAGCAGCCCTACGGGCGCATGGCCGCGTTGCCCGAGATCGTGCAGCTGCAACGCGCCGTGGTGCATGAAGTGGTGGCGGTGGCGCACGCCGAGGGACGTGGCGCTGTCGCTGGCCGACTCGATGGCGGCGATGGAGCGCATCGCCGCCGCCATGCCGGCGCAGTTTTCTTCCACTGCGCAAGACGTGGCGCGCGGCAAGCGCAGCGAGATCGACCACCTCAACGGCACGGTGGTGCGGCTGGGCGCCCAACACGGCATCGCCACGCCGGTGAACCAGGCGCTGCACGCGCTGGTCGAAGCTGGTCGAGGCGGCGCGCCAGGGCGCGTGAGTCGCCGCGCGACCACGAAGCGCCCTGCACACGTGGCGCGCGATGGCTGCTTCCTGCAATCGATACCGCCGGAGTTCGCGCGGCGCTGCACGAACTCGGGCTGGCCGATGGGCACGACGCGCTCATCGGCGAGCCGCTCACCGGCGGCGTGTCGTCCGACATCTGGTGCATCCACACTTGCGCGCGGCCTGCTGTGCGCCAAGCGCGCGCTGCCGCAGCTGCGCGTCGCGGCGCAGTGGCTGGCGCCGATCGAACGCAACCGCTACGAGGCGCGCTGGATGCAGGTGGCCAACGCCGCGGTGCCCGGCAGCGCGCCGCGAGCTGCTGGGCCAGCATGCCGAGCTCGGCGTGCTGGTGATGCGACTACCTCGCGCCGGCTGCGCACCCGCTGTGGAAGCAGCAGTTGCGCGATGGCGTTGCGCAGACAAGCACCGCGCGCGCGGTCGGCGCAACGCTCGGGCGCATCCACGCGCATTCGGCCGCCCGGCCCGAGCTTGCCGCCGACTTCGACAGCGACGCGATCTTCTTCGACATCCGGCTCGAACCTTACCTGCTGGCGACGCGCCGCCAGGCACCCTGCGCATGCGCGCTGCACTGCGCGCGCTGGTGCAGCAGACGCAGTCGCACGCCTGCGCGCTGGTGCACGGCGACGTGAGCCCGAAGAACATCCTGGTCGGCGCGCACGACAGCGCGGCGGCGCGGCCCAGCCTGTGCTGCTCGATGCCGAGTGCGCCTGGTGGGGCGACCCGGCGTTCGACCTGCGCGTTCGTGCTCAACCACCTGCTGCTGAAGTGCCTGTGGACGCCGGCTGCGCGCGACGACTTCCTGCGCTGCTTCGACGCCCTGTCCGCCAGCTATCTCGGCCCAGGTGGACTGGGAGCCGCGCGCGGCCGTCGAGCGCCGCGCGGCGGCGTTGCTGCCGGGCTTGCTGCTGGCGCGCGTGGACGGCAAGTCGCCCGTCGAATACCTGACCGAGGACGGCGCAGCGCGAGGTCGTGCGCCGCGTCGCACGGCCTTTGCTGCATGATGCGCCCGGCCCGCTTGAGCGACGTCAGCGATGCCTGGCGCCAGCAACTGGATTCCACGATGAGCAGCCACCAGAATCCGAGCGAGATCCGCTTCGTGCACGCCCGCCGCGTGTGGGACAGCCGCGGCCAGCCCACCGTCGAAGCCGAGGTGCGGCTGGTCGGCGGCGCGTCGGCCGCGCCATCGTGCCCGCCGGGCGCCAGCAAGGGCACGCGCGAGGCGCTCGGAGCTGCGCGACGGCGGCCACCCGCTTCGGCGGCCTCGACGTGCAGCGCGCGGTCGCACAGGTCAACGGCGACATCGCGCGCGCGGTGATGCGGCATGACGCGCCAACGACCAGGCCGCGCTCGACGAGCGTGCTGATCGAGCTCGACGGCACGCCGAACAAGGCCGAGCTCGGCGCCAATGCCACGCCTCGCGGTGTCGATGGCCGCCGCGCACGCCGCCGCAGCGGCCCACGGCGTGCCGCTGTACCAATACCTCGGCGGGCCCGATGCAACCGTTGCTGCCGACGCCGCAGGTGCAGATCTTCGGCGGCGGCGCGCACGCCGGCCGGCGCACCGACATCCAGGACTTCATGGTCGTGTGCCCGGGTGCCAAGACGTTCGCGCAGGCGATCGAGTGGACGGCCGAGGTCTATCGCCACGCGGGCTTGTTGATGCGCGCGCGCGGCGCCACTTTCGGCGTGGCCGACGAAGGCGGCTGGTGGCCGGTGTTCAACACCAACGAGCAAGCGCTCGAGGCGCTGGTGGCGGCGATCGAGCGCGCCGCTACGTTCCCGGCGAGCAGGTGGCGATCGCGCTCGACGTCGCCGCCAGCGATTTCGGCAGCGGCGGTCGCTACACGCTCGGCCTGGAGCGTCGCGAGCTCGACAGCGACGGCATGATCGAGCTGCTGGTGCGCTGGATCGAGAAGTATCCGATCGTCAGCATCGAAGACCCGCTGGCCGAAGACGACCTCGAGGGCTTCGCGCGTTTCACGCGCGCGGTGGGCGGCAAGCGTGCAGGTGGTGGGCGACGACTCTGCTGGTGTCGACGCCCGGCGTTGCTGCGCCAGGCCGCCGCGGCCGGCGCCGCCAACACCGTGCTGCTCAAGCCCAACCAGCGCGGCACGCTGACGCGAAACGCTGCAATGCTGGCAAGCCGCGAGGACCGCCGGCTACGCTGGCATCGTGTCGGCGCGCTCGGGCGAGACCGAAGACACCACCATCGTGCACCTGGCCATCGGCTGGCAGGTCGGGCCAGCTCAAGGTGGGCGCGTTCGCGCGCAGCGAGCGCATGGCCAAATGGAACGAGGCGTTGCGCATCGAGGAGCGGCTCGGCGCGCGCGGGCACGTTACGCCGGCATCGCCACGATGGGCCGCAATCCACCCGCGCGCTGAGGCCGCGTCGCACTGGGCATTTCCCGATGCGTCCGTGGGCGCTGCGCCTCCAATACGATGCGTTCGACGCCATCCGATTCCATTCACAACAGCTCGCACCGCATGACGTGGTCCATTCTCGCGCGCGACGGCCAGGGCCGATTCGGCGTGGCCATCGCGAGCCGCTTTTTTGCGGTGGGCGCTCTGTGCGTGCACACGCAGCGCGGCGTCGGTGCGCTGGCCACGCAGGCGCTGATGAATCCGCTGTACGGGCCGGCCGGCCTGTCGCGACTCGCGGCGGGTGCTCGCCGGCCGATGCGGTGGCCGAGTTGACTGCGGCCGATGCAGGCCGTGCACAGCGCCAATTGCACCTGCTCGGGGCCCGCGGCACCGGCTCGGCCCACACCGGCGACGCCTGCATCGATTGGTGCGGGCACCAGGTGTTCGACGACTTCAGCGTGGCCGGCAACATGCTGGCCGGCCCGCAGGTGCTGCGTGCGACGATCGACGCGCCTCGTGGCGCACGCGCATCGGCCGTTGGCCGAGCGCCTGATCGAGGCGATGGCCGCCGGCGAGGCGGCCGGCGGCGACAAACGTGGCAAACAATCGGCCGCGCTGCGTATACACGGTGATGAGGACCATGCCGAACTGGATCTGCGCGTGGACGACCACGCGGAGCCGATTGCCGAGCTGCGGCGGCTGCACGCGGTGAGCCTGCAACGCTTTCAGCCCTTCGTTGCCTGCCTGGCTGGCCGGCACCACCCCACCGGCGAGCTCGACCGCGCGCGCATCGAGGCGCGGATCGAGGCTTTCATGCAACACGCGGGCTGCGGGCCTGAGTCTTGCGCGCCATCGAGTTTTCTTTGCGGAGCCTGACGATGAACCACCTCTCGAAAAAATCAATGCTGGCCCTGCTGCTCGCGATCGCGGCGCGGCGCTGCGAGCGCGCAGACGCTGCGCGTCGGCCTGGCCGAGGACCCCGACGTGCTCGACCCGACGCTGGCGCGCACCTTCGTCGGCCGCATCGTGTTCGCGGCGCTGTGCGACAAGCTGTTCGACATCGACGAGAAGCTAGCGATCGTGCCGCAGCTCGCGACCGAGCTGGGAGTGGTCGGCCGACAGCAAGGCGCTGACGATCGAAGCTGCGCCCCGGCGTCACCTTCCACGACGGCGAGAAGCTCGACGCGGCGGCGGTGAAGTTCAACATCGAGCGCCACAAGACGCTGCCCGGCTCGAACCGGCGCGGCGAGCTGGCGCCGGTGGCCAGCGTCGACGTGGTCGATCCGATGACGGTCAAGCTCAACCTGATCGGCGCCGTTCTCGCCGCTGCTGGCGCGCGCTGGCCGATCGCGCCGGCATGATGGTGTCGCCGAAGGCGGCGCAGGCCGCCGGCGCCAACTTCGGCGCCAAGCCGGTGTGCTCGGGGCCGTTCAAGTTCGTCGAGCGCGTCGCGCAGGACCGCATCGTGCTCGAGCGCTACGCCGGCTACTGGAACAAGGCGCAGGTCCACTTCGACAAGGTGACCTACACGCCGATCGTCGACTCCGACCGTGCGCGCTGGCCAACCTGAAGTCCGGGCCAGCTCGACTTCATCGAGCGGGTCGCGCCGTCCGACATCGAGAAGCTGCAGGCCGACAAGAAGCTCAAGGTCGCGCGCATCACCGAGATCGGCTACCAGGGCATCACGATCAACGTCGGCAAGAGCGAGCAGGCGCAGAAGAACCGCGCTCGGCAAGGACGCCGCGCGTGCGCAGAGGCGTTCGAGCTGGCGCATCGACCGCCAGGGCCTCGGCGCAGGTGGTGATGGACAACGAGGCGACGGTCGGCAACCAGTGGGTCGCGCCGAGCAACGCCTTACTACGCGAAGAACGTGCCGGTGCCCAAGCGCGACATCGCGCGCGCCAAGGCGCTGCTGAAGGAGGCCGGCGTGCCGAACCCGAGCTGGTCACGCTGATGACGCCGACGACCTCGCGACGCGCAGCGCCTGGCGCTGGTCGTGCAGGCGATGACGCGCGAGGCCGGCTTCGACGTCAAGATCCAGTCGACCGAGTTCGCGACCTCGCTCGAACATGGCCGACAAGGGCGACTTCGAGGCCTACGTGCTGGCCTGGAGCGGCCGCGCCGACCCCGACGGCAACCTGTTCAGCTTCGACGCCTGCAAGCAGCCGCTCAACTACGCCGGCTACTGCTAGCGCCGAGATCGACGAGCTGCTCAACGCAGTCGCGCACGCCAGCGCGACCCGGCCGAGCGCAAGAAGACCTTACGAGCAGATCGCCGCGCGCGTGCTGAAGGAGCGGCCGATCATCTATCTGTACCACCGCAACTGGCTGTGGGCCTACAACGCCAAGCTGACGGGCGTGCGCAGCGTTCCCGACGGGCTGCTGCGCGTCACGGGTCTGAAGATGGGCATCGGCAGCCCGTGATCGCTCCGACGTCGCTCGATGACCGATTACCTCGTCAAGCGTCGTGGCGCAGATCGCTGCCGACGCTGGTGTTCGTGTCGATGCTGATCTTCGGGCTGCAGCAGCTGCTGCCCGGCGACCCGGCCGAGATCCTCGCCGGCGAGGAGCAAGACCCGAACGTCGATCGCGCTACCTGCGCGCCAAGCTGCACCTCGACGATCCGCTGCCGGTGCGCTACGCGCTACTGGGTCGGCGGCGTGCTGCAAGCGGCGACCTCGGCGAATCGGTGCGCACGCAGCAGCCGGTGCTCGAGCTGATCGTGCAGAAGCTGCCGGTGACGATCGAGCTCGCGGTGATGGCGATCGCGATCGCGCTCGCTGATCGGCATCCCGGCCGGCATCATCTGCCGCGGTCGGCCGCGGCACGTGCGTGGGACGTCGCGCCAACGCGTTCGCGCTGTGGGGCCTGTCGACGCCGAACTTCTGGCTCGGCATCCTGATGATCCTGCTGTTCTCGGTGCAGCTCGGCTGGCTGCCGGCGTCGGGCTACGTCAGCCCGTTCGAGGACCTGCGCGCCAACCTGGCGTCGATGATCATGCCGGCGTTCGTGCTCGGCAACGCGATCGCCGCCGTGCTGATGCGCCACACGCGCAGCGCGATGCTGCAGGTGCTGTCGTCCGACTACGTGCGCACCGCGCGCGCCAAGGGCCTGAGCGAGCGCGGCGTCGTGCTCGAAGCACGCGCTGCGCAACGCGCTGACGCCGATCATCACGCTCGGCGCGCTGGAGCTCGGCACGCTGCTGTCGGGCGCGGTGCTGACCGAGCAGGTGTTCACGATTCCCGGCTTCGGCAAGCTGATCGTCGACTCGGTGTTCAACCGCGACTATGCCGTCGTGCAGGGCGTCGTGCTGGTCACCGCGACGGCCTACATCACGTTGAGCTTGTTGGCTGACCTGGCTTACTTCGTGGTCAATCCGCGGTTGCAGAGCTGAGATGTGCTTGCTTTCGTGCGAGGTGTGGGCTGCGCGGCGGGCGGCACCGGTAGGGGCTCCTACTGTGGCGGTCGGCCCTGCAGGCCGACTCCGCGATGCTCGCGCCGGGTCGCGTCGCGAAACTCGCTACGCTCACTGCGTTCGCTTCTGCCGAACAATCGCGCGAGTCAGATGAACGAACGCGCGCTGCGCGCGCCGACCCCGACGCTGCGCTTCGTCGCCCCACAAGTCGCCCCCACTGGCACCGCCCACCGCGCTGCAGTGCCTCGTGGTGTTTGACGACAAAGCGGCACAGTGGTGCCGGCAAAGCTGTGGTGCGTGTGCGCTGGCAGCGACATATGCGGCGCCGAGGAGCGCAGGGCTCGTGGGCCGCGCGCGTCAGCGCGCACGTGTACTGACTCGTCGCGATTGTTCGGAGCATAGCGAACGCAGTGAGCGCAGCGAGTTTCGCGACGGGCCATGAGACCGAGCACCGCAGGGGACCCCTTCGCGCAGCGAAGGGCTGCCGCATTCGAGCGCCGGCGCATACCCATCCGCGGCTTTGCCTCGCCCGCGAGCTAGGCAAGTTGGCGCCGAAAATGCCGAGCGGATGCGCAACGTGAGCAGGGCGTTTAACGTGGCCGCTGTGCTGTCCCGCTCGCGGCATCTCCGATCGCACTGTTCAGGCCGGGCCATGGCGGCGTGCGTTGCGCAGGTTGCCGGGCGGCGGCCGGCCATGGTGGGGCTCGTGGTCGCATTGCTTGTTCGTCGTGATGGCGCGTGTTCGCGCCGTGGATCGCGCCGCACGACCCGGTGGCCACCAGCTGGGGTGCGCGATTCAAGGCGCCGAGTGCGATGTATTTGTTCGGCACCGACGAGATCGGCCGCGACGTGTTGTCGCGCGTGATCTGGGGCACGCGTGCGTCGCTGCTGCGCGGTGTGCGTGTCGGTGTCGATCTCGCTCGCTGCTTGGCGTGCCGATCGGGCTGGCCGCGGGCTTCATCGGCGGCATCGTCGACGGCTTGATCTCGCGCGTGACCGATGCCTTCCTGGCGTGTCCGTTCCTGATTCTCGCCATCGCGCTGGCCGCGTTTCTCGGCCCCAGCCTGACCAACGCGATGATCGCTATCGGCGTGTCGGCCACGCCGATCTTCGTGCGGCTGACGCGTGCGCAGGTGATCAACGTGAAGGTCGAAGAGTACGTCGAGGCCGCGCGCGCGCGCTCGGCAATCCGCCGTGGCGCATCGCGCTGCGGCATGTGCTGCCCAACGTCACCGCGCCATTGATCGTGCAGGCGACGCTGGCGATCGCCGCCGCGGTGATCGCCGAAGCGAGCCTGTCGTTCCTCGGCCTCGGCCAGCAGCCGCCCGATCCGAGCTGGGGCAGCATGCTCAACACCGCGAAGAACTACGTCGACCAGGCGCCGTGGATGGCCGTGTGGCCGGGCTTGGCGATCTTCCTGCTCGTGCTGGCGTTCAACCTGGTGGGCGATGGCCTGCGCGATGCGCTCGACCCGCGGCAGATCGATGGTTGAGCATCGCAGCGCGATTGCGCCAGGTGAAGTTCCACCGCGCGGGCAAGGCGTGTATGAGCTGCCGCGCACTGTGTTCACTGGCTGCAGCTGCTCTGGGTGTCGAGGGTGGCGGCACAGGCTGGCGACGAACAGCGCGCCGGATCCGACCTCAGACGCTCCCGACCGGCTATCAATCGCGCGCGGCGCGGCGCTGCCACAGCCGCCTCCATACGCCAAGGCGCTGGAGACCTGGCGCACGCCTGGAGGATCTGAGCGTCTGGCTCGGTGAGCGGCGCTTCGAGTACGACATGGCGCGCGCGCTGCGTCTGTCGGAGACGCAGCGTGCGCGGGCAGGCACGCTGCCGATTCACGAACCGAGCGTCTTCTTCGAGTCGCCGCGCGGCGTGTGCGTCGATGTCGCGCGCTTCGCGGTCGAGTCGTTGCTCGCGATCGACCCGCAGACCAAGGCGAGCTACCTGATGATCGAGTTCGATCTGGCCACGCTATCGGGCCAGACCTTGCGCCGGCATTGGGTGGCGACCTTCGAGCGCGCGACGGCGAGCTCTATGTGTTCGGCGATTCCAAGCGCCCCGGGGTTCTGGCCGGGCCCTATGTCGACGCCGCGGCCTTCATCGCCGACTACGCCCGCTACCGGGGCCCGCGAGGTCGTCGCTCTTTCGCCAGCTGCCGAGCTACGAGCGGCAGCGCCGCCAACTGGCAACCCGGCAGCCGCGCGAGATGCCGCCCAGCCGTGAGCGGCGCACAGGCGTTCAGCCGACCACCACCTCGCTGATCTGGACTCACCGGTGTCTGGTCGGTGTAGTTCGGGATGTCAGCCATGATCTCCTTGGCATGCGGCCCGAAGCCGGCCTGGAACGACTCCACCGAGTCGCAGAAGATGTGGCACATGCCCACATAGGTCGCGGCGCTGCCCGGCGCTCCGCCCGCGAGCCCTTTGTCGACCGTGTAGTACTTGCACGCGGTCGCCCATGCGTGCCTTCACCAGCGGCATGTGCTTGTCGCGGTAGTAGCGTGGTCGAAGCGGCTGCCGGGGTGTTGGGGTACATCACGCTGACTTTGATCATCGGGGTCTCCATCAAGGTGGTGCTGATGTTGCCGATTGCCGGGTCGTGACGCAAGCCACGACGCTTCACGCCCCCTGCGCAACTGGGGCACACCTCGCGCCTCGCGAATCACCAACCCCAACGAGAGGAGACACCATGAAACGACTCGCATCGATGTTCGTATTGGCCAGCGCCGGCGTGGCGCTCGGTGGCTGCGCCAGCATGACGGCCATGGGCTGGACCAAGCTGATCGACGGCACCAAGGGCATGGACAACTTCAATCGTCGTCGGTCGAGGCCGATTGGAGCGGCCGTCGACGGCGCGATCCAGGCGACCAAGGGCGGCACCGACGCCGTCGCTACCTCGTCAGCAAGGATTCGTACAAGGACTTCACCATCACGGTCGAGTTCTGGGCCAGCGACGACGCCAACAGCGGCGTCTTCCTGCGCTGCCAGAACCCGGCGACGATCACCGACGAGAACTGCTACGAGGCCAACATCTTCGACCAGCGGCCCGATCCGACCTACGGCACCGGCGCGATCGTCAAGGTGGCCGCGGTGCCCGCCCGATGCCCAAGGCCGGCGGCAAGTGGAACACCTACGAGATCACCGCCGCAGCGGCAAGCGGCTGGTGCTGGTGCTCAACGGCGTGAAGACGGTCGACGTGCAGGACTCCAAGCTCGCCAGCGGGCCGATCGCGCTGCAGTGGGGCAGTGGCACGATCAAGTTCCGCATGGTCGAGATCACAGTTGTAGGCGGTGATGGTTGCGATGACGCTGAAGCGGCAGTTGCCTGTGCCGGTCGGTCACCTTACGAGGTCGATGGCCTCGCAGGGCCGATCGGGCACTGTCATTGCAGCACCTGTCGCAAGGCGCATGCGGCTGCATTCGCCACCACGGCGCGCGCCGAGCGCGCCGGTTTTCAGCTGGTTGTCGGGCCAACAATGGCTCGGCCAGTTTGAATCGTCACCTGGCAAACTGCGGCACTTCTGCGCCCGCTGCGGCAGCCACCTGATCGCGCAATGGGTCGATCAGCCGCAGGTCATCGTGCAGTGGCCACACTCGACGACGACCCCGGGCTGCTACCCGTCGCGCACATCTGGGCCCGCCGATCGCGTGCCGTGGTTGAGCTACGGCGACGAGTTACCCACGTTCGATCGGGCGCCGCCGCGCAAGAGCACCTGAAGGAGGCCCGTGTGACCGTTCGCATCGTCAGGCTGGGCACCGCGCGCCACCCCGACGAGGGCTTGCGCATCGGCACCGTGCGGCGCCCGCCGCGCGGCTGCCGAAGGACAAGTTCGCGTCGCAGAACTGGTACGACGTGTGGTTTCCCAATCTGGCGCCATCGGTGGGCACGATGACGCTGCGGGCAAGCCGCGCAGACGCCGGCCCAGTGGACGGCATTCACCAAGAAGTACAAGGCCGAGATGGCGGCGCCCGAGGCTGCGCGTGCGCTCCGACCTGCTGGCCGCCCTGTCGCGTCTGGCCAATTTTTCAGTGGGCTGCTATTGCGAGTCCGACGCGCACTGCCATCGCTCGGTGCTGCGGGCACTGCTGACGGAGCGCGGCGCCGAGGTCGCCTGAAACTTCAGCGCGTCTTGATCGCGTGTCCACTCGACAAGGAGGTCTGGCATAAAACCAAGGCTGAGTCTGGTCACGCTCGGTGTTGCCGACCTGGCGCGCGCGGTGGCGTTCTATCAACAAGTCGCCAGTCCCCCGGCATCGCCTTCATCGACCACGGGGCCTGGTGCTGGCGTCGTACCCGCACGCCGACCTGGGGCGCATCACGATGTCGCTCGCCCTGACGCCTCAACGCATCGCGGCCTCGGCAGGCGGAAACGTCGCCGCGTTGGCCTCCAACGGCAGGCGCAGCGCGTTGGTCAGGTAGCTGACGGTGCGATAGAAGCCCGCCAGCATCAGCAACTCGAGCATCGCCTCTTCGCCGAAGCGTTTCCGCAACGTCTGCCACAGCGTGTCGTCGAGCGTGCAGTTGCGGTGCAGTGCGTCGCACAGGCGGATCAGCAAAGCGGTCTTCATCGCTCCAGCAGTCGTCGTCGGCGCCACCGTGCACGGTGGATTGCAGCTGCTCGGGCGTCAGCTCGCACGCGGGCAGCGAAGATCGCCACGTGCACGCCCCACTCGTACTGCGACTTGCACAGCGCCGTGGTGCGGTGAATCACCACCTCGCGCTGGCGCAGCGTGAGGGTGGCCGCGGTCGAGCAGGCCGGCGCTGAAGAACTTGCTGAACAGCCGCGTGTCGCGCGCCAGCGTGGTGAACAGCACCAGCGGCGGCTGCCCGGGCGGCATCGTGCCGGTCGAGCCAGGCCTGCACCTCGGGCGCGAACGGCGGCTGGGCGGGGCGGCGATGCGGGCTGTCGACGACACGGCGACTCCTCCTGGCGAGCTGGCCGCCCTGACGGCATAGTCGCGCCGGCAGGTGCTACCATTTCCATAGCGCACGATCCGAAGCTACCGCGTTTTGCTATGAAAAGCAAGCTGACCCCGCCCGCGATGACCACCACCGCGCGTCGGCCAATCGGTGCGCGCTCGGCGCAGCGGCCGCCCGATCATGGTGGTGCTCTCGACCTGCTGGGCCGCGCGCGCCGCGCTGCGCGCTGCTGTGGGAGCTGCGCGGCGAGCCGCTGACCTTTCGCGCGTTGCAAGGTATGCCGCTGCCACCAACCCCGCGCTGCTCAATACGCGGCTCAAGGAGCTGCGTGAGGCCGGCGTCGTCGACCACGGCGACGGCGGCTATCACCTTCACCGACGCCGGCCGCGCGCTGGTGCAGGCGCTGCAGCCGCTGTCGGCTTGGCTGACGCGTGGGGACGCGCTGCGGCTGCGCGCGGCGCGAGGGCGCCGGCAAAGTATCCGGTGCGCAGTGGCTGCACCGTGGCCCGCTAGACTGGCCGCATGGGCGATCTTCTGCGACGCAGCGACTGCAGCTCGACGTCGACGCGCAAGGCGCACCGCGGTCCCTTGATGCGCGACGCCTCGATGACCGCGAGCCACCGGCGCGTTGCGGCTGCGCTCCCGGTGGCTCGTCGTGCCCGGCCTTGCTGGCCGCGGTGTGCCGGCTCGCCGCCAAGCGTGCAGCGCACGCCCTCGCAAGCCCTGCCACGGATCGAGCGACCTCCGACCTTTGGCCGCACCGCCGCGGCATCGACACCCGCCTCAGGTCGTCGAGCGTCCCCGCGATGGGAGCGACGCTGAGCGGCTTTCGGCTGCTCTCGTGGTCGGCACAAGCGCTGTATGCGCGCGTCGAGCTGGCACAGCGCGCGCCAGCATTCGCCTCGACCTGCAGTACTACGAACTGCGCGACGACGAGACCGGGCGCTTGATCGATGCGCGGCGCTGCGCGATGCCGCGCGCGCGGCGTGCGCGTGCGCCTGCTGCTCGACGATCGTACACCGCCGGCAGCGACCCGGTGCTGTCGGGCCTGGCTGCGTTTCCCAACGTCGAGGTGCGGCTGCTTCAACCCGTTTCCGGTCCGGCTGCGGCAGCTTCGGCGCGCGGCTCACCGCGTCGCTGTTCGACTTCGGCCGCGTCAACCACCGCATGCACAACAAGCTGTTCATCGCCGACGGCGTGATGGCGGTGGCCGGCGGCCGCAACATCGGCGACGAGTACTTCATGGTCGCACGAGGACGCCAACTACATCGACCTCGACGTGTTCGCCGTCGGCCCGGTGGTGCCGCAGCTGGCGGCGTCTGTTCGATCAGTACTGGAACAGCGAGTACGCTCTATCCGCTGCAGTCGATCGTGCGCCGACGAGCGACCTGGCCAGATGAACGACGAGCGCCGCTTCGACGCTGGACTGGACCCCTGGCGCACACGCGCCGCCGCCTGCCGCCACCGCGCCGGGCGCCATCGACTTGCTCGGGCAGCTCGGCATGCGCACGAGGAGCTTCGCAGCCGGCACGCTCGCAGCTGATCTGGGCGCAGGCCGAGGCGTTTGCCGATTCGCCGGAGAAGGTCGATCAACCACACTCGGCGTCCTGGCTCGCCCGCGAGCGCGGCGCGAGGAGAAGACCGTGCGCCGCGAGCCTGATGAGCGAGCTGCCGCTGGCGCGCCAGGAGGTGCTGGTTAGCTCGCCCTACCTGGTGCCCGAACCGCCGAGGTGATCGAAGACATCCGCGAAGGCCGGCTGTATGGCTTGCAGATCACGATCATCACCAACTCGCTGGCCTCCACCGACGAGCCGCTGGTGCATGCCGGCTATCGCCGCTATCGCAGCGAGATGCTCGACCTCGGCGTCAGCTGTACGAGGTCGCGCCGAGCCGTGTGACGCAGGCCAAGAACCTGGGGCCGTTCGGTCAGCTCGATCGGGCGCTTCCACGCCAAGGTGGCGGCCGTCGACGGCAAGCTGATGTTCATCGGCTCGCTCAACTTCGATCCGCGCTCGGAGAAACACAACACCGAGCTCGGCCTCCTGATCCGCAGCCCCGAGCTGACCGCGCAACTGATGAAGCTGGCCGAGCTGGTGCAGACCGAAGGCGCCTTACCGCGTTCAGTTGTCCAGCGGAAACGCGGCAACCTCGAATGGCACTTACCCACCGTCGAAGGCAGCCAGGTGCTCACCGAAGAGCCCGACAGCACCTGGTGGCAACGCTTGTGGCTGAACCTGATCGGTCCGCTGATTCCCGAAGATGCGCTCTAAGCCCTGCGCAGACCGCCGCCGGTGGCGATCGCCACCGGCGCGTGGCTGCTCGCCCGGCCGGGCTCAGCCGGTCCGACGACGCAACGCTGCTGCGTGAACTACGCGGCGGAGCGGCGGTGCTGATGCGACACACGCAGACCACGCCGGGTGTCGGCGACCCACCGGCTCGGCGCCTCGAGCAGTGTCAGAGCCAGCGCAATCTGGCGCCGTCAGGCATCGAGCATGCCAAGCGAATCGGCCGCTGGTTCACGACCAACGAGCTGCGCGCAGTCCCGCGTGCGCAATTCGCCGTGGTGCCGCACCCGCGACACCGCCACGCTGGCGTTCGACCGCCACGACGACTGGGCGGCGCTGTCCAACATCTTTCGAGGATCGCAGCGGCGCTGATGCACAAGCGCTGCAAGTGAACCAGTACATCCGAACGCTGAAGCCCGGCGAGCTGGTGGTGCTGGTATCGCACGGATCGACCATCGCCGCATCGTGCTCCGGCCACGGTGGCTCGCACCCGGCGAGTCGGTGGCGGTCGTGCGGAGCCGCTGCTTTCCGGCGCGGACGCACCGTTGCTCACGTTGGGACGGCTCGTCGTACCTTGAATGCCGGCGCCGGCGTGTCGCGTGTGCCATGTCGATGACCCGGGTCGGCGTTGCGGTAGTGCTCCAGCGAGCACATCGCGGCCCCAGTCGCCATCGAAGTCGCGCCACACCGAGTGCACGTGGTTGCCGCCCGAGTTGTCGTACTCGATCAGGAACGCCGCGCCCCTGGATGCGAAAGTAGATACGGCTGGTCGCGCTCGACCGACCCGGCCCAGCCGAAACGCAGCGACGCGAGGCCGGCGCCCGCCCGCACGCGCGCCAGGCGCGCCTGCGCCAGCTCGGGCTGCAGGTGCTCGGCGAAGGCACCGATCAGCGATCAGCAGCTGCGCCTGCTGCGTCGCGCGTCAGTGATCCGAAATCGACGCCGTTGGGTTCGGGCGGCTGCGGCTTGCGCGCGGCGTTGCGCGTGACGATGTCGCCGTAGGGCCGCGCTGTCGAAGAATCGCGTGCTGCGCGCTGCGCCGGCGACAGCGAAGCGAGCAGCGCGCGCGCGCGGTCTTCTTCCTCGCCGAGCACGCGCGAGCCGGTGCGCACGGCCGCTGCCGAAGTCGCGCGGCACGCGAGCCGGGTTGGCGCCGAAGAACTGCGGCAGCGTCGCCACGTAGCGGTCGCCCTGCAAGCGTCCAGTGCAGCGACAGGTGGTGCCCTTCGATGCGCCAGCCCCACGGCGGCCGGCGCCGGCGGTTCGCCGTAGATCGCGATCGCGTAGTTGCTCGGGTCGCGCTGCGAGGCCGAAGGTCTCGAGCTCGCGCAGCGCGATCTCCAGCGCCATCACCGCGCGCACCTTGTCGAGTCCGTTCGCGGTGCAGCGCCGAGCGCAGCAGCTGCGGTGCGGCGTCGCGCTGTGGCTGCGACATGTCAGCGCCACGCCACGCCGGCGCGCCGGCGCGGCGTGTAGTGCCAGTCGCTGCGCGCGTCGAGGCGTGAAGGGCTGCAGCAGATCGGTCTGCGCCCGCGTTGGTGTCGCATCGCGCAGCTGTCAATGCCGCCGTCGACGCGCTGATCGATTGAGAGCCGCTGAGGCAGTCATGCCCATCAGAACCGCGCAAACGACGATGGCCCAGTGCCACCGTCGCGACGACGCGTTGCCGCTGAGAGCGGGTGATGCCATGACGCTGCCCTCCGAGGCCCATGGCGGTGATTGTGTCGCGCGTTGGCGACGGACCCAGCGCGAGATGCACAAGCCCAGGCCGCCGATCCGGTTGACGACTTGGAACCCACGGCGACGCCGGCGCTGGCGGCGGCGTTCTCGCGATGTGCCGCTAGGGTGTCGGCTGCAATGCACCTCCCCTTGCTGATCGGCGTGGACTTCTCCAGCCGCCCCTCGCGGCGCAAGCCCGTGATCGTGGCGCGTGGCACGGTGTCGGCTTCGATCGTCACGCTGACGGCGTTCGATCGCTACGCCGACCTCGTTTCCGTTCGGCCACTGGCTGGCATCAACCCGGCGACTGGGTGGGTGGCTTCGACTTTCCGTTCGGCCTGCCGCGCGCGCTGGTGGAACACCTCGGATGGCCCGCCGATTGGCTTGGATGCATGCGCCACTACTGCCGCGTTGCCGCGCTCTGCAGATTCGCGACACATTCGCTGCCTACCGCGCGGCGCGGCCGGTGGGGCACAGTTCGCGCACCGCGCGTGCGACCTGCCCGCAGGCTCGAGCCCGTCGATGAAGTGGGTCAACCTCGCCGGTGGCCTACATGCTGCATGCCGGCGTGCCGCTGCTGCTGCAAGCCGGGGCGCACCTGCCCGCGCTGCACGCGGGTGATGCACGACGCGTCGCGCTCGAGGCGTATCCGGGGCTGCTCGGCGCGCGAGCAGATCGGCCGCACGCTCGTACAAGAGCGACGATGCGAGCCAAGCACACCGACGAGCGCTTGTGGGCGCGCCTGGCGATCGTCGATGCGTTTGCTCGAAGGTCGCACGCGCTTGCAGCTGAGCCTGCAGCTGCGTGCCGCGCATTGCGCGATGCGCTGCTCGACGACGCCTCGCGGCGACTGCGCTCGATGCCGTGCTGTGCCTGCTGCAAGCGCGCGTGCCGGCCACACGACAGGCGAACTTCAGGTTGCCAGCGCAGGTGGACCCGCTCGAAGGCTGGATTGTCAGTGCGTGACACCCTCCGTCGCAAGGAATCATCCCGCCACCCGCCACGCGGCGCCGACGCTTCGGTGCGACCCGAGGTGACACGTGGTTCGCGAGCCGCGGCTGGACAGCCGCTTGCCTTCCAACGCGAGGTGTGGGCCGCGATGGCCGAGGGCGAGAGCGGCCTTGTTGCACGCCACCACCGGCAGCGGCAAGACCTACGCGGTGTGGATGGGCGCGCTGGCGCGTTCGCCAGCCGAGGCACCCAGCCGCGCGCTGCGGAGTGCTCTGGTTGACGCCCGATGCGCGCGCTGGCTGCCGACACGCACGCGCGCGCTCGAGCTGCCGTTGCCCGAGATGGCGCCGCAATGGAGCGTGGGTCTGCGCACCGGCGACACGCTCGGCCAGCGAGCGCGCCAAGCAAGATCGCAAGCTGCCCGACCGCGCTGGTGACCACGCCGGAGTCGGCCACGCTGCTGTTGACGCGCGCCGACGCCCGCGAGCGCCTCGGCGGCGTGCACACCGTGATCGTCGACGAGTGGCACGAGATGGTCGGCAACAAGCGCGGCGTGCAGGTGCAGCTCGCGCTGGCGCGCCTGCGCAGCGCTGGAACCCGCAGCTCGTGGTGTGGGGCCTGTCGGCAACGCTCGGCAACCTGGCCGAGGCGATGCAAATGCTGCGTCGGCACGACGCGGCGCGGTGCTGGTGCAGGGCAAGATCGAACAAGCCGCTGGTCGTCGATACGCTGCTGCCCAGCGAGCCGGGCCGCTTCTTCGTGGGGCGGCCACCTCGGCGCGCAGATGGAAGAGCCCGTCGGTGCACGAGATCGAGACCAGCGGCACCACGCTGGTCTTCACCAACGTGCGCTCGCAGGCCGAGATCTGGTACCAGATGCTGCTGCGATCGCGGCCCGAGTGGGCCGGGCAGATCGCGTCTGCACCACGGCTCGCTCGACAAGGAAGTGCGCGCGTGGGTCGAGCAGGGCCTGAAGGACGGGCGCGCTGAAGGCGGTGGTCGCGACCTCGTCGCTCGACCTCGGCGTGGACTTCCTGCCGGTCGAGCGCGTGCTGCAGATCGGCTCGGCCAAGGGCGTCGCGCGGCTGCTGCAGCGCGCCGGCCGCTCGCGGCCATCAGCCGGGCCGGCCGAGCCGCGTCACGCTGGTGCCGACCAACACGCTCGAACTGGTCGAGGCGGTGGCCGCGCGGCGCGCGGTGGCCGGCTGGCGCGTATGGAAAACGGTTCGCGCCCGACAAGCCGCTCGACGTGCTGGTGCAGCACCTGGTGAGCATGGCGCTGGGCGGCGGCTTCGATGCCGACGAACTGTTCGACGAGGTGCGCACGGCCTACAGCCTACCGCGAGCTGACGCGCGACGAGTTCCAGTGGGCGCTCGACTTCGTCGAGCCGCGGCGGCTCGAGCCTGAAGGCACTACCCCGAGTACCACCGCGTGGTGCGCGGCGACGATGGCCTCTACCGCGTACCCGACCGCGGCATCGCGCTGCGCCACCGGCTGCAGGTGGGCACGATCGTCAGCGATGCGTCGATGCTGGTGAAGTGGCTGAGCGGCGGCACCATCGGCCAGATCGAAGAGGGCTTCATCGCACGGCTGCAGCAAGGGCGACCACTTCGTGTTCGCCGGCCGCGTGCTCGAATACGTGCGCACGCACGACATGGCGGCCTACGTGCGCCGCGCCACCAAGAAGAGCGGCATCGTGCCGGCTGGGCCGGCGGCAAGATGCCGCTGTCGAGCGAACTGTGCCGATGCCACGCTCGAGGCGCTCGGAGTCGGCGCGCCAGGGCGACTTCTTCGAGCCCGAGCTGCAGGCCGCGCAGCCGATGCTGGCAGCGCAGTCGCGCTTGTCGCGAAGCTGCCGACACCGGAAGACGCTGCTGATCGAGCAGCACCGCTCGCGCGAGGGCTATCACGTCTTCCTCTATCCGTTCGCCGGGCGCTACGTGCACCTCGGCCTGGCCAGCCTGTTGGCGTGGCGGCTGTCGCGCACGCAGCCCAACACCTTCAGCATGAGCTTCAACGACTACGGGTTCGAGCTGCTGGCGGCCGAGCCGTTGGACATCGCAGCCGCTGCTCGACTACAGCGTGTTCGACGACGGCGAGCTGCTGCACGACGTGCTCGCTAGTCTCAATAGCGGCGAGCTCGCGCTGCGGCGCTTTCGCGAGATCGCGCGCGTGCGCCGGACTGGTTTCACCGGCTACCCTGGCGCGCCGAAGAGCACGAAGCGGCTGCAGGCCAGCTCCAGCCTGTTCTACGAGGTGTTCCGCAAGTACGACCCCGCGCAACAAGCTACTCAGCCAGGCCGATGCCGAAGTGCTGGCGCAGGAACTCGACATTCGCCGCCTGCGTGCGAGCCTGAAGCGCATGCGCACGCAGCGCATCGAGGCGGTGACGCTGCGGGTGCCGAGTCCGTTCGCGCTGGCGTTGATGGTCGAACGGTTCCGCGAGGAGCTTTCGACCGAGAAGCTGGCCGACCGGCTCGCGCGCATCCTCAAGGAGGCGAATGCGCAGCTCGATGCACCGGCCGGCGGCCGATCGGCCTTCGCCGCGCAAGGCTCGTGCGCCACGGCGCAAAATCGACGCATGAGCCGCCGGGCCACCGCTCCCAGGGCGAATTCCGCACTGCGCAGCACGAAGGATGCCCAATGAACGCGATGTGGCCGCCCGAGGAGCAGCCGCGATGAGCCGCTGGGGCAAGCTGCTGCGCCAGTGCCAACACCGCCCGGCTGGCAACCAACCTGCTGGCGCTGTGGAAACTGTTCCGGCACCCCGAAACGCCGCTGGCTGGCCAAGCTGGTGGCCGTGCTTGTGCTGGCCTATGCGCTGAGCCCGATCGACTTGATCCCCGATTTCATTCCGGTGCTCGGGCTGCTCGACGACGTGATCCTGCTGCCGCTGGGCATCGCGCTGGCGGTCAGCTTGACGCCGCGCGCACTTCGCTGGCTGGCCCGGGTCGCCGAGGCCGAGACGGGGGCCGACCAACTGCCACGCCTGCTGTGGGGTGCCGCCATCGTGCTGGTGGTTTGGCTGTCGATCGTGTCGTTGTTGGCGTGGTGGCTGGTGTCGTTGGCCGTGTCGAGCCTCGTGGTGTGAGCGCGCTCGTTAGGATGGCGGCGTGCTCAGAGCGTTGAACTTCGTGCTGTGCGTGGTGATGCTGGTCTTTCGCCGCCGATGCAGGTGAAAAGACCCGACTGGTGGTTGTGGGTCGGCTGCTTCGTCGTGCCTGCGTTCTGGGCCTTCATCGCAGGCTTTCGTCACCGCGTGTTTCGCTCGGTGCGCTGGCTCAGGCTGGCTCTGGGGCTGCCTGGCGGCGTGGATCGTGCTGGTATGGCGCCATTGGCCGCAGGCGCCGGGCTTCTGGCGCCAGCAAGTGTGGCTGCACGATGTCGATGCACGCTCGGGCCTGGGCCTGATGGTTGCATTGGGCGTGCTCGCGCTCGCGCTCGTCACCGCTTATCGCAAGCGCTGACGCGCCGTTGTGGCGCGTGAGTTCCGTTGCGCTGGCTCGCAAGCGCTGTCACGTCGCACAATCGTCGGCGTCGCAAAGGGCGACCGGCCGATCCCTTGTGCCGATGGGGTCGGTGTTTCTGTAGCGTATACAACATCGTGTAGAGTACGCCACAAAATGACTTGGCGCCTGCTCTGTGTTGTCACTGCCCACCGAAAAACGCCACCGCGCGCATGCGCGCCTGGCGCTCGCTCAAGGCAGCAGGTGCAGCGGTGCTTCGCGACGGGGTCTACCTGCTGCCGGCCGGCGATGTCGCACGGCGCCACGCTGCGGTCCGTCGCCGACGACGTGCGGGCCAATGGCGGCGAGGCGCAGGTGTTCACCGGCAGAGCCCGCCGATGCGCAGGACCCGCGGGTGCTGTTCGACCGTGGCGCGGAGTTCGGCGAGTTGCTGGGCGAGATCGGTAACTGCCAGGCTGCGCTGGATGGTAGTACTGCGCTGCAGGTGGTGAAGCAGGCCCGCAAGCTGCGCCCCAAGACGTTCGACCAACTGGTCGCGATCGATTTTTCCCCGGCGAGGCGCAGCGCCAGACCGCCGCCGCGTTGTTCGGCGCTCGAGGCCGATGCAGCGCGCGCAGCAGCGCCCGACGAGGCCGCATGCCGTGGCACGGGCGATCGAACGGCTCGACGTTGCCGACTACCGCGCGGCACGCGTGTGGGCGACGCGTCGCCGGCCGTGACGGTCGATCCGCCTCGCCAGCGCGTGGCTGATCCGCCGCTTCAGTGACCCCGAGGCCGCTTCGTGTGGTTGAAGTCACCGGCCGATTGCCCCAAGCGCGCGATCGGTTTCGATTTCGACGGCGCCACGTTCAGCCACATCGGTGCGATGGTCACCTTCGAAACGCTGCTCGCAGAGTTTCGATCTGCGCACGCCGGCACTGCTGCGATTGGGCGTGCTCGTTCACGAGGCTCGACGCCGGCGGCGTGCTGCCGCCCGAGGCGGTGGGGTGTCGAGCGCGTGCTCGCGGGCATGCGCGACGCCATCAGCGACGACGACCAGTTCTGCTGCTGGCGGCTGCGGGTGTGTTCGAAGGGGCTGCTCGTCGCGTTTGAGGAAGGGAGCCCGTCGCATGGAGCGCAGTGACGCCCGTGGTCGACGTGGCGCCGCCTGGATCGGTCAGTTTCTGGCGGGCGTTTCGCTTCTGGCTGAAGCTCGGGTTCATCAGCTTTCGGCGGCCCGCGGGGCAGATCGCGATCATGCACACCGAGTTGGTGGAGCAGCCGGCGCTGGATCAGCGAGCGCCGTTTCTGCACGCGCTCAACTACTGCATGGTGCTGCCCGGGCCCGAGGCACAGCAGCTGGCCACCTACATCGGCTGGCTGATGCATCGCACCTGGGGCGGCATCGTCGCGGGCGGGCTCTTCGTGCTGCCGTCGCTGTTCATCCTCGATCGCGCTGTCGTGGATCTACCTGCGCTTCGGCGACGTGCCCATCGTCGCAGGCGTGTTCACGGCATCAAGCCCGCGGTGACAGCGCTGGTGTTGCACGCCGCGCACCGCATCAGCACGCGCGCGCTGAAGAACGCGTTGGATGTGGGCCATCGCTGCTGCTGCATTCGTCGCGATCTTTGCGTTCGACACCCCGTTCCCGGCATCGTCGCGGCAGCGGCGCTGATCCGCAGCCACTTCGGCGCGCGAAGGTCGCGCCCGCGTGTTCGCGATGGGTGGTGCGCCACGGCGGCGGCGCGCGGCAGGCTACGGACCCGCGCGCTGATCGACGACAAGCGCCCACGCCAGTGCACGCCGTGCTTCTCGCGCAACCACCTCGCAAAGGTTGCTTGCTGTCAGCGCGTGGCGCTGTGGGCGCTGGCGATGGCTGCGCTGATGCGCCTTCAGGGCTGGCAGGGCACGCTGGCGCAAATGGGTTGGTTCTTCACCAAGGCCGCCGCTGCTGACTTTTCGGCGGTGCGTATGCGGTGCTGCCCTATCTGTACCAAGGCGCCGTCGAACACCACAGTGGCTGAGCGGCGCGCAGATGATCGACGGCCTCGCGCTTGGGCGAGACCACGCCCGGCCCGCTGATCGTGGTGGTGCGCCTTCGTCGAGCTTCGTCGGCGGCTGGCTGAAAGCGTGTGCTTCCGGGCCCGACGCGCTTGTGTCCGGTGGCGCGCTCGCGGCCACGGTGGTCACGTTCTTCACCTTCTTGCCGTCGTTCGTGTTCATTCTCGCCGGCGGCCGCTGGTCAGAGCCACGCACGGCAAAGCTCGGCTTCACTGCCGCTGTCGGCCATCACCGCCTCGGTGGTTGGCGTGATCTTGAACCTCGGCGCTGTTCTTCGCCTGGCACGTGTTGTAGCCGCAGGGCTTTGGCGGCCCATTCGATGCGGTCGCGGCTGTCATCACGATCGTGGCCGCGCTCGCGCTGTTCCGATTCAAAGTGGGCGTGATGCCGCTGCTCGCCGCTGCGCGGCGGCCGAGCTCGCGTTCACTCTGCTGATGCCGAAAGGAAACCCATGGATGCTTTGATTCAACCTCTGCCGTTCGATGCCGCCTTAACCCTGCACAGCTTGTCGTCGAAGTCTGCTGACGAGCCACCATCAGAACAACTATGGCGGTGCGGTCGAAGCGGCTCCAACGCGATTCGCAGCCGGCTCGCTGCGACGCCCGTTTGCCACCGTGCCCGGGTTCCGAGCTCAACGGCCTGAAGCGTATGAAGAGCTGATCGCCACCAACTCGATGCTGCTGCACGGAAGCTGTACTTCAGCCAGCCTCGGCGGCGACGGGCAGACCATGGAGCCGGCGATGGAGCTCGGCGCTACAGGCCAACTTCGGCAGCTTCGAGCGCTGGCGCGACGGAGTTCCGTCGCGATGGGCCAAAGCCCAAGGCGGCGGTTCGGGCTGGGTGCTGCTGGTGTTTCAGCCCGCGCGAAGGGCGCGCTCGTCAATCAGTGGTCGGCCGACCACACACGCCGCTGGCCGGCGGCGTGCCGATCCTCGCGCTGGACATGTACGAGCACGCGTATCACCTTGACTTCGGCGCGGCTGCAGCGGCGTATGTCGACGCCTTCATGGCCAACATCCATTGGGGCGCGGTGTATGCGCGCTACCGGGCGGCCGTGCACGCCGCAAGCGAGGCCTTCGCGGCGGCACTGGGAGGACTTGCCCAGCGCGCTGGTGCTCGACGTGCGGCGTGCCGGTGTCTACGCAGACGGCGCACGATGATTCCCGGTGCGCGTTGGTGCGGCCCGGCCCAGGTGGAAGCTTGGTCGCGCGAGCTGTTCCGGCCGATCGCGAGACTGGTGGTGTATTGCGTGTACGGCCACGGGGTGGGTCGCGCGACAGCGCTGCGCTTGCGCGCGCAGCCGGACTGCAGGCGCGCTATCTCAGCGGCGGCATCGACGGTTGGCAGAAAGCCGGCCGGGCTGTCGAAGCCAAGCGGGCAGACGCGCCGTGAGTACCGCCAAAGGAAACCCAATCGTGATTAAACCGAGGTGGCAAGGAGACCCGCGTGAGAGCCATTGTGGATTGTCGTGTTGTTGTCGTCGGGGTGCTCGCTATAGCTGGCAACGCGGTGAGCTTCGATTATCAGCCATTAACCATTGGGCCACCGCCGACGGGTTGGCATTGCGGCGCCACCGGCAAGAGGCACGCCGAAGTGGACGATCGAGGTTACGATGCCAGTGTCGCGCACCCGGTGTTGAAGCAGTCGGGCCGCGCGCCGTTCCCCTGGTGTGTGAAGGACGACATCGCGCTGGCTGGCGATAAGCTGGGGTCGGCGTGCGCTTTCGCCCGCTGTCCGGACGCGAAGACCAGGCGGGCGGCCTCGTAGTCGTGCGCTGGAAGGGACGGCGACAACCTACTACGTCGCGCGCGCCAACGCGCTGGAGAACAACGTCTCGCTGTACCACACCACCGCGCGGGCTCGCGCCGCTGGTCGAATACAAGGACGCGCCGGTGGCCACCGATACGCGTGGCACACGCTGCGTGGTGGATTTCAAGGACACCGCCATTCGCGCGTGTCGCTCGACGGCAAGGCCTACATCGACCTCGAAGGACAACGCACATTCAAGGCCCCGGCAAGGTCGGCGTGTGGACCAAGGCCGACAGCGTGACGCTGTTCGACGGGTTCGCCTACGGGCGCAGCGGCCCTAAACCGCTGGGGCCTCGCAGTGCCCATCGCCATGTATGCAGGGCCCCGCTGCCGTCAAGCGCACCGGTGGTGTCGCTCGCGTGGTGCGTGCCTGCAGGCGCCGACGCGCGGCACTGCGGCCGTACTCGCGGCGCGCCTGCGCGCACTGGTCGACGGCTACATGGCGCGTGCTGTTGCCCGCCTATCTGCATGGCGCTCGGCCTGGGCACGTTCGAGGTCGGTGTCAGCGGCGGCCACCACGCTGCTCGGGTCGGCGCTGGCCACGTTGGCGGTGGGGGCATGGGGCCATCGTGTCGCATCGAGCCGATTGCTGAGCGGCGCAGCGCTGCTGATGGCCGCCACCGGCTGGCTTCGGCTGGTCTCGCGTCGCTCTGGCCGCTGCTGGTGCGTGGCCTTCGTCGGCACGCTGAATCCGAGCGCGGGCGACGTCAGCGTGTTCCTGCCGCTGGAGCACGCGCGGCTGGCTGCAGGCGCGCAGCGGTCGACGCGCGCACGGCGCTGTTCGCGCGCTGACGCGTCGTCGGGGCGCTGTGCGCCGCGCTCGGCGCGCTGGCGGCCGGCGTGCCTGATTGGCTACGGGCGGCAGCTCGCGCTGTCGACGCTTGACGCGATGCGCGTCGATGTTCATGCTGTACGCGCGATCGGCGTGGCCGTCGTGGCTGGCTGTACCGCAGCGCGCGCGCGCCGGGCAGCAGGCCGCGCAGTCGGCGCGCCGGCGGCGCCGTTGGGACCGTCGCGCAGCATCGTCGTGCGCCTGGCCGCGCTGTTCAGCGTCGATGCCTTCGCGGGCGGCCTGGTCGTCAACTCGCTGCTCGCGCTTGTGGTCTGCAGCGCTTCGACGTCTCGCTCGCGCAGGCCGGCGCTGTTCTTCTTCTGGACCGGCTTGCTCAGCGCCGCATCGCAGCTGCGTAGCGCCGGCGGTGGCGCGCACGCTTCGGACTGCTCAACACGATGGTGTTCACGCACATCCCGGCCAACGTGCTGCCTGCTGCTCGCACGCGTTGGCCTCGAGCCTGCCGGTTGCGCTCGCGCTGCTGTTCGTCCGCAGCGCGCTGTCGCAGATGGACGTGCCGACACGCTCGGCCTACGTGATGGCGGTCGTCGCCTGCGCCGAGCGCGGCCGCGCCGCCGCGGACTTCACCGCGGTGCCGCGAAGCCTGCGCCTCGGCGATCGCGCCGGCGCTGAGCGGGGCCTTGCTTCGCCGGCTGGCTGGCGCGCGCCCTTGCTGGCGTGCGGGCTGCCGAAGATCGCTTACGACCTCGCGCTGTGGCGAGCGCGTGCCGGCGCGACAAGCTGGCCGATCAGTGAGCAGTCGCGCCCGGCGGCGAGCCGTCTAGTCGGTCGGCGCGCTGGCGCACCTTCACCCAGCGCAGTTCCGATCGGTGTCGTTGGGCCACATCGCCGCGGACACGCCTTCTTCATCGCCCAGTTCAGTTGACGACGGTACAGCGGGATGTAGGCCACGTCGTCGTAGCAGCATGCGCAGTGCCACGCCGACGCGCGCGGCGCTTGGTGAGGTCGGGCTCGGTGCGCACCTGGCGTCGATCAGCGCATCGAGCTTGGGGTTGCTGTAGCGGCCGGCGTTGAAGGTGCCCATGCCGCTCGCGTCGAACGCTGCGGAACAGGCCGTTCAGCGTGGTCCACGGATCCGGCGCCGCGGTCCAGCCGAACTCGACGAAGCTGGCGTTGGCCGGTGCTCAGCCGTGGGAAGAAGGTGTTGGTCGGTGAGCTGCGCACCTGCGCGCGGATGCCCACCTGCGTGAGCATCGCCGCCGCGGCCTGGCACACCGCCTCGCGCGATAGCCGACGTTGACGCAATCGAGCGTGACGCCGAAGCCGTTGGGGTAGCCGGCCTCGGCCAGCAGCGCCTGTGCGCCGTCGCTGGGTCGAACGGCAGCCGCTTATCGAGCGTCCTTGTCGTAGCCGTCGACGGCGGCGACACCAGGCTGCCGGTGGGCGTGCCCTGGCCGCGCAGCACCTTCTGCACGATGAGGTCGATGTTCAGCGCGTGCGCCACCGCGCGCCGCACGCGGATGTCCTTGAACGGGTTCTTGTCCTTGACGTCGCCGTAGCAGCAGCTCGTCGCGCGCCTGGTCGAAGGTGAAGTACTGCGTGCCGATGTCGCCGGTGGTGGCTGACCGCGAGCGCGCGTCGCCGCTTCAGGCGCTCGACGTCCTGGAACGGCGGGTCGAGCACGAGATCGACCTCGCCCGAAGCTGAGCGCGGCCAGCCGCGTGCGCATCGGAGCGGATGCTGGTGAGCGTCACGCTGTCGAGGTTGCCGGTGCGCTTGTCGGCCCAGCCCCACCAGCCGTCGTGGCGCTTCGAGCGTGACGCGCACGTCGGGCTCGTAGCGCTCGAGGCATGAACGGCCCGGTGCCCATGCGCGTTGCGCACCGTGAACATCTCCTGCTTGCCGTTGAAGTCCTGCGCCTTCTCGGCGCGCGTGCTGCGCGCACCAGGCCTTGCTCATCATCGCCCACGTACTGCAGCTTCTCAGGCACACGGCGTCGGGCGCGGCGAGCACGAAGTCGATCGTCTGCTCGTCGACCTTCTTCACCGCGCTCAGGCCGCGCAGCGCGAAGCGAACGCTGCGACGTCGGCCCTGCGTGCGCTCGATCGAGAAGATCGCGTCGTCCGGCGGTGAAAGGCGAGCCGTCGTGGAAGCTGACGCCGCGGCGCAGCTTGAAGCGCCAGGTCGTCGGGTTGACCATCTGCCACGACTCGGCGAGCGCCGGCTCGAGCTTGAATTGTTCGTCGCGCGTGACCAGAGCTTCGTAGACCTGGAACGCCACGCGCGAGTGGTACAGCAACGCCAGCGCATGCGGGTCCATCGTCTGCGGGTCGAAGGCGCTGGCGATGCGCGA